>JAESFT010000199.1_pt1 | contig 63416 bp, 49 predicted proteins | sample 9269451 | NCBI WGS metagenome assembly JAESFT01 (sample SAMN14502557, study PRJNA617106) | algae metagenome | isolation source: Scytonema hyalinum WJT4-NPBG1 and co-occurring heterotrophs from well... | place: USA: Mojave Desert, Joshua Tree National Park, California | collected 2006-05-25
TTGCTACAGAATATAACGGCGTAGATCGCAATGCTTTTCTATTTGGCTGGAATCCTCAAGCTGAACTGTGGAATGGTCGCTTGGCAATGATTGGTTTTCTTGCCTACCTGCTTTGGGATTTGGCTGGTTTCAGCGTTGTGCGTGATGTTCTGCACTTGATTGGCTACTAAAAATTAAACTCTTAAAAACCAACTTAATTTTGGAGGAAAAAACAATGCAAAGTCGTGAAACTCGTCCCGCTACTGATTTACCACCCGTTGCTACAGAATATAACGGCGTAGATCGCAATGCTTTTCTATTTGGCTGGAATCCTCAAGCTGAACTGTGGAATGGTCGCTTGGCAATGATTGGTTTTCTTGCCTACCTGCTTTGGGATTTGGCTGGCTACAGCGTATTACGTGATGTTCTACACTTTATCGGATACTAGTCATCAGTTAGAGTTGAGTAGCGCCCTCTTGGCGTGCTACTCATTCATTTCGTCTTGGTTTTGGTAGGCGGAACCAAAATCGGGAACCACCTTCTTAAAGTTTGATGATAGTTTCTAAAAACCAAAATATTTAAACTTTTCTATAAATACTTTAGATAACAAGTACTGTTACAGAATTACGTTTAGTGTACGCTGAATGCATCATAAGTTCTAACAGTGCATTTTGAGTTAAGAAATGCTTACAGTAGAAAGCGAACGGATACATACATTGCGGACGTGATAAGTTGTAGCAGCATCACTGGTATACCATAATGCAAAAAAGTTTGAAACGATATACGACGACCATGCTGTTCAGAAATTCCTGCAGCTACTATGTTAGAGGATGCTCCTACTAGTGTGCCGTTACCTCCCAAAGTAGCACCAAACATCATAGCGTAGAACAGTGGTAGTACCTCAGGAGGAAATTGTCCTTGAAAATCCGGTGCAAGGACTTCTGCTGGTGCTAGCCCAACGTTAACAAGGTACTGTTTAAGTAACGGTACCATTCCTACTACTAATGGAATATTAGGAACAACACTAGATAATATTCCTACAAAAAATAATAAAGATAGGGAACCCAAGACAATATTTTTTCCCAAGATAGCTGCTAATAGACCAGATAAACTGTTGATGACACCTGTTTTTTCCAGTCCTCCGATAAGGACAAAAATACTCATAAAAAATATCAATGTACTCCAGTCCACATCCCGTAATATATTGTTGACCGAATCAATTTTGCTTTGATGTGATAAAAGCATTGCTAAAGCTGCTCCTAGCAAAGCAACACCAGCGGGTGAAATAGGTACTGGAAGATATTCTCCAACAACAAAAAACACCAGTACAAAAGCTACAATGAACCCACCTAGAGTCAACACTCGCGGATGATTGATTTGGGGATGTGGTAGTTGTTCAAGATTTTCTAGTTGTGTATTCCAAATTTTGCGAAATAAAATTGGCAATGCAACTATCAAAGTTGCAATGGCGAGGGCTCCTCCCAAACTTAAACGCCATAGATAATCTGTGAAACTAATATTAATTGCATCAGCTACAATAAATGTTGCTGGATCACCAACTATTGTCAGCAGTCCTGCACTATTTGCAACAAATACCATTAAGATGAGCAATGGTACAAAATTTATCCCTATTTCTTGAGCTATTGGTGGAATTAAAGGCGCTAACAGCATGACTGTTGTAGCGTTTGGTAAAACAGCACAAATGGGAGTGGTAATCGCTACAATAGACAGTAGAAGACGATTACCTTTTCCTTTTGCTAAAAGCACTATCTGGGTAGCTAGGTATTCAAAAATTTTGGTCGGTTCAAATGCCCTAACAAGCACCATGACTCCAAAGAATAAACCTAGTGTTCCATGACTATTGCCAATATAGCCAACAGCTTCTTCTAGAGTCATGACATTAGTAAAAACTAGTAACAATGCTCCTAGCAAAGCAGCAATTGTTAGGTGAACCCACTCTGTCATTATTAATATAATGACGCTTAAAAATGTGACAATACTAACAACGCTTTCCCAGTTTTCCACCTCTCACCCCTAAACTTTACTCTTATTTTTGCATATTAACCTAAAAAAACCACATATATATGTGGTTTTTTTAGGTTGAAGAAATAGGGATGATCATGCTGTTGGTAAAGGGTTGCAGAAACCATGTTTCTATACCCAGACTTCTGTCCACAATATTCCCAATTCTTTTTCTCGACTAAGCACGTTTATCATTGACAAAATTGGGTATACCCAGTACTGAACAGGGGAAATCCCAGCCTAGCTGTTGGACTATCGGATGATTAATTGAGTTACAGCCAAGTAATAGTAAATTTGCAGATTCTGATGTAACCACTTTCCTAAGTTCCCTGGCAATGCAACCGAACCGAAGATGAGCTTTAAAAGAGCTTTTCCATTCCGCAGCTAGACAACTTGCTTGGCGGAGGATACTTTCTGCTTGTGCAAATCTATCTACCAATATTTCTTGTGAATAGGCTGCGTTAACCTGCATTTTTGTTTGAGTTGTCACACCTGTGTCAAACTCTCTTAAGGAGAAGCTTGCTGAACAGTGCGGTGGATTTTGTTCGGTTGCTCGCTGACTTGCAAATTCCTCTTTTTGCAAGACTTCTGCACCATGACTACTTTGATTTTCCTCTATCACATAGACGACTTGAACTGCCACTTGCGCCTTTGTGGCTAAACGTGTTTGATGAGCGATTAACAAGGCAATATCTAACGCAGTATGACTGTTGGGAGAACTATTATAACCAACGATTAAGTTAACTGATTTTTCAGGTTGCCCCTGTTTCCATACAGGTGTCTCTGGTGTCGAGATTAACACCATTTGCTCAATTAAATCATCTCTTCCGATAGCGTTTTGCAGACGCACCAATATGGGCTTGAGATTCATAGTTTTATCTCTGTTTAAAGAAAAATTAACAAAAACAATGACGAATGTAATTCATAATCCGTAATTGACTTGAACATTAAAATTACGAATTATGAATCCAGAAGTTTTTCGATTACTCGTCTTGAGTGAAATAGCGATCTAGGAAATTTAGGGCGTAGTTGCGGAGATCATAGTACTCTTTTGAGTTTCTCATCGCAGCGCGATCGCGTGGATGAGGAAACGGTACTTCTAGTATCTCCCCAATATTAGCCGCAGGTCCATTGGTCATCATAATAATGCGATCCGACATATAAATCGCTTCATCCACATCATGGGTAACCATCATGACCGCCTGTCGGTGATTTTCCCAGATATCCAACACTTGCCGCTGCAATTTCCCCCGAGTTAGGGCATCTAACGCCCCAAAAGGTTCGTCCATCAGCAGCATTTTCGGGCGAATTGCTAATGCTCTAGCAATACCCACCCGCTGCTTCATCCCGCCAGAAATTTCCTCAGGATACTTATCAGCGGCTGCTGTTAAATTTACCATTGCTAGGTGTTCGTTCACAATGCTAATTTTTTCAGCCCGATTGGCATCTTTTAGCACTTCATCTACCGCAAGCCGGATATTTTCCCGCACCGTTAACCAAGGTAACAGCGAATAGTGTTGAAACACCATCATCCGCTCAGGCCCTGGTTTACGAATTTCTTTGCCATCTAACCGCACTAATCCAGAAGTCGCTTTTTCTAAGCCAGCGACAATCTTTAAAAGTGTCGATTTCCCGCAACCGGAGTGACCAATAACAGAAATATATTCATCTTCGCCCACTGTTAAATTGATATTATCTAGGACGACAAATTCACCCCCATCAGGTTTTGTATATGACTTGAATAAATTTTCAATTTCTAAAAATCCTGTGCGAGGTGAAGCCCTATCATAGGCATCTGTTGAGAAAGAGGTAGATTTCATTTGACACTCCTGCAATTAGTCATTCACAAGCATACAAAGAACGGTCAACACAGTACTATTAACTCTGCCGAGTCTGCTAGGACATAAAGAAAGATTTAGGAGCGTTGGCTCTAATCTCAAAACTCTTGAGATACCCGACTGGATCGCTGGGATCAAAAGCTTTCTTGTCGATAAATAGTTCAGCTTGTTCTATCTTGTAATCTTCTTTTGGAGATTCAATTCCCATTTCAGCAGCAATTTCTCGGTACAAGTCAGTTTTCCAAGCTTTACGCGCCAATTCTTCAGCATTTTTGGGAATTTCTTTAATTTGTCCCCAACGAGCTGACTGAGTCATTAACCAAATACTCTGAGATTGCCACAAAAATGTTGAATGGTCATTTGGCTGTTTGACAAGATTAGCTGGTTTATCAAAAAAGATTGTTGTATCAGTTGATTTCACAAGCCGTTTTTTGTCATCAAAACCGCCGTAATTATATTCGCCGACAATCCCTGGTTTTGTTAATTTGAGTTTTGCTCCCGTAAAGGACTTATTCGTGATAATCTTAGCCACTTCCTCCCGATTTTTTGGATCGCCACAATAGCGGCAAGCTTCTATCATTGCCTTGACTAAAGAGCGATAGGTTTTGGGATTTTCTTTAATGAAAGACTCCATCACGCCTAGAAGTCTATCTGGGTGCCCTTGCCAAATTTCTCTACCCTGAGCGAAAGTAAAGCCAATTCCATCATTGCCAGTAATTGCTCGTGTATTCCAAGGTTCTGCCACCATATAACCTTGCATTGCCCCAATCCTCATGTTCACTACCATCTGTGGTGGTGGGACAATAATGATGCGAAATTCTTTGTCAGGAGCAACTCCAGCAGCAGCAGATAAGTAGCGGATAAAGTATTCATAAATTGCCGAACTGAGCACCACTGCCCAAACTCGTTGCTCGGCTGGTAATTTTTCAAAGTAATTGCGAAAATCTCGCCCAAACTCTTCCAAATTACCGTTATAGTCTCGCCAAGGACGCAAACCTGAGTTCCACATTGCCTTATTCATCGTCATGGCGTTACCGTGACGGTGAATTGTCATCGCTGCACACAGGGGAGCATAACGTGCGCCTTCTGCACCCGTTCTAGCATTCGTCACCGCGCCACTCACGACTGGTGAAGCATCGAGGCGACCAAAAATAATGCCATCACGAGACGTACCCCAGCTAGCTTCACGGCTCAGGGTGACATTCAAACCATACTTGCGGAAAAATCCTTTCTCCCACGCTACGGCAAAGGGAGCGCAGTCATTTACGGGGACATACCCCACTGTAATGTTAGGTTTTTCCAGTGTCTTGGGGTCTACCACTGGTTTGATCGCCAGCGCTGCTTGTGATATTCCTTTAGGGGCACGGTTAGCATTAATCGCACAAGAAGAAAGTCCAGTGGCAAATGCCGTTGCTCCCAGCCCTTTGATTAAGTCTCGTCGCGTCCAGTTATTTGTGTTATTGTCACTCATGAAAAAGCTCCTGCGGCGGCGAAATCACTCAAAAAATTAACCAAGAAGGCGCACAAGTTATTTGTTGAAGCTGTCACACATTTGATTTGTGTACCCTTCTAGCAGGCAGGCTCCTTACTAAAAAGTGAGTTTTTTATTTGAATTTAGAATTGCTTATCCCCTCGCCCTGTGCTATTCGCTAGCTATTCAAAAAAGTCAGATTTCCCGAGATTAAACGGCTGTTTGAGCCGTAACGCACTCTTATGAGTGGTGACAGGCGGGTGCGTTAACGCAGTGTAACGCAACTTACATCTGAATGATTGAGTCTTGACAAATAGCTAATTTGTTGCTGGGCGACGAGTGACAAAAGCTTGTATTCTACCTATGGCGTAATCGAGGAAGAGTCCTGTTAAACCAATCACCAGCACGGCAAGAAAAACGGAATTAAGGTTCAGACGGCTCCATTCATCCCAGACGAAAAACCCAATTCCAACACCGCCTGTGAGCATTTCTACAGCGACGATAACTAGCCAAGCAATTCCTAAACTAATCCGCAAACCTGTAAAAATGTAAGGCAAACTTGCAGGCCAGATGATTTTTGTAATTCTTCGCCAACGGGGCATTTCCAGAACTCGTGCCACATCTATATAATCTTTGGGAACACTGGAAACTCCCAGGGCAGTGTTAATGATTGTGGGCCACAAAGAAGTGATGAAAATCACAAATATTGCCGATGGATCTGCCAAATTAAAGATTGCCAAGGCAATAGGAAGCCATGCTAGAGGTGATACTGGCTTGAAGATTTGAATGACGGGATTGAGAACCATCAATGCTGTTTTGGACATCCCAATCAGAAAACCAACAGGAATCGCAACAAGAGCGCCTAGCCCAAACCCAATTAACACCCGTCGGATACTTGCTATTAACAACCAGCCAATACCCAAATTACCTGGTCCTCTTTGGAAAAATGGGTTGAGGATGTAATCTAAATTTGCTGCCAGCGCCTCAGGAGGCGTAGGCATCAATTCATGGTTGGCAAGGGCAATAATCCACCATATAACAATCACGCCCAAAAAACCAACCAAAGGTAGCAAGAAAGCATCCCGTACGACTACGGGTTTAGCACGCTTCCAAGCTGTTCGACCAGCAACTGCTAGAATAGCAGCTACATTCAGTTGAAATACCATTTGTGACCTCAACAGATTCTAGCGCAGGTACAAGGAATCCGAGCAGTACCAGCCAAGGATACTGATGAGATCAGAACATTATAGTAATGCCGTCCCTTCAGTCTCCTCTCATTGCCTACGAAGTTAGCTGACGGGCTAGGGCTGAGAGATGCCCCTCTCTTAGAAGAAGGAAGAAACAAAAAGCAAGAAAGATACAATGATTATTTGTTCTTCACTCTTGTTCTTCTATGAGATACGCCCCATACTTTGGTTCCTCCGCTCCAACTGACGCAAAGCGATTCGTTGAATTAGGCTGACTTACTCTTATTTTTGATCAATGTAACATTGGTATACAGTAGCGTCAACTCACCTTACGATATACTTTTTTGGGCTTAAAAACAAGTATCTTTATTGGGAACATCAATCCATATTAAAATACATAAAGCTTAACTAAATAGTATATATTTTTATATTGAATTATTACAGATTTTTCATAAGCAAATGTCACACCTTTCTCTATGAATAATAAAACATTTTTCTCTGTTCGTATCTTTATCCGCTCATAAGTGATGAAAGATTTTAGTCAATTGCTGCAAGATAAAACTCAGACGATTCTAAAACAGTGGGTGGAAGCTGTTCGTCAGGATAAAAAAATTTCCAGCACCAATAATCTATCCCGCACAGCTATTGAAAATCATCTTAACGATGTCCTCTCAGCGCTGGCAACAGTGCTTTCTCAATATCAAGATGATCAAATTCAAGCCTTAGTTCAGGCGAGTTTGCATCATGGGACTCTCAGGGCTGAGCAAGGTTTCGATGCAGCAGAAATTGCCCGAGAGTATCATCTCTTCCGTAATGTCATATTTGTTACTTTAGAACAGGAATTACTGCAAGCATCAGCACAAGAAGTGATGCGAGCTGTACGTTTGATTGATATGGTGTTGGATGAAGCGATCGCCTGCTGTTTCCAAACCTACACCAGACAGCGATTAACAGAACTAGAGCAGTTGCAAAATCAGTTGATCCTCAACAACCAGGAACTGACTCGCTTGGTGCGGGCAAATCAAGACAATTTATCGATTCTGGCACACGAACTCAAAAGCCCTTTAACTTCAATTATTGGTTATTCTGATTTGTTTTTGCGCCTCCAACGCCAACAATCCAACGAGAAAGACAGTATAACTCATTTAGAACACGTTGAACGTGTGCTACGCTCTGGGAGACTATTACTCCACCTGATTAACGATGCACTGGAGATTTCCCGCTACGATGCTGGGCAGATGAAACTGCAGGCAGAACCAACCAATGTGCATGAATTAATCACAAATGTCTATGAAATGTTGCAGCCTTTGGCTGATAATAAAAATTTACAAATGGGAGTTGATTGCGATCGCGCTCCCGAAGAAGTTGTAACAGACCCGTTACGATTGCAGCAAATTGTCACAAATCTTGTTAGCAATGCGATTCGCTACACAGAGTCGGGAACTGTAAAAATTAAGTGTGAAACCTTGGGCATCGACAAGTGGACTATTGTAGTTTACGACACTGGAATTGGGATTGAGCCAGAAGACCAAGCCCAGATTTTTGAACCCTACTTTCGCATTGCTTCTGGTACTAAGTCCTTCCTTCCCGATAGTACTGGCTTGGGCTTGGCAATAGTTTCACGGCTGGTGAGACTATTGCAAGGTGAAATCAGTTTAGCCTCCCAGACGGGAGTCGGTTCTACTTTCACGGTAACTTTGCCGTTGAAAGTAGAAGTTTGAGCTCTCCTGGCTTTGAAAAACCAGGATTCTGAGCGGATGAGTGACAATCACACAGGAGTCGTTGACGAAAAACTGCGAATGGAAGCGTATGACAATTTGTACATCTGCGACGTGTCAGTTTTTCCAATCATCCCGGCTGCTAACCCAAGCCTGACACTAGCCGCGTTGGCGCTTCGTCTGGCTGACCACCTCACCCAGTTGCCATAATGGCGTAGAGCAATTACTGTCACAAGCGTGCTAAGTACATGTCACTATAAAAAGGGGGCGGAAATCAAAAAATTGACCAGCTCCGGTATTTGGTTATCCATCAGGCTAATTCCGAACCCCTGTTATAAAAATATGTACTAAGTCGATAAACTACAAACCATATGGTAGGGGCACAAAGCTTTGTGCCCCCCAGATATTTTTATTCAGATCCTAGCCCTGATTTTTCCACCCTAGCCAAGGCATCTTCAGCAGCCGCTTTTTCAGCATCTCTTTTACTACGCCCTTTGCCTTGTCCATACTCTTTGTCTCCCACAAAAACTTTAGCAATGAATTCTGGCGCGTGAGGAGAACCACCTGCTTGAACGGTGAGGTATTTGGGGGGTGTTTGGGTAATGTTGCGTTGCACCCATTCCTGAAATCGATTTTTAGAGTCTACATTTGAGCGAAACTCCACAATACTTTCAGGTACAGAATCAAATAGCGGTTCCACAACAGCACGAACTGCTTCAACATCATAATTGTTGTCTAAGTAGTAAGCGGCAATGACTGCTTCAAAAGTGCTGCTGAGTAAATTGGGATTTTGGAAACCTCCTTCTAAAGTTGCTCCTTTACCCAACCGCATCCTGAAGTTTAAACCCACCTCAATTGCAAACTTTGCCAGTTGCTTTTCATCTACAAGTGCAGAACGCCGACGGGTTAATTGATCTTCTTCTTTTTCCGGGTGACGACGATAGAGGTATTCGCCACTTAGAAAAGTCAGTAAAGCATCACCGAGAAACTCTAGGCGCTCGTTGTGTTCTCCTTCTTGGGGGTTTTCGTGGACATAGGAACGATGCGTCAGCGCACGGCGTAAAAGAGAACTATCGTGAAAGCTTTGTTGTTTGATGATTTCAGCCAATTTCTGCCCTGTAGGGGCTTTTTCAGCTTGCTTGGGGCTGAGGATTCCGAGGACTTCTTGCTTTTGCTGTTGTGCAACATTGACCTCTGGCGCAGAGATAGCCTTGAGAAGTCGAGCGATCGTGTCGATCGCGCGATAGGTGTCCTCTGTTAAAAAGCGAGATTGATGCGCCCAAGTCTTGCTGGTTTCTATGAGTTCAGCGACTAAAGCACGTTCGGTATAACCTAGCTTTTTGCTGAATACCTGATCCCATTGCTTAATTATTAGTGTTAATAAAACAGGAATATTATCATCTAGAATGTCTTGTACGTCAGGCTTGAAGGTTTCGTCATCAGACATATATGAAGTGGTGATTGTTAGCCAACCCTCACCATAGACTTTTTGCATCTCCCTTTTTACATAAGGGTATAAACCCTGATTTAAAAGAGTTAAACCCCTGCCAATTCGTTCGTGGTTGCTAACAGCCATCGTAGTATTTAAAGTAACATTTTTCTAAGTAATTATTTAAGGCACTTTATTAAGATGCCAGAAATTGGTACTGTCAAAGCTTGAGCAGGACAGATTTACTATTTTAACCATTGCTAATTTCATAACAAGCTTGGTTAGGGAAGTTTGGCAGATAAGAAGATTAAGCAAGAATTTTCTAAATTTAACTTGACCTATGCTTAACATCCCACTCTATCAGCAGGTTCAAGAACGGGAATCAAGATGTTGTTAGATGGTCAGCTTTCGTTTTCTTACTCTTGCTGACCTATTTTAGCTAGCTCCGACATAAGCCCCACACCTCACCCGCAAGGGGAGTGATAGATGCGACGCCCTTTCCCTCCAGGACGCTACACCCGGAAAAAGTACGTTCGCAGGGCTTACGAAATACGCTCGCCTTCGGGTACGCGAACAGGGCGGCGCTTCCTTACGATCGCATTCTTCACGTTCACATGAACCACTAAGTGTAGAAAACGCACACGAAGAAACAAGACAGAGGGTTGTGTGTGTAAGCTGTATACTAGTGATAGTCGTTTTTATTTTCATATCTAATTTCATCAAACTGCCATCTTGGAAAAATAAGTTATACCAAGTTTTAAAAGCAATTTGAATGTTGACCTTATCTCGATGTTTATTATTAGTAATTATGTTTTTTTGTCTAACTTTTCATACACCTGTATTTGCAGAAAAATTTATGAATCAAGAAGATATTCGTGTATTGATTGAAAAAGCTAGAGATGCTTGGGTTGCTCAAGATGCTGATGCTCTTGCCCAGTTGTTTACGCCAGACGGTGAACTTATAGTGCCTGGGAAACGTTGGCAGGGGCAAGAGAAAATAAGGGAAGAAGTTACCCAATTTGCTCAGCAATCTTCAAATGTGAAAATCGATATCCAGCGGATTATTATTGAGGGAAGCCAGGCGGTAGTGGAATGGTATTACGAAGATACTGAAAAAGCATCAGGTCACCGCAACAAAGCAGACGATGTTATAGTTGTTGATTTCAAAGAAGGTCGAATTAGCCGTTGGCGTGAATATATTGACACAAAAACACCAGTTAGCATCTAGCAGTATCAAAATAGAACAGACAGAATTCTTACTTTAGTGTGACATTCAACTCCAACTGTGGAATGACTTGTTAAAAGCTTCTGGTTTGCTAATCTAATAATTGAAAATAAGTAGCACTGGATGGGGGTTATATCGCTGTGACCCATTGTTGCACATAGAAGGAGAGCGTCGTCAGATGTGCGAACAGTGCAAATAGTTGACATTGACGGTGTGGAGTTTTTGTCGCTTCCTCCACTTTGTTATCACCAAGGGAAGGCTAAACCCTTCTTCAGAGCGGTCTAAGGTGATAATCGTCAGATGTTGATTGGATAGTAAGTTTGTATAAGATGTACAACGCCTCAGTTCAATTTTGATCTGAGGCAATTTAATTGTGAAGTATTGACCCTATAAACAAAATAATCCCTAGCTGTACTAGGGAAGGTGTAAAATAAATCCGCAATTGATGATAATTCGTAACTAAGTTACTTGTCACAAATTACGAATTACCTTTTCTTTCTGATGGTATTGATAACTGCACCTGTTGCTGCACCTTCAGCTGCACTGCCAAGGGTATCTCCACCACCGTTGATAAGACCATCAGTTACTGCGCCGGCGGCTGCACCTACTCCAACATCTTGAATGATGTTGCCAGTTTGTCTTGCTCTACGAGTACCTCTAGCACCATTAGCACCATTGATAGCAGCACCAGCAGCACCACCCTTAATGGCACCCCTTATCACATTACGTCCTCTAATGACGCCTGAGACAGCACCAACACCTGCTCCAATGCCTACATCCTGGAGGATTTTGTCATCAGCAGAGGCAGGTTGAACTGGAACCAAGCTAACACCCGCTAAAGAAGCAGCCAAAATGCTGGGCATAAATGCGCGTTTCAAAATCTTGTTCATAGTTTTACCTTCTCAACGTATCAAACGACTAGAGAAAAGTTGAAGTTGTTCCAGTTTTTTTACCTTTTCTCTAGTCTAGATAACAGGAAAGTTTTTCTGCATGAAAACGTTTTCATGATTACCGTACCTTTTATTCATAATGCCTGAATCCACTCTTTGATAGAGTATTCGGTCCAGATGCCATTTTGCCAGTAGGGATCAGCTTCAACTAACTGGCGCACAGTAGCTTCGTCTTCGGCTTCGTAAATACCAAAAACTTTAGTGACATCTTTGGTAGGACCAATAGTAATCAACACACCGGATTCTTTCTGTTTCGCCAATCCGTCTAGATGCGCTTGACGGTAAGGGGCGCGTTTTTCCAGAACGTCTTCGCAGTAAGTTCCCCACAATACGTATTTAGGCATGGTTCTATGCAATTGAAAGTTCAAACAAAACGAATAAGACTAAGAGAGAAGAAGGAGCAAAGAACTTCTTCATTTTTCTCTCTTCACGCGTGTGTCTTAACTCCTTAGGCTAACACCAAATTTCTCCACTAGGGCTTCGCGGACTTTATTGTGTACTGGTTCAACTTCGGTGTCGGTAAGGGTGCGATCGCTCGCCCGATAAATCAAACGGAATGCTAAACTCCGCTGTCCTTGGGGCACGTTTTCACCGCGATATTCATCAAACAATTCCACAGACTCCAGCAAATCTTTGCCCGCTTTGGTAATTGCTTTTTCAATTTCAGCAACTGTCACTTTCACAGGTGCGAAGAAAGCAATATCTCGGTCTGCCGCTGGATAAGTGGAGTAAGGCTTGAATGGCGGTACTAAAATTTCATCTTCGTCCAGATAATTCAAAAGCACATCTAGATCCAACTGGAACACGTAGACTGAATCTGGTAAACCTTTTTCTCGTCGCAGTTGCGGGTGCAGTTGCCCAAAGATACCAAGGCTGTTACCCCGTACCCACAGGGAAGCGGTACGTCCTGGGTGCAAGCGAGAATCTCTGCGATCGCTTTGGTATTCCACTTGCAAGCCAAGTTGTTGAAAGACACTTTCTAGAATACCTTTCGCTTCAAACCAAGTCATGGGTTGGTCGCGATCGCTTCTTGTCCACTTGCTGTTGGAAGTATCGCCTCCCATAATGCCAGCAATGGCTTCTCCTTCTTGCAAACCTTCTTCATGCCAGAAAATCCGCCCAATGTCAAAGCCGTTCAGCGAACCATTGCCTTGTTCTAAATTGTATTGAAACGCATCAATCAACCCTGATATCAAATCGGTTCGCAATGCAGAATATTCGACAAACAACGGGTTTGCCAGGACGATTTGTCTGTCTTCCCCTGGTTTTACCAAGGAATAGTGTATTAATTCTGTCAATCCTTCCGCCCGTAGCGATGCTCGTAACTTGCGTATCAGTTCTTGCTCAAGGGGCAAATAACCTGCTTCTGACTTCTCTGGTAGGGTGTCGTAAAATTTATCGTAGCCGTAGAGACGGGCAATTTCTTCAATTAAGTCTATTTCCCGTTCTAAATCGCGGTAACGATACGGAGGTACAGAAACCGTCCACGTACGATCATCTATAGGAGTCACCTGACATCCTAGTGCTGTCAGGATGCGTTCAACATCTTCGCCTTGGATTTCTCCTGTTTGGTCTCCCAAATCGATTGGTCCGAGAACCTGATTCACTCGGTCTAAACGCAGTTCAATCGAATGTGTCCAAGTCGAGGGGTCAGGACGGGAGTCAGCAATTTCCTGTGTGGCTATAGTTCCAAAAGCCAGTTCGCTGATCAGTGATAAAGCGCGGCGTGTGGCGACTTCCAACTCAGCGCGGTTAACTCCCCGTTCGTATCTTCCAGACGCCTCGCTTCTTAAGCCTACGCTACGGGAAGAACGGCGAATTGCCACAGAATCAAACAGTGCAGCTTCTAGTAACAGGTTTTGAGTCCCATCATGCACTTCGGTTTCTTCGCCACCCATGACTCCCGCCAACGCCACAGGTTTATTATTGGCGGTGATTAACAAATTTTGGGTAGATAGAGTGCGAGTTTGTCCATCGAGGGTTTTGAGAGTTTCCCCAGGATTGGCGAAGCGGACACCGATTGTCAGACTGTCACTACCAGCAACCGATTGTAGGCGATCGCGGTCAAAAGCGTGCAGCGGCTGTCCCCATTCCAACAGAACATAGTTCGTGATATCCACGACATTATTTATCGGTCGCACTCCAGCAGCACGCAGACGCTGTTGCAGCCACTCAGGTGATGGTGCAATTTTTACTTGGTCAATCACTGTGCCAATGTATGCTGGGCAAGCTTGCGTATCAGAGATTTTTAAAGCTAAAGGAAACGCACCTCGAGAAATTGAGACTTCACCTGGTTCGGGAAGCGTCAGCTTTGCCCCTGTCAGGGCTGCGACTTCCCGCGCTATGCCAACCATACTCAAGGCGTCAGCACGGTTAGCAGTCGCCGTGACGTCTAAAATCACATCATCTAAACCCAATAGTGGACGGACATCACTACCAACTTGCAGGTTCTCTTGCGTAAAAATATGAATTCCGTCAACATCGCTGGGTAAACCCAGTTCCTTCAGCGAACAAATCATCCCCTGAGAAGGGACACCTCGTAGTTTCGCAGGTTTTATTTTTAAATCAATGTTTGGTAAATAAGTACCTACGGTTGCTACTGGGACATAGAGATCTGCCCGGACATTGGAAGCACCACAGACAATATTTAAAGTTTCACCCGTGGCAATATCGACTTGGCAAACACTCAACTTATCAGCGTTGGGGTGGGGTTGGCGTTCAAGCACTTTCCCCACAACAACGCCCGCAGCCCAAGTGCGGCGGTCTTCAACATCTTCCACCTCAAACCCAGCTAATGTCAGTGTTTCTGCTAGTTCTTCTGGGCTAAGTTTCAACTCCACTAGTTCTTGCAACCATTTCAGTGAGATACGCATGTCCTGTGTTGCCTTGTCTGAAATCTAAGCTAAATAATAATGCACAGACTATTCTAGAACTATTCCACCAAGTTCCTCACGCATTCAGACAAGGTCTTCATTTGAAACGGACTTTGGCTAAAAGCCAATGAATTAATTGCAGCGCGTGCATATAATCAAATAACGGAGTGTAATCATTAAGTTGAAATCATGCACACAAAAGCTGCTTTACCTATTACTCTTTTAGACGGCAAGCAAACTTTGCCTATTATTGAAGCTTATTTTGAGTTTAATCATCTTAAGCATCTTTATCGTCAAGGTTGGTTAAAGCATGGTATTGAGCCGAAGTCTTGTGAAAGTGTTGCCGAACACTCGTTTTGTGTTGCGTTATTAGCTTTATTTTTAGCTGATGAATATCATCTTGAGCTAAACACAACCAAGGTTATTCGTATGGCTTTAATACACGATTTTGGAGAAATATATGCGGGAGATTTTACTCCAGAAGATGCAATTGAACCAAATCAAAAATATCAACTAGAAAAGCAGTCTATTGTTCAAGTACTAAGTAAACTTCCTCATGGATTAGAGTGGATCGATTTATGGGAAGAATACGAAAAGGGGAAATCTGCTGAATCGCAGTTTGTTCGCCAACTTGACCGCTTAGAAATGGCTTTACAAGCAAGTGTGTACGAACACCTTGGATTTGCCAATTTATCAGTATTTTTTGAAAGTGCTAATCAGGTGTCAGCACAACAACTGAAATCTGTATCTAGAGCGCTAAACGACTTAAGGGATTAAAAGTAGAATATATTGACTCAATAATATTAGGATACCAAGCGTTTCCTGATATGCTAATTTAAGGTTTTTTACTATTAACTAATAACTCAAATCATCAAGCCAAATGCATAAACACCATTTTCAGTAAATCTGCACGACTAAAAGGCTTAGTTAAATATCCAGATGCCCCGACGAATCTTGCTTTTACTCTGTCAATAAATCCCTTGTTTCCCGTTACCATGATTATGGGAGTTTTTTTGAACATTGAATTATTTCGGACAATCCGGCATAATTCATAACCATCTATGCCTTCCATATTCAAATCCAGTAAAATTAGGTCTGGCTTATGCCGAATAATCGACATAACTGCTTTCAGTGGATCGTTGATTGTCACTACAGAAAAATTTTCATCTTCTAAAAACCGGCTAATTTCTTTAAGAATGGTGGGGCTATCATCTACAGAAACAACTGTGTAGATTTTCCGATGATTTGAATTAGCAGGAGTTTCTGTATCATGTCCCGAGTTTCCATTATTATTAAATTTAGATGTTGCTAATTCTTGAACTTGTTCTTTTTGAGGAGAAATCGGCGTTGGTCGCTGATGAGTAACTCTGTTCTCTGTAGAGATAGGATTATCCTTGGAGATAGTACTACTTGATGCCACTGCAGAATCAACTAATTTAGTAGTAGCTGATTGGGCAACATAAGTAGAAGCTTGTACTGAATCTGGAAATGTCTTTGGTAATTTATCAAAGGGAGGGTCTGGTTCATGCAATAATATTGTGCCATTTAAAATATGAGGGTATAATATTCTAGCCAGTTGGACTTCATCTTGATTCATAATCACTGACAGATGCCGCAGACTAAAACCCTTCATCCACTCAGTTAACTGTGGGTCTATTCCTGATAAATTCTTTTGACTGTTTGTGGTTTTAATTAACAAATATGGACGCTGATAGGGAGAAGAAATTTGGGGACCTAATGACTGCCAATTCTGCAACTTTTGTTGGCACCGTTCCACAATTTTTTCTACATCCAGCTTGCAAATGGTTGGAACTCGATAATGAGAATCTTTTAATGTAAAAGTTCCATGCTTGATTAAAAGATATGGCTCAAGCACTTCTTTGACCAATTCTTGGATCAGCACAGCTGCTTGTGTAGAATGTAGGTATCGTTCACTAACTAACCAGCAAATAGCTTGGTACTCAGGAGGGAGTGGAGGAGGAATTGACTTTTCTCTGGTATGATTTTTATGTTCGACTGACTGAGTTTTTGCGTCTGGTTCAAACATCAAACGTAATTGAACACGAACTTCAGCGATGATGTTAGGAACATGATGGCTCAGGCGACGCAAATGACGTTCAAGTCGGTCAAAGGGTTCGACTGAATGGGTTGCATAAGTTATTCTCCCCTGCTCTAAATAGATTGACCAGGAAACGGAGTTGCTAAGGACTTGTAAACAAGTACTCTCAGAACAATTAGATAGGTGTCTCAATAAACTGAGGGGACGTAGTTTGGTGAATGTGCCAAAATTATTCATTTCTTTAGAGATTTACTGGAAAATAAGACCGATTGTTTGAATTTTCTTTCTTATCGGTAAATAAGGTATTTCGTTTACCTCGATATTTCCCTATAAAGAAATCTTCTTATAATCTGATATTGTATACATATATTACAAGCTGTAGAGGTAACATTATAGCTAGTATGTTACATTTTCCCGTAACATAGCTAACGAAAGAATTTTTGAAGTTATTTCAATTTTAATTAATCAAGCAAGGTGACGAAGGCGTAGCTATCGTACTGATTTTATGAACTCTAGTTAATTGCTTTTATCTAAAATCCTACCTTTCTACATCGAATCTTTAAAATTTTGTGTCAGCTGAGGTACTAATTTATTGTATTCTATACGTGTTATGTATAAAATTTGCTTCTATTTCGCGGTAGGCAATGCCGACTCCTAGTTGGTTCAGTTTTACAAGGATATGTCTCTGGTAAGATTTCAGAAATTTGTAAAAAAATTAGCAGCAGAATTTTGTTTAACAAATAGTAAACTATCTAGGATTAAACAACTTACATATAGTTTCGTTGGTGCTATAAACTATATACTTTGAGGAAAAGGAAAGCTTCGCTTTGGACTATAACATAACACGAAAAGTTATGCCTGATACATTAAAACTTGATGAAGTAGTGGAGTTTGCTGAAAACCCAGAACCCCGTTGTCCTTGTGTACTTCTACTAGATACATCTGGCTCAATGCAAGGTATGCCAATAGATTCATTGAATCAGGGGTTGCAGACTTTCAAGGAAGAATTAACGAAAAATTCCTTGGCGGCAAGGAGGGTGGAAGTAGCAATAGTTACTTTTGATAGTCATGTAAATGTAGTACAGGACTTTATAACGGCTGACCAATTCAGTCCGCCGATACTGACAGCACAAGGACTGACTACGATGGGTGCTGGAATTCATAAAGCTTTGGATCTGCTCCAAGACCGCAAAGCTCAGTATCGCACCAACGGCATTGCTTACTATCGTCCTTGGGTATTCATGATTACTGATGGTGAGCCGCAAGGCGAGTTTGAAGATGTTGTAGAGCAAGCTGCGCGGCGTTTGCACGCAGATGAAGCTAGTAAGCGTGTGGCATTTTTTACTGTTGCGGTGGACAATGCGAACATGGCACGCTTAAGTCAAATAGGTGTGCGTACGCCTTTGAGACTCCAAGGGCTCAATTTTGTTGAAATGTTTGTTTGGCTCTCAGCTAGTATGTCGGCTGTTTCTCATTCCAAGGTAGAGGAACAGGTGGCGCTACCGCCAATTGGTTGGGGTTCTGTTTAGTAATGATATGGCGCAATGCTCATGCAAAGAGCAGCAACGGAAGACTATCATATGAACACTTCTAAACAGATACCTCATTGGCGGGTAGTAGCCGCATCAGTCTGTGGTACGAGCCACTTAAAGAACAAGCAGTTGTGTCAGGATGCTCACCACTGGCAGATTTTGCCAGATAATATTTTGGTTGTTGCTGCGGCAGATGGAGCTGGATCTGCAAGCATGGGTAAGCTGGGAGCAATGGTTGCTGTGGAAACAGCGATAGAAAACATCTCAATCAAAGAAATCTCAGGGCGAACCCTAGTCGATGATGATGCTGTGCGATCGCTTTTGCTTGAGGCAATAATCGCTGCCAAAAAAGCTGTTGAGGAAGAAGCTGTTGCTTGTGAAAAGCAGCCATTGGATTTAGCAAGCACTTTGATTATTGCAGTCGCGACCCCAGAAGTTGTAGCAGTGGCACAAATAGGGGATGGTGTGGCGGTAGCAAGGGATGTTCAGGGAAACCTAATTGCACTGACTATGCCTGATAGTGGAGAATATATTAATGAGACAGTTTTTTTGACCTCGCCAACAGCCTTAGATGCTGCTCAACTCAGGGTATGGCGTCAAGCGATAGTCAACGTTGGTGTCCTCACTGATGGACTACAAATGCTTGCGATGAATATGGCTGTGGGTGCGCCTCATAAACCGTTCTTCTTTCCTCTGTTCGACTTTGCAGCCAATGCTGATGATAAGACAGTGGCAAAAGAACAGTTATTGAAGTTTTTGCGTTCGGATCGGATTACCCAACGTACAGATGATGATCTCACATTAATCATTGCTGCCTTAAGCAATTGATTGGAGAATTCCTCTGTGCAAAAGTGTATACATTTATAACGTATCCATAAATTATATCATGCAGGTACTACGTTGTCTTTCCAACCAAAAAATTAATAATATCAACCTCACCGTAAGTTTGGGACGAGGCGGTGAAGCCTGTATATACACAGTGCCAACAGATGCTGGTTTAGTGGCAAAAGTTTATCACAAGCCAACACCTGCCCAAGCTCGCAAATTGGAGGTCATGCTTGCCCACCCGCCGGAAAACCCAACCGCCAGCTTGGGGCATATTTCAATAGCATGGCCGATTGAGTTGTTGCACTCAACAGATGCAAGCGCTCAGGTGATAGGCTTTTTGATGCCGCGCATTCAGGGAATGCGTCCAATCATCGACTTTTATAATCCTAGAACTCGCCGCCAGCACTGTCCTTTATTCAACTATCAGTACTTAATCCGCACAGCTCGCAATCTAGCTTCGGCTTTTGCCGCATTGCACGCCAGTGGGTACTGTGTCGGCGATGTGAATGAGTCGAATATCCTTGTCAGTGACACGGCATTGGTAACAATAGTAGACACCGATTCATTCCAGGTACAAGACCCAAATAATGGAATGATTTACCGTTGTCATGTAGGGAAACCAGAATTTACCCCACCAGAACTTCAAAACAAAACCTTTGCTCAGTGCGATCGCAATTTTACCCACGACAGGTTTGGGTTAGCAGTGCTGATCTTTCAACTGTTGATGGAAGGCACACACCCATTTTCAGGTATTTATCAAGGAGCTGGTGAACCTCCAGCATACGAAGCACGCATTGCAGCAGGACATTTTACCTACAGTCGAAAGCGGCGTATACCATATATTCCCACACCCATTGCACCTCCTTGGGATATTCTTCCTCTGAGTCTGCAGGAACTTTTTGTACGTTGTTTTGAGGAGAGTCACAACGATCCGCAGCTACGCCCCAGTGCTCAAACTTGGCTAACGGCGCTTGCTGATGCCGAAAATTCCTTAATCACCTGTACTGTTAACCCGCAGCATCGCTATAGCAACCACTTGGACAAATGTCCTTGGTGCGAACGTAGTTTGCGATTAGGTGGACGTGATCCATTTCCATCTATAAAGGCAATAGCAAATAGAGAACATTTACAACCGCGAGTACAGCCCAAAAGACGCCAAGTTCAAGTTCCTCGCACACCGCAACCAGCGATTCCATTTACCCGCACGAATTATCGCCCTCCCGTTGTTCCGCAAAATATTTCCTACTATAAACCTCCTAAAAAGCGTAAATTCTACCCTATTGTTTTTTGCTTGGTTGGTCTTTTTGGTGCTTTAGGGTATTTGGATTTAATGGTTAAATTTACAAATCGCCCCTTTGTTGCCCAAAGTTCTTACGTTCAGCAAAATTTGATTTCTTTGGCAAAAGACAAGATTAAGAAGAATAAAAATTTTGCTGATTACTACAAGCAGGGACATGCTTCATACAAAGTCAAAGACTACGAAAAAGCCATTGAAAATTTCAGTCAAGCAATACAAAAAGAGCCAAAACATCCAAAAGCTTATGTCAACCGTGGGAATGCTCACTACAACCTAAAAGAGTATGAAGCAGCACTTGGTGATTACAATCAAGCAATTGGCATCAGTCCTAATGAAGTGAAAGCTTATGTCAATCGCGGGAATGCCCGCTATATGCTTGCCGAATATAGCAGTGATCCAGACAAAGAATATAACCTAGCAATTGCAGACTATAACAATGCCCTGCGTCTCAATCCAAATGAAGTAGAAGCATACATCAGACGGGGTATTGTTCGCTCCCAAATTGCTAAATATAGTGGCGATTCTCAATATGAATATAAAAAAGCAATTGATGACTTCAACCTGGCACTGAACCTTAATTCTTCAAGGGCAGAAGCATACTTTCAGCGAGGTTTGGTGCGTTATCAAGTTGCCCAATATAGCAGCGATTTTGAGCAAGAATACAAACAAGCAATTCAGGACTTTAACCAAGCATTGAATATCAATTCAAAACTGGCAAAAGTCTATCTAAAACGAGGTGTTGTCCGTTACGAACTTGCACAATATGGAGGTGGCAAATCTAGTCAGTACCATAAGCAAGCAGTTGATGATTTACAGACAGCTGCCAAAATATCTCTCGAACAAGAGGATATGGATAATTATCAACAAGCATTAAGCAGCATCTGTGTTGTCGTTGAAAATAAATGTGATACTTTTTTGCAAACCACAAATGTATCGCAACAAAGCAACTAATACCAATTCTCTCTAAAAAAAGCACTTAATACTTACTCTTGGATTGGCGTACTTGGCGTCTATGTCGTGCGGAGACGCTCAGTGCAAAGCCCTCCCTTCGGGTACGCTAAGGCGGTTTATTTAATAAATATTAAGTGGTTCTTCATGGAGAATTGGTACAAGTACAGTTTTGCCTAAATCTGTAGCGTTATAGCTCATAATTAGGCTTTAAGCGAGAGTAGCCTTGTTACGAATGTGTCTACCACGCTTTTTGATAAAACTTTTTAAACAAACTTGTGCAATTCTGTACTAAGAACAAGTTAATTGCAGAGAAAATTAAGCTGTTTCACCACGAAGCTTAACACCTTTGCTGTTTATTATCTTTTGTATTTTGAAGAATGACAGCGGTTCTCCGTAGGGTGGGTATTGCTCACCAATACTTCAAAAATCACTCACGTAAGTTTTTATAGGCAATGCCCACCTTACAATTTGTAGTCTAATCATTTGAAAAACGCTATATATAGCAGGTTATTTATTGTGATTTTGAAATAGTAAGACTCGGTTATTTTGCATTTTTTAGAAAGTGCCTAAATACTGTTATCTCTAAGTTCCAGGTACTTACAAAGCTTCTTCATTTTTTCACACTTAAGATAGATTTATTTATCTGCTCTTCATACTCAAGCCCCAATTTGCAGTTAGATTATATACTGAGAAAATTGATAAATCAATTTTTCTCTCTTCAGTCCTAAGATAGTTGATTACTCATCTACCTGAAAACCTAGAGATAATCCCATGAAAGCAGTGATTTTAGCTGGAGGGCTTGGTACACGCTTAAGTGAAGAAACTAGCGTTAGACCCAAGCCGATGGTGGAGATTGGCGGTAAGCCAATATTATGGCATATAATGAAGGTTTACTCCACCTACGGCATTAATGACTTTATTATATGCTGTGGTTACAAAGGTTACGTCATTAAGGAGTATTTTGCCAACTACTTCTTACATATGTCAGATGTTACCTTTGATATGCGATTTAACCAGATGAATGTGCTTTCGGGTTACGCAGAACCTTGGCGTGTCACCCTAGTAGATACGGGTGATAATACAATGACCGGCGGACGTTTGAAGCGAGTCAGAGAGCATATTGGCAATGAAACTTTTTGCTTCACCTACGGCGATGGTGTAAGCAATATCAATGTTGCAGAACTGATTAATTTTCATAAAGAACAAAAGACTTTAGCAACAATGACAGCAGTCCAACCACCAGGACGCTTTGGTGCTCTTGTCTTAGGACACGAACAAACAAAAATCACAAACTTTCGGGAAAAACCAGAAGGTGATGGAGCTTGGATTAATGGTGGTTATTTTGTGCTAGAGCCTGAAGTCATCAATTTAATCGCTGACGATTCCACTGTTTGGGAGCAAACACCATTGGAAAAGCTTGCCGAAATGGAAAAGCTATCTGCTTACAAGCACAATGGCTTCTGGCAGCCAATGGATACTTTACGAGATAAAAATTACCTTGAGGATTTGTGGAAGAATTGTAAGGCTCCTTGGAAAGTATGGTGAGAAAAAAAGAAGAAGATAGAAGATAGAACATACAAGATATAAAAATCACTTCATTCTTCACTCTTGTTTTTTCTCTCAGCATTTTTGATTTTTCACTCTTCATTCTTGACTCTTCACACTTCGTATTCCCAGGAGCTATAGTACTGATGTATGATTTTGCGATTATAGGTGGAGGAATCGTTGGTCTTTCCACCGGTATGGCTTTAGGTAAACGCTATCCCAATGCTCGCATTCTGGTTTTAGAAAAAGAAAGCAATTGGGCTTTTCACCAAACCGGCAACAATAGTGGCGTGATTCATTCTGGCATTTACTATAAGCCGGGAAGTTTCAAAGCTAAATTTTGTCGTGACGGTTGTCTGTCAATGGTGGAATTTTGCCAAGAACATGGAATTGACCATGAAATTTGCGGCAAAGTGATAGTTGCTACTGATGAAAAAGAGTTGCCTCGCCTAGAAAATCTTTACAAGCGAGGTTTTGAAAATGGCATAGACGTTAAGAGAATTACTCCTGAGGAAGTCAAAGAAATTGAACCTCATGTCACCTCCGTTGGCGGAATACTCGTCTCTTCAACTGGTATTGTAAACTACAAGCAAGTTTGCCTCAAGTATGCTGAAATTATTAAACAGCAGGGAGGAGAACTGCGTCTCAATACAAAGGTTGAAAAAATAGTTACCAGTGGCAACCATCAGATATTAGAAACTAACACTGGTACTTTTGAAACTCGCTTTGTGATCAATTGTGCTGGATTGCATAGCGATCGCGTTGCCAAAATGGGTAAAGCCGATCCGAAAGCAAAAATTGTTCCTTTCCGGGGAGAATATTACGAACTCACACCAGAAAAACGCTATCTGGTCAAAGGTTTAATATACCCAGTTCCCAATCCTGATTTTCCCTTCCTAGGTGTCCACTTTACGCGCATGATTGATAGCAGCGTACACGCTGGACCAAATGCAGTTCTGAGTTTGAAGCGTGAAGGCTACAAGAAAACCGACTTTAACTTGCGCGATTTTGCAGAAGTCATGACTTATCCTGGTTTTTGGAAACTCGCAGCCAAACACGCTGACGAAGGAATCCAGGAAATCATTCGTTCCTTTAGTAAAGCAGCCTTCACCAGAAGTTTGCAAAAACTCATTCCTGAAGTCCAACAAGAAGATTTAGTTCCCACCCACGCTGGTGTTCGCGCACAAGCACTGATGAACGATGGTAAACTGGTGGACGACTTTTTGATTGTTCAAGGTCAAAACTCCGTCCATGTTTGCAATGCTCCTTCCCCAGCAGCAACATCTTCCATCGAAATTGGCAAAGCAATTGTCGCCCAAATTCCTGAACAATCGCATCTCAAAGCTGTAGTTAGTCAAGTCTAAATATTGCGTTTGCCTGTGCTTTTTTGCAACATTATTTATTATTTAATTTTATCTAGCACAGGCATTCTTTCATGTGAGAATATCTAAGCTTAAGGAGGATATGTATAACGAGCTGCTTCACAGTTGCGGCGTTATTCACTTCACAAATTCTCCCAAAGCCTGGTATGCAGGATTGCCAGAAGAATCTAAACACCCTAAAAAAAGATTTGTTCTTCCAATATCTTGAGATAACAGACTGGTCTGGCTGGCGAGATACTATTTCGAGACGGGTTTGGAGAAAATTTATGAAAGTAACATCGTTGACAACCTCAAAACTTTAGAAATGATGTGTTACGGTGCATAACAGATGTACACAAGGTGAGTGGAGGCGACAATTTATGCTGCCATCAATACATCATAACTAGATCGCCTAAACAACCCTAACCAGAGTGACGCACCGTACCTCACTAGGGTAATTCATTTACGACATGAAATAGAACTTCAATAGGAATTGAAAACAATGAAAATTCTAGTCACTGGTACTGAAGGTTATCTTGGTAGCTTATTACCTCCCTTGTTAATCGAACGGGGACATGAAGTTATCGGAGTAGACACCGGTTTTTATAAAGTGGGTTGGTTGTACAACGGTACTCAGGTCACAGCCAAAACTCTCACTAAAGATATTCGCCATATCACCGTAGAGGATTTAGAAGGTGTTGATGCCATAGTCCACATGGCTGAACTGTCGAATGACCCCACTGGACAGCTTGCACCGCACATCACTTACGAAATTAACCATAAAGGTTCAGTTCGTCTTGCCGAATTGGCAAAACAAGCAGGTGTGCGTCGCTTTGTGTATATGTCTTCGTGCAGTGTCTATGGCGTCGCTACCGAAGGTGATGTCACAGAAGAATCTCCTGTTAATCCCCAAACCGCCTACGCAGAATGTAAGACTTTAGTCGAGCGAGATGTCAAGCCACTCGCTGATGATGACTTCTCTCCCACTTTCATGCGGAATGCTACTGCCTTTGGTGCTTCCCCCAGAATGCGCTTTGATATTGTTTTAAACAATTTAGCAGGTTTGGCATGGACGACCAAAGAAATCAAGATGATCAGTGACGGTACACCTTGGCGTCCACTCGTCCACGCGCTGGATATTTGCAAAGCAATTGTTTGCACGGTGGAAGCTCCTCGTGATATCGTACACAACCAAATCTTCAACGTGGGAGATACAGCAAATAATTATCGAGTCAAACAAATTGCCGAAATTATTGCCGGAGTTTTCCCAGGTTGCAAATTGAGCTTTGGCGACCAAGGTGCAGACAATCGCAGTTACCGCGTATCTTTCGAGAAAATTAACACCGTTCTACCTGGCTTTAAGTGTGATTGGAATGCACAGCGGGGGGCGCAGCAGTTGTATGATTTGTTCTTGCAAATCGATATGACTGAAGAGGTTTTCTTATCTAGAGGCTTCACTCGCTTGAAGCAGCTAGAGTATCTGATTCGTACTCAGCAAATTAATCAAGATTTCTTCTGGAGTAAGTAAACTGTCAGAATTGCTGAAAAGCACTCAGGGAGATTGTGTGATGGGAATGTTCATCACAAAAACAAGTTTATAGCTCACACAGCAGGTTCAAAATTCATTCTTGAAATAAGTTCTACGCAGAGTGGATAATTTGAATGCTCAACTGTCGATTGGATTATAAACCCAGGTGAACATTCCCAACAATCAAACTGTTTTAACCAAGTCAGTAGACTTAATCTACAACCACTGTTTCAATTGTCAAGTTTTTGTCACCACTGATTCTATCGGAATTATCTGATCTACCACATTTTTTAAACAGGGCTGCAATTTATGACAACTATAAAGTACAGAAACACTATCTCCCGTTGCTTCTTTGGTTGTGATGGTAGTAAAAATTTTCGCCGGGGTGCTCGTATGATGCTCTTTGCTTATTGTCTAACTGCAAAATCTCAAGAAATCAAATCTGACATCATAGGAGTTAAACTGAAATATGAAAACATTGCTTACAATTGCCATCCCCACTTACAATCGCGCTCATTTACTTGATCAACAGCTAGCATGGCTGGCTAGAGCGATCCAAGGGTTTGAATCTGAATGTGAAGTCATAGTTTCTGATAATTCTTCTACAGATAATACATCTGAAATTATTAAAAAGTGGTTGCCTTATTTTAGTAAAAGTAAATTTATTGTAAATAGAAATAGCGAAAATTTAGGCGTGATGAGAAATATTGCATACTGTCTAAATTCCGCCACTAGTAAATATGTATGGACAATTGGTGATGATGATCCAATTCAGGACAGAACTCTTAGCTATGTAGTGGAAAATCTCAAAAAATATCCAGAACTAACATTATTAATTCTCAACTTTTCCTGCCGTTACGAGCCAACTGGTGAATTACTTTATCAACGCTGCTTTGATATTAAAGATGAAGAGGTGTGTGCTGAGGGGAAAGCGGTATTTGAATTTTGTTTGGAGCAAAATCACTCTGGCGTAGGGTTTATGACTGCTCAAGTTTACCGAACAGAAGTGGTGCAGTCTGCTGTCAAAAAATGGTCATCTGGCCTGAATAATATGGAGGCGCAAGTATACTGGACTGCATTTTGTGCGGCTAATGGCAGTGCCAAGGTGACAAAAGATACCTACTTAGAAAGCGCTTTCGGGGATAGTCATTGGATGCGCGAACCAAAAGTATTGCTTAAAATGCAATATATTGATTTGCCTAAACTTTATATAAAATTGATGGAAATAGGATATTCTATTAAATTTTGCAGAAAATTAGTTTTGAAACATTTTCTCAAAAATAACTGGAGGGTTTTCTTTGGGGCTTTGAGAAGATGGCCAATTCTAGCAATAACCACAATAATTCCCTACCTAGCTTTGGTAGGGAAATCTGCAAAAGGAATTCTTTTGTCCCCTAAGGAGATATCAACAAGCCCGTAATCTGATATTCTTAGCACAACTTCACAAACTTATATTCACACCTCTTGTTTAGTAGGATTTAATGTTAAGAGGGAAAAAACAACCAAATAAGCTCATGATGGTTACTAAATCTAGAAGCCAAGAATTAGTAAAAAATGCAGTTTCATATACCATCTACCATTGACCATGAATAAATTACTCACGATCGCCATTCCTACTTACAATCGTGCCGAACTACTTGATAAGCAACTGGCATGGCTTGCTCAAGGAATCATTGGCTTTGAATCTGAGTGTGAAATTTTTGTTTCAGATAATTGTTCAAGTGACGAGACTCAAGAGGTCATTAAGAAGTGGCAAACCAATCTCAGTGATATCACATTTAAATTCAGCAGAAATTCTGAAAATATTGGTGTGATGCGGAATATCATTCATTGCTTAAAGTCCGCAACAACCAAATATGTTTGGACAATTGGTGATGATGACCCCATTCAAGATAGAGCAGTTGCTTATGTTATTAGCCAACTCAAACAACATGAGGATTTGTCATTATTATTCCTCAATTTTTCTGGTCGTAACCAAATCACAGGTGAACCAGTACACCCACCAACAATAGTGGGTAACCGTTGGTTTGATGTTGATAGTGAAGATGGAACTGGTGACGGGAAAGCGATATTTGAACACTGTTTTGCAAAAAGTGTTGGCGCAGTCATTTTTCTCACTGCTTCGGTATACCGCACTGATTTGGTACAACGCGCTCTTGAAATCTGGCAAGAAGCTGAGGATAACTGGATATCTTTAGCATATTTAGCTGGCTATTGTGCTGCAAATGGTAGGACAATTGTTACTAAAGATACCTATATAGAATGTATTGTCGGTGTGAGCTATTGGCAAAAAGAGCCAAAATCAGCACTATTAATGCAGTACAAACACCTGTCAGACGTTTTAATAAAACTGGAGGAAAACGGATACTCTAAGCAATTTTGCCGTAAGATGATTCTAAAAAATTTCAAAGAAGCTAACTTGAAAGTTTTTTTAGGTGCTTTGAGAAGATGGCCTGTGTTCGCTATCCAGACAATAGTTCCCTTTTTGGCTTTAGTAGGTATGTCTGTTTTTGACGTAGTAGCTACTAAAGAATTGAAAATGGCAGAAACAACGGAGCCGACTGCTCCAAAGTTACAAAAATATGAAGGATAAGCAGCCAATCAATACTGAGAAAAAACCAAATTTACCAGAAGGTGTTATTCCATGCTTAACACTATTATAAACAAAATATCTGAACTGAAATCTGAGTTAGGTTATAGATCTGCGCTTTTGAATCATGCAGGAAAATTGCCTGCTCTGGAAGAAGGCGATCGCGTCATTGTCGATGCTCTCAAACGCGATGGAGTTTACGTGACAACTCTGGAAAAGTTGGGGTTAGGTTCTACATCTGATCTTCTGCAAGCATCTCACACTCAATTATCTAGAATGAAGGATGCAAATAACAGCAACCTAACACAAAGACTGCCACAAATTTACACAGTGACAGACTTACCAGAATTTTCCTACTGGGGTCGGGAACAAAAGCTGCTTAACATCATCGAAAATTACATTGGTCTTCCTACTGCGTTTCAAGGCGTACATTTACGCAAAGACTTTCCTAACGAAAATCAGTTTGGCACACTGCTATGGCATAAAGACTCAGAAGACCGCCGGATGGTCAAAATAATTATTTATTTGACCGACGTAGAAGAGAAAGACGGTCCTTTTGAATATGTTCCACTATCTTTGACCTCCTTGTCCACCCTAAATTATTATCGGATTTACTACAAGCTTTGGCGCTCAGGCTACATAGGTATCACCGATGAACAGCTTAAGGAAGTCATCCCAGAACACAAATGGAAATCATGTCCAGGACCTGCGGGTACAGTCATTTTTACAGACCCAAAAACTGCTTTACACCACGGAACCCTAAGGACAGAAGAAAGGTCAGCGCTCTTTTTTGTTTACACTGCAAACCCACCGAAACGACCAGAGCTTTGCACCCAGTACTGGGATGATACTTTTGCCAAACCAGATTTATCTCAAGAACTTGATTCAGTCACAGTTTTGAGATAGTGTGCTTGTCCCGCCCTCAGAATTTCTTCGTGTTGTTTGCGCCTACCTGTTGGGTAGGCGCAAACAACACGAAGGTAAATCAGGAATTACCTAGTGCCACTGTGTAGTCATTATTGAAAGTGAGTTTCCCCATGATTTTTACCGAAACCGAACTTAAAGGCGCGTACATCATTGACCTAGAAGAGAAGCACGACCATCGTGGTTTCTTTGCCCGTACCTTCTGTGCTCAAGAATTTGAGGCGCATGGTTTAAAGCCAACAGTTGCCCAATGCAATCTGTCTTTTAACCACAAAAAAGGGACGCTGCGGGGAATGCATTATCAAATTCCGCCAGCAGCAGAAACGAAATTAATTCGCTGTACCCAAGGCGCTATCTATGACGTGATTATTGATATGCGTCCTGAATCTCCTACTTACCTTCAACATGTCGGTGTGGAATTAACCGCAGAAAACCGTCGCGCCTTCTATGTTCCAGAAATGTTTGCTCACGGCTATCAAGCACTCACAGATGGGGCAGAGGTTGTGTATCAGGTTGGTGAGTTTTACACACCCGGATATGAGCGGGGATTGCGCTATAATGACCCATTTTTCAATATTCAATGGCCTGTGGAAGTGACTGAAATGTCCGAAAAAGATCAAAATTGGCCTTTGATGAGAATGATGAGCGTTGGAGGAAACGTTTAGTCCTTAGTGATCAGTGGGCAAACTACTAATAATTCACGACTAACAACTAACAAGCAAATATCTACACAGGAGTTTCACCAAATGATTATTGTAGATCGCGCCTTACAAGCCCGCGCCGAAGCAGGTAACCCCATCAAAGTTGGAATGATTGGTGCTGGCTTTATGGGACGGGGAATTGCCAATCAAATTAAAAATTCTGTACCTGGTATGGAGTTAGTTGCTATCTCCAACCGGAGTCTTGATGCAGCCAAGCGAGCATATTCGGAAGCAGGGATTGAAGATTACAAAGAGGTTTCTACCGTCGCCGAATTAGAAGACGCGATCGCCCACAACAAGGCTGCAGTCACTGAAGATGCAATGTTACTGTGCCGTGCCGAAGGTATCGATGCACTGATTGAAGTCACAGGTGCGGTAGAATTTGGCGCTCATGTCGTGCTTGAGGCGATCGCTCATCACAAGCATGTCATCATGATGAACGCCGAACTGGATGGCACCATAGGTCCCATTCTCAAAGTTTACGCCGACAAAGCAGGAGTCATCCTTACCGCTTGTGATGGCGATCAGCCAGGGGTGCAATTGAACCTTTATCGCTTTGTAAAAAGTATAGGGCTAACTCCGCTGTTATGTGGTAACATCAAAGGCTTACAAGATCCTTATCGCAATCCCACCACACAGGAAGCATTTGCCAAACGTTGGGGTCAAAAAGCTCATATGGTCACCAGCTTTGCCGATGGAACAAAAATCTCCTTTGAGCAGGCGATCGTTGCCAACGCCACAGGTATGACAGTTGCCAAGCGGGGAATGCTGGGATATGACTTTAACGGTCATGTAGATGAAATGACCAAAATGTATGATGTCGAACAACTTAAAGAACTGGGCGGCATCGTTGATTACGTGGTTGGCGCAAAACCAGGTCCAGGAGTATTTGTATTTGGAACTCACGACGATCCCAAGCAACAGCACTACCTTAACCTGTACAAGTTAGGTGAAGGACCGCTCTACAGCTTTTATACTCCTTACCACCTCTGTCACTTTGAGGTGCCATTGTCTGTTGCTCGCGCTGTCCTGTTCCAAGATTACGTCTTAAGTCCTTTAGGAGGTCCCTTAGTAGATGTTGTCACCACTGCCAAAATCGACTTAAAAGCTGGAGAAACCCTAGATGGTATCGGCTATTACATGACCTACGGAGAATGCGAAAATTCCAACATTGTCCAACAGCAAAACCTTTTGCCCATTGGTTTAGCGGAAGGATGTCGCCTGAAGCGAGATATTCCAAAAGACCAAGCCCTCACCTATGACGACGTAGAACTGCCTGAAGGTAGACTGTGCGACAAACTGCGATCTGAGCAGAACGCTTATTTCGCTCAATCAAAGACCTTGGCAGCAGTTTAGGTAACTAGGTTAACCAAAGTCAACCCATACTTAATGTTATGGTGTTGACTTTGGTAGCAAACAAGGCATAGGTTGAGTAGTAAAGAATCTCTTATTAGACGCAAAAGTTATGCAAAGATTATGAGATTCTGATTTCGACAAGTTGATGGCATCCCAAGCATTAACAATAGTTCACTACTCTTCCAACTCACTAGACTTATGGCAACTAAATTAGCTCAGCGTACAGTCAATATCGTTAATCGCCTAACACACAAAATTAAAGTTCGTCAACAAATGCGCCGGAAGGTTTCACTCCAGCCGCGTAAGCCAGCCATTGGTAACGTACTGATCTCATACGTTGTTGAACCATTTCTCTTAAAACCTGGCGAACCTATCCCGAATTCCCACACCCATTTTTGGGAATGTTACCAAATGGCACAAACTTTCTTGGACATAGGCTACTGTGTTGATGTTATCCAATATAACAATGATATATTCTTACCTCAAAAAGAATATGCATTCTTTTTAGAAACTCGTTCCAATCTGCAAAGGTGTGCACCATTCCTCAATAAAGATTGTGTAAAAATATTCCATGCTGACACCGCTCATATTTTATTCCATAATGCAGCAGAAGCCAACAGACTGTTAGCACTACAGCAAAGGCGAGGCATAACTCTGAGTCCTCGGAGATTTGAACCACCTAATCAAGCTCTAGAACACGCCGATTGTGCCACAGTTCTGGGGAATGAGTTTACCATGAGTACCTTGAAATATGCAAAAAAACCGCTTTACCGCGTTCCGATTTCTACACAAGTGGTTTATTCATGGTCAGAAGAAAAAGATTTTGACGCTTGCCGCAAGAATTTTCTCTGGTTTGGTAGTGGCGGTCTAGTTCACAAGGGATTAGACTTGGTATTGGAAGCCTTTGCTCAAATGCCTGATTGCCATTTAACTATTTGCGGACCAATAAGTAAAGAAGAAGATTTTGTAAAAGCTTTTTATAAGGAACTTTATCAAACCGCTAATATTCACACTGTAGGATGGATTGATATAAACAGTCAGAAGTTTAGAAATATCCTTAACAACTGCGTTGGCATTGTCTATCCTTCCTGTTCTGAAGGTGGTGGTGGCAGCGTAATTAATTGTATGCATGCAGGGTTAATACCAATTGTCAGTTATGAAGCTAGTGTAGATGTGGAAAAAGATTACGGTGTCATCCTAAAAGACAGTTCGATACAAGGAATCAAGCAAGAAGCCCAAAAAATTTCCACTCTGCCTAAAGAAGAGTTAAAACAGATGGCAAGAAGAGCTTGGGAAGTTGCCAGAGAAAATCATACTAAAGAAAAGTTTGCAGAAAATTATAGAAATACTATCGAAAAAATTATGAAAAATCATTCTCAGAAAAACGAGGTATTGATTCATGTTTAAGATTCCATTATTAGAAAAACTTTGCTTACGTGTCAACTTTCAAGTTCGAGAACTCAATAGTAGAGTTTGTAACTGGGTTTTACGAGTAAAAAGCAAACCATTGAGAGTCAGCGAACAACCAGCTACTATCATTACGAAATATTTATGAAAAATTAATATTACAAAAATAAATTTTTAGTATCTTGGAAACAAATAGGAGCATGAATCAGATTTTCAAAATAATCTGTTAGCTGTGGGTGCAGTGTTCAGAGGCAACCTATCATTTGTAGATAATTGTATAAAGTAAATTCACAAAAAATATATGAAAATTGCCTTAGTGCATGATTATTTAACCCAAAAAGGAGGGGCAGAGCGCGTTTTTGAATTGCTCTGCAAACGCTATCCTGAAGCAGACGTTTTTACTTCCTTATACGATCCCGAACAAACCATTGATTTAGGTGAGCGTATTGTCAACACAACTTTTCTGCAAAATATTCCCAGAGCAGCAAAGTATTTCCGGTTGATGGCTCCTTTCTATTTTCCAGCCTTTCGCGCCTTAGATTTGCAAGAATACGACCTCATTATCAGCAGTAGCACCAGCTTTGCCAAAGCAGTACGAAAGAACCGAGACGCACGCCACATCTGCTTTTGCCATAATGTTACCCGTTTTTTGTGGGATACAGAAACTTATTTACGGGAGTACGGAGACTATCGATATTTTGCTCCATTAATCGAACAAGTCTTTCAAGTTATGAGAAAGGTAGACCTTGCCTGTGCACAGGAACCTGACCTTTACATTGCTAACTCCAGCATTGTCGCTCGTCGTATTAAAAATACCTACGGCAAAAAAGCCATTGTTATTAACTATCCGATAGACACGAGTAAATTTGTTTTTTCAGATACAAAAGAAGACTTTTATCTTGCCTCAGCTCGGATGATCAGCTACAAGCGTCTTGATATAATAGTCGAAGCTTTTAACTGGCTGGGATGGCGGTTACTGATATCAGGAAATGGTCCAGAAAAAGAGAGATTAAAGTCCAAAGCATTAGGCAATATTGAGTTTTTAGGACACGTAACTGATACACAACGCACTCAGTTGTTTTCTAAAGCCAACTCTGTTATAGTTGCTGCCCTAGAAGATTATGGATTAGTTCCAGTAGAGGCAAATGCCAGTGGAACACCTGTCATTGCTTTTGGAGCGGGTGGCGTGTTAGATACTCAAATACCTGGTAAAACAGGAGTCTTTTTTAAGAGGCAAACACCCGAATCACTGCAAGCTGCACTACTAGAAGCCAGGGAAATCTATTGGGATTACGAAAACATTCGTAATCATGCTGTAGCCAACTTTTCAGAGGAGGCTTTCTTTAATAAGGTCGAGCAAGTTATTGAACAAGCTTGTACCGTAAATACATTATTCAATTAATTTGTTAGCTGAGGGATAGTAAAGGTGGTTCAGAGCAGCCTAAGTCCATATGTGAATCCAGTTACTGAGTCAGAACAGGGTTACGGACAACTGTTTGCGGTTTTAATACGCAGATTTCCTTGGTTTTTAGCAGCATTTGTGGCTTGTATTGCGGTTGCAGGTGTGATGACAAAAAGGACACCTCCTACCTACAGAAGCTCAATGCAGCTGTTGGTAGAACCTAACTATCAAGGAAGGAAAGAAGGTGGTAGTGGTGTAGACAGTCAGTTTACCGACCCTACTGTTCAAGTAGACGCTGCAACCCAGCTGAGCTTAATGCAAAGTTCTGGTCTGCTTCAAAAAGCAGTTAATCAACTCAAGCCCCAGTATCCAGACATGACCGTAGGTCAGTTGAAAAGCGCTTTAGTTTTAAGTCAAATCAAAAATAAAGAAGATAATGTTGCTACTAAAATATTTGAGGTGCAATATACCGATAAAGATCCAATTAAAACACATGAAGTTTTGGATGCAATTCAAAAAGTTTATCTAGATTACAACATCGAACAGCAGGACAAGCGCTTAAAAGATGGTCTGAAAATTATCAGCGCTCAGTTAAAGAAAGTAGGCGATGAAGTGAGAAAGGCTGAGACTAACTTGCAAAGGTTTCGCACATCTCAGAAATTAATAGACCCAGAGACACAGGCGAAAGCCATACAGGACGAATTGATCAGGATTGAGCAAGAGCGGGGCACAACTCGTTCTCTGTATCAAGAAGCATCTGCTACGTATAAGACATTACAACAGCAGCTCCAAAGTACTCCACAGAATGCCCTCGTCGAAGCTCGTCTGAGCCAGTCTAGTCGCTACCAAGCATTACTGAACGAATACCAAAAAACAGAACTATCTTTAGCACAAGAACGCTTGCGCTTTACAGACGAAGCTCCGAACGTGAAGAAGTTGGTAGATCAACTTCAAAGCCAAAAGGCATTATTGCAGCAAGAGCAAAAACGAACCTTAGGGGGAGAGTCTGCTCAAGCTAGTAGCCAAGCAGCGTCTCTCTTACAACAAGGACAGAAGAGCGCAATTGACCTCAACCTCGCTACGAAGTTGGTGGACACACAAACCACAATAGTGTCTTTAAGCGCTAAAGACCAAGTTCTGGCGAAGAAAGAGCAACAACTACGTGAGGAACTCAAAAAATTTCCCGCAATTTTAGCTCGCTATGGTAGCTTACAGCCGCAAATACAACTTAGCCGCGAAAGATTACAGGAGCTTTTGAAAGCAGAACAGCAATTGCGGCAAGAAATTGCCAAGGGAGGATTTAACTGGGAAGTTGTGGAAGAACCCCAACCCGGTACACAGTTAGGTCCAAACCTGCAGCAGAACCTGATGCTGGGTGCTGTGGTTGGGTTGATGTTAGGAGGTATTGCTGCCTTCGTCCGTGAAGCGGCTGATGATTCAGTTCACACCACAGCTGAGTTGGAGAAGCAGGTTGCGCTACCGATATTGGGCACAACTCCCAAGTTGCCACCTGCTAAAACTAGAGAATCAGTTATCAAGTTACCTTTTGGAAAGCCAGACGTACCTGCTCCTTGGACAATTCAGGTATTGCAATCTCCACCACGTTGGGAATCGCTAGATCTGATTTATAAAAACATTGAACTTTTGAACTCTGTTTCTTCGTTCAAATCTTTGATGATTACCTCCGCTTTATCAGATGAGGGGAAATCAGCTCTAGCATTGGGTCTAGCAATGAGTGCTGCTCGTTTACATAAACGGGTACTGCTGATTGATGCCAACTTACGCGATCCCAGTTTACACAAACAACTGAATCTTCCCAACGAACAGGGGCTTTCTACTTTACTAACAAGTGACGTCTCTATACCCAACCAAATTAGTATCCAGTCCTCAGGCTCATCTTACATCGATATTTTAACCGCTGGACCAACACCTGCTGATCCAGCTAATCTGTTGAGTTCCCCTCGGATGCAGCAACTCATGGCAACATTTGAGGAAAACTATGACTTGGTACTTATAGATGGCACTCCAGTTCTTGGCTTAGTGGATGCTATGCTTACGGCATCATCGTGTCGTGGCGTGGTTATGGTAGCCAGCATTGGTAGGGTGACTAGAACCCAACTCACGCAAGCGACAGCCATGCTGAGCAGATTAAACTTACTAGGAGTTGTGGCAAACGGAGTATCTAACTCTACTAGTACATATGTTCCATACGCACAGCAACACCGCTTTGCACTGCAACAAGCTATGGAGAAATAAAGGGTACAAAGGTATAGGGAGGAGGCGTCTGCAATAACGCAGAATGCTCTGTAAGACCAAAGGTGGCTAATGGCTTTCCTCAGCCCAAGAATCCCATTGCCTTTCAAGCGTGGGAGTGTTAATAAACAACAAAAATGCAATCCTCAATGCGGTATATGCCCTTCAGCGTTGGCATAAGCCGTATTTTTTTATAGGGGCAAGAGTGTCAGCATAATTCGTAATTCAACGTGAGTTCGATGAATTTAATTTGACCTCGCTTCCATTCCTCTCCCCTATAAGGGAAGAGGCTTAAAACCATGATTTTTACATTGCTCCTCCCTCTCCTACAAGGAGCTATCCATTACCCGGATCTTTCTTAACATTTGGGAGAGCGATAGGTAAAACTGTGCAAATCTATTAGAAAATGTACCATAAAGCGCCCACGTTTTGGCAATTTAGGCGCTTTATTGCAAATAAAGAGTACAAAAGCGATAGTCGCACCCAAGCCGAAATTGCGACGGTGATCCAGTTTGATTCAGGGTTTCCATCAGGGTACCGTGTAACGATTGAGCCATGGTTTATGACAAAAAATAGTCACAATTACGATTGGCATTCATATCATGTCCGGTTGAAGACTTATCATTAAGGCAGCAGAGGGGCAGGGGGGCAGGGGAGAAGATTTTAAGGTTTTTGCACAGAGCCACGGAATAATAACTAATTAACCGGACTTGATATCACTAATGTAGTGACTTAGCGTACCATATATAGCAGGTAAATGACAGTGAGGGATAGAAAAAACATACTGAATCAAACGCTATAAATTTCGTGTTATCTCAACAACAATTCTCTTTGTTGTGAAAATTATCAAAACTGAAATTCAGATAATTGTATAAACTTTTTGCCACACAAATTACTGATTTTGTGTGATTTGATGAGTTTTGATAATTAAGCTTTTTTTAATTGCAATCATCTGATTGTGTTAAAATCACACGGGGATGAGCAGCAAAAGGGTTATTACGTAGTTAGACAAGCGATGTTATTCATAATAGCTTAATAATTCCCGGAAAAAGGGACGAAATGTTTAAAGAGTAAATAAAGAATCTATTTACGTAACCGTTATTCCTACGGCGTCTTATATCCTAGATATTAAATACCCCTTAAACAATACAAGAGAGGAGTTTCTTAGATTTATCTAAAGGCTACTATTTTTGTATCTTGTACATCCTTTCTAAAGATAAATTCTCCGAAGATGTGCAATATCTATGAGGGATAGCTGTACTATCATTTTTCCCACTCACTGACCTCCAGGTTTGGAGTGAAGACTAAGATACAGGTCAGACTATTTGGCTTTAATAGACTTCGATATCAGGTTGGCGAGCTACTGTACTATAAGTGTAAATACATATGACAACCTCAATAAAAGCAACATTACAAAATTCCTATACTGTGAAGCAGCAACAACAAGATAATCCCTTACAGTACTGCACACTTCAATGGCGACGAGATCAGTTGCTGGTTATGCCTTCTATAGTAGTGAAACAGCCGTATATGCCTCCACTGGATAAAAAGGGATTGTTAGTGGAGTGTTTAAAGCGTTCTCCAGTAAATCTGGTACGCATAGATCCAAAACTCGGTGAAGCAAGGTTGAGATTTTGGGCAGATGCGTGCCTTGCAGCCAACAAGCCTATATTCCTACGCATACCTTCTAGCGATAAACAGCCGAAACCAGTTGGCTCAGTATTCTCGTGGTTAAAGCGGCTCACTGAGTGGCTCACAGCGTTGGTTTTTCTGCTTGCTGTCAGCCCAATTATGCTGGGATTAGTTTTGTTAATGCGCGTTTCCTCCCCAGAACCACGATCACTTTTTTCTTGCCAATGGCATATTGGAGAACGGGGTAAACTCTTCAAGATTTTTAAGTTTCGCACAACGACACTCACCCAGAAAGCAAGTGTGGATGAGGCGCGCAGCACAATGCCTTCAATCGCATATCAAAGCGGTTTATGCGATGGGGAAGATGAGCAGAATCTGACAACTCTAGGACTTTGGATGCGTAAGTACGGACTGGATAATCTGCCACAGTTGTTGAATGTGCTGCGTGGTGAAATGACTTTGACAGGACCTCGTTGCTGGACTTTGGAAGATGCAGTACGGCTGAGTCCAGAAGCACAACGAAATCTCAATAAATTACCAGGAATCATGGGGTCATGGCAAGTTGAGGCAGAGTCGAACTTATTACATCTGGATAGTCCAACTTTGTGATTTGTTCGTTACCTGATGGCTTGAACGCCCCATCCTTACCATATGCTAGTGATAGCAAATACAGGTTCAAGCCTTGCAAAGTGACTCTTCCTCCCCTTGATTCTGATAAAAAAGCAACTAGTGCTTTGTACAGTAGTCAGTTCATTTGCCGCACGTAAACGCGTTGCGGCTTTTCGTAAGACATAGCACTTGGAGCGCTCTATCTTCCCTGGAAAACTATAGTTTAATATTGACCATGCAGCTAAAAATTTCCAAACCAGTCCAAAATCTGCTTAAGAATTTAGTAAAGACTACTAAGTTCTGGCAGAACAACTACTTAATACTGCGAGAATTTAAACACTTTCCCAAAATTACCGTTATGGCATTGATGTTTTCATTGCTGGCGGCAATTTTTGAGGGCTTTAATGTTAGTCTTCTGCTTTCTCTTCTGCAAAGCTTAACTGGTGATACCAACAGCCAACAACAATTTCATACTGGAATTCAGTGGGTTGATACTGTGTTTTTGGGAGTGGGAGCAGATGGACCCACTCGGCTGTATCGCGTCTCGTTATTGATTTTAATTACCACTTGGATGCGTTCAGGCTTAAATTATGTAGCACAACTTTACACCGAAATAACTCAGCTTACTTTAATTGATAGGCTGCGTAAACAAATTTTTGAAAAACTACAATCTGTAAAAATTAGTTATTTTAGCAATACTAAATCTGGCGAACTGATAAATACTTTAACAACGGAAATAGAAAGGCTTAAACAAGCTTTTGGGGATGCAGCTTTCTTATTTTCAAGATCAATCAACGCTGTAGTTTACCTAGTATCAATGTTCTTAATATCTTGGCAGCTATCTGTCATTTCATTGATGCTTTTCACTTTGTTAGCCGTGGGGTTATCTACATTGAATGGTCGCGTGCGTGAGGCGAGTTTTGACGTAAGTAAAGCCAGCAATAGATTTACTTCAATAGCGGTAGAATTCATCAATGGAATTCGTACAGTTCACGCATTTTCCACTGAAGATTTTGAACGTCAACGTTATTATAATGCCAGCTTGAATCTGGTCAGTGCTTCCAAGAAGATTGCCTTGGTATGGATGGTTGTCAAGCCATTTGCCGAGGCGTTAGCGACCACAATACTTGTGGCAATGATTGTTCTGGCATATACGGGTTTGGTAACTAACGGAGCACTACAAGTAGCTTCTCTATTAACGTTTTTCTTCGTTCTCTTTCGTTTCGTGCCAATTATTCAAGATATTAATGGTGTCGCGACGCATATCAGTACAATGTACGGCTCGTCGGAAGTTGTTAAAAAACTTTTGGATATTGATGAAAAACAGTATTTCCGCAATGGGCATATCGAATTTCCTGGCTTAAAACGTTCAATCGACTTCGTGTCTGTTGATTTTGGCTACGACAGCGAAAATTTAGTACTTAGTAACATCACGCTGATGATTGAACGAGGCAGAATGACAGCACTGGTGGGTGCTTCAGGGGCTGGTAAAACAACATTGGCGGATTTGATTCCGCGATTTCACGATCCAACACAAGGTCATGTTTTTATTGATGGCGTTGATTTGCGGGATATTGAAATCCACTCGCTGCGCCGGAAGATTGCCGTGGTCAGCCAAGATACCTTTATTTTCAACACTTCTGTCCGTAATAATATTGCCTATGGATCGCAAGGAGCAACAGATGAGGAAGTTTACGCAGCAGCTCGACTCGCGAATGCTTTGGAATTTGTCCAAGAAATGCCCGAAGGTTTCGATACTCAACTTGGAGATAGAGGTGTGAGACTTTCTGGCGGTCAGCGTCAGCGAATTGCAATTGCTCGGGCTTTACTGCGGGATCCGGAAATTCTGATTTTGGATGAAGCAACAAGTGCTCTTGATACTGTGTCAGAACGACTCATTCAAGAGTCTATAGAAAAGCTTTCTGTAGGACGAACGGTGGTTGTGATCGCCCACCGCCTATCAACAATAGTCCGAGCAGATAAAGTTGTCGTACTCGAACAGGGACAGATTGTAGAACAGGGCGGGTATCAAGAGTTGCTTGAGCTAAAGGGCAAGCTTTGGAAATATCATCAGATGCAGCATCAACTCAATTAAGGATTGATAACGATGACCGCATCTGCAACCGTGTAGAAAATCTGCGTCAAACCTTAAAATCTTGGGCGCTGGTGAACGTGCTGCAAAACTTATCTTGTGAGTTGATTGTGGTGGATAACGTTTCCAGTGGTCACAGATGAGGAGCGATTGCGCTCCGCGCAGTGCCCTAAAGGGCAATCGCTTGCTCTATTGCCTCAACAGCTATAAAAACAGCAGCTAGAACAAAGATGCAAAAGTCCTGTCTTAGCAAATTGAGAACTTGTTTTCTCAAGAAAAATCTCAAGAAAAATCTACTTATGAACTTTGGAAAATAAGGTGGAGGAGCCATGCCAAACTTAATAACTGATGCGGAGGTAAGAGCAGAAAACTTGCAGCAGCCCCAGTTTGATCATAACTTGATGTATCACTGCTCTAGCTTTAGAGTCAATGGGAACGGAGGAGCTGAAACTTATCTAACTTCTCTGATTCAAAATCGGCAACCTGATGTGAGTGACTTTGTAATTAAATCGCTCAAAGAACTAGATCAAAGCCGATTTAAATTGCTACACATTCACAGCCCAGACTTACTATTGCAAGTTACAGGAGAATGTCCCACTGTCTTCACCGTTCACAATCACTCACTTTATTGTCCTAGTGGCACAAAATATTTACCAGGACAGGGCGTCATTTGCGATCGCAATCTCTCTTATTTCGGATGTCTCTGGGGCAAAATAATAGATGGCTGTGGGAGCCGCAAACCCAAAAGAGTGATGAAAGAATTACAAGGCACTCATCGGCTACTCAATGTCACACAAAGGTATCCAGTAACTTTTATTGCTAATAGTGACTACGTACGGCGACAGTTGATTAAAAACGGAGTACCGCCTCAAAAAACTGTAACGCTACGCTGTGGTATTTCCGCACCGCAAATGGTGAGTGCACCTTTGAGTTTAGAAACACACAAAAATCATCGAATTTTATTTGTTGGGCGAATAGTTCCTGATAAAGGGCTGGAATGGCTGCTCAAAACCTTAGTACATACAGATCCGCAAATTCAACTTGATATTGCAGGTGAGGGTTGGGATCAACCCCGATTGGAACAATTAGCTCACAAGCTAGGGATAAACAACCGTATCACTTGGCATGGCTGGTGTAATAGCGAGAAATTAAATCAACTTTACGAACAGTGTTTTACTGTTATCTTCCCCAGTATCTGGCCTGAACCTGCTGGTCTTGTCACTCTGGAAGCTTATACTCACTATCGACCTGTCATTGCTGCCGCAGTCGGAGGCATTCCAGAATATTTACGAGATGGGGAAACAGGTATTCTTGTGCCAGCCAATGATATTAAGATGCTGGCTGAAGCGATTACTCATTTCTCTAGTGATTATGAAAAATGCCGACACATGGGCGAACAAGGTTATGCTTTGTTTCTGCAAGAATTCACAATGGATATCCACGTCAAACATTTACAAAAAATTTATGAAAACACAATATCTAAATTTTCCTTTGAAAACATTTAGTTAGATAATATTATCAAGCCAATAAGGCTGTTTCTGTCTCTAACCATAGATAGGGCACTATTTCTATTATAAAATCAAAGGATTTTTTAGATATGTTACACAGTAATAGCTCACAAGAGCCTTTAGTGAGCGTTATAATCCCAACTTATAATAGACCAGAGTATCTCAAGCAAGCAATTACTAGTGCTGTTAAACAAACTTATCGAAATATTGAAATTATTGTTTCAGATAATTGCAGCCCAGAAAGTCCCCAAGAGGTAGTTGAATCTTTTGGTGATTCACGCATCCGATTTTTCAGACAGGCAAAAAACATCGGGATGTTTCCCAATCAGATGAACGCCTTTAAGATGGCACAGGGCAAATACGTTGCCAGTCTGCATGATGATGATATGTGGAACGAGGATTTTTTAGAAAAACTTGTTCCACCATTGGAAGAAAATCCAGATGCCATTTTAGCTTTCTGTGACCAATATATTATGGATGCACAGAGCAAAATTGATTATGCAGCTACTGAAGAATATACAAGAGCATACAAACGTAACTCCCTCAAGCAAGGAGTTCATCAACCTTTTTATGAAATTGCTGTAGTACATAAGTCTGTACCCACAGCTGCAGCTTGTTTGATTCGCAACGAGTTTGTTGATTGGGATAGTATTCCACAAGAAGTAGGTGGTATGTGGGATTTATATTTAGCATACCTATGTTCCCGTTCCGGTCATGGAGCTTACTATCATCCAGAAAGATTGACACGCTATCGCGCCCATGAGCAAACAGATACAAATCGCAGTGGTGGTCGAGATATTCAGGCAAAAATCCGCAAAGGAACAGCGGAAATGTTTTGCTACGAAAAGTTTATGGCAGATGAAATCCTTAACAAGTATAAGCCGTTTTTCAAGCAGAAATGGTTAGAGGCTCATACAACTTTAGCTCTAGGTTTACTACGTTCTCAAGAAACAATTCAAGCTCAAGCACGTCCTTATCTTTGGCGAGCGCTTTGTGAACAAAAGTTTAATTTAAGAACTATAGCAGCATTGACTTTGAGTTTCACCCCACGACCGCTAGTCAATAAATTGCTAAAAGTATGAATGAAATAATGGCGTAGAAAGCGCAACAAAGAACATAACATTAAAGTGATCAATAAACTCAAAAGGAAGGTGGTGCGTGAAACTATGTATTGTTACCCACAAGGTAAAAAAGGGTGATGGACAGGGACGAGTGAATTATGAGGTTGCGAAAGAAGCAATTCGCCGAGGTCATCACCTTACCTTATTGGCAAGTGAAATAGCACCAGAATTGCAACAAAGTAGCCAAGTAGACTGGGTTTCTATTTCAGTCAACAGCTTACCAACCGAATTTTTTCGGAATTTCATATTTTCGCAAAAAAGTGCAGATTGGTTGCGGAAATATCGCTCCCAAGTTGATGTGGTCAAAGTTAACGGAGCAATTACAACAGCAGTATCTGATGTGAATGCTGTACATTTTGTCCACAGTTCTTGGCTGCGATCGCCCGCCCACATTTCTCGCATCCGCCGAGATTTGTATGGTTTTTATCAGTGGCTGTATACAGCACTTAATGCCTTTTGGGAAAAACGAGCCTTCCAAAAAGCGCAAGTTATTGTCGCGGTTTCCCAGAAAGTCGCCCAAGAATTGGAAAACATTGGCGTAGGGCGATCTCAAATTCAGGTGATTGTCAATGGAGTCGATTTAGAAGAGTTTTCTCCAGGTGTCGCTTGTCGCCAAACACTCGGTTTACCTGAGAATGTGACTTTGGCGCTGTTTGCAGGAGACATCCGCACCTCCAGAAAAAACTTAGATACCGTGCTGCGTGCCTTGGTAAAAGTGCCTTATTTACATCTAGCGGTTGTGGGAAGTACTGAAGCTAGCCCCTTTCCAGCGATGGCAGAATCCTTAGGATTGAATCAGCGAGTGCATTTTTTGGGATATCGGCGTGATATAGCCCAGCTGATGCGGGCGGTGGATTTATTTGTGTTTCCCTCGCGTTATGAAGCTTGTACTCTGGTGCTGTTAGAAGCCCTGGCCTCTGGACTTCCCGTAATTACTGCAACAGCAACAGGAGGTGCAGAATTGGTAACACCAGAATGCGGAGTTGTCTTACCAGACTCAGACGACACCGATGCCTTGGCAGATGCACTATCATCAATGATGAGTAATCCCACCCGAATGCAGCAGATGGGAAAAGCTGCTCGTGCTGTTGCCGAGCAGCATAGCTGGAATATTATGGCACAAACCTATGTGGATTTATTTGAGGAGTTAAGCAAGAATGAGGAACACCGTTCTCATACCAACTTATCGCCGTCCTCAAGACCTATTACGCTGCCTTCTGGCGCTACAAGCGCAAACTAAACCACCATATCAGGTGATAGTGACAGTAAGGGATACGGACACCGAAACTTGGCAATTCCTCGAAGAATTCAAAGACTGTAAACTGCCACTACAGACTGTAAAAGTCACCGTTGGGGGCGTAGTTGCAGCGATGAACGCTGGATTGGAAGTGGTTGAAGGCGATACAGTTTCAATTACTGACGATGATGCCGCACCCTACCCAAATTGGTTAGAACGGATCAGTGCATATTTTCTATCGGATGACAGCATTGGCGGAGTTGGCGGACGTGATTGGGTTCACCAGGGAAACCAATTACTCGATGACTCCCGGGAGATCGTCGGTCAGTTGCAGTGGTTTGGGCGAGTGATTGGCAACCATCACCTAGGAGTGGGACAACCTCGTGAAGTCGATGTTCTTAAGGGCGTAAATATGAGTTTTCGTACCAGTGCGATCACAGGATTGCGCTTTGATGAACGGATGCAAGGCACTGGGGCGCAGGTACACTTTGAATTAGCATTCTGTCTCACCTTAAAACGGGCTGGATGGAAGCTCATTTATGACCCAGAGGTAGCAGTCAATCACTATCCAGCACAACGTTTCGACGAAGACCAACGCCAGAAATTTAATAATATCGCCTTTACCAATGCAGTTCACAACGAAACTTTAGCTTTACTGGAACACTTCTCCTTTTTACAAAAGCTTGTGTTTGCATTGTGGGGAATATTCGTCGGGACACGAGAGGCGTTAGGTTTGCTACAGTGGTGGCGGTTGCACAAAAGTGAAGGAACTTTAGCCAGACAAAAGTGGTTGGCTTCCATGCAAGGACGTTGGCAAGGCTTCCGTACTTGGAACAAAACTCATCATCAAGCATCAAAAATGGGTAGTAGAGTCCTTTCTACACCTGACAACTGCTTCCAGATGGACAAGCCTTCATAGCGTTCTATCGATCATTGAAAAAAAACCACGACTGTTAGACAGGGAGAGGCTGAGTGACCTACAGGCAATTTCATCAAGTTCCGACGCCAGAAGAATCAGAAAAAGAACAACCAACAACTCTAGCTTGGCTAGCGATCGGTGGGCTCATACTGTTTACTCTTGTCGGTTATGTGGCTGCTGGAGGTCTACTGCGCCAAGTATTCCCAGTGGCATCTTTTCTGGTAGGGGTGTTCCTCTATGTGCGGTATCCGGTACTCTACATTGGTTACACTTGGTGGATATGGTTTCTCATTGCAATTATTCGTCGCCTAATAGATTATAGGAGCGGTTGGGTAGATCCAAGTCCAATCTTACTAGCGCCGTTCTTAGTAACACTGCTTACTGCTGTTACATTCATCCGCTACCTACCAAAGGCGTCCCGCATGGGGGGCTTACCGTTTATCATGGCGATTTTTGCTGTATTCTACGCCTTTTTGGTGGGGCTGGTTAATTACCAACCACTTATAGTCTTCCGTACAATGCTGGATTGGATTTCTCCCCTATTTTTCGGGTTCCACTTGTTTGTCAACTGGCGAGACTATCCAAAATATCGCAAAACCATCCAGACTGTATTTGTTTGGGCTGTACTCTTGACAGGTGTCTATGGCATAGTGCAGTACCTCATAGCACCAGAGTGGGATAGGTTTTGGTTAATAAAAACAAAATTGACAAGCTTTGGAGAGCCTGCACCATTAGCGATTCGCGTCTGGAGTACGATGCACTCGCCAGGACCATTTGCAGTGACTATGATGGCGGGGCTATTGTTGTTATTTAGTAGCCAAAGTCCATTGCGTATCCCTGCTTCTGCGGCGGGTTACTTAGCATTCTTACTCAGTATGGCACGCGCAGCTTGGGGAGGCTGGGCGCTGGGATTGCTCAGTTTGCTCACTAATCTTAAACCAAAGCTACAGATGCGCTTAATATTGACCATCCTGATCATGGCAGTGTGTGTTGTGCCACTGGTGGCAATTGAGCCATTCGGCAGTATTATCAGCGAGCGCTTTGAAAGTTTCTCAAATCTAGAGAAGGACCAAAGCTACCTAGACCGTTCACAAAATTACGAAAGGAACATCATCATAGCCCTTTCTAATCTCCTAGGGAATGGCATCGGCGGTACGTGGATTATTGATAAAGACGGCAAACTCATACAAATTGTTCTTGACAGCGGCATCCTAGATACGTTTTTCGCTCTCGGTTGGTTTGGAGCTCTCCCTTATTTGGGAGGATTATTGCTGCTGTTGTATAACGTATACCAAGGTTCTGAAGCTCGCAGCGATTCCTTTGCCAATGCTGCCCGTTCGATTAGTCTTGCGATCGTCTTCCAGTTAGTTTTTAGTAGCTTGATGATTTCACTTGGTGGTATCGTTATGTGGGGCTTCCTTGGTTTGGCTATGGCTGCCAAAAAGTATCATCAACATCAACGTCTTTCTGCTGAAATCATCAACGGCTACCCCCTTCCCACCCAAAAACTACCTCTGACTTAGAGCTAGGACTGATAACTGAAGACTGCTAATTTGCTTTGCTGTGCGCTGCTAACTGTTTTGTAGGTTCAACTAAGTTGGTAGTTAATTCTCGATACACCAACAGGGTTTGCTCATAGACACGCATAACACTCAATCGGTCTAAGTTTTGTTGTGCTAAGTACTGCCACTGGTGCATCAGCTTGCGGCTACTTAGCAATTGCCTGAGAGCGTCTGCTAAGGCTTGGCTATTTGCGGGGGGTACCAGGATACCCGCCTGTCCACCATCTAAAGCTTCTGGTATGCCATCCACATTGCAAGCTATGATCGCGCAGCCAGCTTCACGGGCTTCTGGAATCACAAGCGGAGAAGGGTCACGGTGTGAAGCCAGCACAAATATGTCACACCCCAGCATATAAGATTGTGGCTCTTTTTGAAAGCCCAGAAAATGAATCCTGTCAGCAAAGAGTGTAGTTTGCGCCTGCTGTTCAAACAAAGTTCGGTCAGGACCGTCTCCCACTAAGTAGAGATGCGCGTTTGGAAAATCAGCACCAATTTGTGCGAAAGCATCGATTAACTCCCCAATACCCTTGCGCTTGTACATTCCAGCTACAGTAGCAATTGCCGGTCTTTGCAGTTCCATCGCTACGTACTCTTGAAGCTTTCGCATACGAACGCTCCCCAGAGTCCCGTTAGATACTACCCTTAACTTGTTTTGTGCAATACCACGCCGTGCCATAGACTCAGCAACCGCATGGCTGACTGCTATAACGCGATCGCCTAAACCCATCAGCACTGCACTGCGCTGGAATTCGTTGTGTACTGTGGAAACGAGACCATATGTAGAAAAAGTCTTCCAAATCTTTGCCAGCACAATCCCAGTCATCATATGGGCATGGACGATGTCTGGTTCAAACTCTTCAATGATTTTCCAATAACCCCAAGCGGCTTTAATGATGTTAATTGGTGTTCTTGTTTGATCCAAATTGAAGTGCTTTACATTGTATGTGGTAAGTAATACCTCATATTGTCCACCAGCAGATGCTACGCTCACATTATGACCATTTTGAGCTTGCAGACAAGCTAAATCCACGGCTACATTGACAATACCATTACCAACTTCTTGGACGTGGTTCAAAATATGTAGAATTCGCATCTAGCTTTAATTTTCTACTAATTTATCTTATAGATAATCAATCAAAAAATACTTCCAGCAATCCGGATAGTTTTTGCCAATTTGGCAAAGGTATTTGCTCAGATAATAAAATTCATGTTTACGAATTTATGCAAATTGTAAGAATTGAATTTGGTCTCAGCAAATACAGACAAGCATTGATTTTTTGGTTGAACAGATATGCCGCAGCTACAAAAAAAACCTGCACGACCAGGCTTTTTTTCCCCAAGAATTGGTGCCTGTAGGCGACGAGGTGCAAGTCTTGAAATTTTAATATTTTATTAAAATTCACCCTCTACCATCAACACAAGCAATCCATTGCTCTTCATCGATCAAGTGAGGATCGATATGGTGCATACCAGCTCCGTTCCAACCAACACCAGTGGGTTTGATCACTAAGTTTTGATTGATTTCTCGTTCTTGATAACTAGTCGTTGTCAACTCAGTAATTTCAAATGCTCTTAACTGTGTGCCGTAGTCTGGCTGACAGTCTTGAGTGTAGCGAATAATCTTATCATTCATCACTAAAACTCTACCGCCTGGTCTGGCAATGTGTGCATTACCACTAATAATTGGACTTTTTGGGTGTTCTATCCAAGAACCAAGCAACTCATCAGCATAGTAGAGACGGAGAGTGTCAAAGTTATGCTGAGGATTTGTTTCCGTAAATAACCACCATTTATCAGCGTGACGGAAGATAGAAGCGTCTAAAAATGACGCACCGCTTTTGATATTTCCAACAAAACTCCATTCTGTAGGAAACTTGGATGCTTTGTACAATCGAATCGAGTTTGCCTGATGGCTCTCCGGAATCATGTAATATTCATTCATCCACTCAAAAACGTAGGGATAAGATAAGTGAAATGGTTCAGCAAGTACAATTTTTTCGTACTTCCAATTCACTGTATCCTCACTCGTTGCTAGCCCAATTTCTCCTCTACGTGTCTGTTGATTCAACACTTCAAAGAACATGAACCAGGTGCTATCAACTTTAATCATAAAAGGGTCTGCAACAAACCCAGCCCTGACATCTGATACATTCCGGCGTGTCAAGACAGGATTTTTTATCTCTTTAGGAGCATCTAAATCAACAGGGGATTTGCCAGTATAGATTCCAATAGACCATCTTTCCTTTTTTGTCAGCGCACCTAATGGCAGCTTATTAGCTATAGAAACTGGGAAACTATTCACTACAGAAAAATGTAGTTCCTTTACAATCTTTTTGAGGTAATTCATCAGAACCAATTGTGAAAATTATATTAAAACTTCTATGAACTATGCGCTTGACAATATTCTACTAAAACTTTTAAACCAGATTCTACGGACCACTGAGGTACAAAATTTAAAACTGATGACGCTTTGGATATATCCGCTTGGGAGTCTTGAATATCTCCAGGACGAGAAGGTGCAAAGCTAGGTTCTAATTCCCATTTGGGGAAATAAGTTCTCATAATATTTACAAGCTGAAGAATCGAAGTTGATTTACTTGTGCCAATATTACAACTCAATGCTGAACCAGGAGCTAGTGGAGTCGTTAAGGCTTTAGCAAAGGCAGTCGCTACGTCTTTCACAAAGACAAAATCTCTTGTCTGACTACCATCGCCATAAATTTTGATGGGTAAGTTTTTGAGCATTGCATCAACAAATATCGAAATAACCCCAGAGTATTGAGATCCAGGTACTTGTCGAGGTCCAAATACATTGAATAAGCGTAAGCCAATAAATGAAAAGTTAAACTGTTTGGTAAAAAGGGCAGCGTATTGCTCGCTTACCAATTTTTGCAAACCATAAGGAGAGATGGGATCGGGAGGCTGCTCTTCTGAAATTGATAGAGGTGTTTTGTCACCATATACAGCAGCAGAGCTAGCAAAGACTAGCTTGGGAATCTTTAAAGCCTGACACAGTTTAATCACAGCTAGAGTTGCAGACAGATTATTATCGTGCGCTTCCAGTGGCTTGATCCATGATTCAGTAACGGATGGGGTAGCTGCTAAATGAGCAATGCCATCAATCTGTGTGGAAAAATCTTCTGGGTGACAGTCTAATATATTTTTGTGCAGAAATTTTAACCCAGAATGTTCAGGCAAGTTTTGTAAGTGACCTGTCGTCAAATTGTCAATCACAGTCACAGAGTGACCTTCTGATAACAACTGCTCAGTCAGATGAGAACCAATAAAGCCTGCTCCGCCAGTGACAATAAAATGCATAAATTTAATTTGGGAAAAACAGTGTGATTTTCATTCATAATTCGTAATTTACAATTCTGATTTAAATGACGAATTACGAGTCATCAAGAATAAATTAATCTCTAGCTCAATTTGTTAATTATGAATTAGCTTGGCTTTAGCATATTCATAATTATTGGGCGTATTATCTGGCATTAACTCTTTATAGACAGCTAGTGTTTCTTTATGAACGCGAGCAGCACTGAGCCTTTCTAGGTTCTGAGATGCTTGAGTTCTCCACCATTGCAGGCGATCGCGATCGCTCAATAACTGCTTTAAATTTACGGCTAAGGCATGGCTGTCTTTTGCTGGTACGAGAATGCCTGCTTTTCCAGCGTCCAGGGCTTCAGGTATACCATCTACGTTTGAGCCAATGATCGCGCAACCAGCTTCTCGTGCTTCTGGAATCACAAGGGGTGAGGAATCTTTGTGAGAAACAAGTACGAAGATATCAGTAGCTAGTAAATATCTCTTTGGTTCTGGTTGGAAACCCTCAAAATGAATCCGCGAAGCAAAAGGAGTGTTTCGCGCTTGTTCTTCCAATGACTCGCGATCAGGTCCGTTACCTACCAAGTACAAATGGGCATCGGGAAAATCGCCAGCAATTTCAACAAAAGCATCTATTAATTCCCCGATTCCCTTACGCCGATACATCCCCGATACTGTTGCAATCGCAGGGTGGTGTAGGGGAAGCGGTTGGTATTCTTTAATGCTGCGCTGCCGGGGACTCCCTAATGTGCCGTTGGATACAACCCGCATTTTTTCTTTTGGGATACCACGCCGTGCCATAGATTCTCCCACGGCTTGACTGACGACAATCACTCGTTCACCCAAGCCCATCAGTACCGCACTAGGCTGGAATTCGTTGTGCACTGTCGCAATTAAACTATATTTATAGCCGAACTTGAGAATCGCTGCTAGCACTGCTCCCGTCATCATATGCACGTGGACGATATCCGGTTTAAACTCATCCACGATTTTCCGATATCGCCATACCGCTTTGATAATATTTAGCGGTGTTCTTGACTGGTCTAGATGAAAATGTCTGATTCCATAAGATTCTAGTAATGCCTCATATTCTCCTCCAGAGGAGGCTACAGCGACACCGTGATCATCTTTTGCTTGCATACAGGCGAGGTCTACCGCCACATTAACGATACCGTTACCAATCTCTTGTACGTGGTTTGTCAGATGTAGTATACGCATTTATATGATCTCCACAGTGGTCGCTTATTGCAAATGGTTGATATTGATTCGGTACTGATAGAAGCAACCCCTGATAAATGCAGGATCTTAAACTACAGGTAGTTATTAAGATTCTGCTTTAAAAAGGATTTCATAACACCCCAAAAATGGCTTGACAAAGCTACGGAGTAGGCTTTCAAGTTGAGAATACTAGGAGGCTATAGGCGTTGCCGCACCCTTCGGACGAGCGCTCTGTTTTTTTGTCTTGAACCGATTGAATTAAGACTCGGTAAGCAGCCACAAAATTCTGCATCTTGAGCATAATACACAGCGGTTTTGTTGTTTGGAAAAATTTCACCGCTTGTTTTGTATTCATATTTTTTCATTGACTAAAAAAAATATAAATAAACATTCTATAACCTCGATTCACTCATCATAGTCATGACGATATTAAAATGAAATTTTAACGCTCTATTTTCAACCCGTAAACGGTTAAAAATGATCAATTTCGTAGAACTTAATTAGTGTTCTAGTGTCATTATCTCTTATGTGTTCCAGCTTCTTATTTAAGATACGTTCATCTTTAGTTTAAGAAATATAAAATTCTCGCTAAAAATGTTGTAAATATTACATTATTCTATATTTATCCCTCAAAAATATAAGAAATTCAAGCCAGAGAAATTTTGCAATCCAACTATTGTGTCATGACACAAAATCATGACCTAACTGAAAATTGAGATTAATTTTTCAAATCACATCTTGCAGCCCTCCCCTGCCTCTACCGAAGTTTGGATCGGCGGAAGCTGCCGCGAACAGGCGGCAGAAAATAAGGATTTGAAAGCGGGCGTGCATTCCGGTGGATAAACCAACTTGAGGCTGCTTAGACACACAAAATTGCTCAGTTAAGCACTTGAGGTACTCTATAAGAACGCTCGTGATCTCTGAATGGAGTGCCTGGTCTTTGTTCATCTCACTGTCAAATGATTTATGTTCATTTGAACGCAATCATTTGGGTGAGATTTAACGAAATTTAGTTCAATGATAAATATAATATCTGAACCAAATTCTTCTTGATATTTTGTTAGTTTACTGAATTTACAATATCATTAATTAGAAATTGTTTTTTCAACTAATTTCCTTTCTTCACAGTATCTTTTTTTACCTTTCTCATGAATATCTACAAGCTCAGTGGTGATTGCAAAACGATATTACACTGTATAGAAATTTATAACAACTCTCAGAATATATTTTTTACCATAACTTTAAAATTCACGTATTTTTGGCGTTAAAACCCAAAATTAAGGTTTAATACCAAGTTGCGTCCATACATCTTACCTTGTCTCCCTTATCACCCTCATCTCCCTTGTCCCTTCAACAATTGATATGTTTGAACGCAACTCCGTATAAGCCTTTGACTCTTGGAGCGGTTTTATGCAAAATTATATAAAGTTGCATTCAGCCATATCATTACAGCAGCGTTCTGACCTGACGCTCCGACGGCTACGTAAAAAAATAGCAATCCTAAATCATAACCCGCTTCATTAATCCTCTCCAAAACAGGACTTCCTTCCGAGTTTGGCGGGTTCCTAAGTTATGTAACTTGCGATTATTGTCAATAAACCGCCTTAAGAGGGGCAGGATTTACTAGTCTGACTTGTAAGCTTTTTATAAGGAAGTCCTGTTTTGTGATGGTTTCACCAACCCTACGGGCTGCCTTCGGCTACGTAAACAACAAGATTCCCAACTTCTTAAAGAAATCGGGAATCTGAGCCAATGGATTTTTACAGCAGAATTCAGAACTCAGAACTCAGAAGTAAAAAGGGCTTTATGTCTGGCTTTTAGACAAAGCGCGTTGTACTTCATTTACTTGCAAGGTGCTGTATATAGCGGTAAGAACCCGGAGTAAGGTACACCAAAGAAATAATGAACCACTCATGGGACACTCATGGGACACGAGATTTATCTGTAGTTCATTCAATTGAGTTGCGCTATAAATCAAATAGGATTGCTATATATACGCTTAGCGTGGTAACTGATACACAATCACCTTTCCTTTCCAATCTTCCTCAACAAATACCAGGTACTCTCCATTTGATCGGCGAAAAGCACGGATACCGTAGGGTATATCAATCCACCCACTTTCACCAGCCACTTCTGGACCAGGTTTTAACTTTTGTACTTGCTTTCCTGTTGCGGCGTTATAAACAGAGACCTCTGACTGTTTCACTGTTACAGAGAATACATAATCTCCCGCCACACTCATCGCTACTGTAACCACTTCACGCTTTCCAGTAGTGTCATGAGGAACTACAGTGCGCCAACGGGGAGTGCGATTTCCTCGACTCCAGTTGTCAAAACGTACAATTTCAGACCCCACAGCTCCAGCATCATCGTCAACCGCAGGATGGTCTTTGGTAAAGCCTGATAAATACATGGTGTCTGTTTCGGGGAAATACTCAATCCGTCGCACATCCGTAAATAGGCTAGGAGTTTTATCCTTTTTCATCGAACTGTAGGAGTAAATGGGGTTGCCCTTAGCATCTAGTCCCTCTAAAGGAAAATGCCGGATACCTTCTTGAGTTCGCAAAGTTTTCCATAAATCGCCTTTGCTATCTACCCACCATCCCCCAAGATAGGGATAATCATCTGTATCTCTGATGTTATACTCACCCTTATCAAAGGCACCGTTGCCGTTGCTATCCCGCCAGATCCAATCCTTTTGTTCCTGCGGTTGATTCGGCGGCCAACTTCCAACTTTACCATCCTTGAGCACTGTGCCAAAAAACATTGCAGATGGTATAGCAACTTTACCGTCCGTGGTTGGATTGAAACGATAAATTTGCATAAAGCTTTGATACATATCTATGAGATACATGAAGGGTTTCCCCTGGATGCGCCGGAAGAAGACTGAAGTCGGCGATGTATGCAAGCGTGGATCTTGAGGGTATTTAAAAGGATTTAGAGTGTACGCCTTGTAATTCCATTGCTTACCAGCTGCTTTTTTGTAATCCATGTGGAAGTATTCGTGCTTAGTGTATACGTCCACCCCATCACTTTGAGGATCTGTATCAGCGTTATCCACAAAATGCAAACCCAGTAACCGCCACTGCAGCTTTCCTGATGGCGAAAACTTTCTTAAGTCGGTTCCTGCATTATTAAAACCATTACTATTTACATAGATATTACCTGCTGCATCTGTACCCACGCCGGTAAGACCGTAAAATTTCAAATCTCCAACTTCACCAGGAACACCTGTAAAAATACCACGCTCAATACCGAATGTTCCCACCGGTTTCGGTTTGCCTGCAATGTTGTAAATCAAGACTTGCTGACGAGGTCCATTTTCTGTTACTAAAAGTCTGCCTTGATTATCGATCGCGATCGCACTCGGGTCAACAACATCTGCAATCACCTTAGGCAGACGCTTACCTTCTGCTGAATAATGCAAAATCTGAGGAGGAGTACTGCCATTTTTGCCTTGTATTATCCATAGATTTCCCTGTTTATCAATTGTTATCTGCCTTGGGTTGGGAACAGAAAAATTGCGTACTTCCCTCATTGTGTCGGTGTTGTAGACGGAAATACGGTTTGCTTTAGCAATACTCACATACAACTGATTTCCTACAGTTGCTAATCCCGTAACTGGGTTTTTTGTGCTGACAATCAACATACTTTGGTCATAGCCACGCCCTCCAGCAAAACGCGCAGCCTTTCCAGACAAAGTATAGCGTCTTACACAGTACCAAGATGTTCCTTCTGGTGGGTAATCCTCTTTTATCTTGCCCATTGATCCCTGGAACATAGCAAGATAAATGTACTTACTATTTGCTGTTATGGCTTTGCCACCCATACGGCTCCAACCATGAAGCTCAAAGTCAGGACCAACAACATCACCGTTTTTATATATTCCTGCTTCTCTTCCTGCTTCATCCCAAGTGCTGTTGGTGTAGACCGTACCATCAGGACCAACATACATTCCCTCTACATAATTCTGCACCCATTTGCTACCACCACCATAAGTATTACCTATCCAAGATGTTGTGTAGGCGTTTGTGGCAGGTGCAGATCTCATAGCAAAGTAGAATGCAATAGTTATTACAGCAATTATAACGAGGACAAATTTTGCAGTTTTTCCTCGTCGTAAATGACCATTATTTCGTTGCTTTTCGTAGAACTTAGCCAACTTGGAAATTAATCTATTTTTCATAAAGTGACAAAATTGTTGATTGCTTCTCCAACCTCATTTTTAATGAGAAAAACTATTTCATTCAAATTCTTTACTTAATCTTGATATAAGAGGATGTTTTAGAAGTATCAAATATTTTACTTGTTCCCCCCTTTGCCTCCAACCCCAGACGGGAATTTAGGGGGGAGCATCGATAAATTTTGGTACAATACCACACTTTACAAACATCCTCTAAGACAGTAGAGTATAGCTATCTTAAAAATTAGAGTATTTTTGTACTACGAAATGGAAACTCTAGATAGAAATAATTAAAATTCCCACTTATGGTTCATAATAATCATTGAAAAGTTTTACAGTAACATGGAAAAATTAAATTATATCTTATCTCTCTGTTAATGTCAGTCTTCAATGTTTGTTTTCATCAAAAAGCAACTTTTTCAAATAATTCTGATTAATTCTACTCAAATCATTTGTTTTACTGAAAGCTCTGTTAAAACATCTTTTATATGTTGAAATATCATATACAAGCTACAATTTCCGAGTTTTATCTATATTTTTACAAAAACTTTATCAGAAGAACACTAAGATTTTACTTTTACACAGTTACTTTTGGTAACACATATTCTAGATTAGATTTGCAACCTATCTTTTAGATAAAAAGTAAAAATTCATACGGAATAACCTTTGTCCAAGTATTTTTTTATTTCATCAGCATTCCTAAACTACGGAAGATTGATCGTTTATAGTTGAAGGAAATTATAGCTAATAGTCACACTTAACACTCAGCGGTGTCGAGGAGTCTTTCATTAGACTTCTTGCACTCATTCGTTTTCTTTGTGTTCTTCTTTGCGACGCCCTATGCCTGCGGCACGCGGCTTGGGCGTTAGCGTAAGTCCTGCGGTGCGGACAGGCTGCGCCAACGCGCAGCGTGCGCCCTTGGCGCTCAGCTCCTCTGGAGCGCGAAGCTCTCCCGAAGGGAGCAAGAGGCCCGGGTATCTCCTGCGGAGAGCGCCTTCGCCCTTACGCCAGTTCCCAGGGCGCGGGAAACCCGCCTATGGCACTTCGTGCGACGCTAACGCTAACGCTAACAGGACTGGACTCACAAGTCGCCTAGGCGCGGGAAAGCCCTAGTGGGAACGGCCACGCCTTACGGCTATCGGGTATCTCCTGTGGAGAGCGCCTTCGCGCTTACGCCAGTCGCCTAGGCGCAAGAAACAAGGACTGCAGCGCGCTTACTCACCGTCATTCGCACCGCAGTTTCTCCCGGAGGGAAACCGTTCGGCTGAGCGCTCACGGCGAAGCCAACGCCAGTCGCCTGACGCCACTTTCCAAGGGCGGGGGGAACCCCCGCACGGAACTGGCACATGAGGGAAACAAGGACTGCAGCGCTGGCTCACCACGGCGCTGCCTCGCCTCTGCGCGAGACAAAATAATATTTATGCAAGAGGTGTATTCCAAGGTAAATAGCAGGGGTTTTCCCGACGCCATTAAAAAAAACCTTTACAAAACCTTTCTGTACAACAGCGTTCTTAGCAGCAAAGTACTTTTTCGGTGATAGCTTCTAAGTGTAAAAAATATTTTTGTGTACTTACAAGTTTATACTGACCTTACAAATTGCCCTTCAAATATTTTGTTTTAAAAAATGTGTAATTAAGTATTTTATAAAAATACCAAACTTAGATCTTCATATCATAATTTATTTACCTTTGGATAGAAGATGATTATAAATATCTATATATAGTTATAGTAAAAAGTTCTGATTATATATTCATTAGCAGAATATATCTATTGTCGGCATCAATAATCGTGCAGAAATCAAAAAAAGGCGTTAAAAAGTAAGTTACAACGAGACACACAGACAAGCATTACTTGGAGAAACATAAATGGAAGAGAACACAAAAAATGCTGCTTCAAAATCTGCATCTATTCTCTGTTTGGGACTAGGCTGGTTTCCTAAAACCCCTGGAGGATTAGAACGGTATATCTATGAACTGACGCAGAATTTGGCAGCAAATCAAGACCAAGTTGAATTATGTGGAGTTGGTTTACCAGAAGCTGAACCAAATTTGCCGATAAAACTGACTAACTTGGCATCGCCAGATAGTGCCATTTGGAAACGGTTGTGGAGCATCCGCACTAACTTTCAGAAAACAAGAGGTGCCAAACCTGATGCCATTAATTTACATTTTGCATTATACAGCTTTCCAATTTTGGATCTTTTGCCAAAAGGAGTGCCTATTACCTTTAACTTTCATGGTCCTTGGGCATATGAAAGTCAAGAGGAAGTCGTTGAGAGGAAACTAAGTGTTTGGCTCAAAGCTAAGCTGATAGAACAAAGAACATATAATCGCTGCGATCGCTTGATTGTTCTGAGCAAAGCATTCGGTAATATATTGCATGAACAATATCAGGTTCCTTGGAACAAAATTCACATAATTCCAGGTGGAGTTGATATTACTCAGTTTCAACCTAATCTATCACTTCACGAGGCTCGCGCAAAGCTAGATTGGCCCCAAGACCGCCCAATTTTATTCACGGCGCGCCGTTTGGTGAATCGAGTGGGAGTTGACAAATTGTTGTCAGCTTTGGCTATCATTAAACCGAGGATTCCGGATGTTTTGCTGGCGATCGCAGGACGTGGACCACAACAAGCTACACTACAACAGCAGGCAACTGAGTTAGGACTCAGTAATCATGTTAAATTTTTAGGGTTCCTACCAGACGATTTGTTACCTGTTGCTTACCAAGCGGCTGACTTGAGTGTGATGCCCAGTCAGTCTTTTGAAGGATTTGGATTGGCAATAGTAGAATCCTTAGCTTGCGGTACTCCTGTTGTGTGTACTCCCGTTGGAGGAATGCCAGAAATTTTAGAACCATTTTCACCGGATTTAATTACCTCCTCTATAGAAGTCCCAGCCATTGCAGAAAAATTAGAACAGGTGCTCCTGGGAAAAGTTCCAGTACCTACACAACAAGCTTGTCGTCAGTATGCTGTCGCAAACTTCGATTGGAACAAAATAGCGCAGGATGTACGGAGTGTTTTATTTGCCTAACTATAATATTGTTGTAATGCTGGTTTAGCAGCCATGAAGTTAAGTGTGATTGTTCCCTCTTTTAATGCAGCCGATACAATCTCCCGGCAACTGGAAGCACTGGCAAACCAGCAGTGGAACCAGCCTTGGGAGGTGATTGTTGCGGACAATGGTTCTGGTGATGAAACAGTGGCGATACGCAAAGCGTCAAGCCTCCGGCTTATCGCCCAAAATTATAGTAAAAAAATACTATTATTTCGCGTTATCGATGCGTCTGATAAGAAAGGAGGGGCTCACGCCCGTAATCTTGGTGCAAGTGTTGCCAAAGGCGAAGCCTTGGCTTTTTGCGACGCCGACGACGAAGTTGCACCTGGTTGGGTAGCAGCAATGGGTGAGGCGCTCTCTAAGTATGACTTTGTTGCTGGTCGCAATCAACACTGGAAACTAAATGAACCTTGGTTGGTCAAAAGCTACAGAGTTGAAAACGGTGATGGAATTGCTGGCGCTCCCCAGTTCAAGAAGAAAGAACTTGTGTTTGGATGTTTTGCGTTTGAAAATCCGTGACAAAGCAAGCTTAGCTGGAGGCTTAAGACATCTGGCATGGCATATCGGTCAAATCCAGGGTTGTATTAAATACAGATATTTCCCTGTCTAATTCCTGTTTCGTAATTCGTAATTGAAATTTTCATTCCGAATTACGAATTCTTGTAGCACTTAAACTTAGTATAAATTATTATCCGATCTTAAGCCCTATGAAAATTTTCTTCCTAGACCAAAGCGGTAAACCAGGCGGGGCTGAACTATGTTTAATAGATATCGCCAAACCTTATAAAGATAGGTCTTTAGTGGGATTATTTGCTGAAGGTTCTTTTAGAAATTTACTACAACAGAATCACATTCCCGTTCAAGTTCTCACCACTCAAGCAATAGAAGTTCGCAAAGAAAGCAGCTTGGTACAAGGATTAGGCAGTTTAGGTCAACTTATACCTTTAATTGCCAAAGTTGTCCAACAAGCAAGAGAATTCGATTTAATTTACGCCAACACGCAAAAAGCATTAGTTGTTGGCGCACTGGCGAGTTTTTTCAGCCGTCGTCCTTTGGTCTATCATTTGCATGATATTCTTTCCCCAGAACACTTTAGCCAAACCAACCGTTCGATTGCCGTAACTTGCGCCAATCGTTTTGCATCATTAGTCATTGCCAATTCTCAAGCAAGTCAAGCAGCCTTTGTAGCAGCGGGAGGACGCCCAGACATCACGAAAGTGGTTTACAACGGCTTTGATAAGAAAAATTATCAAAGCCAAGAGTCCGATGTCAGGCAAATCAGACAACAGCTAGGGATAGACGGACAATTTGTTGTCGGACACTTTAGCCGTCTCGCACCTTGGAAAGGACAGCACATACTCATAGAAGCACTGGCAAAATCTCCTCAAGAAGTCACAGCAATCTTAGTTGGTGATGCGCTTTTTGGAGAACAAGAATATGTCCAGCGTTTACATCAACAAGTAACAGCCCTGGGACTGGAAAATCGAGTCAAATTTTTAGGGTTTCGTTCAGATATTCCATTGCTGATGTCAGCTTGTGACTTAGTTGCACATACCTCAACTGCTCCAGAGCCGTTTGGTAGGGTAATTGTAGAGGGTATGCTTTGCGGAACACCTGTGGTTGCGGCGAAAGCTGGCGGTGCGATCGAATTAGTAGAACATGGTGTCAATGGTTTTTTAGTGACACCAGCAAAGCCTGATGAATTGGCGCAAGTGATTACCACCTGTCTCAAAGAACCAGAAAAGACGGCAACTATAGCTGAGAATGCACAGGCGATCGCCCGCCAGCGTTTTGATGTCACAGCTATTAATCAGCAAATTGCTGAACTCTTAGACAAGCTATGACTTTGTTTGTAGTAAGGACTTTAGTCCTTGCTTTGGTGGAAGAGGACGCGCATTCCTCACTACGAAATATAAAATGTGTCTACTGAGATCTTGCAATTGCAACAGTGAGGAGGCTCAGCCTCCAAACCCTCGTTACCAGGTTCAACCTGGTAACGAGATATTAGAGCCTCTGGCTCTTGTTGGGTGCAAGATCTGTGTCTACGCACTTAGCGCTGATTACAAACCAACTAATTCACGCGATTCAAAATCTGTGAGTTGTTGAGCTATTGTTAGTCTTGCTTGCAGCTTAGCGACACTAAACTGGTTACGCAGATATTCTAAATGAGCAAGAGCATTTGCCTTTTCGGTAGTTAATTGTATCAGGGTGTCCATCGCTTTTTGGTATTCTTGATTGACAAGTAGCACTTCAAAGCGACGAGCTTTGCGTTGAGCATCATTTTTCAAATCCATATCAAAGGCAGCGCTGCGATCCGCATTGCCTTCAAATCGGTTAATCTGGTACTGAACTGCCATTAACTGGGAGTCTATTTCATTTACCCTTTCGGCAGCTTGAGAAATTGCAGCTGGATAATGATTCAGTTGCATCATCAAAATAACTTCTTCCTCTTAAAAAAATGACATATTCTAGTATGGGAGTGAGAGATGAGGGTAGAGAGCCAAGCGAGTATTGAGGAAGTCAAAATTCTCCCTTGCCCTCCTTGTCCCCCATTTCCTCCTTGTTCTCTTGTCCTCTTCTACGCCACTTCCCTCAGTTGAGCAGGTTGGATCGTCACCTCCTCAATATTTAAGGAAAGCTGTTCGGCGTGTGGTACCGCAGCTTGTTCCAACACTTGGACTTCAATATTTACACTGACTAAATAACTGCCTGTATCCGCACCAACCGCTTCGGCAACTAATTTGGCAATGTCTGGGCGTTTAGCGGTCAGTGGGTCACGTAGAATACACCGATCCCATTCATGCTTGGCAGTCGGATTGAGGCTGAGAATATAGTGCTTAATCATAGGACAAACCGTTAAACCCATATCCGGAACGCTGTCACCCACCTGTTTTGCACTAACTTAGGCTTCGTGAACGCTATATCTATTATAGTACATATGTACCGCGTTTGGGGGATGGGGAGTGGTGAGTACAGGCGCAGGGGACTGGTCACAAATAACACTTGTATATGATGTACCGTCACGGGTTACGGGTATCGGAGTTGATCAATATGAAGTGGGTTCATGTTGATTGGGACACGTCATATTCAGCACACGGTCAAGTACACCGAACTCCATAGGTGTCAACTTAAAGTGAAAACCAGTATAGAACAAGCTTTAAGAGATTGCCTCGTTCCCAGCCTGAGGCTGGGAATGCCTGTTAAGAGGCTCTGCCTGCCTTAACAGCGGCTCTGCCGCTTCAAGGGCATTTCCAGGTGGAAGCTGGAAACGAGATTTTATAAGGGTTCTAGCTTAAGTTGACACCAATGACCGAACTCCCCCCGATCGCTTTGATGGGCTTTGGGATTAAAGGTTTTTTCGTAATCGACTCTACTTGGGTTGTATCTAACCCACAATAGCTTTACAAATTAGAGGTAATTTGTTATGAGCCACCCTGATTCATCCTTGGTTAAGCTCCGCAACCCTTATTTTCTTTCAGTTGTTGCAGGGGCTACTGGTAGTTATATCTACAGTATGCTAGACTCTCTTAGTCTAGAGACTACAATGACTGCAGGTATCATCGGTGGTCTCAGCCTTAGTACTGCTGAACTTGTCAGTCTCCTAGGCAAGACTTGGTGGTTGAAACTACTACTGTGGGGAACAACGATGGGAATTATTGTCACTGCTCTCATTCGTTTGCTCCTACCATCAGTTGATTTCGATCCTACGTATGTTTTCACTCCTTCTCTCACCTACCGTCTAACTAACGACATCATGTTATTCCGTGCCAAAAAGCGCTGATGCTTATCTAGAAAGAGTTTAAGCTATTTAAGATTATTTGGAACACGTTAATATTCAGCACACGGTCAAATACACCGAACTCGCCCCTGGTCGCTTTGATAGTCTTTGAAATTAGGCAATTGTACTTTTTTACTGATCAACTGCTTCATTACTATCTATGGAGTTCATAGCTCAAGGAAGATTTTCAAAATTTTCACGGCAGGTAACTGTATAAGGATGGTTTACGCCTAAGCATCGCTCATAAATTTCCAAAGCTTGCTGATACAACGGTTCGGCTTGTGAGTACCTTCCTTGGGAATCGTAGAGTAATGCCAGGTTGTTCAGGCTGGTGGCGACAGAGGGATGTTCCTCTCCCAGCAGCCGTCTTCTCATTTCCAAGGCTTGCTGATACAACGGTTCCGCTTGTGAGTACCTTCGTTGGGAATCGTAGAGTAATGCCAGGTTGTTCAGGCTGGTGGCGACATCCGGATGTTCCTCTCCCAGCAGCCGTCTTCTCATTTCCAAGGCTTGCTGATACAACGGTTCCGCTTGTGAGTACCTTCGTTGGGAATCGTAGAGTAATGCCAGGTTGTTCAGGCTGGTGGCGACATCCGGATGTTCCTCTCCCAGCAGCCGTCTTCTCATTTGCAAGGCTTGCTGATACAACGGTTCGGCTTGTGAGTACCTTCCTTGGGATTCGTAGAGTCCTGCCAGGTTGTTCAGGCTGGTGGCGACATCCGGATGTTCCTCTCCCAGCAGCCGTCTT
>JAESFT010000200.1_pt1 | contig 63395 bp, 42 predicted proteins | sample 9269451 | NCBI WGS metagenome assembly JAESFT01 (sample SAMN14502557, study PRJNA617106) | algae metagenome | isolation source: Scytonema hyalinum WJT4-NPBG1 and co-occurring heterotrophs from well... | place: USA: Mojave Desert, Joshua Tree National Park, California | collected 2006-05-25
CGTAGCGCGCCCAGCTCGTGCTCTTGGCGCCGAGCTGGGCGCGCCCCTCGCGGGTGAGCTGGTAGTACTTGGCGCGCCGGTTGTTCTCCGAGAGCCCCCACTCGCTCTCGATCCAGCCGCGCCGCTCGAGCCGGTGGAGCGCGGGGTAGAGCGCGCCCTCCTCGACGCGCAGCACGTCCTCGGAGACCTGGTGGATCCAGCGGGCGACGGCGTAGCCGTGGCGCGGCCCCCAGGAGAGGGTCTTGAGGATGAGCACGTCCAGCGTGCCCTGCAGGAGGTCGAGCTCGTCGGCGGCGATGGTCATCTGTTCCCCATGAGGTCTTAGGGGAGAGACGGTGCGCCTCCTTCCCTAAAACGTCAAGGGGAACGTACGGGACCGCCCCCGGCCGGTTTCAGGCGCCGGGCGGGGGCGGGAACGGTCTCAGCTGCCGCTGCTCTCGCCTTCCAGCGCCGCCGCCAGCGCCCGGTCGAACAGCTCGGCGGGCTGCGCCCCCGAGACCGCCAGCCGCTGGTCGAGCACGAAGAAGGGAACGCCGCGGATCCCCAGCTGCCCGGCCTCGCGCCCGGCCGCGCGGACCTCGGCCTCGTGCGCGTCCGCGTCGAGCATCGCGCGCGCCTCGGCCGCGTCGTGGCCGAGCGCGGCGGCGATCTCCGCCAGCACGCCACGGTCGGTGACGTCGCGCCCCTCGGCGAAGTGCGCGCGGAAGAGCGCGTCGGCGGTCGCCAGCGCGCCGTCCGGGGTGCGCGCCTGCGTCCAGAGCACCAGCCGGTGCGCGTCGGTCGTGTTCGGCGCGACCGTGATGCGGTCGAAGCGGAAGTCGAGCCCGTCCGCCGCGCCGGCCTGCGCCACGTGGCCGAACATCGTCGCCATACGCTCGGCGCTCCCGAACTTCTCGCGCGCGAACGTCTCCCACGGCACGCCCCCGCGCGGCAGCTGCGGCTGCAGCTGGTAGGGGCGCCACGCGAGCGCGACGTGGACCTCGGGGCGCGCGGCGCGCAGGCGCTCGACCGCGGCCAGGAGTCGGTGCTCCCCGATCCAGCACCAGGGGCAGGCGATGTCGGCCCACAGGTCGATCGTGAGCGTGCGGCGTTCGGCGAGGGTAGGCGTCGTCATGCGCGGAAGCTATTGCACGTTCGGGGCGCCCCGCAGATTGCACGCGCGAATTCCGCACGCGCATCCGGCACGCCGAGCGTCCCCCGCCTCCACCTCCGTCCTCTCCGGTCATGACCAGCGCCACCCCGCCGTCCGCCGAGCCGACCGCGCTCCCCTACCGCGTCGCCGAGTCGATCACGCGCGGCGGCACCACGTTCGAGCTGCTCGAGTACGCGCCGCTCGCCGGCAGCGAGCCCTTCGCGGTCGCCGAGCAGTGCTTCACGCTCAACAAGGCGGGGGTGCGGCTGCGGCAGCTGCGCGTGCGGCTGACGAGCGACGCGGTGCGCACCGAGCCCGGCGCGCTGCAGTTCCTGCGCGGCCGCATCGAGATGGAGAGCAACACCGGCGCGGGCGAGGGCTTCGGCGGGCTGCTCAAGGGCGCGCTGGCCGCCGCGCGCACGGGCGAGACGCTGTTCAAGCCGCTGTACCGCGGCTCGGGCGAGCTCTATCTGGAGCCGACGTTCGGGCACTTCTGGCTGCGCGAGCTGCAGAACGAGACGCTCTACGCCGACCAAGGGCTCTTCTTCTGCTGCGAGGACTCGGTGAAGGTCGAGGCCCACAAGGTCGAGAGCTTCTCCGCGCGCATGGCCGGCGGCGAGGGGCGCTACCAGACGAAGGTCAGCGGCACGGGGCTGGTGGTGTTCCGGATCCCGGTGCCGCGCTCGGAGATCGTCGAGCTGACGCTGGCCGACGAGACGCTGCAGGTGGACGGCTCGTTCGCGCTGCTGCGCACCGCCGACGTGCACTTCGGCGTGGAGAAGGCGAGCAACTCGTACGTCGGCGCGGTGACGAGCGGCGAGGGGCTGCTGCAGACCTTCCGCGGGACGGGCCGCGTGTGGATCGCGCCCACGCAGCCGCTGTACGAGCGGATGGCGGGCGCGCCGAAGGGGGCGTCGTCGGCGGCGAAGGCCTGAGGGGAGGGCGCTGCGGACTGCGGGCTGCGGATCCTCACCTGCGGATCCTGGCAGCCGAGCGCCGGACCCGAGTGGACGAAAGCAGCAGGGATGAAAATCTGAGAAGATCTGATTGAAGTCCGATGGCTCCTCACGGTGCGACGTTCGTCGCCGCCACGCGGAGCCATCGGACCTTCATCAGACGTTATCCGAAGTGCATCCCTGCTGCGCTTGGCAGCTCAGGTCCGGCGCGACGACGGAGCCTGCTCTGCGACGCGGGGGCTGCGGCCCCGGGGATCCGCAGCCCGCAGTCCGCAGCCTCCATTCCGGTCTCCTCAGAGCCCCGTCCCGCCCGCGCGCCCTCCGCCGATCCCGCGGTCGCCCCAGCCGCCGTTGTCGCGGTCGCGGCCCTGCGCGCCGGTGTCGTCGGAGCCGGCCACGGCGTCCGGGTGGGGATCCTCGCGGCCGTCGCTCGCCATGCGGCTCGCGTCGCGGCGCGCGCTGTCGGCGCTCGGCACGTGCGCGCTGCCCTCGGTCTCGTCGGACGTCTCGTCGGCCCGCAGCGGCCGCTGCTCGTCGTGCGCCATGGTCTGCCTCCGTGTGCTCGCGGGTGCTCGCGCGTGGTGTCGGTGGATCGCCCCGGGGTCGCACGATCCGCGCCTCACGCGCCGGCGCCGTCCTTATCTTCCGGACGGCCGCGCGAGGGCGCGGCGTCGCACGCGCGCCGCGCCGTGCGCTCCGTTCCCATCGCCCGACCCGTCATGCGCCGTCTCCCGCTCGCCGCCGCGCTGCTCGCCGCGACGCTCGCCACGCCCGCCGTCCTGCGCGCGCAGGCCGCGCCGTCGCCCTCCGCCGCCGACCGGGCGCGCGCCGAGCGGGCGCTGCGCGCCGCGCCGCTCACCGACGGGCACAACGACCTGCCGTGGGCCATCCGCGAGGCCACGCCCGGCGCCAACGTCGAGGACGCGCGCGGCACCTGGGCCGACTCGCTCCCCGCGCCGCTGAACGCCGCCGCGTACGACCTGCGCACGCGCACCCGCGGCCACACCGACTTCGCGCGCCTGCGGCAGGGCATGGTCGGCGCGCAGTTCTGGTCGGTCTACATCCCGGGCGAGCCGCGCGGCCCCGCCTACGCGCGCCGCGGGCGCGTCGCCAGCGCGCCCGGCTACGCGCGCGTGCAGCTCGAGCAGATCGACGTCGCGCGCCGCGTCATCGAGCGCTACCCCGACCGCCTCGCCTTCGCCACGCGCGCGGCCGACGTCGCGCCGGCGCAGCGCGCGGGGAAGATCGCGTCCTTCCTCGGCATGGAGGGCGGCCACGCGATCGAGAACTCGCTCGGCGCGCTGCGCGCGTTCTACGACCTGGGCGTGCGCTACATGACGCTCACCCACAACGTCACGCTCGACTGGGCCGACGCGGCGACCGACAGCGCGCGCCACGGCGGGCTGACCGACTTCGGGCGCGACGTCGTGCGCGAGATGAACCGCCTCGGCATGCTCGTCGACCTGTCGCACGTCTCGCCGGCGACGATGAGCGACGTGCTCGACGTCGCGCAGGCGCCGGTGATCTTCTCGCACTCGTCGGCGCGCGCGCTCGCCGACCATCCGCGCAACGTGCCCGACTCCATCCTCGCGCGCATGCCGCGCAACGGCGGCGTCGTGATGGTGACCTTCGTGCCCGGCTTCGTCTCGCCCGAGCTGATCGCGCACGACCGCGCGCTGCAGGCGGAGCTCGCGCGCCTGCGCACGACCGCGGGCGGCGACACGACGGCGATGCGCGCGGGCGTCGAGGCGTGGCGCGCGTCGCACCCGCGCCCGAAGGCGACGCTCGCGCAGGTGGCCGACCACATCGAGCACGTGCGCAAGGTCGCGGGCGTCGACCACGTCGGCATCGGCGGCGACTTCGACGGCATCAGCGAGACGGTCGTCGGGCTGGAGGACGTCTCGACGTATCCGGCGCTGTTCGCGGAGCTGGCGCGCCGCGGCTGGACGGAGGCCGAGCTGCGCAAGCTGGCGGGCGAGAACGTGCTGCGCGCGCTGCGCGGCGCCGAGGCGACGGCGGCGCGCCTGCAGGGCGGGGCGGGCGGTGCGGGCGGCACGCCGACGCGAGTGCAGAAGGCGACGACGTCGGGCCGCTGACCGCCGGCGCGCGGCATGGGGGACGATCTACCCATGTCGCGCCCGTCGCGCGGGGACATGATGCGTCGGCGTGCACCCGGCACGTCGACGCATCATGTCGTCTCGACCCCAGCCCCGCGCCCGATGCGGCTCCTCCCCTCGCTCTCGCTCGCACTCACGCTCCTCGCCGTCGCGCCCGCGGGCGCGCAGCAGGTCACCGTCGGCACCGCGAACGCGGACAACTGCATCCCGTTCGGGTGCGACTTCGACGTCACGCGCTACCAGCAGGTGTTCGACGGCGCCGCGTTCGGCGGCCCGACCGAGATCACCGCGATCAGCTTCCTCCGCACGAGCGCCGCGACGACCTGGCTTGCCGGCGCCACGTACACGCTGCGCATCGGCAGCACGAGCGCGCCGGTGAACGGCCTGAACGCATTGCTCGACGCGAACGTCACGCACGGGCTGACGAGCTTCGCGACGCTCACCTTTCCCCTGAGCGCGCCCGCGCCGGCCGTCCTCACGTTCACCGGCGCGACGCCGTTCGCGTTCGATCCCGCGGCGGGCAACCTGCTGATCGACATCCTCGTCGACGGGCAGGACGGGGCGTTCGTGGGCGGCGCCGCCCAGTTCCAGTCCGACAACGGCGGCACGGCGACCAGCCGCGCCTACGCGGCGGGCGGGCTGTCGGGCGCCAGCGCGACCGGCCTGGTGGCGCGCTTCGACGTGACGGCGCCGGTCACCACCGCGCCCGAGCCGGCGACCGTGACGCTGCTCGGCGCGGGCGTGCTGGCGATCGCTGGCATGCGCGCCCGGCGTCGCGCCGCGCGCTGACGGACCGCGCGCGACGCGACGCCCGCGCGGTCAGCGCGGCGACAGCACCTTGAGGCCCACGATCCCGGCGACGATCAGCCCGATGCACGCGAGGCGGGCGGCCGTCGCCGGCTCGCGGAACAGCACGATCCCGAGCACCGCCGTGCCCACGGTGCCGATCCCGGTCCAGACGGCGTAGGCGGTGCCCAGCGGCAGCGTGCGCAGCGCGACGCCGAGGAGGCCCATGCTGAGCACGAGCGAGACGGCGGTGCCGATCGACGGCCAGAGGCGCGTGAAGCCCTCCGCGTACTTCAGGCCCACGGCCCAGCCGATCTCGAACAGGCCGGCGATCACGAGGACGACCCACGACATTGCAGACTCCCGTTCCCGATGCGGGGTCGTCCCCGCGATGGTGCGGCGCCGCGGGCCGTCCCGCGACGCGTGCGCGCCTGCGGCGCACGTGGGCAATCTAGCGGATCCCGTCGGGCATCCCGGCGCGGCCTCGCGCGGCGACGCGGCCGCGCGCAGCTTCCGCCGATGACCACCGCGACCCGCGACAACCCCGGCGTGATCGCCCCGCCGCCGCTGCTCTTCCTCGGCATGCTGCTGCTCGCGTGGGCGGTCGAGGCGTGGGGACGGCGCGTGCCGACCGGGCTCCCGCGCGCGGGGCGCGCGGTCGCCGCCGTGCTGCTGGTCGCGGCGGGCGTCGCGCTGCTCGTGGGCGCCGTGCGCCGCTTCCGCGCGGCGCGCACGCATCCCGAGCCGTGGAAGCCGTCGACGGCCGTCGTCGCGAGCGGCGTCTATCGCCACACGCGCAACCCGATGTACGTCGGGATGACGCTCGTCTACCTCGCGCTCGCGCTGGCGTTCGACAGCGGCGTCGCGCTGCTGCTGGTCGCGCCGCTGCTCGCGCTCGTGCGCTGGGGCGTGATCGCGCGCGAGGAGCGCTACCTCGAGGGCAAGTTCGGCGACGACTACCGGCGCTACCGGGCGAGCGTGCGGCGCTGGCTCTGACGCCGCGCGATCGTCGCGAGGCCGCATGGCATGGGAGGTTCTTCGCATGCCGGCTCGCCGCGGCGCCGGCTAGCTTGGACGCGAGCCGGTCGAGGTGGCCGGCCTCGCGTCACCCCTGCGGTCGTCCCATGCGCCCCCCGTCCGTCCGTCGCCGCGCGATGCGCGCGCCCGCGCTGCTGCTCCTCCTCCTCGCCGCCTGCTCGACCGAGAGCACGGGACCGGACGCCGGGGCCGTGCCCGCGCCCGTGCTGCGCTTCACCTACGCCGGGCCCGAGTCCGGGAGCTTCGTCGCGGAGGGCGCGCCGGTGCCGGGCGCGCCGCAGCTCCAGCAGACGTTCGCGCAGGGGCGCCGCAGCCTCGGGACGCACCGCGACTTCGAGATCCTCGCCGTGGCGCGCCGCGGCGCGAGCGCGGCCGATCTCGTGACCATCGGCGGGCTGCCGCAGGCGGTCGGCACCCACGTCGTGGACGCGCGCGCCTGCGACGGATCCGGGCCGTCGTGCCCGCGCGTCCTCGTCGGGCTCGACCTGCCGACCGACGGTCGCGCGGCGCAGGCGCGCGCGAGCTGCTCGCTGGAGACCGGCACGGTGCGCATCACGACCTGGTCGAGCACGCGCGCGGTCGGCGTGCTGTCCGGCACCGGGCGCTGCACGATGATCGACGGCCGCGTCGTCGACGGGTTCCGCATCACAGACGGACGCTTCGACGTCGCACTGACGGACGTTCGGTCGTAGGCGCACGGCGGGCGGTGCGGCCGCGCGCGGGTCCGCGGGTCGTCAGCCCCGCCACCACTCCAGCACCGTCGCCGCGACGCCGAACAGCACGACGGCGATCAGCAGCACGCGGCGCAGCGCGCGGGTGCGGTGCGCACGCGGCGCCCGCGCGTCCCACAGCCGGTCGGCGTTGAGCGCGGCGAACTGCGCGCCGAACACCGGGTCGGCGAACGTGAAGGTCCGCCGCTCCGGATCGAACAGCTCCGCGCGGTCGTCGGTGAAGTCCGCCGCCGCGAGCACGGACGTCGGCGGCCCGGGGATGACCGCATGATCGCCGAGCAGCACGCGCGCGCGACGGACGTACGCGTCGTTCGGATCGCCGGCGTGCGCCGCGACGAGATCGTGCCGCGCGCTCGCGATCAGCCGCAGGAAGCCCAGGAGGCACAGGCCGAAGAAGGCGAGGATGCCCGCGCCGATGGCCGTGCCCCACGTCGGGCCGTCGCTCGCCAGCTCGCGCGCGATCGGCACGAGCACCGTGGGGAACATCCAGAGCAGCACGCCGACCGGCACCACGTACGGCAGCACGCGCAGCGCGAACGTCCAGCGCAGCCGGCGGAGCACCGCGGGATCGACGGGCGCGAGCTCGCGCGCGTGCCGCGCGCGGCAGTCGTCGCAGAACGGCACGTCGAGCGCCGCGAACAGCCGGCGCGTGCGCGCGTCGCGATGGACGCGGCGGAACATCTTCTCCACGCGCAGCGATCCGCGCGCCGGCATGCCGCAGCGCGCGCACGCGTCGGGAAGGCGGAGCGCGTGCAGCGGGCCGGTGACCTGCACGCGCGCGGGCGTCGCGGGCCTCGCGGTCGTCGTGGGCGGCGCGAGGGCGGGCCCGGCGTCGGCGGGGCGGAGCGAGCGGTCCATGCGGCCATCCGGAATGACGGGCCCCGAAGCTACGAGCCCCGAAGCTACGGGCCCCGAAGCTACGGGCCCCGAAGCTACGGCTCCCGCGCGGCGCCCGCGAGCACGAGCGCTGGGCAGCTCGCGATCCGATGCCGCGCTCGGCGCGACCGGCCGCGCGTCAGCCGTCGACGCCGGGCACGCGCAGCGGCAGCACCGGGAAGGTCGCCCGGGCGCGCAGCGCGACGTCGGCGTCCACGTCCGCCACGACGACCGCGTCCATCGCGTCCCCGGCGTCCGCCACGACGGCGCCGTCGGGCGCGACGAGGCACGAGCCGCCCGCGAACGTCGTCCCGTCGGCGGCGGGGCCCACCCGGTTGCACAGCGCCAGCCACCCCTGGTTCTCGGCGGCGCGCGCGCGCGCCAGCAGCCGCAGCGTCTCGCCGCGCGGATGCGGCCACTCGGCGACGCACAGGAACAGCGTCGCGCCGTCGACCGCGTCGCGCCGGTACTGCTCCGGGAAGCGCAGGTCGAAGCAGATGCTGAGCGCCGCGGTGGCCGCCGCGTCGCCGCGCCCGATCGGCGTGCGGACGCGCGCGGTGCCGGCGACCAGCCGCCCGGGCTCGCCCATCGCCGGGAAGAGGTGCGCCTTGTCGTACGTCACCAGCGTCGCCGACGGCGCGACGCCGCGCGGCGCGAGCAGGTGCAGCCGGTTCGCCAGCCCGCCGTCGCTCGTGCGCGCGACGAAGCTGCCCGCGATCCACGCCTGCCGCGCGTCGGCCAGCTGCTGCAGCGCGTCGAGCGTGCGCGCCGCGCCGCGCGCCGCGCCCTCCCACGCGGCGTGCGCGTAGCCGGTGGTGAACAGCTCGGGCAGCAGGTAGACGTCGGCCGCCGGCGCCGCGGTGACCAGCGCGGTGGCGCGCGCGAGGTTCGTCTCGGGCGCGCCGTCGGTGACGGTCATCTGCACGAGCGCGACGCGCAGCGTGGCGGAGGTGTCCGCGCCGGACGGCGGGGAGGCGGGCGACGACGAGGCGGCCATGGCGGCTCCGGAGGCGTGGCGGACGCGAGGCGACGGAGGAGGGACGACGCCGCAACCTACCCACGCACGCGGACCGCGATGCGCACCGGCGCCCGCGCGACGGCGACGCCCGTCGCGCGCGCGCGGCGGCCGCGGCGTTGACGGGCTCGTCCCCCAGCCGTAAGCTGGCGCACCTTTTCCCGACCCCCCGAGCGCGCGGCCGCGCGCCGCCGGGAGGTCGCCCCGTCCGCTCCCGCCCCGTCCGCGCACCCCGGTGCGCGCAGGAGACCCCCGTGCGCACGCCCTTCCGGAGCCTCGTCCCCGCTGCGCTCGCCCCCGCCGTGGCGCTCGCCCTGGCCGCCTGCGCGGACGATCCGGTGAGCGTGCGGCGCCCCGGCCCCGCGCCGAGCGCGGTCGCGGCGCAGGTGAGCGCGGCGGCCGTCGACTACGTGCCGGGCGAGTCGTACTTCCCCGACGGGAACGAGGACATCGAGTACCTGCCGGGCAACCTGCCCGTGATCTTCACCGCGCCGCACGGCGGGAGCGAGACGCCGTCCGCGATCCCCGCGCGCGTCGCGGGCGCGGCCTGCGGGAGCGAGGTCACCACGACGCGCGACCTCAACACGGCGGAGCTGGCGCTCGCGATCCGCAGCGCGTACTTCGCGCGCACCGGCAGGTACCCGCACGTCGTCATCAACCGGCTCCACCGCAACCGCCTCGACGCCAACCGCGACCTGCAGGAGGCCGCGTGCGGCAACGCCCGCGCCGGCAAGGCGTGGCACGACTACCACGAGTACATCGACCAGGCGAAGGCGCGGATCGCCGCCGACTTCGGTCGCGGGTGGTACACGGACCTCCACGGCCACGGCCACGACATCCCGCAGCTGGAGCTCGGCTACGAGCTGACCGCGACGACGCTGCGCCGCAGCGACGCGGATCTCGACGCCAGCACGACCGTCGAGCGCGCGATGTCGATCCGCACCTTCTCGGAGCAGTCGCCGCTCTCGGTGTCGGCGATCCTGCGCGGGCCCACGGCGCTGGGGACGCTGTTCGCGAACGCCGGCGTGCCGGCCGTCCCGAGCCAGCAGCGGCCCGCGCCCGCGGTCGGCGAGCCGTACTTCAACGGCGGCTACAACACCGACCGCCACGCGTGCTCCAACGGCGGGCAGATCTGCGGGGTGCAGATCGAGAGCCACAACGAGGGCGTGCGCGACAACGCCCCGAACCGCGCGCGGTTCGCGGTGACGCTCGTCTCGGTGTACCAGGAATATCTCGCGCAGTTCGGCATCACCTTCCCGACCGCGCCGCGCCCGGGCCTCGGCACGCCGCTCGTCGTCCAGCACGAGAACGCGTTCAACGACGCGGCGCTCGCCCGCTTCCAGGCCAGCGGCAACTGGACGATCGGCTCCAACTCGAGCTCCTTCAACCGCGTCAACTTCCGCCTTGCGACCGCGAGCGCCTCGGCGACCGGCGACGGCGCGGAGTTCCTCTTCTACGTCGCGACGCCCGGCACGTACACCGTCGACGCGTGGTGGTCGTCGGTCGCCACGCGCTCGACCGGCGCGTCGTTCCGCGTCTTCGAGCGCGACGGCGGCGAGCTCCTGGCGGACCTGAAGCGCAGCCAGCGCGAGAACGGCGGGTGGTGGAACGCGCTCGGCACCTATCGCTTCACGCAGGTCGGCTGGGCGAAGGTCCTGATGTCGCGGTCGCTCAGCACCGCCGACGGCTCGCTCTCGGCGGACGCGGTGCGCGTCACCCAGATCAACCGGCCGCCGGTCGCGGCGATGGCCGAGCCGGCGTCGGCGAGCGAGGGGAGCGCGGTCGCGTTCGACGGCAGCGCGTCGACCGACCCGGACGACGATCCGCTGTCGTACGCGTGGACGTTCGGCGACGGCGCGACGGGCACCGGCGCGACGCCGACGCACGCGTACGCGAACGACGGCAGCTACCAGGTCACGCTGACCGTCACCGATCGCTACGGCGCGCAGCACGCCGTGACGCGCACGCTCACGATCGGGAACGTCGCGCCGACGGTGACGATCGCGGGCGGCGCGACCATCCTGCAGGGCGAGCGCTACGCGAGCACCGGCGCGTTCGCCGATCCGGGCGCCGACGCGTGGACCGCCACGGTGAGCTATGGCGACGGCCCGGACGCCGACGCGCTCGCGCTCGACGGCCGCGGCTTCGCCCTCGAGCATCGCTACCTGCGGGCCGGCACCTTCACGGTGACGGTGACCGTCCGCGACGGCCGCGACGCCGGTACCGCCACCGCGCAGGTGGTCGTGCAGACGCCGGCGCAGGGCGTCGCGGCGCTCGCCGCCGCGGTGCGCGCGCTCGTCGAGCAGGAGAGGCTGACCGCGGGGACCGCGACGTCGCTCGCCGCGAAGCTCGACGCCGCCGCGCGGCAGCTGGAGCGCGGCAACGAGAACGCCGCCGAGGGGCAGCTCGGGGCGTTCGTGAACGAGGTCGAGGCCCTGGTCCGGTCCGACCGGCTCGCCGCCGCCGACGCGGCGACGCTGACCGGGCTGGCGCAGCGGATCGTGCGGAGCATGGCGACGGAGTAGGCGCACGTGTAGATGGGTGGGGGCGGCGCATCGCCGCTCCGCACCCATCCCTGCGCCCATGACCGATCGCTCCCCCGCCGACGCGCGCCGCGCCTGGCGCGCCGCCGCGGCCGCCCTCGTCGCGACGCTCGTCCTCGTGCTCGTCACGGTCGCCGTGTTCGAGCGCGCCTATCCGCTGGTGGACGTCGGGCTGCGCCTCTCGCGCGAGGAGGCGATCGCGCGCGCCCGCGCGCTGGCCGCCGAGGGGGGCATGGCGCCCGCGGGCGCGCGCGCCGCCGCGCGCTTCGTGAGCGACGAGCGGCTGGCGACGTACGTCGATCTGGCCGCGGGCGGCCCCGACTCCGTGCGCGCGCTCGCGCGCGGCCGCGACGTCTCGATGTTCACCTGGGCGGTGCGGCTGTTCGAGCCGGGCAACCCGCGCGAGACGCTCGTGCGCTTCGACGCCGACGGCCGCGTGGTCGGGCTGGAGCGCACGCTCGCGGAGACGGATGCGCGCCCGACGGTGAGCGAGGCCGAGGGGCGCGTCGCGGCCGACGCGGCGCTGCCGCGCTGGGCCGGCGGGCTGCCCGCCGCCGCGTGGCGCTTCACGGCGGCGTCGTTCACCACGCAGCCGGGCAGCCGGCGCGTCGACCGCACGTATCGCTACACGCGCGCGGGCCGCACGGTGGGCGAGGCGCCCGTCCGCGCCGACGTCGTCGTCACCGGCGCCGACTCCGCGCGCGCGGCCGCCGGGCGCGCGGAGGTGCTGGCCGTCCGCACCTACGTCGACGTGCCCGAGAGCTGGACGCGGCGCTACGGCGAGATGCGCGCGTCCAACGACCTGTACGCGCAGCTCTCGCTGCCGGGCGTCCTCGTCTTCTTCGCGGGCGCGCTGCTGGCGCTCGTGAAGCTGCGCGACGCGATCCGCTGGCGCCCCGCGATGCTCGTCGGCGGCACGGTCGGGACCTTCATGCTGCTCGGCGCGCTCAACACGCTGCCGCTCGCGTGGTTCGAGTACGACACCGCCACGCCGACGTCGACATTCGTCGCGCTCGCGGTGCTCGGCGCCGTGGGGGCGGGGGTGGCGGTGACGCTCTTCGTCGGCGGCGCGGTGGCCGCGGCCGAGGTGCTGACGCGGCGCGCCTTCCCGTGGCAGCTGGACTGGTACGGCTACCTGCGCCATCGCGGCACCGGCGAGGTCGCGTCGCACGTCATGGGCGGCTACGCGCTGGCGGCGCTCGGCTTCGCGTACGTCTCGCTGTTCTACCTCACGATGCGCCGCACGCTCGGCTGGTGGGTGCCGACCGGGTCGCTCGACGATCCGAACCAGATCGCCACGCCGCTGCCGTGGGTCAGCGCGATCGGCACCGCGCTGTTCGCCGGCGTGTGGGAGGAGGCCGTCTTCCGCGCCGTGCCGCTCGCGCTGCTGTCGCTCTGGGTCGGCACGCGCCCGTCGCGGCGGTGGTGGATGGCGGCGGGCGTGATCGTCACGGCGCTCGTCTTCGGCTTCGGGCACGCGAACTACCCGTCGTGGCCCGCGTACGCGCGCGGCGTGGAGCTGTTCCTCGAGGCGGCGCTGTGGGCGGTGCTCTACCTGACCGTCGGGCTGCCGATCACGATCGTCGGGCACGTGCTGTACGACCTCGCCTGGTTCGGCCTGTTCGCGCTGCACGGCGAGGGCGCCGCGTACCGCACGACGGCGGCGGTGGTGATCGGCGCGGGGCTGCTGCCCGCGCTGCTGGTGGCGCAGGGGGCGCTGGCGCGCCGCCGGGCGCGCGCCGCCGGGGCCGTTCCCGCCCCACCGTCGACCTTCGCCGACTGGCGGCCGCACGACGTGCGCCCGCTGGTGGACGAGGCGCCGCCGGAGCCGGTCGTCGTCGATCGCGCGGGCGGGCGCCGCCGCGCCGCGGCGCTGGCGCTGGGCGCGGCGGCCGCGCTGCTGGCGATCGGGCTGCCGCCGCGCGCGTCCTACGGGCCGGCGTTCACCGCGTCGCGCGCGCAGGTGGCCGCGGCGGCCGACGCCGCGCTGCGCGCCGCCGGCTCCGACCCGGCGCGCTGGACGCGCACCATGACCGTCCGCGGCGGCAGCGTCGAGGGCGGGCTGCGGCGCTTCCTCCGCGACTCGCTCGGCGGCCGCGCGCGGGCGGTCGCGACGCTGCAGGGGCTGGCCACGACGTACGTGCCGGGCCCGATGTGGGAGGTGCGCTACGTCCGCCGCGCCGGCACGCTGGTGCAGCGCGCCGAGTCGTGGCGCGTGTTCGTGCGCCCGGACGGGCGGGTGCGGAAGGTCGCGCACCAGCTGCCCGAGGCCGCCCCCGGCGACTCGCTCACGGCCGACCGGGCGCGCGCCGTCGCCGCGGGGGCGCTTCGCGCGCAGGGCGTCGACCCGGCGCGGCTGCGCGAGGTCGGCGTGACGCTCGTGCCGCGGCCGCAGCGGGTGGACGCCGTGGTCGAGTGGGAGGACCCGACGGTCGCGCTGCCCGGCGGCGCCCGCGCCCGGCTGCGGGCGGACGTGGTGGGCGGCGAGGTGGTCGACCTGCGCCGCGACGTGCGGCTCCCGGAGGCGGTCGAGCGCGCGAACCGCGAGCGGGCGAGCCGACGGCTGACCTTCGCGGCGGCCGGCGGGCTGCTGGCGCTCGGCGTCGCCGTCGGGCTGGCGATGCGGGCGCTGCGCCGCGCCCCGCGCGAGGAGCTGCCGGCGGGGCGGGCGCGGCTCGGACGGCGCGGGGCGCTGCTCGTCGGCGCGGCGGCGGCGCTCGTCACGCTGGCCACGCAGATCAACGGCTTCGAGGGGACGCTCGCCGACTGGCCGACCCAGCAGCCCTGGTCGGTGTTCCTGTGGGGCGCGGTCCTGAGCGGCGCGCTGGCCGCGGTGATGTTCGGGGCGGCGGTCGCCGGCGGCTGGAGCCTGCTCGACGCGCTCCGTCGGCGGGCGGCGCTCCCCTGGGCGCCCGAGGGGCGGGCCGGCGTGCGCGAGGCGGCGGTCGCCGGCCTCGGGCTGGCCGCCGCGCCCACGCTCCTCGCCCTCCTGGCCGACCGGGTGCGCCCCGATCCCTGGCCGACGATGCCCGCGACGGTCCTCGGCGAGCGCCTGCCGTGGCTCGCCGAGGCGCTCACCGGGCCGTCGGCGATGCTGCTCCAGCCGCTGGGGCTGATCGCGGTGCTCGCGCTACTGCTCGCCGTGCGGCGACCGTGGGCGCGCGCGGCGACGCTGGCGGCGCTGGCGCTCTGCCTCGTCCCGGTGCTCATGGACGACCGCGGCATCGCGTCGACGGCGCTCGCGTCGCTCGCGGGCGCGGCCGGGGTGGCGGCGCTCGTCTGGGCGTTCGGGCGGGGAAGCGTGCTCGCCTGGATCTTCGCCGGGGGCTTCGGGGCGATCCTGGGCGGGCTGCGCGGCGTGCGCGACGCGACGACGTCCGCCGACCGGATCGCGGCGATGGTCGCGATCGCCGTCGCGGCGCTGGTGGTGTGGCTCGTCTGGCGCTCGCGTGGCGCGATGCCGCAGCCGTCGTCCGACCTGGAGGCGCCGGCGCCGGAGCCGCTGCCGGTCACGTCGGCGCGCTAGCCGACCGCCCCGAGCGTTTTGGTTTTCGGGGAATTTTCGGTACGGATCGTGCCTCCCGGAGCGGCATGGCGACGGAGCGCTGGGCTCCGCGCCGGCTGGCCTGGACTCATGAGGACGCGATGACGAAGCAGCAGAAGCCCGCGACCGACGACGCGAACACGAACGCGGTGCCCGACAACACGCAGAAGGACCCGGACCAGTGGGTCACCGGCGACGAGACCATGACCGGCGCCCAGGCCTCGTATCTCCAGACGCTCTCCGAGGAGGCCGGCGAGGAGTTCGACGGCTCGCTGACGAAGGCCGAGGCCTCGAAGAAGATCGACGAGCTCCGCGAGCGGACGGGGCGGGGGATTGATCACTGACGGGGGGGCGGATCGGGTGAGGCGGGGGCGGGTGCTGCGGGGACGGGTACGGCGGGGGCGAGAACTGCGAACCCCTTCGCTCGACGCTCCGCGCGAGACCTGATCGCGAGACCCGACCGCCAACCCGGTAGCCCCATGCAGAACGGCGAGGCCAGCGCAGCACGCGCGGCCTCGCCGTTTCGCTGTCCGTCGTGCCCCGTCGCGTCGCCTGGTGCCGTGGTCGGGCCGCGCGATGCGTGTGCGCGTGGTTCGCCGGGGCGTCAGGTCGAGTGGTGGCCGCCGTATCCGCCCCCGCCGTATCCGTCCCCGCTCCACCTGATCCGCCCTACTCGATGCGCCCTACTCGATCCGCCCTACCCGATCCGCCCTACTCGATCCGCCCCACCCGTCTCATCACCACCACCACCGTATCCCCCGTGGCCGGACGGAGCGCGGTGGCCCCGATCACCCCCGCGTCCGTCAGGGCGCCCACGCGCAGCAGGCGGAGCCCCTGGTCCTCGAGCAGCGGCTGCAGTCGGAAGGGCTGCCCCTGCACCACGATCCAGGGGACGTTCTCGCCGCGGATGAAGGTGCCCGGCACGGTCGTGTACTCCTCGAAGAGGATGTCGCCCGCCGCGTTCAGGTCGACCACCCGGTCCGGGCTGCCGTAGGCGCCCTCGATCGGCGTCGTCTGGCCGTCGCGCCAGAGGAAGACGCGGGAGCCCCGCGGATCGCCCATCCGCTCCGCGTAGCCGGCGACCTCGCCCCGGGCGTTCATGACCTGGCCGCGCACGAAGCGGCCGCCGATCCCGCGCAGCGCCGTGAAGGTCCCGTCGCGCCACACGCAGGTGCTGCTGTACGACTCGATCGACTGGAGCAGCACGCTGCCGCCCGGGCCCACGTCGTAGGCGTAGCCCAGCTGCCCGCCGCCCGCCGCCCAGGTACCGAAGTGCCGCGTCCAGACGCCGTTCCGCCAGACGGCATCGAGGGCGACCACCGTCCCGTCGTCGCCGAGCGCCCGCGGGATGTGGTGGCAGGGATCGTCGCCCGGGCTCGCGAGCGTCACCGGGGCCGCGTCGGCGCTGGGCCAGAGCACCGGGCGCGTGCACCCGCCGCCCGCCGGCTCCGCCCATCCGAGGATCGCTCCGCGCGCGTTGATCGCGATCGCCTGGCCGCGGCGCACGCCGGGCAGCCGGGCGGGCGCCGCGCCCTGCCGCCAGACGACCGGCACGAACTGGCCGTCGGCGACCACCGACCCGACGGCGTCCCCGCTCGCGGAGAGCGCGAGCAGCTCGGGCCACCGCTCGCCGCCGGCCGGGAGCACCTGCGCGCGGTAGGGGCCGGGGCGGACCTCGAGGTGGACGACGGCGCTGTCGGCCGAGGTCGGCACGGCGTCCACGTAGGCGACGCGGTAGCGGACGCTGTCGCGCCCCACGAAGCCCGCGGCCGGCAGGTAGTGGAGGAGCGTGTCCCCCTCGACCGTCACCGTGCCGTGCGCCGGCGTGCCCGTCCCCACGATGCGGAGGCGGAAGCCCACGGCGCCCGAGTCGTTGGCGGTCGCCGGCACCCGCGCCGCCGTGCCCTGGAAGAGCGCGGCCGAGTCGCGCGCCGCGCGCGGGGGCGTCGCGGGGGGCAGGGGCTCGGTCGGCGCGATCGCCTGGTCGGTGCACCCCGCGAGGGCGAGCAGCAGGGCGAGGGCGGAGCGCGGCGGGCGGGGCGACGGCATCGGCGTGAAGGGCGGTGCGGCGGGGGAGGCGTCCTCCGAGTCTACCGGCCGCCGCCCCCGCGCGTCACCGTTGGGGGCCACGCAACCGTTTCGGAGCCCCTCGTGTCAGAGGGTCACCGCGACGGGCGCGGCGGCCGCACCCGCCCCTCCCGCCGCGGCCCGAGCCTGGAGCCCGTGACCGAACCGTCCCTGATCTCCCGCGCCGCCGCCGGCGACATCGCCGCGCAGCGCTGGATCTACGAACAGCACGTCGACCGCGTCTACCGCCTGGCGTTTCGCATGGCGGGAGACGAGGACCTGGCGCGCGACTTCACCCAGGAGACGTTCGTGCGCGCCTTCGACCGGCTCGGCGACTTCCGCGGCGACTCCGCGCTCGGCACCTGGCTGCACGCGATCGGCGTCTCCGTGACGCTGAACGGGCTGCGGAAGGTGAAGCGCCACCGCAGCCGCGAGGCCCCGCTCGACGACGCGCTCACCGTGGGCGTCTCGACCCGCGAGGCAGAACCGGATCTCAAGGAGCGACTGGCGAAGGCCATCGCCGCGCTCCCCGATGGGTATCGCACCGTGTTCCTGATGCACGACGTGGAAGGCTTCACGCACGAGGAGATCGGCAAGACGCTGGGCGTCGCGTCCGGCACGTCGAAGGCGCAGCTGTTCCGCGCCCGCGCCAAGCTGCGCGAGGCGTTGAAGGACTTCGCCGGGGAGTGGGTCTCATGACGAATCGCATCCTGCCGCCTGGACATGGCCCGGGTCACGGCCCGGCCGACGACGAAGGGCACGACGCGCTCGATCGGCTGATCGCCGAGGCGGCGCGCGACTACCACCGGCCGCCGCCGCAGGTGCCGCGCGACGCGATGTGGGAGGCGATCATGGCCGCCCGCGCCGCGCGCGCCGCCGGCGGCGCGGGCACGGCCGGCGGGGTCGCCTCGGCGGCGACCGCCGCGCCCGTGGCGGCGGTCGTCCCGGACGCCCCCGAGACCCCCGTGCTCTCGCTGGACGCCGCGCGCGCCGCGCGCCGCGCCCCCGCGCCGCAGTTCACCCGCACCAACTGGTCGCTCGCCGCGGCCGCGTCGCTGCTGCTCGTCGCCGGCATCGGCGTCGGCCGCTGGTGGGAGGGGCGCGCGCAGGGCGGCGCGCCCGCCACGCCCGCGGTCGCCGCCGCGCCGTCGGCCGCGCCGACGCCCGACACCGCGCGGCCCGCCCCATCCGCCGAGTCTCCGATGCTCGCCGAGGCGCCGACCGCGGAGCCGGCGCGCACCGCGACGCTCGAGCCGTCGGACCGCCTGCCGACCCGCGAGGTCGCCTCGCGTGCCGAGCGCGCCCCGCGCGCCGCGGCCGGCGACCGCCGCAGCGAGAGCTCCGATCGGCTCGCGTACGACGTCGCCACCGTGCGGCACCTCACCTCGGTCGAGGCGCTGCTCGTCTCGTATCGCGCCGACCCGCTCGACTCGCTCGCCGACGCCCGCGTGGCGCAGTGGGCGCGCACCCTCCTGCAGGACACGCGGCTCCTGCTCGACTCTCCCGCGGCCAGCTCGCCGGTGCGGCGGCGGCTGTTCGAGGACCTCGAGCTCGTGCTCGTGCAGATGGCGCGGCTCGCGCCCGCCGACTCCACCGTCAACCCGGCGCAGTTGCGGCGCGAGCGCGAGGAGCGCGCGCTGATCGACGGCACGATGCGCGACGCGCGCGTGCTGCCGCGGCTGCGCAGCCAGATCCCGGCGGGGGTGGGCACGTGAAGCCCGTGAGCGCCGCCCTCCGACCGGCCCGACCCGCTCGACCGATCCGACCATCCCGACCATCCGGCGCGCCGCACCCGGCGCTCCCCGCTCCTTCGCGTCCCTCGCTCTCCTTCCTCCGCCTGGAGGCTCGTCCCATGAAGGTCCTTCGTCTCTCCACCCTCCTCGCCGGCCTCGCCCTCGTGGGCGCGGCGCCGGCCCGCGCGGCCGCGGTGCCGGTGCAGGCCGCGGCGCTCGCCCCCGGCGCCCGCGCCGCCGCGCCGGGCGGCGCGCGCGACGACGCGCGCCGGCAGGATCCCGCCGACTCGCTCTACCGCGCCGGCCGCGAGGCCCTCGGCCGCGGCGACTTCCGCCAGGCGGAGACGCTCTTCCGCCGGATCACCGCGACGTATCCGAAGTCGAGCGTCGCCAACGAGGCCGTCTACTTCCAGGCGTTCGCGCTCTACCGCGCCGGCGGCACGAGCGACCTGCAGCGCGCCCGGCAGGTGCTGCAGGCGCTGCGCGCCGACACGACGCGCGTCGTGACGGCGGCGCTGCGGCGCGACGCGCTGTCGCTCGACACGCGCGTCTGCGGCGAGCTGGCCCGCCGCGGCGACGAGAACTGCGCCCGCATCGTGCGGCAGCGCGCCGACAGCGGCGGGCTCGGTGCCGCGGTGCGCGGCGTGGTGGACGTGGCCGTGTCGTCGACCGCCGAGGCGCTCGCGAGCGTCGAGGTGCAGCGCGCGCTGGTGGACGCGCAGGTCGCCGCCGCCCAGGCGGGGCGCGAGGGCGCCCGCGCCGCCGCGCAGGCGATGGAGAGCCCCGAGGTGCAGCGCGCGATCGCCGACGCCGGCCGCGAGGCCGCGCGGGCGGCGCAGGACGGCCTGCGCGCCGGCGCCGAGGCGATGCGGCACATGGCCGTCGAGATGAACGGGATGGCCACGTCGCCCGGTCGCACGCGCCGCAACCCGAACTGCCGCGACGCCGACGACGACGAGCGCGTGATCGCGATCAACGCGCTGCAGCAGATGGACGCCGAGCGCGCGATGCCGATCCTGCGCAAGGTGCTGGCGCGCCGCGACGAGTGCAGCGAGACGCTCCGCCGCCGCGCGGTGTTCCTGGTGGCGCAGAAGAAGTCGCCCGAGTCGGCCGAGCTGCTGGTGAGCGCGGCGCGCACGGACCCGAACACCGAGGTGCGCGAGGAGGCGGTGCACTGGCTGTCGCGCGTGGGCGGCGACCGCGCGCTCGACTTCCTGCGCGACGTCGCGCGCAGCGACACGAGCGTGGCGCTCCGCAAGCGCGCGATCTACTCGCTGGCGCAGAGCAAGGAGCCCCGCGCGCGCGAGACGCTGCGCGCGCTGGCCTCGACGTCGGGCACGACGCCCGAGGTGCGCAGCGAGGCGATCTACTGGATCGGCCGCAGCAGCGACGCCGCCGACGTCCAGTGGCTGCGCCAGCTCTTCCCGTCGCTCGAGACGCGCGAGCTGAAGGAGCGCGCGCTCGGCGCGCTCTCGCGGCAGAAGGACATCGCGCCCTTCATGATGGACGTGGCCCGCGACACGCGCGAGCCGATCGAGGTGCGCAAGTCGGCGCTCGGCTGGGCGGTGCGCAGCGCGACCGTGCCGCAGCTGACCGCGCTCTGGGACGCGACGAAGGAGAAGGAGCTGAAGGAGTCGCTGGTCCTCGCCCTGTCGCGCCGCAAGGAGCCCGAGGCGCTCGACAAGCTGATCGCCATCGCGCGCAGCGACGCCGACCGCGACGTCCGCAAGAGCGCCGTGTTCTGGCTGACGCGCTCGAACGAGCCGCGCGCGCTGGCCTTCCTGCAGGAGCTGATCGAGCGATGAGCGCGCGCGCCGCGCTTCGGACGGCCCTCCTCGGCGCGGCGCTCGCCGCCGCGCCGGCGGCTGCGGCGGCGCAGGCGGACCTCACGGCGCGCGGGGGCGCGCTGGCCGCCCGCGTGGGAGAGGTGCGCGACGGATTCGTACGCCTGACCTTCCCGCTGCGCCCCGGCGTCTGCGGCGTGGGCGAGAGCGTGCGCGTGGGGCGCGAGACGCGCTGGATGGGCAACACCTTCGTCGGGGAGTTCAGCGGCAACGTCTGGCGCGGCCGCGACGTCGAGTGGGAGAAGGAGTGCGAGACGGGCCCTGGCCGCGTCGTGCTCGACGTCTCGGGCGGGAGCGTGCAGCAGGTGCGCTTCTACGTCGGCGGCCGGTGGCGCGCGGCGGACGCCCGCGTGCTGGACCTGGGCGAGGTGCCGGCCGACCAGGCGGCGGGGCTGCTGCTGCGCATCGCGCAGGGCGAGGGGCTGCGGGCGGAGCCGAACGCCCAGCGCGCCGCGGTCTTCCCGGCGACGCTCGGCGCCGACGTGGTCGCGTGGCCCGCGCTGCTGCGCATCGCGAGGGACCCGCAGCGCCCGCGCGAGGCGCGCCGCCAGGCGCTGTTCTGGCTCGGCGTCGGCGCCGGCGAGGCGGCGACGGTCGGGCTGACGGAGCTCGTCGACGATCCGGATCGCGAGGTGCGCGTGCAGGCGGTCTACGCGCTGTCGCGTCGCCCCGCGGACGAAGGAGTGCCGGCGCTCATCCGAATCGCGCGCACGCACAAGGACCCCGCGATGCGCCGCCAGGCGATGCACTGGCTCGGCCGCTCCGAGGACCCGCGGGCGGTGGCGCTGTTCGAGGAGCTGCTCGTCGCCAAGCGGTAGCGGCGCGATCGACCGCGGAGCCTGGGCCGGGCGCTGCATCCGCGCGCGGGGCCCGCTCTGATCAAGAGCAGCAGGGATGAAAATCTGAGAAGATCGGACAAGATCTGATTAGCTCCGGCCCGGCGCCTGGGACGTCGCGCCACACGGAGCCAATCCGATCTTGTCCGCTGTTCGAATCGGACTTCGATCCCCGCTGCCGTTGGCCGTTCAGGGCCGCCGCGAACACGCAGCCACGCGGGCTCGAGATCCGCAGCCCGCAGTCCGCAGCGCCGTCACTCCGGCGTCGCGACGCGCTGCGTGAACTCCTCCGGCCGCACCAGCGGACGCGCGGCGCGCGGCTCCACGGTCGGGACATCGACGACCGGCAGCTCGAGCGTCGGGACGGTGGGGAGCGGGCGGGCGGCGGCGCGCGGCTCGGGCGGGCCGAAGACCGAGTCGATCGTCGACGGCGTGGCGGGCGCCGCGGGCACGTGCACCACGGGCGTCGTGCCGTTGGCGGCCTCGCGGGTGCGGCCGTCGCGGGCGTGCAGGACGCCGTGCGCGAGCGGCCAGCCCACCGCCGCGGCGACGGCCGGCACGCCGACGCACCAGGCCAGCGTCACCAGCGCGCGGCGCCGCCGCCCGCCCGAGACGGGGACCGGGGGCGCGAGCTCCACCGGCGGCGCGAGGGGCGCGCGCAGGCGTGGGGGCCGCGCGGTCGGGTAGGACGGACGCGCCGGCGCGGGCTGCGGCGCGACGGCGGCGGGGGGCGCGGGCACGACCGCCGGCGGCGCGAGGACCGTCGGCGCGGCCGCGCGCTCGACCGAGGCGGCGGGCGCGGACTGGGCGGGCTCAGCGAGCGCCTCGACGTCCAGGTCCAGCAGCTCGAACTCGAGCGCGCGCAGCACCTGCTCGACCGGCGCCTGCTCGATCGCGGCGGACGCTCCCCGGTCGGCGGTGTCGCTGGCGGGCGCCGGCGCCGCCGTGGTGGGGCCGAGCGAGGCAGCGGCGGCCGCGTCGGAGACGAGGGCGGCGAGCAGCTCCTCCCAGAACGCCTTCACGGTCGCCGGGCGATGGCGCGGGTCGGCGGCGCGCGCGGCGGCCAGCACGGCGTGCGTCGGGCGGTGCGCCGCATCCGGGTGCGCCGCGTCGGCCACGGGCACGTCGGGCGCGACCTCGGCGGGGCTCTCGCCCGTCAGGAGCAGGTGCAGCAGCGAGGCGAGGCCGAAGACGTCGCTCCGCGCGTCGGGATCGCGGCCGGCCAGCTGCTCCGGGCCGACGAAGGGGCGATCCTCCGCCGGGACCTCGCCGTCGAACGCCACCGCGCCGGCGCCGAGGCCGACGAGCGTGACGAGCGGCGGGGCGCCAACCGCCTCCGGCTCGGGGGCCAGGACCACCGCGTCCGGCGTCAGCCGACCGTGCGTCAGCCCGACGGCGTGCGCCTCGTCGAGCGCCTCGACCAGCCGCGAGGCCAGCCGCGCGACGCGCCAGGCGGGGAGACGCTCGCCGTCGGCGAGCAGGGCGCGCAGCGTGCGACCCGGCGCGCGCTCGACGCCCACGTACAGCCGGCGGCTCGGCGTGTCGCCGTAGCCGTCGACCTTCGCGATCGCCGGGTGCCGCAGCCAGCGCGCGGCGTCCACCTCGCACACCACGCGGTGCACGAGCGGGTGGTCCTGCATGGCGCCGGGGCGCAGCACGTACACGAGGCGCGGCGCGCCGGTGGGCACGTGCACCGCCTCGTACACGTCGGCGGCCGGGCGTCGCGCCAGCCGCGCGCCGAGCACGTAGTCGCCCAGGGCGACCGCGTCGTCGTCCGCCGGGGCGTGCAGGGGGGTCTCGTCCATCGCGCCGTCCATCGCGCCTCCTCCGTGAGGCGTGCCGCATCCGGGCCGCCATCGCCTGCGATGCCGACGCACCCGGGCAAGGCAACGACGAGCCGCGCGCGGGCGCCGTCACGGAGGAGGGGCGCGATCGGCGCGACGGACGTGCGCTGCGTCACGCCGACGCACGCGGCGGCGCGCCGCGCGGGACGCGCTACGGGCGGCGCGTCACGTCGACGGTCGTCGCCGCGCCGGTCCACAGGTCGGCGGCCAGCTGCGAGCGCGCGCCCGCGTCGCGCCGCCGGACGCCGTAGAGCGCGGTGGCGACGCCGCCCAGCGCGACCGCGCCGCTGCCGGCGCTCATCACCATGGGGCGGTCCTGCGTGTAGTGGTGGAGCAGCCCGCCCGCGAGCAGCGCCGCGCCGGCGACGACGAGCGAGTTGCCCTGCAGGCGCTGGCGTCCGGCGAGGCGCTCGTAGCGGAGCGCCGAGTCGCGGGCCATGACGACCGGGGCGGCGAGCGCCCGCGCGCGGGCCGCGCTGTCCGTCGCGACGGTGGTGACGGCGACCGGCCGCACGAAGGTCGGCTCCTGCGCGGCGGCGGGGGACGCGAGGGCCAGCGCCGCCACGGCGGCGGCGGGCGGGAAGAGGATGCGGCGCATGACGGCCTCCTCGGGATGGGCCGGCGAGTCCGCCGGCGGCGCGCGACGGTGCGCGCGCGGCCGGCGAGTCCGCCGGCGGCGCGCGACGGTGCGCGCGCGGACGTCGACGCGCCCGGGAGGTCGGAGAACCACGCGGCGCGTCGCCGGCCCAACATGCGGGCTCCGGGCGCGCCTGCAAGCAGCGTCGGGCGCGCACCGGACGCTGCGCGCGCGCCTGTGTCGCGCGCGCGCCCGCAGTCGCCGTCAGGTGCGCATCACGACGGCATCAGAACGGCAGCCGCGAGCGCACCACGCGGTTGAACTGGAACTTGAAGTTCTTCCAGGTCAGCCCCGCGACCTTCTCGCTCAGCGACTTGTCGACCACGACGCCCTTGCCGCTCTGCACGCCGGTGATCGTGATGCGCGAGCGCGCGATCTGCTCCGCCGCCGTCTCGACGAGCGGATCGAGGCCCTGCTTCTTGAACTGCTCGATGCGGTCCATCCAGCCGGGCAGCCCGATGTCGGCCACGAAGAAGCTCAGCACCATCGACGCCGGCGAGTAGGCGATGAAGTACGAGCCGACGAGCGGGCACGCCGAGAAGATCGACTTGTCGATCAGCTCGGGCTTGGCGAGCAGGCGGTTGCCCGCGCGCATCTCGCGGATGTCGATGCCGAGCTGCGTGAGCTCGACGGCGAGCGAGGCGAGGCCCGAGGCGAGGCCGATCACCGAGGTCGTCGCGCCGGAGCCGAAGTCCCCGGCCAGCCCTGCGATCTTCGACGCCACCGCGGCCGTCTGGATGGTCGCCTGCGTCGTGTCGCGCGCGAGGTTGCGGCGCAGGATCGTTCGCACCGCGTCGCACGCGGCCAGCGGATCGCCGGGCAGGATCACGCTCGTGTACGCGCTCCAGCCGAGCTCCTTGCGCGCCTGCTCCACCACCGCCTTCCACGCCATGCTGGCCTTGTAGCTGGAGGTGATGATGCCGACGTACGGGATCATCTCCTTCACCAGCTCCTGCACGGCGTGATCGGTGATGACGCCGATCAGGTCGCTCATCTGATCGACGCCGACCGCCTCGAGCACGAGCCGCTCGGCCTGCGCGCGGAGGCCGCTCGACTTGGCCGCCTTGGCCGCCGCGCCGCCGCCCGACATGAGCGCCTCGGCGTTCTTGTGCACCGACTTGCCGGCGGACACGATGTTCTTCGCGGACCCGGCCGCCGACACCTTGCCGTACACGATGGTCGCGCCGGCGAACATGGTGCGCAGGTTCTCCTGCCGGGCGCGCGCGATGGTGCCGAGCGCGGAGAACTCCTCGCGCGAGAGCGGCTTGGACGGCCGGACGGGAGCGGTCATGGCGGGGGTGGCGAAAGGGGAGGGACGGACGCCGTCGCGGCGCGCCGGTCGCCGAACCTGCGGACGCGGCGGCCGCGCGTCCAGAGTGCACGGGCCGTCAGTGGACGAGCCGCCGCCGTCAGAGCAACCCGCTCCGGCGCCACCAGGTGGCCGCGAGCACGAGCAGGAGCGCGTAGCCGACGAGCGTGATCCAGACGCCGGTGCGCAGGAAGTCGCGCGTCGTGAAGGCGCCCGTCGAGTAGGCGACCATGTTCTGCGGCGAGTTCACCGGCAGCAGGAAGCCGAAGCTGACGACGAACTGCTGCACGAGCACGAGCCCGAGCGTCGGCACGTCGGGGCGCTGCAGCGCGGCCGCGAAGGCGAGCACGATCGGGATCCACGTCGCCGCGAGGCTGGTCGCGCTCGCGAAGCCGAGGTGCACGACGACGTTGATCGCCGACAGCACCGCGATGATCGCGAGCGGCGGCAGCGACGCCACGCCGAGCGCGCCGAGCGTGGCACGGGCGACCCAGGCCGCCGCGCCGGTGGCGATCAGCACCGCGCCGAGCGAGATGCCGACGGCGAACAGCACGACGGTCCCCCACGGCACCAGCCGCTCGGCCTCCTCCCAGGCGATCACGCCGACGCGCGGCAGCATGAGCAGCGTCACGGCGGCGAGCGTCGTGGTGCTCGTGTCGAGCGCGTGCAGCGCGCCCTCGGTGGACCAGAGCGCGAGCAGCGCGACGGCGACGGCCACCAGCCGCCACTCGGCGGCGCGCACGGGGCCCAGCGCCGCCAGCTCCTCCGCGAGGGCGGCGCGCGCGCCCGGGCCGCCGACCGGCTCGGGGGGCACGAGCCGGCGCATCACGACGTACAGCACGACGGTCATCACCATCGCCCACGGCGCGGCGTGGCGGAACCACGCGGTCCACGAGACGGTGACGCCGAGCGACTGCTGGATGAGCCCCACGGCGAGCAGGTTCTGCGCCGCGGCCGTCTTGATCGCGACGTTCCAGATGGTCGCCACCTGCGCGGTCGTGATCATCAGGCAGGCGGCCATGCGGCTGTCGCGCGCGAGCCCGAAGGCCGCGACCATGCCGCCCATGATCGGCACGATGGCGCCGACGCGCGCGGTCGTGCTGGGGACGAAGAAGGCGAGCACGATGCCGACGACGATCGCGCCGACGAGGATGCCGCGCGGGCTCGTGCCGGTGCGGCGCAGCACGAGCAGCGCGATGCGCCGGTCGAGCGCGGTGTGGCGCATGGCCGCCGAGAGGAACACGGCGGCCGCGACCAGCGCCGCCGCCGGCGAGGCGAACCCCTCGAGGAAGAGGCCGAGCGCGCGGCTGGTGCCGAGGTGCGCGCCGGTGGCGCCGGCCGCGAACGGCGGCGCGGCGCCCACCAGCAGCGCGCCGAGCGTGACGACGAGCGCCGCGCTCACCGGGTAGCTGACGGCCTCCGTGATCCAGACGACGATCGCGAAGGCGAGCACCGCGAGCACGCGCTGCCCCGCGACGGTGAGGCCGGCCGGGAGCGGCGCGAGGAGGACGGCGGCGAGCAGCCCGGTGGCGACGGCGAGGGCGATCCAGCGGCGGCGAGCGGTCATGCAGGGGGATGGGATGGGAGGGAGCGGCGACGCGCCCTGGTGGCGGCGCGCGCGCCGGCCTAGCGTTCGGCGCCGCGCGGGCCGATCCCCCGCATCGCGCGTCGCCACGCCTCCGCCGTCCTCGCCGTGCGCCGTCTGCTGCCGCGTAATCTGACCATCCGCGTCCTCCTCGCCATCAGCCTGGGCGTGGTGCTGGGACTCGTCGCGCCCGACACGGCCAAGGCGATGAAGCCGCTCGGCGACACCTTCGTCAACCTCGTGAAGATGGTCGTCGGGCCGATCGTGTTCCTCACGATCGTGCTCGGGATCGCGAACATGAGCGATCTGAAGAAGGTCGGGCGCGTCGGCGGCAAGGCGTTCCTCTACTTCGAGGTCGTCACGACGTTCGCGCTCGCGATCGGGCTCGTGGTCGTCAACGTGACCAAGCCGGGCGCGGGGCTCGACGTCTCGCGCATGCCCCGCGGCGACGTGTCGCGCTTCACGGCGAGCGGGCAGCAGATGAACTGGGTGGACTTCCTCACCCACGTGGTGCCGTCGAGCGTGGTCGACGCGTTCGCGAAGGGGGACGTGCTGCAGATCGTCTTCTTCGCGGTGCTGTTCGGCGTGGCGCTGGCGGCGATGGGCGCGCGCGGCCGCCCGCTCATCGAGGTGCTGGAGCGCGTCGCCGAGGTGTTCTTCAAGATCGTCGGCATGGTGATGGTCGTCGCGCCGATCGGCGCGTTCGGCGCCATGGCCTACACGATCGGCGCCTTCGGCCTGCGCACCCTGCTCCCGCTGGGGCGCCTGATGCTCGACGTCTACCTGACGATGGCGATCTTCGTCTTCGTCGTGCTGGGGGCGATCGCGCGGCTCTCGGGCTTCCGGCTGCTCCCGTTCCTGCGCTTCATCCGCGAGGAGATCCTGCTGGTGCTCGGCACCTCGTCGAGCGAGGCGGCGCTGCCGCGCATGCTGGAGAAGCTGGAGCGCTTCGGCTGCGCGCGGAGCGTCGTCGGGCTGGTGATCCCGGCGGGCTACTCCTTCAACCTCGACGGGACGTCGATCTACCTGTCGATGGCGGTCGTCTTCCTCGCGCAGGCGTTCCGCGTCGATCTCACGATCGGCCAGCAGCTGACGATCCTCGGCATCCTGATGATCACGTCGAAGGGCGCGGCGGGCGTGACGGGATCGGGGTTCATCGTGCTCGCCAGCACGCTCTCGGCGCTGCAGGTGGTGCCGGTGGAGGGGCTCGCGCTGCTGCTCGGCGTCGACCGCTTCATGAGCGAGGCGCGCGCGATCGTCAACCTGATCGGCAACGGCGTCGCGACGGTGGTGGTGGCGCGCAGCGAGGGGGCGTTCGACGAGACGCAGAATCAGCTGGCGCTTCAATCCATGCGCACCGACCGGCTGGCGGCGTAGCGGACGCTGCGGGCTGCGGATCTTGCGGACGGCGGGCTGCGGGGCTGCGGGGCTGCGGAGCTGCGGAACGGCCGCTCGGGAGGCGTCGTCCCGCTGGACCCGAACGGCCAAGAGCAGCAGGGATGAAAATCCGATAACGTCGGATGAAGATCTGATGAGTCCCTCGCGGCGCACGGCAGGTCGCGCCACGCGGAGCGAATCAGATGTTGTCCGATCTTCTCCGATTCTCATCCCTGCTGCTGTTTGCTCTTCGGCGGCACCGCGATACTGACTGCGCGGCGCGGTGATGGTCGCAGCCCCGCAGCCCGCAGCGGCCACCACTACACACCCCTGACGCCACGATGCTCCCCAGGATCCCCACCCCGTGGAAGCCCGCCCTCGCCGACACGGTGAAGCAGCCGTGGTACGCCGAGCTGGCGGCGTTCGTCGAGGCGGAGCGGCAGGCGCACGAGGTCTATCCGCCGCGCGACGAGGTGTTCTCCGCGCTCGCGCTCACGCCGCCCGACGCGGTGAAGGCGCTCATCCTCGGGCAGGATCCGTATCACGGGCCGGGACAGGCGCACGGGCTCGCGTTCTCGGTGCGCCCGGGCACGCCGGTCCCCGCGTCGCTGCGCAACATCCACAAGGAGCTGCAGGCGGACCTCGGCCTGCCGAAGCCGCGCGACGGCTCGCTCGTGCCGTGGGCGAAGCAGGGCGTGCTGCTGCTCAACGCGGTGCTCACGGTGCGCGCGGGCGAGCCGAACTCGCACAAGGACCGCGGGTGGGAGCGGTTCACGGACGACGTGATCCGCGCCGTGAACGCGCAGCCGCGGCGCGTGGTGTTCGTGCTGTGGGGCGCGTACGCGCAGCGCAAGGCGGCACTCGTCGACGGCGACCGGCACGTCGTGCTGCAGGCCGCGCATCCGTCGCCGCTGGCGGCGAAGAAGGGCTTCTTCGGCAGCCGCCCGTTCTCCAAGGTCAACGCGGCGCTGCGCGCGGCCGGCGAGTCGGAGATCGACTGGCGGCTGCCGAGTGCCGACGACTGAATGCGGCTGGCATCGAGGCACTCCGGCCCGCACGTTGACTCCATGCTCACACGCATCGTTCGCGCGGTCCTCGCGATCGCCCTGCTCGGCGCCGCCGGCGCACGGCGCGCCCCCGCCCAGCAGCCGGATTCGGCGCGGCCGTACCGCACGGAGGACGTCACCTTCGAGTCCGTGCCGGGCGTGCGGATCGCGGGCACGCTCTCGATCCCGGCGGGGCGCGGGCCGTTCCCCGCCGTGGTGCTGGTGTCCGGCTCGGGGCCGCACGACCGGCACGCCGCGCCCTACTGGGTGCTCGCCGACCATCTCGCGCGTCACGGCATCGCGGCGCTCCGCTACGACAAGCGCGGGATCGCGCGGTCCACCGGCAGCTACGCCGCGAGCACGACCGCGGACTTCGCCGACGACGCGGAGGCGGCGGTGCGCTTCCTTCGCGGCCGCGCGGAGATCGCGCGCGACGGCGTGGGGATCGCGGGACACAGCGAGGGGAGCGTCGTCGCCCCGATGGTCGCGGCGCGTTCCGCCGACGTCGCGTTCGTCGTGCTCACGGGGGCGATGGGGCTGCCCGGCGACTCCACCATGCTGCTGCAGCGGGCGGCCATCGTGCGGGCGCGCGGGCTCGACCCCGCGGCCGACGCGGACCTCGCGGCCAATCGCCAGGCCTTCGCGGCCATGCGCGCGGCGCGCGACTCGGCCGACATGGCGGCGCGCCTGCGCGCGCTCGGCGAGGCGCACGTCGCGGCGCGCCCGCCCGCCGAGCGGGCGGAGTGGCGTCGCCGGATCGAGCGTGGACAGGCGCAGCTCCTCGGCCCGTGGTGGCGCCACTTCGCGACCCACGATCCGCGCCCCGCGCTCCGTCGACTGCGCGTGCCCGTGCTCGTGCTCACCGGCACGCGGGACGTGAACGTGCCGCACGACGCGCACCTGCCGGAGATCGAGGCGGCACTGCGCGCGGCGGGGAACCGCGACCACCGGATCGTCGCGATGACGGGGCTCCATCACCTGCTGGAGACGGAGCCGCCCGCCGACGACGCGGACTACCAGCGACGCCCGGAGCTCGTCTCGCGCGCGGCGCTGGACCTCATCACGAGCTGGATCGCCGCCCGCACGAGCGACCCGCGGTAGCGCCGCCGCTAGAAGCGCGCGCCGAGCGAGAGGTCCACGCGCCACCGCCGCTCGGGGTGGATGCCGCGCGCCACGTCGAGCCGCAGCAGCCCGTCGAGCAGCGACAGCCCGACGCCCGCGCCCGAGAGCGGACGGCCGGGCGCGGTGAGGTCCCCGCGCGCGCCCGCCCAGCCGACGTCGTAGAACGGCGCGAGCCGCGCGGCGCGCGGGCCGACGCCCAGCTCCGCGCGCGCGAGCCAGAACGCGTCGCCGACGCGCCCCGCGCCGTCCGGCCGCGCGAACTGGCCGCGCACGGTGTGCAGCCCGCCCACGAAGAACGCGCGCTGCACGGGAAGCGACCCCGCCGAGATGCCGGCCGCGCCGGTGAGCGCGGCCGCGAACGGGCCCAGCCCGCGCGACAGCGTGCCGTCGACGACGAGTCGGCCGTAGCCCGCGCCGCGCGTCGTGTCGGCGCGGTCGGTCAGCGCCGCCTCCGCGCGCAGCCGCGCGTCGAGGCGCGCGCCCCGCGGATCGGCGCCGAACGCGCGCCCGATCTCGACGCCCGCGCCGAGCGCGCCGAGCGACGTCGCGTCGATGTTGGGGCCGAAGCGCGCGTTGCCGATCGCGTTGCCGAGCGACGCCTGCGTCTCCGGCTCGCGTCCCGCGGAGCGCTGCCGCTCGGCGAACAGGCGCCAGAGGAGCGACGTGCCGCCGAAGGGTGCGGTGGACGCGCGCGTGCCCGCGAGCTCCGCGCCCCACGTGCGGTAGTAGAAGCCCTCGTCGCGCGCGTAGAGCAGGTTCGCGACCGACGCGCCGAAGGAGAGCGGCGCGCCCCAGTCGTCGTTGGCGACGCCCAGTCGGTGGAAGACGCCGAGCCGGCGCCGCGTGCGGCCGTCGGTGCGCGCGAGCGAGAGCTCGCCGTTGGGCACCCAGTCGCCGACGCCGAGGCGCGCGAGCGCCTGCAGGGTGTAGCCGCGCCCCAGCGCCGACGTCGCCGACGCGCCGAGCGAGAGCCCCTCGACGCGGTTGTAGCGCACGAGGTCGAGCCCCGTGTGCAGCGACGGGAGCTGCGGCCCCCATCCGGGCTGCAACGCGAAGTCGAGGGCCTTCAGCAGCGCGTCGCGCTCCGCGGTGCCGAGCACCACGTCGTCGGGGTCGAACGCGGACGCCGGCAGATCGGGCGAGGCGTCGAGCCGCGCCATGTTGCACGGCATGCGGATGCCCATGCGCAGCGCGCCGCCGAAGCGCGTCTGCGTGCCCGCGAGGTACGTGCTGTCGCCCGCGCACCCGGCCTGGCGGCGGGCGAGCAGCCGCACGCGCCGGTCCCACCCGGCGGCGTCGGCGTCGAGCCGTCGGGCGCGGGCCGTGTCGCCGCGCGCGCGTGCCGCCGCGGCCTCGGTGCGCACGCCCTCGGCGAGCGTCGTGTAGCGCCGCATCAGCGAGTCGGCGCGCGTCGCGCGCGCGGCCGCCGACGTGTCCAGCCGCGCGGCCTGCGCGGACGGCGAGCCGCCGATGGCGATCACCCCCTGGCCGGTCCACGCGGTGTCCTCGGGGGCGAGCCCCAGCTCGACCGGCGTGCCGACGACGGGGAGCGGCGTGGCGCCGTTCACCGCCTCGTAGCGGAAGCGCTCCTCGAAGCGCACGGGCGCGCGGAGGAAGCCGCCGCGCCCCTCGCCCTCCGCGACGTGCAGCTTGGGCAGCCAGAAGCGGCCGTCGTGCAGCCCGTACTCCACCGTGACCGACGACAGCTCGGCGCTCGCGGCGCCGAGCACCCCGCGCGAGATGGCGAGGCCGGGACCTTCGAGATCGCTGCGCAGGCGGGCGGCCTCGCGTCGCGCGCGCTGCGCCGCCTCGCCCGTGTCGGTGCGCGCGCGCTCCTCCAGCACCGCCAGCTCGCGGCGCATGTTCTCGCCCGCCATGCGCCACACGTCGATCTCGGCGGCCATGCGGTAGGCCGCGCGCACGAGCGCGCCGCTCTCGGTGTCGAACCAGAACGAGCCGACGAAGGCGCGCCACTCCGGACGGCGCGCGGCGATGCGCAGCTCGCGCAGCCCGATGCGGCGTCCGTCGGGCAGGCGGATGCTCACCGAGTCGCCGGTCGTGTAGGTGTAGTACGCCTCCGCGCCCGTCGCGAGCGGATGCAGCAGCTCGTGCTCGTCGACCTCCGCGCGCGCCACGCCGCCGAGCGCGCTGAAGGGGAGCCAGAGCGTCTCGCGTCCCGGGAAGTACGGGACCGGGGTGGAGGCGGTGAGGTCCAGTCGCGCGCCGCCGAGCGGGAAGGTCGAGCGGCGGCCCGTGGGCTCGACCCAGAGCCCCGCGCCGCGCGACCATCGCACGCGCGCGGCCTCCTCGTGGCGCAGCAGCAGGCGCTCGCGCCCGAGGCGCCGCACGCCCACGCCGACGGTCATGCGCTGGTAGGTGCGCGCGTCGTACGCCCGGAGCGCGGAGTCCTGCGCGGTGCGCGCGGCGCGCGCGCGGTCGAGCAGCGTGCGCGCGGCGGCGTCGGCGAAGGCGGTGCGCGCGAGCTCCGGCGTCACCGGCTGGCGGCGGACCGCGCGGGGCGGCCGGGCGGGCGCCGAGCCGCGCGTCGCGGAGTCGGCGGGAGCCGGGGTGGTCGCCGGCACCTGGGCGGCCGCGGGCCCCGCGCCGGCGAGGAGGAGGAGGAGGAGCAGGGCGCAGGCGCGCAGTCGCATGGACGAGGGGGGGAGGGCAGGGCGTGGAGCGGCGGGGCGACGGCGGGGCGACGTCCGGGAGACCCGCGCATCGCGGTGGCCGACACCGCCGAACGAGCGGCGGTCCCGACGCGTAGCTTTGGGCACCGCCGGCCCCGCGCCGGTTGCCGACCCCCGCCCCTCGCCTCGTGTCCACGTCCCGCTCCCTCCTCGCGCTCGCGGCCCTCGCGCCCGCGGCCGCGCTCGCGCAGCCGCCGTCCGCGCCCCCCGCGGCGTCGGCGCCCCGCTTCGACTTCTCGATCGCCAACATGATGCGCGGCCCGGAGCTCTACGGCCGCGAGCCGCAGGACGTGCGCTGGACGCCGGACGCGCGCTGGGTGTACTTCCGCTGGAACGCGGCCGGCACCGACTGGCGCGAGCCGCTGCGCTGGTACCGCGTGCGCCCCGTCGCCGGCGCGACGCCCGAGCGCGTGCCCGACGCGCAGCTCGACTCCGTCGGGCCACTGCTCGCCGAGGGGAGCGACGCGCGCGACGGCCGGCGCCGCGTGGTCGCGTACGAGGGCGACCTGTGGCTGGTCGAGCGGGGCGCGACGGCCGCGCGCCGGCTCACGCAGACGCTGGCCGCCGAGTCGTCGCCGCAGTTCGCGGCCGACGGGCGCCGCGTCTTCTTCGTGCGCGACAACAACGTGTACGCGCTGGCGCTCGACGGGGGGCTGGTGCGGCAGCTGACCGACGTGCGCGCGGGCCCGCAGCCCGACAGCGCGCGCACGCCCGCGCAGCGCCGCGCGCTGGAGGCCGACCAGCGGGCGCTGTTCGACGTCATCCGCGACCGCGTGCTCCGCGACAGCGTGCAGGCCGCGGAGCGGAAGGCGCGCGAGGCGGGGCGGCCGACGCCGCTCTGGCTGCAGGCGAACGAGCGCGTCGTCGCGTTCTCGGTCGCGCCGGGCGGCGACGCGCTGGTGCTGGCGACCAACATCCCGGCGCCGCGCGCGCGGACCGCGCAGGTGCCCGACTGGGTGACGAAGAGCGGCTACGTCGAGGAGCTGCCGACGCGCACCAAGGTCGGCGACGAGCAGGGGACGGGGCGCGTGGCGTTCCTGCGCATCCCCACGGGCGCGGCGCGGTGGCTGCGGCTGATCCCGTCCGACACGACCCGCGCGCCGGCCGGGACGCAGCTCCTGGGGTGGAACGACGCGGGGACGCTGGCGCTCGTGCAGGCCGAGCGGCGCGACTACAAGGAGCGCGTGCTGAGCGTGGTGTCCGCCGACTCGGGGACGGTGCGCGCGCTCGAGACGGTGCGCGACAGCGCGTGGGTGGGCGGCCCGTGCGGAGGCTGCGCGGGGTGGCTGCCCGACGGGCGCGCCTGGTTCGTGAACGAGAGCGACGGGTGGGCGCACCTCTACACCGTCGCCGCGGACGGCAGCGAGCGGCGCCAGCTGACGCAGGGGAAGTTCGAGGTGCTGCAGGCCGAGCTGTCGCCGGACCGCCGGCAGTTCCGGCTGCACACGAGCGAGCGCTCGGTGTTCGACCGCGACTTCTACACGATGCCGATCGCGGGCGGCGCGCGCACGCGGCTGACGCGCGACGCCGGCGGGCACCAGGTGACGCCGTCGCCCGACGGGCGCCTGCTCGCCGACGTGTACTCGACGGCCAACCGTCCGCCCGAGCTGTTCGTGATGGCCAACCGCCCGAACGCGGCCGCCGCGCGGCTGACGACGTCGCCGACCGCGGACTGGCAGGCGTTCGGGTGGCGCGCGCCGGAGATCGTGATGATCCCGGGCTCCGACGGCGTGCCGGTGCCGGCGCGCGTGTACCGCCCGCAGGAGATGGGCGCGCAGCCCAACGGCGCGGCGGCGATCTTCGTGCACGGCGCGGGCTACCTGCACAACGTGCACAACTGGTGGTCGACCTACGCGCGCGAGTACATGTTCAACCACTACCTCGCGTCGAAGGGGTACCTGGTGCTCGACATCGACTACCGCGGGTCGGCGGGCTACGGGCGCGACTGGCGCACCGCGATCTACCGCCACATGGGCGGGCGCGACCTGCAGGACCACGTGGACGGCGTGCGCTGGCTGCGGCAGCACCACGCGATCGATCCCGAGCGCGTCGGCATCTACGGCGGCAGCTACGGCGGCTTCATCACGCTGATGGCGCTGTTCACCGAGCCCAAGATGTTCGGCGCCGGCGCGGCGCTGCGGTCGGTGACCGACTGGGCGCACTACAACCATCCGTACACGGCGCGCATCCTCAACTTCCCGGACGCGGACACGATCGCCTACCGCCGCTCGTCGCCGATCTATTTCGCCGGGGGGCTGGAGGATCCGCTCCTCATGGCGCACGGCATGGTCGACGTGAACGTGCACTACCAGGACATCGTGCGGCTCACGCAGCGGCTGATCGAGCTGGGGAAGACCGACTGGGAGCTGGCGTCGTATCCGGTGGAGGACCACGCGTTCGTGCGCCCGTCGTCGTGGACGGACGAGTACCGGCGGATCTTCGAGCTGTTCGAGCGGACGATCGCGCGGCCGGGAGCGCGGGCGACGCCGGCCGCGGGGAACGGGACGCGATAGCGGCGCTGCGGACCGAGAGGCCTGCACCCTCGGCGGCGCTCCGCCGGCTCGCGTCCGTCGCGATGCAGCCGCACGTGCGAACGGCGGGAGCAGGGATGAAGATCTGACAACGTCGGATGAAGATCGGATGGCTCCGCGTGGTGCGAGGTTCCTCGCCGCCACACGGAGCCATCGGACTTTCAATCAGACGTTATCGGACGTTCATCCCTGCTGCCGTTCGTCGTCCGGGTCCGCCGCGAGCGCGCAGGACTGCAACGTCCCGGCGCCGCAGCCCGCAGCCGCGTTACCGGATCAGGTTGCGCGTGAAGAACGACAGCCCCGCGCTCACGCCGAGGCGGAGCGCCTCGTTGTCGATGTCGTAGCCGAGGTTCGCCTCGTAGCGGAACGCCAGCGACTCGCGCCAGGGCACCTTCACTCCGAGGCCGGCGCCGAGGCTCACGCGGCTGTCGCCGTCGCCCTCGCCGCCGGTGACGCCGCTCAGGTTGACGAACGGGCGCGCGTAGAGCACCGAGCGGCGGACGGCCTGCTCCGCGTCGCGGCCCAGGCGGCCGACCAGGTCGCCCGTCGGGGCGAAGTGGTAGAGGGTGCCGAACTCCAGCTCGTAGGCGAGCGCCCCGTCGCCGCCCTCGCTGTCGCTGTAGAACAGGCCCACCGCCGGCTCCAGCGACCAGCGCGACTCGTTGGACAGGAAGAAGCCGACGCGCGCGCGCGAGGCCGGCAGCCCGATGTTCGTGTACGAGTCGCTGCCGAGCCCGAAGGCGGCCGCCGCGTCGATGCCGAACTCCTGCGTGCGTGGCGGCTGGGAGACGGCGGCCGGGCTCTGCGCGAGGGCGGTCGTGGCCAGCGCGAGCCCGCCGATGACGGCGGCGGCTCGGGCGCCGAGGGCGAGACGACGAGTGCTCATGAGGTTCTCCGTGCGGGTCGTCACGAGCGCCGCGTAGTGCGGCACTCGGCGGGACGCGCGCTCGCCGGATTCGTGCCTCCGTGTGACCGCCGTCACGAATGGCACGGGGCGCCGGAGGTGTTCGGAATCGGACAGCGACGTCCCACGCCCGGACACGGGTTGTCGAAAGGGTGTCCGTAAGTCGTTGTTCTGTCGATGTTTGGGCGTTGCGCAAGTGGGCACGGAGCTTGTCTTGGGGAATGGCGTCTTCCCTCACGTCTTCCCTGTCCGAGAGCTCCTCGTGGACATCGCACGCCCCAAGAAGTCGAAGCGCGGCCGCATCGCCCTCATCGCCGCCGGCGCCCTGGCCGTCGTCGCCGGCACGGTCGCCCTCACCCGGCTGGAGCCGGCCGCGCCCTCCGTGGAGCGCGCCACGCTCTGGATCGACACGGTCCGCCAGGGCACGCTCGAGCGCAACGTGCGCGCGCCCGGCACCCTCGTCCCCGAGCACGTGCGCATCGTCAGCGCGGTGACCGCCGGCCGGGTGGAGCAGCTGGTCACGCGCGCCGGCACGACGGTCACGCCGAGCACCGTGCTGCTCGAGATGACCAACCCCGACGTGCAGCTGCAGGCGCTCGAGGCCGAGCGCCAGCTCGGCGCGGCCGAGGCGAACCTGGTGAGCCTGCGCAACCAGCTGGAGAGCGCGCGGCTGCAGCAGCAGGCGACGGTCGCCACGATCTCCACCGACTACAACGACGCCAAGCGCAACGCCGAGGTGATCGAGGCGCTCGACAAGAAGGGGATGTCGAGCGGCCACGAGGTCGCCCGCGCCCGCGAGCGCGCCGAGGAGCTGGCGAGCCGCCGGCAGATCGAGCAGCGCCGCCTGCAGATGCTGCAGCAGACGCTCGGGCAGCAGCTGGCGCTGGAGCAGGCGAACGTGCAGAAGATGCGCGCCGTCGCCCAGTTCCAGCGCGACCGCGTGGCGTCGATGCGCGTGACGGCCGGCGAGTCGGGCGTGCTGCAGCAGCTCGACCTGGAGCTGGGGCAGTGGGTGGTGCCCGGGCAGCTGCTGGCGCGCGTCGCGCAGCCGGGGCGCCTCAAGGCGGTGCTCCGCGTCCCCGAGACGCAGGCCAAGGACATCGTGCTCGGCCAGCCGGTGAGCGTCGACACGCGCAACGGGCTGGTCCCGGGCCGCGTCGTGCGCGTCGACCCCGCGGTGCAGAACGGCACCGTGACCGTCGAGGTCGGGCTGGAGGGCGCGCTGCCGCGCGGCGCGCGCGCCGACCTCTCCGTCGACGGCACGATCGAGATCGAGCGCCTGCCGAACGTGCTGTCGGTGGGACGTCCCGCCTACGGCCAGCCGGAGAGCACCGTCGGGCTGTTCGTGCTGGAGCCGGACGGCACGCACGCGCGCCGCGTCCAGGTGAAGCTCGGCCGCGCCTCCGTGAACGCGATCGAGGTCGTGCAGGGCCTGAAGCCCGGCGACAAGGTGATCATCTCCGACGTCTCGCAGTGGGACGGCCAGGAGCGCCTGCGCATCAAGTGAGCGTCGCGCGAGCGCAGCGGAGCGTCGCACGAGTCCACTGCAACGCTTCGCGCGCCGCGACTGTCCAACCCGCCCGAACCCTGTACGCCTCCCTCCTTCAACGGCCGCCCCGATGACGACCGCCACCGACGCTCGCCCCTCGACGTTCGACGCACGTCGCTCGCCCGACGCCCTCATCCGGCTCGACGGCGTCAAGAAGGTCTTCTACACGGAGGACGTCGAGACGCACGCCCTCTCCGACGTGCACCTCGAGATCCGCCAGGGCGAGTACGTCGCCATCGGCGGGCCCTCGGGCTGCGGCAAGACGACGCTGCTCTCCATCCTCGGCCTGCTCGACTCGCCGTCGGGCGGGAAGTACGAGCTGGCCGGGCAGGACGTGACGACGCTCGACGCCGCCGAGCGCGCGCGCGTGCGCAACCGCCAGATCGGCTTCGTCTTCCAGGCGTTCAACCTGATCGGCGACCTGACCGTGTACGAGAACGTCGAGCTGCCGCTGACGTACCGCAGCGGCGACGGCGCGCTCTCGGCCGCCGAGCGGCGGCAGCGCGTGCACGCGGCGCTCGAGAAGGTCGGGATGAGCCACCGCCAGAAGCACTACCCGGCGCAGCTCTCCGGCGGTCAGCAGCAGCGCGTCGCCGTGGCGCGCGCGGTGGTCGGCGACCCGGCCATCCTGCTCGCCGACGAGCCCACCGGAAACCTCGACAGCGCGAACGGCGAGAGCGTGATGGAGCTGCTGCAGGAGCTGCATCGCGGCGGCGCGACGGTGTGCATGGTGACGCACGATCCGCGCTACGCGCAGCACGCCCAGCGCACGATCCATCTCTTCGACGGGCGCGTGGTCGAGGAGACCACGGCCTGAGGACGCGCGCATGCTCGCCGTGATCCGCCAGGCGCTCCGCGCCCTCGGCCGCAGCCCGGGCTTCACGCTCGCCGCGGTGGCCACCTTCGCGATCGGCATCGGGGCCAACGCCACGGTGTTCGGCGTCGTGAACGCCGTGCTGCTCAAGTCGTACCCGTACGCGGAGCCCGACCGCCTGATGTCGCTCTTCGAGAGCGACCGGGGCACGTCGAACGCGCGCGCCGTGGTGTCGCCGGCCAACTTCCGCGACTGGCAGGAGCGCACGCGCAGCTTCACCGCGCTCGCCGCGGCGCGCTGGTCGGACTACACGCTCGGCGGCGACGGCGAGCCGGAGCGGCTGAACGGCGCGCGCGTCACGTGGACGGTCACGAAGGCCCTCGGGATCGCGCCGCAGCGCGGGCGCGCCTTCACCGCCGCCGACGACGCGCCCGGCGCGCCGCTGGTGGCGATGGTGAGTGACCGCATCTGGCGCGAGCGCTTCGGCGCCGACCCGGCGCTCGTCGGACGGGTGCTGCAGCTCAACGGCCGGCCGGTCACGGTGGTCGGCGTGCTGCCGCCGGACGTGCGCTACCCGACCGAGCAGACCGAGCTCTGGACGCCCTTCGCGCTCTCCGACAGCGCGTGGCGCGCCAACCGCGGGAACCACAACCTGCAGGTGGTGGGGCGCCTCGCGAGCGGCGTGACGCCCGAGGCCGCGCGCACCGAGATGAGCGCGATCATGCGCGCGCTCGCGCAGGAGCACGAGGAGGAGCGCAACCACGTGCAGGTGACCGTGCTGCCGATGCACGAGGCGATCACGGGCGCGGTGCGTCCGGTGCTGCTCGTCCTGCTCGGCGCCGTGTCCTTCGTGCTGCTGATCGCGTGCGCGAACGTCGCCAGCCTGACGCTCGCCCGCGGCGCGGTGCGCCAGCGCGAGATCGCGGTGCGCGCGGCGATGGGCGCGCGCCCGTGGCACCTCGCGCGGCCGCAGCTCGCCGAGAGCCTGCTGCTCGGCCTCTTCGGCGGCGCGCTCGGCCTGCTGCTCGCGTCGTGGGCGTGCGCCGCGCTCCCGGCGGTCGTGCCGACGAGCATCCCGCGCCTCGACCAGGCGGGCGTCGATTGGCGCGTGGCGCTCTTCACCTTCGGGATGGCGCTGCTCGCGAGCATCGCGGCGGGCGTGCTCCCCGCGCTGCAGACGTCGCGCCTCGACCTCAACGGCGTGATCAAGGACGGCGGCAAGAACTCGACGGGCAGCGCGGCGCGCGCGCGGCTGCGCGACGGCCTGTTCGTCGCCGAGGTGGCGGTCGCGCTGCTGCTGCTCACCGGCGCCGGCCTGGCGATGACGAGCCTCGGCCGCCTGCTGTCGGTGCAGCCCGGCTTCGCGGCCGAGCGCGTGATGACGGCGAGCGTGTCGCTGCCCGCCGCGCGCTATCCGAGCGACACCGCCAACGTGCGCTTCTGGGAGTCGCTGCTCCCGAAGCTGCGCGCGATCCCCGGCGTGACGTACGCCAGCATCGGCACGCCGATCCCGATGAGCGGCGGCATGGCGATCGGCGCCTACTTCATCGAGGGGCAGGGCGGCGAGCCGGACGACGCGCGCATGGCGAACTTCTACACGGTCGGCGACCAGTACTTCCAGGCGATGGGCGTGCCGCTGCAGCGCGGGCGCGCGTTCACCCCGCAGGACCGCCAGGGCGCCACGCCGGTCGCGCTGGTGAGCGAGACGCTGGTGAAGAAGCACTTCGCCGGCGAGAACCCGATCGGCCGGCGCGTGATGCCGTGGGGCACCGACGGCCCGCAGTTCGAGATCGTCGGCGTGGTGGGCGACGTGAAGCACCAGGCGCTGACCGACGAGGGGCGCGCGGCGATGTACCTGCCGGCGCTGTTCGCGGGACCGCGCTCCGTCTCGCTCGTGCTGCGCACCGCCGGCGAGCCGACGGCCATCGCGACGGCGATCCGCGCGGTCGTCGCCGAGTCGGACCCGACGCTGGCGGTCGCCGAGCTGCGCCCGATGCAGCGGCTCGTCGAGACGACGGCGGCGCGGCCGCGCTTCAGCGCGCTGCTGCTCGGCACCTTCGCGGGCTGCGCCGTCGTGCTGGCGCTCGTGGGGATCTACGGCGTCGTCGCGCAGTCGGTCGCGCAGCGCGCCGGCGAGTTCTCGATCCGCGTGGCGCTCGGCGCGCGCCCGCGCGACGTGTGGCAGGACGTGCTCGGCGGCGCGCTGCGGCGCGCGGCCATCGGCATCGCCATCGGCCTCGCCGGCGCGGCCGCGCTCACCCGCCTGATCGCCGACGAGCTGTACGACACCAGCCCGCTCGACCCGCCGGTGCTCGCGACCGTCTCGCTCGTGGTGGCGCTGGTCGCGACGCTGGCCAGCTGGGTGCCGGCGCGCCGCGCGATGCGCACCAGCCCGATGACGGTCCTCCGCACCGAGTAGTCCACCTCTCCCTTCCACATCTCCACAGGAACGACGGCCGTGCTCACGCAGCTCCGCATCCTCCTGCGCGGCCTGCGCCGCGCCCCCGGGTTCAGCGCCGCGGCCGTCCTCTGCATCGCGCTGGGGGTCGGGGCCAACACCGCGATCTTCAGCGCCGTGCGCGCGGTCCTGCTGCGCCCCGTCGCCACGCCCGAGATCGACCGCGTGGTGGCGGTGCGGCAGGACCTGATCCCGATCAAGCTGCACGACATCGAGCTCGCGCCCCCGGAGGTCCTCGACCTCTCGGAGCGGCGCGAGCTGTTCGCGGCCGTCGCCGGCTACGTCGCGCGCCCCTTCGTGCTCGAGCAGGGCGGCACGTCCACCCGCTTCGAGGGCGTGCGCACGCTCGGCGACTACTTCGCGCTGTTCCGCGTGCGGCCGCACCTCGGCCGCCTGTACACGGCCGACGACTCGCGCGACGGGCGGCACCTCGTGGCGGTCCTCAGCTATGGGCTGTGGCGCGAGCAGTTCGGCGGCGACTCGTCGATCGTCGGGCGCGTGGTGCGGCTCAACGACCAGGCGCACGAGATCGTCGGCGTGCTGCCGCCCGACTTCAAGTACCCGCGTCAGGCACGCATCCTCCTGCCGGTGCGCATCGACTCGGCGTTCGTCGAGAACCAGCGCGGCCGCCAGTACATGACCGCGGTCGCCCGGCTGCGCGACGGCGTCACGGTGGAGCAGGCGCAGGCCGGCCTGCAGGCGCTCATGGCGGCGTGGCGCGCGAAGTATCCGCAGGAGGGCGACTACTACGGCGTCGCCGGCAAGCACCGCATGTACCTGACGCCCTTCGTCGCCTTCGACGCCGGGCAGCTGCGGCCGATCCTCCTCGTGCTGCTCGGCGCCGTCGGGCTCGTGCTGCTGATCGCCTGCGCGAACGTCACGAGCCTGCAGCTGGTGCGCGCCACCGCGCGCGCCCGCGAGCTGGCGGTGCACGCGGCGCTCGGCGCGGAGCGCGGCCGCATCGCGCGCCGGCTGCTCGCCGAGAGCGCGCTGCTCGCCGGCGCGGGCGGCCTGCTCGGCGTCGCGATCGGCTGGGCCACCACGCGGCTGCTCGTCGCGCTGGCGCCGGCCGAGCAGCTCGCGCTGCGCGACCTGCGGCTCGACGCCGTGGTGCTGCTCGCGACGCTCGCCGTCACCGTCGTCGCGGCGCTGCTCTCGGGGACGATCCCGGCGCTGCGCGGCGCGCGCGTCGACCTGCGCGGCATGCTGCAGGAGGGGATGCGCGGCGGCACGGCGGGGCGCGAGCGGCACCGCGTGCTGCACGGCGCGGTGGTCGGGCAGGTCGCGCTCTCGCTCGTGCTGCTCCTCGCCTCGGGCGTGATGCTGCGCAGCATGGCGCGCCTGCTCGCCGTCGATCCCGGGTTCCGCCCCGCGCGCGTCACGACCGCGACCATCACGCTCCCGTTCGCGCGCTACGCCAAGTCGGACGCGGCCATCCGCTTCTACTCGGACCTCACCGAGCGGCTGCGCGCCACGCCCGGCGTCGAGGCGGTCGGCCTCACGACCTGGCTCCCGCTGCGCGACGGGGGCGGGAGCAGCTCGCCCTTCCGCGTGATCGGCCGCGACACGACGGGGCAGGGCGAGCCGCCGCACGCGAACCTCGTGGCCGTCGACGCGGACTACTTCCGCACGATGGGGATCCCGCTGCTGCGCGGCCGCACCTTCCAGGCGCAGGACGACGTGCGCCCCGCCGCCGACGGCGCGATGTCGTTCATCATCGACGAGCAGCTGGCGCGCCAGTACTTCCCGAACGAGGACCCGATCGGCAAGCGCATCAACCAGGGGCCGGACGGCGTGATCGTCGGCGTGGTCGGCAGCGTGCGCCAGGAGGGGCTGGGGACCGCGCACAAGGCGTCGGTCTACTACAACTACCGCCAGGGGTGGTGGAGCAACTTCACGGTCGTCGCGCGCACCACGCTCGCCGACGACGCGGCCGCCCGCGCGCTGCGCGCCGCGGTGCGCGCGATCGACCCGCAGGTGCCGACGTACGACGTCTCCACCATGCCCGACGTCGTCTCGCGCTCGCTCGGCACGCGCCGCTTCGGCGTCGTGGTGCTCGGCGGCTTCGCGATCGTCGCCGTGCTGCTCGCCGTGACCGGCGTCTACGGCGTGCTGAGCTACGTGGTCGCGCAGCGCGTGCGCGAGCTGGGCATCCGCGCCGCGCTCGGCGCCGGCCACCGGCAGGTCGCGGGGCTGGTGCTCGGCCACGGCGCGCGGCTGGTCGGCCTGGGGCTGCTCGTCGGCGCGGCCGGCTACCTCGCGCTCGGGCGCGCGCTCGAGTCGCTCGTCTACGGCGTCGGCCCGCGCGATCCGGCGACGCTCCTCGCCGGCGCCGCGCTGCTCGGCGTCGCCGCCCTGTTCGCCGGCTGGCTGCCGGCCCGCCGCGCCGCCCGCATCGATCCCGCCATCGCGCTCCGCGCGGACTGAGGTCCCATGCTCACCGATCTCCGCTACGCGCTGCGCGCGCTCGGCCGCACGCCCGGCTTCGTCCTCGTCGCCGTGCTGTGCGTGGCGCTCGGCGTCGGCGTCAACGTGTCGGTGTTCAGCATGGTGAACGCGCTCGTGGTGCGCGCGCTCCCGTTCCCGGAGCCCGACCGCGTGCTGATGCTCTACACCGCGCGCCCGTCGCGCGGCGAGGCGGAGCGGATGCTGAGCGTGGCCGAGCTGGTCGACGTGCGCGCGCGGGCCCGGACGCTCGCCGCGGTGGCCGGCATGTACGGCCGCAACGTGAACCTGGCGGGCGTGCACGAGACCGAGCGCGTCGAGGCGCAGGCGGTCACGCACGACCTCCTGCCGCTCGTCGGCGTGCGGCCGGCGCTCGGCCGCCACTTCCGCGCCGACGAGGACCGCCCCGGCGCGGCGAAGGTCGTCATCCTCTCGGACGGGCTGTGGCGCCGCCGCTTCGACGCGCGCCCGGACATCGTCGGCCGCGCGGTGCTGCTGAACGGCGCGCCGCACACGGTGGTGGGCGTCATGCCGCCGCGCTTCGCGTTCCCGCTGACGTCGCAGCTGTGGGTGCCGATGGGCACCGACCCGACGGAGGCGCGCGACTCGCGCTACGTGTGGACGGTCGCGCGCCTGCGCCCCGGCGCCGCGCTCGACGCCGCGCGCACGGAGCTGGCCGCCCTCGGGCGCCAGTTCGCCGCCGAGCATCCGGGGCCGTCGACCGGATGGGAGCTGCTCGTGAAGCCGCTCGCCGCGGAGTTCGTCGAGCCGCCGCTGCGGCTGATGCTCGCGCTGCTCTCGGGGGCGGTCGGCATGGTGGTGCTGATCGTCTGCGCGAACCTCGCGAACCTGATGCTCGCGCGCGCGACCGGTCGGCGGCGCGAGCTGGCGCTGCGGGCCGCGATCGGCGCGCGGCGCGCGCGGCTCGTGCGCCTGCTGCTGACCGAGAGCCTCGTCGTCTCGCTGCTCGGCGGCGCGCTCGGCGTGGGCGTGGCGTGGGCGTGGAACCGGTCGCTGCTGGCGTCGATCCCGGAGGAGATGCCGTACTGGATGCGCATCGAGATCGACGCCACGGTGCTGGCCTACGCGGTCGGGCTGTCGGTGCTCACCGGCGCGCTGTTCGGCACCCTGCCCGCGCTGCGCGCCTCGCGTCCGAACCTGAGCGGCGCGCTGAAGGACGGCGGGCGCACCGGCCAGGGGCGCGGACGCGCGCGCCTGCGCGGCGCGCTCGTGACCGCGCAGGTCGCGCTGGCCGTGGTGCTGCTGGTGGGCGCCGGGCTGGTGGTCCGCACCTTCGTGAACATGCGCCTGGCGGACGTCGGCGTGGACGCGCCGCACCTGCTCACGCTGCGCACCTTCCTCGCGGGCGACCGCTACGCCACGCCGGCCGCGCGCGCGCTGCTGCAGGAGCGCCTCGCGCAGCGGCTCGAGGCGCTGCCGGGCGTGCGCCGCGCCGCGGCCGTCTCCGCGCTCCCGTCCGACGACGGCGGCGTGACGGCGACGCTCTTCCGCGAGAGCGCGGCGGGCGACGAGATGACGATCACCGCGATGAACGCGACGGCGGGCGCCTTCGAGGCGCTCGGCGCGCCGGTGGTCCGGGGGCGCGAGTTCACGGCGCGCGAGTCGGCGGACACGCAGGCGACGGTCGCCATCGTCAACCGCGCGCTCGCGGAGCGGCTGTGGCCGCGCGCCGACGCGCTGGGCCGCACCGTGCGCATGGCCGTGATGGGCGAGGACACGCTCACGTTCACGGTCGTGGGCGTCGCGCCCGACCTCGTGTACCAGGAGATCGGCGAGCAGTCGCCGCCCGACCGCTGGCAGGTGTACCTGCCGTACGCGCGCATGGCGTACCGCGGAGTCACCGTCGTCGTGCGGACGACCGGCGAGCCGGGCGCGCTCGCGAGCGCGGCGCGGCGCGAGCTGCGCGCCCTCGACCCGACGCTTCCCGCGTACGACGTCCGCACGATGGACGAGGTGCGCCGCTACGGCACCTGGCCCAACCGGCTGTACGGACAGCTGTTCGGCGCGTTCGGCGGGCTGGCGCTCGTGCTCGCGGCGCTCGGCGTCTACGGCATCATGGCCTACGCGGTCGCCCAGCGCCGCCACGAGATCGGCGTGCGCCTCGCGCTCGGCGCGCGCGCCGACGACGTCGCCCGCGCGTTCGTGCGCGACGCGGCGCGGCTCGCGCTGCCGGGCGTGGCGATCGGGCTGCTCGTGGCGGCCGCGCTGTCGCGGCTCGCGGCCGGCGCGCTGTACGGCGTCTCGCCGATCGACCCGGCGACGTTCGTCGCGGTGCCGCTGCTCATCCTCGCGGTCGCGCTGCTGGCCGTGCTGCTGCCCGCGCGGCGCGCCGCGCGCGTCGACCCGCTCGTCGCGCTGCGAACCGACTGAGGGCCCGCACGCGTTGTCCGTCGCGCGGCGCCGACGCCGCTCGTGTCGTCCTCCCCCGAGACGTCCCCCCGTCGCGACATGCCCTTCACTCCCCTCTCCGACCTGCGCCGCGCGTCGCGCACCCTGCGGCGCGACCGCGGCTACCTCGCCGCCGCGGTGCTCACGCTGACGATCGGCATCGGCGCGACGACGGCGCTGTTCGGCGTCGTGAACGCCGTGCTCCTGCGCCCGCTGCCGTTCGCGCAGCCCGACCGCCTGGTGCGGGTGTGGCCCGACGCGGCCGTCGGCAAGGCGACGTTCGTCAGCATGCGCGAGAAGGCGCGGACGCTGTCGGCGCTGGCCGCGTACCAGGGCGCGCAGCAGGTGAGCGTGCTGACCGGCGACGCGCCGTCGCGGGTGACCGCGTCGCAGGTGACGGGCGCGCTCTTCGCCACGCTCGGCGTGGAGGCGCGGCTGGGCCGCGCGCTGCGCCCGGACGACGAGGTACCCGCCGCGGAGCGCGTGGCGGTGGTGAGCGACGCCTTCTGGCGCGAGCGGCTCGGCGCGGATCCGCGCGCGGTGGGGCGGCTGGTGCGCGTCGACGGCCTCCCGCACCGCGTGGTCGGCGTGATGCCGGCGTCGTTCCGCCTGCCGTCCGCGGACGTCGGGCTGTGGACGCCGGCGCGGCTCGATCCGCGGCAGTTCGCGGACTACACGTGGTACTTCAACCTCAACCTGGTCGGTCGGCTGGCGCCCGGCGTCACCGCCGAGCAGGCGCGCGCGGAGATGCGCACGCTGGTGCCGCGGCTGCGCGCCGAGTTCCCGATGCGCATGCCCGACGACTGGGGCACGACGATGGACGTGCAGCCGCTGCAGGAGGCCATCGTCGGACGGTCGCGCGGCACGCTGTACCTGCTGCTCGCCGCGGTCGGGATGACGCTGCTGGTGGCGGTGGTCAACGTGACCGGGCTGACGCTCGTGCGCACCGCGCGCCGCGAGCGCGAGCTCACCGTGCGCGCGGCGCTGGGCGCGGGACGCGTGCGCCTGCTGCGCGAGCTGACCGCCGAGGGGCTGGTGATCGCCGCCGGCGCGGCGCTGCTGGGCAGCGGGCTGGCGTGGCTGCTGACGCGCGGGATCGTGCGCCTGCTGCCGGGCGTGCCCGGCCAGGCGCTGCCGCGCGCCGACGAGATCACGATCGACGGCGCGGTGCTCGGCGCGGCGACGCTCGTCGCGCTGGTCACCGGCGTGCTGGCCACGCTGCTGCCCGCGATGCGCGCCTCGCGTCCCGACATGCGCGGCGCGCTGGCGGAGGGCGGGCGCAACGCCGCCGGCGGCCGCGCGCGGCAGCGCACGCTCGCGGCGCTCGTCACGGCGCAGGTGGCGCTCGGCGTGACGCTCGCCGCCGGTGCGGGCATGCTCGGCCTGAGCCTCGTGCGGCTGCTCGACGTGGATCCCGGCTTCCGCGCGGCGCACGTCACCGTGGCCGAGGTGCCGCTCCCCAGCGTCGCGTCCGACACGACCGCGCGGGCGCGCGCCTTCTACGCGACGCTCGAGGCGCGCGCCCGTGCGCTGCCGGGCGTGACCGACGCCGCGATGGCGACCGGCGTGCCGTTCGGCGGCGGCGAGGGGCTCGGCCCCATCCACGTGGAGGCGAGCCCCGTCGCGCCGGGCGGCGCCCTCCCGACCGTGGCGTTCAACACGGTCACGCCGCGCCTGCCGCGCGTGCTCGGCGTGCCGCTGCTCGCCGGCCGCGACTTCGCGCCCGCCGACGACGCGGAGGCGCCGGCGGTCGCCCTCGTCGACGCGGAGGCCGCGCGCGTGCTCTGGCCCGGACGGCACGACGTCGTCGGGCAGCGCATCAAGTACGTGTACCTGAAGGACTGGATCACCGTCGTCGGCGTCGTCGGGAGCGTGCGGCGCGACAGCCTGAGCGCGGCGCTCGTGCCGACGATCTACCGCCCCCTCATGCAGAACGCCGTCGCGCCGATGCGGCTGGTCGTGCGCGGGACGGCCGACGCCGCGACGCTGGCGCCCGCGCTGACGCGCATCGTGCGCGAGCTGGAGCCGACGGTGCCGCTGGGCGCCGTGCGGCCGCTGAGCGGGCTCGTCGCCGACAGCGCCGCGCGTCCGCGCTTCGTGGCGCAGCTGCTGGCGGCGTTCGCGCTCGTCGCCGTGGTGCTCGGCGCGGTGGGCGTGTACGGCGTGGTCGCCTTCGCCGTCGCGCGGCGCACGCGCGAGCTGGGCGTGCGCAGCGCGCTCGGGGCCACGCCGGGTGCGATCCGCGCGCTCGTGCTGCGCGACGGCGGCCGGCTCGCCGCCGCGGGCGTCGTCGTCGGCCTGCTCGGCGCGCTCGCGTCGGGGCGGCTCCTGCAGCGCTTCCTGTTCGGCGTCAGCGCGACCGATCCGCTCGTGCTGGGCGCCGTGTCGGTGCTGCTGCCGGCGGTGGTGCTCGCCGCGAGCGCGCTGCCCGCCCGGCGCGCGGCCCGGGTCGACCCGCTGCATGCGCTGCGCGCGGACTGACCGCGTGCCCCTCCTCCGGAGCGTCCCATGCTGAACGACCTGCGCACCGCGCTGCGCGCGCTCGCCCGCGCGCCGCGGCTGGCCCTCGTGGTGACGCTCACCTTCGCGCTCGGGCTGGCGGCGAACACCACCGTCTTCGCGGCGGTGAACGCGCTGCTCCTGCGGCCGCTCGGCTTCCCGCACGCCGAGCGGCTGGTGGACGTGCACGAGGAGAGCGCGACGCGGCTGTGCGACGACTGCGCGGTCGGCACCTCGTGGGAGACGTTCCTCGACTGGCGCGCGCGCACGACGGCGTTCGAGTCGCTCGGCGGGTATCTGGAGCGCGACGTGGTGCTGGGCGGTGCGCCCGGCGCCGAGCGCGTGCCGTCGGCGGCGGTGTCGCCCGTGCTCCTCCCGATGCTCGGCGCGCCGGTGGCGCTCGGCCGCGCGCTGGACCACGCCGACGAGCGGCGCGACGCGCGCGCGGTGGTGGTCGTCAGCCACGCGCTCTGGCAGCGGCGCTTCGGCGGCGACACGGCGATCGTCGGGCGCACGCTGCTCGTGAACGGCGCGCCGCACACGATCGTCGGCGTCGTCGGCCCGCGCTTCCACTTCCCCGAGTTCGCGCAGCTGTGGACGCCCATCGGCGCCGCGCCGCCGGACGGCGGGCGCGAGGCGCGCGACGTCGGCGTGATCGGGCTGCTGCGCGCCGACGCGACGCGCGAGGCGGCCGCGGCGCAGCTCGCGTCGGTGGCGGCGGGGCTGGCCGAGGAGCATCCCGAGGCGATGCGCGAGTGGAGCGCGGGCGTCACGCCGCTGCGCCACGACCTCGCGGGCGAGCAGGCGGCGCTCGGGTGGGCGCTGCTGGGCGCGGTGCTGCTGGTGCAGCTGGTGGTGTGCGCGAACGTCGCGGGGCTGCTGCTCGCGCGCGCGGCCGACCGCCGGCGCGAGCTGGCGGTGCGCGCCGCGCTCGGCGCGAGCCGCGGACGGCTCGCGCGCCAGCTGCTCGTGGAGGTCGGCGTGCTCGCCGCGGTCGGAGCGGGCATCGGCTTCTGGATCGCGGCGCTCGCGGTGCAGGCCGTCGCGGCGCGCGCCGCCGGGAAGATCCCGTACTGGATCGAGCTGCGCGTCGACTGGCGGGTGGCGGCGTTCTGCGCCGCGCTGACCGTGGTCGCCGCGCTCGCGAGCGGGCTGGGGACGGCGCTGCGCGCATCGCGGCCGAACGTGCGCGGCGCGCTGCAGGAGGCGGGGCCGAACGCGAGCGCCACGCGCCGCCAGGGACGCGTGCGCGCCGCGCTCGTGGTCACCGAGCTGGCGAGCGCGCTCGTGCTGCTCGCCGCGGCGGGGCTGCTGGTGCAGAGCGTCGCGCGCCACGCGCGGCCCGAGGAGGGCGCGCTCGCCGACCGGCTGGTCGCCGCCGACGTGCGCCTGCTCGGGGAGCGCTACGCCGACTCGCCGCAGGTGCGCGAGGCCGCGACGGCGATGCTCGCGGCGATGGCGCGCGTGCCGGGGGTCGAGCGGGCGGCGGTCACGCGCTTCGAGTTCCTCGCCGGCTTCGGCGGGAGCGACCAGCCGGTGACGCTCGACGGGGGGCGCACCCCGGCGCCGGGCGCGTCGCCGCGCTTCGCGATCGTCGTCAGCCCGCAGTGGCGCGCCGCGCGCGGGCTCGCGCTGCAGGCGGGCCGCGACCTCACCGACGCCGACCGCGCCGGCGCCGCGCCCGTCGCGCTGGTGAACGCGGCGATGGCCGAGCGGCTGTGGCCCGGCGTGTCGCCGCTGGGGCAGCGCGTGAAGCTCGGGCCCCCAGACTCCGATCGCCCGTGGGTCACCGTGGTGGGCGTGCTCGAGAACGCCGGGCGCGCGCGCGGGCCGCGCACGCCGCACGGCAGCATGGTGTACGTGCCGTTCGCGCAGTGGCCGGGACGACCGGTGAGCGTGCTCGCGCGCGCCACGAGCGCGGACGCCGCCGAGCGGGTGAGCGCGGCGCTGCCGGGCGCGTTGCGCGCGGTGCTGCCCGACGAGCCGGTGGACCAGGCGGTGACCGTCGCCCGCGGGGCGCGCGAGCGCGTGGCGCCGCAGCGGATACTCTCGCAGGTGCTCGGCGGCTTCGCGGCGTTCGCGGTGCTGATCGCGGCGATCGGCGTGTTCGGCGTGGTCGCGGCGTCGGCGGCGCAGCGCACGCGCGAGATCGGGCTCCGCGTCGCCCTCGGCGCCACGCCGTCGCAGGTCGCCGCGCTGCTCTCGCGGCGCGCGGGGCGCATGGTGCTCGTCGGCGTGGGGCTCGGGGTGGCGGGCGCGCTGGCCGCGTCGCGCGCGATCCGCGCGCTGCTCTTCGGCGCCGATCCGCTGAACCTGCCCGTGCTGCTCGCGGTGAGCGCGCTGCTGGCGAGCGTGTCGCTGCTGGCCGGCTGGCTGCCGGCGCGCCGTGCGTCGCGCATGGACCCGGTGCGCGCGCTCCGCGAGGAGCGCTAGCGTCGCCGCGCCGCGGGCGGCACGGCGCGTGCCCGCTGCATCGGCATGCGCCGCCGCCTCGACCATCGTCCCGCACGCATGCCGCTGCTCGCCCTCGCGGGGCTGGTCGCCTGCTCGGACGGGGCGGGCACGGGGCCCGTCGGCGGCGGGACGACGCCGGACGGCGTGCCGCCGGTCGCGTGCGGCGCCCGCCTGGGTCGGGCGCCGGGGAGCCGCGTGCCGTTCGTCGGGCGCGTGCACAACGCGGGCGCCGAGCCGCGCCTGGAATGGAGCGCCGACGGCGCGACGCTGTTGATCGACGCGGCCGGGTTCGACCCGTGCGTGGGCGGCGCGCCGACGACCGTGCCGAGCCTGTTCGCCGTGCCGACGGACGGCGGCGCGTCGCGCCCGGTTCTCGCCATCGGCGGGGAGCGCGCGACCACGGTGCCGACCATGGGCGGGCGCGCGGTGCTGCTGCACACGGCCGTCGAGCGGGTGGGCGGCTTCGACGTGTACGGGCTGCTGCGCGTCTCGTTCGCGGGCACGGTCGACACGCTGGTGCGCGGGCTGCCGCGGCCGCGCGCGAGCGGCGTCGACAGCGCGGGGCGGATCGTCGCCTCGGTCGCGCCGGGCGCGGCGGGCGTCGGCCCCGACACGCTCGTCGCCATCGACGTGGCGACGCGCGCGCGGCGCGTGGTCGCGGTGCTCGACGCGGCCGGCACCACCTTCGGCGGCCTCGCGCCCGACGGCTCGCTGGCGATCGCGGGCGGGCGCCTGATCCGCATGGTCGACGGCGCGACGATCGGCCGCGTGCCGCCGGTCGCCGGCATCGTCGCGACGCACTGGCGCCCGGCCGGCGTCGACCTGCTGGTGCTGGGCGTCGCCGGCGACACGTACGAGACGCAGGCGCACGTGTACGACGTCATCGCGGTGCCCGAGGGGACGCGCCGCCGCATCGCCCGCACGCGCGGCATCGGCTACGAACGCGGCGCCTTCCACTGGCTGCCCGACGGCGTGCTGTACGCGTGGGAGCGCCGTGTGGACGAGGAGACGTGGCGTCCGCCCGCGACGCCGCCCGACACGCCGTTCGTGCGCGCGGCGATCCGCCGCTTCGCGCCCGGCGACACGATCGGCCGCGAGGTGCTGCGCGGCGTCTTCAACTACGTCCCATTCCAGGTGCGCGTCGCGCCCGACCGGCGGCGGCTCGCGTTCGCGACCGGGGACTTCGTGGCGGTGGCGGACGTTCCGTAGGCGCTGCGGGGCTGCGGGGCTGCGGAACGGCCGCTCGGGAGGCGCCGGTGCGCCGGACCCGAACGACGAAGAGCAGCAGGGATGAAAACCCGAGAAAATCGGATGAAGATCGGATGGCTCCGCGTGGCGCGACGTTCCTCGCCACCACGCGGAGCGATCGGAGTTCCATCAGACGTCATCAGATCTTCATCCCTGCTGCGGTTTGCTCTCCGGCGGCACCGCGACGGTGGCCGCACGGCGCCGCGAGGGCTGCGAGCCGCCAGTTCCGCAGCCCCGCAGCCCCGCAGCTACGCAGCTACGCAGCTACGCAGCGCAGTCGAATCCGCAGCCCGCAGCCCGCAGCACCCCGCGCGCCGCACCCGGCCCCGCGCGACACACGGCAGCCCATGAAACCGCCCCCTGCGCCGGTCGTACGGACGCCCACGCGACCCTCCCCCCGCGTCCCTGGCCGGAGCCTCGATGCTCGCCGACCTTCGCTTCGCCCTGCGCGCGCTCCGCCGCGCGCCCGGGTTCGTGCTCGCCGCCGTGCTCTGTCTCGGGCTCGGACTCGGCGCCAACACGACCGTCTACTCGCTCGTCAACGCGCTCGTCTTCCGCCCGCTCCCGTACGGCGAGAGCGAGCGCCTGATCGCCATCACGCACGAGAACCCGGCGCAGGGGCAGACCCGCGCCGACATCTCGCTGCCGGCGGCGCTCGACGTCGCGGAGCGCGCGCGCACGCTCGCCGGCGTGGCCGCGACCGACACGCGCCTCGTGAACCTCACCGGCGTCGACCGCCCCGAGGCGCTCCCCGCGGCGACCGTGTCGGGCCGCTGGTTCGAGCTGCTGCGCGTGCGCCCGATCGTGGGCCGCGTGCTGCGCGCCGAGGAGAGCGAGGGGGGCGGCGCGCGCGTCGTCGTGCTCGGCGAGCAGCTCTGGCGCGAGCGCTTCGGCGCCGATCCGTCGGTCGTCGGCCGCGCGATCGCGCTCGACGGCGCGCCGTACACCATCGTCGGCGTCGTGCCCGACGCGGCGGGGATGTCCGGCGACCGCGAGCGGCTCTGGATCCCGCTCGCGCACGACCGCGACCCGGCGCAGCGCGGCTGGCACTCGTACGACGCGATCGCGCGCCTGAAGCCCGGCGTCACGCTGGAGGCGGCGCGCGCGGAGCTGCACGCCATCGGCGCCCGGCTCGCGGCCGAGTTCCCCGACAGCGATCGCGGGTGGGCGATCGACGCGCTGCCGCTCCGCGAGCACCTCGTGCCCGGCGACGTCGCGACCGTGTTCGCGATCATGCTCGGCGCCGTCGGCTTCGTGCTGCTGATCGCCGCCGCGAACGTCGCCAACCTCCTGCTCGCGCGCACCACCGGCCGCGCCCGCGAGCTGGCCGTGCGCGCCGCGCTCGGCGCGGGGCGCCTGCGCGTGCTGCGGCTCGTGCTGCTCGAGAGCGTGCTCGTCGCGCTGGCCGGCGGCGCGCTCGGCGTGCTGATCGCGCAGGGCGGCGTGCGCGCGCTGCGCGACGCTGTCCCGGTGAACTATCCCGCCTGGCTCGTCTTCGATCTCGACTGGCGCGTGCTGGCCTACGCGCTCGCGATGGCGACGGCGACCGGGCTGCTCTTCGGGCTCGTGCCCGCGCTGCGGGCCACGCGTCGCGCGGTGGCGCCGACGCTGCGCGCGTCGGGGCGCGGGAGCAGCGCGGGCGCGGGCGCACGCCGGCTGCGCGACGGTCTCGTGGTCGTCGAGCTGGCGCTGTCGCTCGTGCTGCTCGCCGGCGCGGGGCTGATGGTGAAGAGCATGCTGCGCCTGCAGACCGTCGATCCGGGCTTCCAGCCGGCCGGCGTGCTCGCGGCGCGGCTGCGCCTGGGCGGCGAGCGGTACGACGCCGTGGCCGCGCGCGGGGCGCTGCTCGCGCGCGCGGCGGAGCGCCTGCGCGCGCTGCCGGGCGTCGTCGCCGTCTCCGCGGTGAGCGCGGCGCCGCTGAGCGGGTCGGGCACGAGCTCCAGCTTCGACGTGCAGGGGCGCAACGTGCCCGAGGGGCAGGAGCCCGTCGCCGAGACGCGCACCGTGCTCCCCGGCTACTTCGCGACCATGCGCATGCCGCTGCTCGCGGGGCGCGACTTCACCGCGGCAGAGGCGCACGACACCGCGGCGCGCGTCGTCGTCGTGAACGAGACGATGGCGCGGCGGTGGTGGCCGGGGCAGGATCCGATCGGCCGGCGCGTCTCGATCGGCGGCGACGGCGAGGACGCGCCCTGGCTGACGGTCGTCGGCGTGACGCGCGACGTGCGGCAGCGTCGACTCGGCCGCGCGGCCGAGGAGCAGATGTACCTGCCGTTCGCCACCGGGGCGCGCCGCGAGATGACGCTGCTCGTGCGCACCGCGGGCGACCCGGCGACGCTCGCGCCGGCGCTGCGCCGCGAGGTCGGCGCGCTCGACGCCGCGCTGCCGTTCGTGGACCTCGACACCATGACTGCGGTGGTGCACCGCTCGCTCTGGCTGCAGCGCCTCTACGGCGTGCTGTTCGGCGCCTTCGCGGGCGCGGCGGTGCTGCTCGCGGTGGTCGGCGTGTACGGCGTCATCGCCTACGCGGTCGCGCAGCGCGTGCGCGAGCTCGGGGTGCGGCTGGCGCTCGGCGCGCGGCCGCGCGACGTCGCGGCGCTCATGCTGCGCGACGGCGCGCGCCTGGCCGGCCTCGGGCTCGGCGTCGGGCTCGTGCTGGCGCTCGGCGTCACGCGCGTGCTCGGCGCGACGCTGCAGGGCGTCAGCCCGCACGACCCGGCGGTGTTCCTCGGCGTGACGACGGTGCTCGGCGCCGCCGCCCTGATCGCCTCCTGGATCCCGGCGCGGCGCGCCGCGCGCGTGGACCCGGCGCACTCGCTGCGCGCCGAGTGAGCGGCGGGGCCGATCGCTCCCCGAACCGCCCGCCGTCCACCGGCGGGCGGTGTTCGTTTCCGGACACTCGTGTCGCGCGATCGGACACCCGGGGTTCGTGCGTGCGACGTAAGTGTCGTATGTGCAATGATTTGCGTGGTCGTCCGGTGGGTACGGATCTTCCCTTGTCCTGGACGCGGGTCGATCCTTCGGACCCGCACACGCGCCAGCATTCCACCGTCCCCCCGATGTCCGCGCTCCTCGCCGTCCCGCAGCCCACCCCCTCGCCCGACGCGCCCGTGCGGCGCGTCCGCCGGCGCGGGCAGGCGGCGGAGCGCGGCGAGTCGTCGTTCCTGGCCGACGTCTTCGCGCCCGAGGCGCTCGGGGCGCGGTTCCAGCTCGTGCGCGAGCTCGGACGCGGCGGCATGGGCGTCGTCGTGCTCGCGCGCGACGTCGGGCTGCAGCGCGTGGTCGCGATCAAGCTGCAGCATCCGATGCTCGCCGCCTGCGCACGGGCGCGCGAGCGCTTCCGCCGCGAGGCGCGCATCCAGGCGCAGCTCGAGCATCCGGGCATCGTCGCCGTGCACGCCTCGGGCGAGGCGACCGTGCGCGGCCGCCCGGTCCCCTGGTTCGCGATGGCCTACGTCCCGGGCGAATCGCTCGCCGAGCGGCTGCAGCGCGAGGGCCGGCTGCCCGCGGGCGAGGTGCGGCGCATCCTGCTCGCGCTCCTCGACGCGCTGACGCACGCGCACGGCGAGGGCGTCGTCCATCGCGACCTCAAGCCGGAGAACGTGCTGCTCGCGCGCGACGGCCGCGTCGTGCTCACCGACTTCGGCGTCGCCGCGCGCCCGTCGCACGACGATCCGCGCCGCAACGCCGCCGACGTCGGCACGCCGCTCTGGATGGCGCCCGAGCAGTTCGCCGGCGAGCACGCGATCGACGGCCGCACCGACCTGTACGCGCTCGGCGCGCTCGGCTTCGCGATGCTCGCCGGCCGGCCGCCGTTCGGCGGGCCGTCGGCGCGCGCGGTCGCGGTGGCGCACCTCATGGGCGACGCGCCGTCGCTGGCCGCGCTCGCGCCGCTGGCGCCGCGCGCCATGACGGCGGCGCTGCAGCGCTGCCTCGCGAAGGATCCGGTCGACCGCTGGGAGAACGCGGCCGCGCTGCGCGTCGCCCTGACCGACGGCGCGCTCGCGTGGCTCCTCGCGCCGCTGCGCCGCGCCCGGGCGGCCATGGGGCGCGCGCGCGCGCGCCGCGACACCGAGCTCTGATCCCGGCACTCCGTCCCGCACCCCCGCGTCATGCGACTCGCCTCCGATCTCCGCCTCGGCCTGCGCGGCGTGCTGCGCGCGCCGGGCTTCGCGGCCGCCGTCGTCGGCACGCTCGCGCTGGGCATCGGCCTGGCGTCGGGGATGGGTGCGGTGGCGCGCGCGGTCGCCTTCGCGCCGCTGCCCGTGCGCGAGCAGGAGCGCGTCGTCGTGCTGTGGGGCGAGAACCGGCAGCGCAGCTTCGCGCACGTGCCGGTGCCGCTGGCCGGGCTGCAGGAGTTCGCGCGCACGAGCCGCACGATGGAGGCGGTCGCGGGGATGGACTACAACGGCGCGTGGGCGTGGACCTTCCGCGCGCCCGACCGGCCGCTGCGCTACAAGGGCAGCCTCGTCACCGGCGACTGGGCGCGCACGCTCGGCGTCGTGCCCGTGCTCGGCCGCGCGCTGCGCCCGGAGGACGACGTGCCGGGCGCGCCGCGCGTGATGGTCATCAGCCATGCGCTCTGGCGCCGCGCGTACGGCGGCGACTCCACGGTGCTCGGCCGCACGCTCACGCCGCACGCGCAGGGCGTGCCGTACACGATCGTCGGCGTGATGCCGCCCGGCCTCGACGTGCCGCGCGGCGTCGAGTTCTGGACCCCCATCGCGCCGAGCACGACGCACGAGGGGAAGTCGTGGGCGGTGGTCGACGTCGTCGGGCGGCTGCGCCCCGGCGCCACCCCGGAGGCGGCGCGCGCCGAGCTGACCGCGTTCGTGCGCCGCGCGCTGGCCGCGCGCTCGCCGATGTACGCCGGCGTCGACGCCACCGTGCGCGGGCTGCCGGAGTTCGCGATCGGCGACGTGCGCCCCGCGCTGGCCGCCACGAGCGCCGCCGCCGCGCTCGTGCTGCTGATCGCCTGCGTGAACGTCGCGGGGCTCGTCCTGGTGCGCACGGGACGCCGACAGCAGGAGCTGGCGGTGCGCGCGGCGCTCGGCGCGGGCCGTCCGCGCCTGCTGCGTCAGCTGCTCGCCGAGCACGCGGTGCTCGCGCTGCTCGGCGGCGCGCTCGGCGCGGGCGTGGCGGCGCTCGCGGTGCGTGGCTTCGCGGCGCTCGCGCCGGCGGAGCTGCCGCGCATCGCGGAGGTGCGCGTGGACGCGTCACTGCTCGCGCTGGCGACCGCCGTCACCGCGCTCGTCGTCGTGCTCGTCGGATTGCTCCCCGCCGCCGCCGGCGCGCGCGTCTCGGTCGCCGACACGCTGCGCCGACATGGGCGCGGCGTGTTCGGCGGGCGCGGCGCGCGCACCGCGCGACGCGGGCTGGTCACGCTGCAGGTCGCGTTGGCGCTCGTGATCCTCGCCGGCGCGGGGCTCGTCACGCGCAGCCTCGCGCGGCTGCAGGCGGTGGACCTGGGCCTCGCGACCGAGCGCGTGGCGATCGCGCAGCTCGTCGCCGGCGGCTCCCTGCTCTCCGTCGGGCCGGACGCGAAGGCGCGCTTCCGCCACACGCTCGACCAGGTGCTCGCGCGCGTGCGCGCCGTGCCCGGCGTCGTGGACGTCGCGCCCGTGGTGCTCACGCCGTTCTCCGGCACGAGCGGGTGGGACGGGCTGTTCGAGGCCGAGGGCGTGGCGCCCGGCGACTCGTCGCGCGCGCCCTGGCTCAACATGGAGAGCACGAGCGCCGCGTACGCGCGCACCACCGGCGTGGCGCTGCGGCAGGGCCGCTTCCTCCTCGACACCGACGACGAGCGCGCGCCGCTGGTCGTCGTGCTGAGCGAGGGCGCGGCGCGCCGCATGTGGCCCGGCGAGGACCCGATCGGCAAGCGCGTGCGCTTCCCGACGCAGCCGTGGCGCACGGTCGTCGGCGTCGTCGCCGACACGCGCTACCGCGACCTCGTGGAGCCGCGCCCGACGATCTACTTCCCGCACCGCCAGTTCGACCAGCCGCCCAACTTCCTCGCGATCCGCGCCGCCGCCGACGCGGGCGCGGTGCTGCCCGCCGTGCGGGCCGCCGTCGCCGAGGTCGCGCCCGACCTGCTCGTCGCGCCGAGCGGCACGCTCGGCGAGCTGGCGGCCGCGCCGCTCGCCCGCCCGCGCCTGAACGCCGCGCTGCTCGGCGCCTTCGCGGTGGTCGCCGTGGTGCTCACGGCCGTCGGTCTGTTCGGCGTCGTCGCCGCGAGCCTCGCGCAGCGCGCGCGCGAGCTGGGCGTGCGCGCCGCGCTCGGCGCGCGCCCGCGCGACCTGGCGCGCCTCGCGCTGCGCGAGGGCGTCGGGCTCGCGGTCGTGGGCGTGGCGGTCGGTCTGGCCGCGGCGCTCGCCGGCACGCGCGTGCTGGAGCGCGTGCTGTTCGAGGTCGCGCCGACCGACCCGCTGGCGCTCGGCGGCGCGGTCGCGCTGCTGCTCGCCGTGTGCGCCGCCGCCTGCCTCGTGCCCGCGCGGCGCGCCGCGCGCGTCGATCCCGTCACCGTGCTGCGCGCCGAGTAGCGCGCCGTCCGCTCGCCCGTCCCGCCGTCCCCTCCTGCTCCTGCAATGGCCTTCTTCGCCTCGTCTCCCTCCGCTCCGCCCGCGCTCGACCTCGCCCCCGGCTCGCCGCTGCTCACGCTGCGCGACGTCGAGAAGTCGTATCCCGTCGGCGGCGCCACGCACTACGTGCTGCGCCGCATCTCGTTCGAGGTGCGCGCGGGCGACTTCGTCACCATCATGGGCCCCTCGGGCGCCGGCAAGTCGACGCTGCTCGCGATCCTCGGGCTGCTCGACCACGACTGGCGTGGCGAGATGATCCTCGCGGGGCAGCCGATGCACGCGCTCTCGCCCAAGCAGCGCACTGCGTTCGGCCGCCAGCACGTCGGCTTCGTCTTCCAGCAGTACCACCTGCTCGACGACCTGACGGTGGCCGAGAACCTCGACGTGCCGCTCGAGTATCGCGGCATCCGCAAGTCGGAGCGGCAGGCGATGGTCGCCGACGCGCTCGACCGCTTCGGCATGGTCGGCAAGAAGGACCTCTTCCCGCGCCAGCTCTCCGGCGGGCAGCAGCAGCTGGTGGGCGTCGCGCGCGCGGTCATCGCGCGCCCCGCGCTCCTCCTCGCCGACGAGCCGACGGGCAACCTGCACACGGCGCAGGCGCGCGAGATCATGCAGCTCTTCCAGGAGCTGAACCGGCAGGGCACGACGATCGTGCAGGTCACGCACAGCGAGGAGAACGCGCGCGCCGGCAAGCGCATCGTCACGCTGCGCGACGGCTGGATGACCGAGGGCGAGGGCTGATCATGCTGCACGACCTCCGGCTGGCCGTGCGCCGGCTCGCGCGCGCGCCGGGCTTCGCCGCCGCGGCGGCGCTGACGCTGGCGCTGGGCATCGGCGCCAACACGACGATGTTCTCGCTCGTGAGCGCGGTCTTCCTGCGCCCGCTGCCGGTGGCCGAGCCGGAGCGGCTGGTGCGCGTGTTCACGACGCTGCGCGACGAGCGCGGCACGATGAACCAGGGCGCGCTGAGCTATCCGGAGGTCCCGGCGCTCGCCGCGCAGCGCCGCGCGCTGGCGGGCGTCGCCGCCTTCGGCAACGCGCGCCTGGCGATGGGCGAGGGCGAGGCCGCGCGCACCGTGCAGACGGCGCTCGTCACGGGCGCGTACTTCGACGTGCTGGGCGTGCGGGCCGCGATCGGGCGCGCCATCGGCGCCGCCGACGTCGGCGCCCCCGGCGCGGCGCCGGTCGTCGTGCTCGCGCACGCGCTCTGGCGCGACCGGATGGGCGGCGACTCGTCGATCGTCGGACGGGCGATCACGCTCAACGGGCACCCGTACACCGTCGTCGGCGTCGCGCCGCCGACCTTCCGCGGCACCGAGATCGAGAACGTGCCGGAGCTCTGGGTGCCGGTGACGCAGGCGCGCGCGCTCGGCGTCGTGGGCGAGCGCGGCCTGGAGCGCGGCGCGCGCTGGCTGCACGGCCTCGCGCGGCTGCCGGCGGGCGTCGACCGCGCGGCCGCGAGCGCCGCGCTCGCGCGCGTCGCCGCCGACTGGATGGCCGCGTGGCCCGAGACGCATCGCGGCTGGGGGCTGCGGCTCGCGCCGGGCGGCACGCTGCTCGCCGCCGATCCGTCGGAGCACGGCCCCGTGATGCTGGTGTTCGGCGCGCTGAGCGCGCTCGCGCTGCTCGTGCTCGCGGTGACGGCGTCCAACGTCGCCAACCTGCAGCTCGCGCGCGCGGCGACGCGCCGGCGCGAGGTCGCGCTGCGCGTGGCGCTCGGCGCGGGCCGCGGCCGGCTGGTGCGCGAGGTGCTGGGCGAGAGCGTCGTGCTCGCGGCGGCGGCCGGCGTGCTCGCCGCCGGGATCGGCGCCGTCGGCGCGTCGCTGCTGCCGCGTCTCGGGCTCCCGCCGATGCTCGACCTCACGCCCGACGGCCGCGTGCTCGCCTACACCGCGGCGCTCTCGCTCGGCACGGGCGTGCTGTTCGGGCTCGTGCCCGCGCTCTGGATCACGCGCGGGTCGCTGACGGCGGGGATCAAGGACGGGAGCGCGGGCGCGGGACGCACCCGGTCGCGGCTGCGCGGCGCGCTCGTCACCGGCCAGATGGCGGTGTCGATGGCGCTGCTGGTCGCCGCCGGGCTGCTGCTGCGCACCGTGGACGCGCTGCGCGACGCCGACGTCGGCTACGTGCCGACGGGCGTGCTGAGCGTGTCGCTCGACGCGGGCACGCGCGGCTACGACGCGGCGCGCGGCCAGGCGCTCTACGACGCGCTGCTCGCGCGCGTGCGCGCGCTGCCCGGCGTGCGCGCGGCCGCGATGCACGCGATCGTGCCGCTCAGCGGCAACATGTTCTCCATGGTCGTCCGCCTGCCGGACAAGGCGGGCGCCGAGCAGCGGACGCAGTACGACGTCGTCTCGCCGGACTTCGTGCGCACGCTCGGCATGCGGGTGGCCGACGGGCGCGCCATCGGCGAGGAGGACCGCGCCGGCGCGCCGCGCGTGGTCGTCGTCAACGAGGCGTTCGCGCTCCGCGCCTGGCCGGGCGCGCGCGCGGTGGGGCAGCGCATCCGCCTGGAGGGCGACTCCGCCGGCGAGGCGACCGTCGTCGGCGTGCTGCGCGACGCGCGCGTGGAGGAGGTCACGCGCGCGCCCTCGCCGATGCTCTACCTGCCGCTGGCGCAGCAGTGGACGCCCGAGATGGTGCTGGAGGTGCGCGTGGCCGCGGGCGCGCCGCACGCGGTGCTCGGCGCGGTGCGTCGCGAGCTGCGCACGCTCGATCCCGACCTGCCGATCGGCGAGGTGCGCACGCTGGAGGAGGTGCGCACGCAGGCGATGTTCCCCGCGCGCCTCATGGCGACGCTGATGACCGCCTTCGGCGCGCTCGCGCTCTGCGTGGCCGCCGTCGGGCTGGCCGCCGTCGTCGCCTTCGCCGTCGCGCAGCGCACGCGCGAGATGGGCGTGCGGATGGCGCTCGGCGCCGCCGGCTCCGACGTCGCGCGCCTGGTGGTGGGCGAGGGGCTGCGCCTCGCGGCCGCGGGGCTGGTCGTCGGGCTCGCGCTGGCGTTCGGCGTGACGCGGCTGATCGCGTCGCAGCTGTACGGCGTGGGCGCGGCCGACCCGGCGACCTTCCTGTCCGTCGCCGCGGTGCTGGGCACGGTGGCGCTGCTGGCCGCCTGGGTGCCGGCGCGTCGCGCCTCGCGGGTCGATCCGCTCGTGGCGCTGCGCGCCGAGTGAACCACGCCGCGCGAGGGCCGTCGCGACGGCCCTCGCGCCGTCTGTCCCCACCGCCGTTCGCACGCTAACCTGCGGCGGGTGCGCCCACTCCCGGCGCGCCCGCCGCTCCGCATCGTCTCGTGATCGATCCGACTGAACCCGCCCGCCCGCGCCTCCTCGTCGCCGACGACCAGCCCGCGATCCTCGACGCCCTCCGCCTGCTGCTCGCCGACGAGGGCTTCGAGGTGGAGGTCGCGCGCACGCCGCCGCAGATCCTGCAGGCGGTGCAGATGCGCGAGTTCGACGCGCTGCTGATGGACCTCAACTACGCGCGCGACACAACGAGCGGGCGCGAGGGGCTCGACCTCCTCCCCGCGCTGCAGGGCGTCGACGCGACGCTGCCCGTCGTGGTCATGACCGCGTGGGGGAGCGTCGAGGGCGCCGTCGAGGCGATGCGGCGCGGCGCGCGCGACTACGTCGAGAAGCCGTGGGACGACGCGCGTCTGGTGGCGACGCTGCGCACGCAGGTGGAGCTCGGCCAGGCGCTGCGCCGCACGCAGCGGCTGGAGAGCGAAAACCGCGCGTTGCGGCGTGACGCCGCCAAGAAGGTCGAGATGATCGCCGAGAGCGCGGCCATGCAGCCGGTGCTGCGGCTCATGGAGCGCGTGGGGCCGAGCGACGCCAACGTGCTGGTGACGGGCGAGCACGGGAGCGGCAAGGAGCTCGTCGCGCACTGGCTGCACGCCGCCAGCCGCCGCGCGTCGCGCGCCCTCGTGACGGTGAACATGGGCGGGCTCTCCGAGGGCGTGTTCGAGAGCGAGCTGTTCGGCCACGTGAAGGGCGCGTTCACCGACGCGAAGACCGACCGCGTGGGCCGCTTCGAGCTGGCCGACGGCGGCACGCTCTTCCTCGACGAGATCGGCAACATGTCGATGCCGCAGCAGGCGAAGCTGCTGCGCGTGCTGCAGGCGGGCGAGATGGAGCGCGTCGGCTCGTCGCGCTCGCGGCGCGTGGACGTGCGCGTGGTGTCGGCGACCAACGCCGACGTGCGCGGCGAGGTCGCGACCGGCCGCTTCCGCGAGGACCTGCTCTACCGCCTGAACACCGTCGAGATCCAGCTGCCGCCGCTGCGCGCGCGGCGCGAGGACATCCCCGTGCTGGCCGCGCACTTCCTCGCGCGGCACGCGGCGCGCTACCGCAAGCCGCTGCACGGCTTCGCACCCGATGCGCTGCAGGCGCTGCTGGCGCATCCGTGGCCGGGCAACGTGCGCGAGCTGGATCACGCGGTGGAGCGCGCGGCGCTGATGGCGCAGGGCGACACCGTGCGCGCCGTCGATCTCGCGCTGCGCGTGGAGGGGCAGGGCCAGGCCGCGCTCGAGGACATGACGCTGGAGGCGGTGGAGAAGGTGCTGATCCAGAAGGCGCTCGCGCGCTGGAGCGGCAACGTGAGCCACGCGGCGCGCGCGCTGGGGCTGAGCCGGAGCGCGCTGTACCGGCGGATGGCGGACTATGGGCTCTGAGCGCTC
>JAESFT010000201.1_pt1 | contig 61902 bp, 56 predicted proteins | sample 9269451 | NCBI WGS metagenome assembly JAESFT01 (sample SAMN14502557, study PRJNA617106) | algae metagenome | isolation source: Scytonema hyalinum WJT4-NPBG1 and co-occurring heterotrophs from well... | place: USA: Mojave Desert, Joshua Tree National Park, California | collected 2006-05-25
CTTGAAGATCATGACCGCCAGCGGAATGAACAGGATCGAAGGCGGCACGAGATAGGCCAGGAAGATCGCCAGGCCCGTCCAGCGGGAGCCGGGAAAGCGGATCCGCTCGATGGCATAGGCGGCGAACACGGATGCTGCGAGCGACAGGACGGTCGAGCCCACCGCGACCGCCATCGTGTTGACGAGCCAGCCCGGATAGGACGTCTCGAACAGGAGGTACTGGATGTTCTGCAGCGTCGGGTTGGACGGCCAGAACGGGTTGTAGTCGCGGAAGTTGTTGAGCTCCGCGTTGGGCTTCAGGGCCGTGATCGTCATCCAGTAGAACGGAAACAGGAGGACGAACACGAAGATGCCCAGAGGCAGGTACACCGTCAGCAGGCGCTGCGGCGTGCGGTTGAGATAGCTCATGCCGACGCTGTCGTCGGCCGTGACGGGATCGACGTGTCTGGCGCTCGAGGTCATGCGTCGGACCCTCCCTGCTGCCAGCGGCGGCGCTGCAGCCCGAAATAGCTGAAGAGGATGGCGGCGAGCAGGAACGGCACCATGGCGACGGCGATCGCCGCGCCTTCGCCGAGCTGCCCGCCGGGGATGGCCCGCTGGAAGCTCAGGGTCGCCATCAGGTGGGTGGCATTGAGCGGCCCGCCCCGGGTCAGCACGTAGATGAGCTGGAAATCCGTGAAGGTGAACAGCACCGAGAAGGTCATCACCACGGCGATCAGGGGCGAGAGCATGGGCAGCGTGATGAAGCGGAAACGCTGCCAGGAGGTGGCGCCGTCGAGGGTCGCGGCCTCGTGGAGCGAGGGCGAGATCGTCTGAAGGCCGGCGAGCAGCGTGATCGCCACGAAGGGAATGCCGCGCCACACGTTGGTGAGGATCACCGTCGCGCGGGCGTTGTTCGGATCGCCCAGGAAGTTGATGGGGGAATCGATCCATCCGAGCGACAGGAGCGCCCAGGAGATGATCGAGAACTGGGTGTCGTAGATCCACCAGAAGGCGATGGCCGACAAAACCGTCGGCACCACCCAGGGCAGGAGCACGATGGCGCGGATGAAGGCCTTGAAGGGAATGTGCTCGTTGAGGAGAAGCGCAAGCCAGAGGCCCAGCATGAACTTCAGGATCGACGCCACCACCGTGTAGAGGATGGTGTTGAACACCGAGAGCCAGAAGATGCTGTCGTCCCAGAGAAGCTGGTAGTTCTCCAGCCCGACGAAGATGCCGGAGCGGCCGATCCGCGTGTCGGTGAATCCGAGCCAGACGCCGAGCCCGAGCGGATAGGACAGGAAGACCACGAGGAATATCGCCGCCGGCAGCATGAAGATGAGGCCGAGAAAGAGCTTGCTCTGCATGAGCGGCGTGCGGGCGGGCGCATCCGTCGCGCCGGCGCGGGAAAGGGCGGCATCGACCATGGAGCGCCTCCGGGATCGTCGACACAGGACAAGGGGCGGCACAGCCGCACCGCCCCTTCGGGTTCGTCAGACGCGGTAGTAGCGGTTGGCCCGCTGCTCCGCGCGCTTGGCGGCCTCTTCGGGCGTCCGCTGCCCGGTGGCGGCCTCGGCCACCATGTCGACCATCACGTAATCCGCCATCGTGGCCGCCGAGGCGTAGCCGAGCGGTCCCGCATAGCCGTTGGGGCGCAGGGTCGACGAGGCGCGCTTGTAGGGCTCGTGCACCGGATCGGACGTCCAGACGGGATTGTCGATCAGGCCCTTCAGGGGCGGACAGCAATAGGCGCTCGATCCGGTGATCCAGGCATCCATCTGCGGCTTGTCGAGCATGAACTGCAGGTAGGCGCGCGCCGCGTTCGGGAACTTCGTGTACTTGAAGATCACCGCCGAGGTGGTCTGGTGCAGTTCCACCGATTGGCCCACGGGGCCGATGGGCAGGGTCGTGGAGCGGATGTCCTGCGCCAGCTCCGCCATCTTCGGATCGTTCTTGGCCGAGTAGTAGAGCGAGACGCCGTTGGCCGTCACGGAGACGTCGCCGGCCAGGAAGACGCGGTTGTTGTTGATGTCGAGCCAGCTCTCCGTGCCAGGAATGAAGGTCTGGTAGAGCTCGCGGGCATATTGCAGCGCCTTGACGGTCTCCGGCGAGTTGATGACGACCTTGCCGCTCTCGTCGACCATCCTGCCGCCATGGCTCCAGACGATCCAGTGCGCGAAGTTGTTGCCGTCGCCGACCGCCTTGCCGAGCGCGAATCCAGCCGGCTTGCTCTTGGCCTTGAGCGCCTTGCACAACTCGAGGAACTCGTCAGACTTCTCGGGGAATTTCGAGAAGCCGGCCTGCTTGACCATGCTGTCGCGATAGAGAATGCCGTTGCCGATCGTCGCAATCGGGAGCGCGATGAACTTGTCCCCTTGCTTGGCATAGCCTTCGAGGCCCGGATAATAGCCGCCGTACCGGCTGGCGAAGCTGTTGCCGATATCCGTCACATCCAGGAGCTTGTCCGGATACTGGAAGGGATCGTCGAACCAGACGAGCATGACGTCCGGACCCGAGCCGACATTGGCCGCCACGGCCGCCTTGGGGCGAATGTCCTCCCAGCTTTCCTTGTCGACGCGCACCTCGACGCCGGTCGCCTCTGTAAACTTCTTCGTGTTGGCGAGCCAGGAATCCTCGTCGCCCTTCACGAAGGGCGTCCAGCGCAGCACGCGCAGGGTGGCGCCCTGCTCGGGCTTGTATTGCGGGGCGGCTGCCTGCGCGAAGGCCGGCCCGGCATTCAGGAGCCCGGCTCCCGCCGCACCTGCGGCGAGGCCGGCCGTTCCAAGGAGCAGATCACGTCTAGACAGGGTCATCGTTCGCTTCCTCCATGATCCGGGATCTCTGGTGACATGCGCGGCCGCCCCGGCTGAGCCGCGCACTTGAAGTCAGTCGCTCGTCGGCTGCAGCCTCCAGGGGCTCTCATCAGCGAGAGCGGAATGGGATGGGATGAGGATGAGAGCGCCGGACCATGGCGTGGCGAAGGCCTTGGCCCAGATGTTGCAGGAACTCATGAATGTGCCGCTTCGAGCCGGCCGGGAACTGGCGTGTCGATTGGACGATACGTCCGAACGAGTTCGTCCGGGTCGGCGGCCGACCTGTCGAGCCGCCAAGGGAATGCCCAACTCGCGCGCTCGCATTCAAGCATGCGCTTCCTCCCGGCCCCCGTTCACTTCTCCGGCCCGTCTGACGCGGGCTTCGGATGTTATTGGAATGAGTATTCTAGGAAGAACTGCTTCATATCAAGCAGTCAAGTCGACGGTGTTCACAAGCTGACGATCATCGCCGCACTTGGGTCAACGAAACTGACCATTGTCAGGACTGTCCGCGTTCAACCGTCCGAAGGGGTTCCGGCCCCGCCGGGCGGGAGTTGGGCCTTGATCTCCAGTTCGGCCAGGAGCCACTCGGCGAAGGCTCTCAACGGGCGCCGCTGCCGAACATAACGAGGAAACACCAGGTTGTGCCCAATATAGCGGACGGAATTGGACTTTCCCGCCAAGGGCATGACCAGCCGTCCCGAGGCGAGTTCCCTCTCCGCGAGGCGCGTGGATTCCAACGCGATGCCGAGACCTTCCGCGGCCGCAGCGATCGCCAGGAAGCTGCGGTCGAACCGGCTCCCGTTCGGCGAGGGTCCAGCGAGGTTGTTGGCCGCAAACCAATCCGCCCACTGGATCTGCTTGCTGTCGGTCTGGATCAGGACATGGTTGAACAGGTCCGCCGGCGTGTTGATCGTCGCCGCGAGGTCCGGCGTGCACATCGGCGTGATCGCCTCCTCCCCAAGGGGCACGACGATCAGCCCTTCCACGCGCGGCGCCCCGTAGACGATGTCCGCGTCGAACTCGTCCGAGGTGAAGCGCGTGTAATCCGTTCCCGCCGCGAGACGAACGTCCACGCCGGGATGCTGTTTCAGGAATGCCGCGAGACGAGGCGTCAGCCATTGCGCCGCGAAGCTCGGCGCGGAGTGAAGGCGCAGCAGCATCGGGCCCCGGGTAGACACGACCTCCATGCCACGCCGCAACTCCTCGAACGCCCGGCTGACATGGCGCATCAGCGCCTCGCCCTCGTAGCTCAGCCGCACGTTGCGCGTATCGCGGTCGAAGAGAGGAATTCCGAGAACCTGCTCCAGCTTGCGGATCGCGTGACTCACCGCGCTGGGCGTCAGGTTCAGCTCCGCGGAGGCCGCCCGGAACGACCCGGTCCGGCCAGCCGCTTCGAAGATCCGGAGGAAGGAAAGCGGAACCTGCTGGAGCATGGGATTAGTGAATCAGATTCAACAGAGGGTGTAAACCGCGCGTTTGTCCGCCGGCTCAATGTGGAAAATAATTCTTCCAACAAAAACAAAACCGACAATTCCCGTTGGAGGAAACGATGCTTCTCGAAGGAAAGACCGCGGTCATTTCCGGCGCGGCGAGCCCGCGCGGAATCGGACAGGCGACCGCCCGCCTCTTTGCCGCCCACGGCGCGAAAGTCGCCATTCTCGACATCGACGAACAGGGTGCCAGGGAAGCGGCCGCGTCGCTCGGGCCCAATCACATCGGCATCCGGTGCAACGTCACGGACCTCGACGACTGCCGACGCGCCGCCGACAGCGCCATCACGGCTTTCGGGCAGGTCGACATCCTTCTCAACAATGCCGGCATCACCCAGCCCGTGAAGACGATGGAGATCGACGAGGCCAGCTGGCGCCGCATCGTCGACGTGAACCTGACCGGCGTGCTCTACCTGAGCCAGGCCTTCATTCCGCATATGCGGTTCCGCCGCCGGGGCTCCATCGCGTGCATGTCGTCCGTGTCCGCGCAGCGCGGCGGCGGCATCTTCGGCGGTCCGCACTACTCGGCCGCCAAGGCCGGCGTCCTTGGCCTCGCAAAGGCGATGGCGCGGGAACTCGGTCCCGACGGCATCCGCGTCAACTGCGTCACCCCCGGACTGATCCAGACGGACATCACGGGCGGCAAGCTCACCGAGGAGATGCGGCGCGACATCCTGAAGGGCATCCCGCTGAACCGGCTCGGCGACGCCGAGGACGTGGCAGGAGCCTACCTGTTCCTCGCGTCCGACCTGTCCGCCTACATCACCGGCGCCGTGATCGACGTGAACGGCGGCATGCTGATCCACTGACCGGCGCCATTGGGCGCTGCTGCGCCCACGCCCTCCAAACCTGGAGAGATCGATGACCACCAGCACAGCGACGCCGCGGGCTCCGCAGCTTCCCCTGTCCAACGTGTCCCTTCCGGACCGGGCCTACCGCATCCGCCGCAATGCGCTCCGCATGGGCGAGGTCCAGGGCCAGGGCTACATCGCCCAGGCGCTGGGCATCGCGGACGTTCTGGCGGTGTCCTATTTCCACGCCATGCGCTACCGGCCCGAGGAGCCGGAATGGGAGGAGCGGGACCGCTTCCTGCTCTCCATCGGCCACTATGCCATCGCGCTCTACGCGGCCCTGATCGAAGCCGGGATCATCCCCGAGGACGAGCTCGAGAGCTACGGCACCGACGACAGCCGCCTGCCCATGTCGGGCATGGCGGCCTACACGCCCGGCATGGAGATCACCGGCGGGTCCCTGGGGCACGGCCTCGGCCTCGCGGTCGGCTTCTGTCTCGGCCTGAAGCGCAAGCGGTCGAAGTCGTTCGTCTATTGCCTGTTCTCCGACGGCGAGCTCGGCGAGGGCTCGGTCTGGGAAGGCGCCTGGTCGGCGAGCCACTGGAAGCTCGACAACCTGATCGGCATCGTCGACGTCAACAATCAGCAGGCGGACGGCCCGGCCTCGCAGGTCACCGGCTTCGAGCCCCTCGCGGAGCGTTTTGCGTCGTTCGGCTGGCACGTGCAGCGTGTGAACGGCAACGAAATCGACGCCCTCGTGGCGGCGTTCGACGCAGCCCGCAACCTCGCGGAGCCGAAGCCCCGCATCATCATCTGCGACACCAAGATGGCCAAGGGCGTGCCGTTCCTCGAGGAGCGGGAGCGCAACCACTTCCTGCGGGTCGAACCGCACGAATGGCGACAGGCCATCGAACTGCTGGACGCCGGGAGGAGATCATGAGGCGCTCGAAATACACGCGGCCGGCCTGGCTCGGCGAGCAGGGCGAGGGAGGACAGGGAACGGCGGACAAGCCGCGGCTGACGACCTCTGCGATGATCGCCTCGCTCGCAGGCCCCGACCAGCGCACGAAGCCGGCTCCGTTCGGCCACGCGCTCGCGGCGCTCGCCGAGAGCCGGCCGGAGATCGTGGGGCTCACGGCGGACCTCGCGAAGTACACGGACCTCCACGTCTTCGCCAAGGCGCATCCCGACCGCTTCTACCAGATGGGCATGGCGGAGCAGCTCCTGATCAGCGCCGCCGCCGGCATGGCGCGGGAAGGCTTCATGCCGTTCGCCACGACCTATGCGGTGTTCGCGGCACGCCGCGCCTACGACTTCATCTGCATGGCGATCGCGGAAGAAAACCTCAACGTGAAGATCGTCTGCGCCCTTCCTGGCCTGACGACCGGCTACGGTCCGAGCCACCAGGCCACCGAGGACATCGCGATCTTTCGGGGCATGCCGAACATATCCATCATCGACCCGTGCGACGCGCACGAGATCGAGCAGGCGGTTCCGGCCATGGCGGCCCATGACGGTCCGGTCTACATGCGCCTTTTACGCGGCAACGTCCCGCTCGTCCTCGACGAGTACGGCTACACGTTCGAGTTCGGCAAGGCCAAGACCCTGCGGGACGGCAACGACGTGCTGATCGTCTCGTCGGGCCTGATGACGATGCGGGCGCTGGAGACCGCAGAAGCGCTGTCCGCCGACAATATCGACGTCGCGGTGCTGCACGTGCCCACCATCAAGCCTCTCGACGAGGCGACGATCCTGAAGGAGGCGTCGCGCACGGGCCGCATGGTGATGGTGGCGGAGAACCACACGATCGTCGGCGGCCTCGGGGAGGCGGTGGCCGGCCTGCTGATGCGCTCGGGCGTCTTCCCGACCGCCTTCCGCCAGGTCGCCCTGCCGGACGAATTCCTGGACGCCGGCGCCCTGCCGACCCTGCACGACCGCTACGGGATCTCCGTCAGTGCCATGACGCGCAGCATCAAGGGCTGGCTCTAGAACGACCTCCCTCGGAGCGCTCCAGCCGCTCCGAGGCTTCGGCGATCGCCGGGAGGCGGCAGCCAAACATCACAACGGTCAAAAAGCCCGGCCAACGGGCAGGATCCAGAGGAGAACGCACATGAAGAGCACGATTTCACGCCGTACCCTGATCGCCGGAGCTTTCGCCGCGCCGGCCGTCCTGACGCTGCCCCGCGGCGCCCAGGCGGCCACGAACCTGACGCTCGGCCACAACGCGGCTCCCGGCAACCCGCGCAGCATCGCGACCGAGCGCTTCGGCGAATTGGTCAAGGAGCGCTCCGGCGGCCGCATCAGCGTCCGCGTCGCCGGCTCCGAGCAGCTCGGCAACGAGCAGTCCCTGCTCACGAGCCTGCGCACCGGCGCCGTCGACATGACGGTCAACAGCCAGGGCTCGAGTTCGGCGCTCGTGCCGGAGATCGCGGCCCTCGGCCTGCCGTTCCTGTTCGAGGACAGCGCGGCGGCCTTCAAGGTGCTGGAAGGCCCCATCGGCGAGGAGCTCGCGCAGCGCTTCGCCAAGGTCCAGATGGTCCCCCTCGGCTGGTGGGACAACGGCATCCGCCACATCACCAACAGCAAGCGGCCCATCGCCAAGCCCGCCGACCTGAAGGGCCTGAAGATCCGCACGCCGCCGGACCCGATGACCATCGACATCTTCCAGGCGCTGGGAGCCGGCACCGAGCAGATCAGCTTCGGCGAGCTCTATGTCGCCCTGCAGCAGGGCGTCGTGGACGGTCAGGAGAATCCGCTGACCAACATCGCCAGCTCGAAGCTCTTCGAGGTCAACAAGTTCATCAGCCTGTCGGGCCACAAATGGGAGAGCTCTCCCTTCCTGATGTCGCAGATCACCTGGACCAGGCTGCCGGCCGCCGACCGTGAGATCATCCGGGCGGCCGCCAAGGAGGCGGGCGATCTGCAGCGCAGGCTGTTCACCGAGAACGAGGCCAAGTACAACGGCGAGTTCCGGGCCAATCCCAAGCTCGCGGTCAACGAGGTCGACAGGGCGGCCTTCCGCGAGGCTTCCGCCAAGGTGATCGATACCTGGCGCGCCAAGCCCTTCGGCGAGTTCGTCGACCGGCTCGCGAAAACCGCCCGGAGCTGAGGCCATGACGCGCGTCGCCCCGCTCCCCCACCACGAGCAGGATCTGGCCACGGGGGGCGGGGCGCTCGCCGTGGCCAACGTCATCGACCGCACGGTGGGCTTCGCATGCCGGGCGGTCATTCTGCTGACGGGGATCGCGCTGCTCGCGATCCTCACGGCGAACGTGGTCGCCCGCTACGTCCTGGAAAGCGGCGGCTTCCGCTTCGCCCAGGAACTGCCCGAGCGCCTCTTCCCCTGGTTCATCATGGCAGGCGTGGCGCTGGCCGTTCAGAAGGGCGGCCACATGGGGGTGGAGTCCGTCCTCTCCCGCCTGAGCCGGAACGGGGCGCGCATCATGCTGCTCGTCGGCTTTGCGATCATCATCGCGTCCTACGCCGTCCTCGCCTGGGAGGCGCTCGGCGTCGCCGACATCGTGTCCATCGAGAAGAGCCCCGTGCTCGGCCTGTCGAGCAGCTACAGCTACTACGCGCTGGCCCTCGGTTGCGCGGCCGTCATCCTGACCACCTTCGCCCTCGCCCTGCGGGTCGCCCTGATCGGCCCCGAAGCGCTGCCGACCCCCGACCCGGAGGAGACAGGCATATGAGCATCATTCTCGTCATCGTCTTCACGGCCCTGATGCTGCTGGCGATCCCGGTCGGCCACGCGCTGGTCATCGCGGCCGGCGCCACGCTCGCCTGGCAGGGCGAGCTGCCCCTGATGATCGTCGCGCAGCAGATGTACCAGCAGACGCAATCCTTCCCGATGCTGGCCCTGCCCTTCTTCATGATGGCGGGCAGCCTGATGCTCGGCGGCAAGCTCGGACACGAGCTTCTGTCCTTCGCCACCAAGTCCATGCAGCGCTGGCGCGGCGGTCCGCTCTCGACCACCGTCGTCGCCTCGGTGGTCTTCGGCGGCGTCTCCGGCAGCGCGGTCGCCAATGCCAGCGCGCTCGGATCGGTGCTCATCCCCTGGCAGAAGCGCCAGGGCTACCCGGCCGGGCTGTGCGCGGCCAACAATGCCACCTCGGCGGTGATCGACATCCTGATCCCTCCGTCCATCCCGCTCATCCTCTATTCCCTCGTGAGCGGCGTCAGCATCGCCGACCTGTTCACAGCCGGCATCCTCCCGGGCATCCTCATGGCGGGCGGATTCATCCTGACCTGCAGCTGGATCGCACGGCGGCGCGGCATCCACTCCGAGGATCCCTCCGTCGGCCGGATGGAGCTGCTCAAGCTCGCGGTGCTGAGCGCCCCTGCCCTCCTGATGCCGATCCTGATCCTGCTGGGACTGCGCTTCGGCATCGCCACCCCGACCGAAATCTCGGTCCTCGCGGTGGTCTACGCGCTCGGTTTAAGCGCTCTCTTCTACCGTGACCTGACGTGGCAGCGCTTCCATCACAGCCTGATCGAGTCCGGCATCGCAACGGGCGTCGTCATGCTCGTGATCATGGGCAGCGCCATCGTGGGCTGGATCCTGACCTTCGACCAGGTGCCGACCCGCTTCGCCGAATGGGTCACGGCCACGATCAGCAATCCCCTGCTGGTGATCCTGGCCATGAACATCCTGCTGCTGATCGTCGGCATGCCGCTCGACCTGCCGCCCGCGATCCTGCTCCTCGGCCCCATCTTCGTCCCGCTCGCGGCGACAATCGGGCTCGATCCGGTGCAGCTCGGCCTCATCATGGTGCTCAACCTCGGCATCGGGCTCTACACGCCGCCCATCGGCACCACCCTGTTCATCTCGTCCTCGATCGCACGGTCGACATTGGCGGAGACCACCCGCGAGCTCTGGCCGTTCTTCGGCGTGGCCATGCTGGTCCTCCTGGCCATAAGCTACATTCCAGCCCTGACGATTTACTGAGACGGGCGGCGTCCTACTTGAGCACGGGTAGGACGCCGCTCTTCGCCCGAGGGGCTGCGGACGAATCCGAAGACAACCGCGAGGAATGAACGAGATGACCCGTGTTGCTTTTGTCGGCCTCGGCGCCATGGGACTGCCGATGGCGTCGAACCTCGTGAGAAAGGGGTTCACCGTCACCGGGTTCGATCTGAACGCCAATGCTCTGGATGCCCTCGAGAGGGCCGGAGGACAGCGGGCGGGTAGTGCGGTCGAGGCCGCGAACGGGGCCGATGCGCTGATCCTCATGGTGGTGAACGCCGCGCAGGCCGAAGCCGTGCTCTTCGACGGCGGCGCCTTGGAGAGCCTGCGCGACGGCGGCCTCGTCGCCCTGATGGCCACCTGCCCTCCGTCGGCCGTGGAGGCCGTCGAGGAGCGGGTGCGACGCGCCGGACGGCACCTGATCGACGCTCCCGTATCGGGCGGGGTCGCGGGCGCCAAAGCCGCCACGCTGACGATCATGGCGGCCGGACCGCGCGACACGTTCGACGCCGCGAAGCCTCTCTTCGACGCCATGGGCGACAAGGTCTTCCACGTGGGCGAGCGTCCCGGCCAGGGTGCCATGGTCAAGACCGTCAACCAGCTCCTCTGCGGCGTGCATATCGCGGTCGTCGCGGAGGCCTTCGCCCTGGCTTCGAAGGTCGGCGTGGACCTCAACATCCTGCTGCAGATCATGAGCGGGTCCGCCGCCTCGAGCTGGATGCTCAAGGACCGGGGACCGCGCATGCTGCAGCCGCAACCCGAGGTCACCAGCGCCGTCGACATCTTCGTCAAGGATCTCGGCATCGTTCTCGATGCGGGCCGGGACACGAAGGCGGCGCTTCCCCTGGCCGCGGCGGCTCATCAGATGTTTCTGGCCGCCGCCGGGCGCGGGGACGGCCACGAGGACGACAGTCAGGTTATCCGCTCCTATCTCGCCTTAAACGGGCTTCGATAGCCGCGCCGCCGCTCGCCCGCCGGGACTTCTCCTCCTGGTCCGACGGTGTCGGGTTCGGGCCTTCGAGCGTTCCCGATTTCTCATCGTCATATCCGTACTTGGCCTTCGGCGGCGATTGACGCAGATTGCCTGCCATGGTGCCTGCGGCGGACGAGGCGCGATGGAGGCGACCGGTGGCAAGAGGGCGGTTTCAGGTCGTGTGCTGCGGGATGGCGGGGGTTCTGGCCGTGGAGGCGCAGACGGCCCATGCCTTCCCGCGCCATTCCCACGAGCAGTTCGGTATCGGCCTGATCGAGCGTGGCGCGCAGCGCTCGTTGAGCGGGCGTGGCGTCGTTGAAGCCGCGGCCGGCGACCTCATCACCGTCAACCCGGGCGAGGTCCATGACGGCCTGCCGATCGGAGATGCCGGACGCGCGTGGCGGATGCTCTACTTCGACCCGTCCCTGATCGCCGAGACGGCCTGCGACGCGAACGAGGGCCGGATGCGCACCTGCGAGTTCGTCCATCCCGTGCTGCGGGACGACACTCCCGTCGTTTCATTCCGGACACTCTACCGCGCACTGACGGCTCAAGAGGCAGATCAGACGGCATTGCGGCGCGATGAAGCCCTTGCAGTTCTGGTGGACCGCCTCCTGCGCGAGCGTCCCTCCGATGGCTTGGCTGCCGTCCCGGCTGCAATCCGCATCGCGCGGGAGGTCATCGACGACGATCCCACAGCCTCCGTCACCTTGGCCGAATTGGCACGTGCAAGCGGCCTCAGCCGCTTCCAGGTGGTGCGGGGCTTCTCGCGCGCATTCGGCTTGACGCCTCATGCCTACCTCGTCCAGCGGCGCATCGATCTCGCGCGCCATCTCATCGCGGGTGGGACGCCTCTGGCGGATGCGGCGGCGGCGAGCGGCTTCGCCGATCAGAGCCACATGACGCGGCATTTCGTGCGCCGCTTCGGCTTTCCGCCCGGCGCCCTCGCTGGGACGTGAGCCCGATTCCGATCGGGCACGCAATTTCGTTCAAGACGCGGCTGCAGAGTGCACGGCAGGGATAGACGGTGTGACATCCTCCACGTCCGAGACCTGCCCATGATCCTGCGCTACTCTCCATCCGTTCTGCGCGATTTCCCCGAACTCGCCACGGGCATCCTGAAAGTCGAACGAATAGCCCCAAACGCCGACGCATCCGCGTCGGTGGCCCGCCTGCACGCTGTCGCGGCCGGGAGACTCGCGGGCGGCTCGGAAAGTGACCTCCCCGAGGTGCAGGCCTGGCGGCGCGCCTTTGCCCGCATGGGCCTCAAGCCCACCCAATACCGCTGCGCCTCCGAGGCGCTCCTGCGGCGCTTCCGCAAGGACGGCCGGCTTCCGGACCTTCACCCCCTCGTGGACCTCTGCAACGCCGCCTCCATAGCCTTCGCCATTCCCGTAGCGGTGTTCGACCTCGGTCAGGTCGACGGTGCGCTGGAGGTGCGCCATGCGACCGGCACGGAGCGCTATGAGACCTTCACCGCGGAGATCGAGCACCCCAACCCTGGCGAGATCATCTTCGCCGACGAGGCGGGATCGGCCCATGCCCGTCGCTGGACCAACCGGCAGAGCGGGCGCTCCGCCGTGCGAGCCGGCACCTCGGCGGCTCTGATCGTCGCCGAGGCCCTGCACGAAACAGCCCACGAGGACGTGAGCCGGCTCACCCGGACGCTCAAGGCCCTGCTGGCCGAGGCTTGGCCCGCCGCGACCATCCTGGAGGTGCGCCGGCCATGACCCCCGAGTTTCTTCTCACCTCCCTGATCGTCGTGGCCTCCCCCGGCACCGGCGTGCTCGTCACGCTCGCCGCCGGGCTCTCGCGCGGCGCGCGCGCGGCCATCGTGGCAGCTCTCGGCTGTACCATCGGAATCGTGCCGCACATGCTGGCCGCCATCACGGGACTTGCGGCACTCCTGCACGCCAGCGCCCTCGCCTTTCAGATCATCAAATACGCAGGAGTCGCCTACCTGCTGTACATGGCCTGGGTCACGCTTCAGGAACGCGGCACGTTGCGGGTGGAAGAGGACGGAACACCGCGCTCGGACGCACAAGTCATCTGGTCTGCGGTCCTCGTGAACCTGCTCAATCCGAAGCTCTCGATCTTCTTCTTCGCCTTCCTGCCGCAGTTCGTGGGCGCAACCGAGCCCCAGCCTCTGAGGCGGATGCTGGAACTGAGCCTCGCATTCATGGTCATGACCCTTGCCGTGTTCGTCCTCTACGGCGTGTTCGCCGCTGCGGTGCGCCGGCATGTGACCTCGCGCCCGAGCGTGCTGGCCGGGATGCGCCGCGCTTTCGCTGCCGCCTTCATGGCGCTTGGAGTGAAGCTTGCGACGGCCGAGCGCTAACGGCTCCCATGATGCCGATCTCCGGAGGATCAGCTTGATCCAAGTCCCATTCTCGGAGGCCGGAATGCTGCGATGGCCCTGCTCGCAGGATCGGATGTTTCCAGGAAGCCCGAAGCGGCGAGCCGGAGAAGGGCTGGCTGACTCCGGTGCATCTTCCCGGCGTCGCGCGGGCGCGACATTGGAAGAACACCTGGGAACCTGCACGCTCGTGCATCAAACAGCCTGAGACGTCGATCCTGCCCCCCGCTCGCCGTTTCAGATTCCGGAGCGGCCAGGAGCAACGCCACCCTTGACTGAGCACCCGCTGCATTCCCCGGAAGCTGCACCCCTTCATGCCTATTGACCTGAGACTTTAGCTCGCTCACTATGACATAACTAAAGCAAATAATACATAATTATAGAGCAAGAGGGTGACCATGAGGATCAGAGAAGCGTTGCTTTCCGGCTTGGCGATACTCGCATCAGGCCCAGTTCTGGCTCAATCGGGTGGAGGAGTCGTCAATGTGGCGACGATCGGCGAGCCGCCGACCCTCGACCCTATGGTGTCCACGGCCGATTTGGTCGGAATCGTAACCCAGCATTTCTTCGAGACTCTGTTCACTTTCGACAAGGACTGGAAGGTCACGCCCCTCCTGGCGGCGTCGCTTCCGGAGGTCACCGAGGGCGGCAAGGTCTATACGATCAAGCTGCGGGACGGGATTAAGTTTCACGACGGCTCCGACATGACGTCCGAAGACGTGGTCGCCTCGCTCAAGCGCTGGATGGAACAGGGCTCGCGCGGCAAGCAGGTTGCCGGCAATGTCGACAAGCTCGAGGCCATCGACCCATCGACCGTGCGCATCACCTTGAAGGCGCCGTACGCCCCTCTCCTGGCGCTCCTGTCCTTCAACAATTCCGCTGCGGTGATCATGCCGTCGGAGAAGATGGACGTGCCGATGAAGGAGCCGGTCGGCACGGGTCCCTACAAGCTGAAGGAGCGCAAGCCCGACCAGTACATCCAGCTCGTCCGCAACGATGCCTACAAGCCGCTCGATGGCGCCGCAAACGGCTATGGCGGCGCGCGCAAGCCGATCCTCGACGAGATCCGATTCGTGCCGGTGCCGGATCCCAACACCCGCGTCGAGGGCGCGATCTCCGGACAGTTCGACTACGTGGATTCCATTCCGGTCGAATCCTATGACCGGATCAAGAATCTCCAGACCTCGAAGCCCGTCATCCTCAAGCCCTTCGGCTGGCCGGTCTTCGTCATGAACACGAAGCAGGGCGTGATGGCGAACACCGACGCCCGCATGGCCGTGCGCCTGTCCCTCAGCATGGAGGACATGCTGGCCGCCGCCTTCGGCAACCCCGAGTTCTACTCCCTCGACGGAGCCATGTATCCCAAGGGCTATGTGTGGAACACGGATGCCGGCGTCGAAGGCCGGTACAACGTCGCCGATCCCGACAAGGCGAAGGCGCTCCTGAAGAAGGCCAATTACAGCGGCGCGCCGCTGCGCATCCTCACCAGCCGCCAATACGAGTTCCACTACAAGATGGCCCAAGTGGCGGCCGAGTACCTGAAACAGGCCGGCTTCACGGTCGATCTGCAGGTGGTCGACTGGGCCACCCTCACCCAGCGGCGCGGCGATCCGGCCCTGTGGGACATCTACATCACCCACAGCCCGTTCCTGCCGGAGCCGGCCCTCATCGGCCAGCTCTCCGAGAGCTCGCCCGGCTGGTGGTCCTCGCCCGCACGCAAGAAGGTGGTCGACGCCTTCAACACGGAGAGCGATCCGGCGAAGCGCCCCGCCCTCTGGGCCGAAGTCCAGAAGGTCATCTACGACGAAACGCCCAGCATCAAGATCGGCGACTTCAACGCCCTGTCGGCCCAGTCGCCGAAGCTGGAAGGCGTCGTGCCCGCACCCTGGCCCTACTTCTGGAACGTGTCCGTGAAGAAGTGAGCGCACGGCAAGCTGGGGAGCGCTTCTCTCCGCGCTCCCCAAACATTCCTTTGATGCAGATCGACCCATGAGCCGCTACATCCTCCAACGCTTGCTCGGCATGCTGGCCGTGATGTTCGTGGTCGTCACGATCGTGTTCATCATCGTCCGCATCGCCCCAGGCGATCCCGCCGCCGTCATGCTCGGCCCCGACGCGACGGCCCAGGACGTGGCGGCCCTGCGCACCCGCCTCGGCCTCGACCAGCCGCTCATCGTGCAGTACGGCATCTTCTTCGGGCAATTGCTGCAGGGCGATCTCGGCGAGTCCATCTTTCTCAACCGTCCTGTCCTCTCGGCCCTGGCGGATCGCGCCGAGCCGACCTTCTTTCTGACGCTGTTCTCCATCGTCATCGCCGGGCTGATCGCGATTCCGGTCGGCATCCTGTCGGCCTATTGGCGCGGCTCGCTGTTCGATCAGGCCGCCACGACGCTGGCCATGCTCGCGGCCTCCGTCCCGAGCTTCTGGCTCGGCCTGCTGCTGATTCAGTTCTTCGCCGTGCGCCTCGGCCTGTTCCCGGTCTCCGGTTACGGCGGGCCGGGGGCCGGGCTCGGCACGCGCCTGTCGCACCTCGTGCTGCCCGCCCTGTCGCTGGGCATCGTGTCGTCGGCCCTGATCCTGCGCTTCACGCGCGCCAGCATGCTCGACGTTCTGAACGACGATTACGTGCGCACCGCCCGCTCCAAGGGCATGGGCGAGTTCCGGGTCGTCATGAAGCACGCTTTCAAGAATGCGCTGATTCCCGTCCTGACGGTGATCGGCCTGACCGCGGCGCTTCTCGTGTCGGGAGCCGTCGTGACGGAGACCGTGTTCGGCCTTCCCGGTGTCGGCAACCTCGTCGTCTCGGCCGTGCTGCGGCGCGATTACCCGGTCATTCAGGGGGCCCTCCTGATCGTGGCGGCACTCTACGTTCTCATCAATTTCCTGATCGACATGCTCTACCTTCTCGTCGACCCGCGGGTGCGCTACTGATGGCCGCCGTCAGCACCCCCGCCGTCGCCGAGGCGAGCTTCGTCTCGCGGCTGGTCACCCGCAAGACCGTCATGGTCGGGCTTCTCATCCTCGTGGTCGTCGCCGCGCTGGCGATCCTGGCGCCGCTGATCGCGCCGTACTCGCCGAGTCGCCTCTCCGTGGTCAACCGGCTCAAGCCGCCGAGCGGCATCTACTGGTTCGGCACAGACGAGTTCGGCCGCGACGTGTTCAGCCGGACGATCTATGCCGGCCGGCTGTCGCTCCTCGTCGGCGCATCGGTCGTGGTATTCGCCGCTATTTTCGGTGTCACGCTCGGTCTCGTAGCCGGGTTCTTCCGCCGCCTCGACACGCCGATCGCCCGCATCATCGACGCCATGATGGCGTTCCCGGACATCCTGCTGGCGATCGCGCTCGTCGCCGCCCTCGGCCCCTCCCTCTTCACCGTGATCGTGGCGCTCGGGATCGTGTACACGCCGCGCCTGGCCCGGATCGTGCGGGCCTCGACGCTCGTCATCCGCGAACTGCCCTATGTCGAGGCGGCGCGCGCCCTCGGGGTGCCGACCTGGCGCATCATGTCCCGGCACGTGCTGCGCAACCTCGTCTCGCCCATCCTCGTGCAGGGCACCTTCATCTTCGCCTACGCGATGCTGGCCGAAGCCGGGCTGTCCTTCCTGGGCCTCGGCGTGAGTCCCGAGGTGCCGACCTGGGGCACCATGATCGCGGCCGGGCGCCAATATATCGGACAGGCCGACTGGATGACGCTGTTTCCCGGCATCGCGATCATCCTGTCCGTTCTTTCACTCCAAATGGTCGGCGACGGATTCCGCGATCTTCTCGATCCGCGCCTGAGAAAGGATCTTTGATCTCATGACGTTTCAAGAAGACTCCTCGCCCCTTCTGATCTCGGGCGTGAAGCCGGTGGGCTTTGGCCGGGGCGTGCCGCAGGAGGCAACCGATATCCTGATCGGAGGCGACGGAACGATCGCCGCGGTCGGTCATTCCCTCCAGGCTCCGGAAGGCGCGCGACGCATCGATGCCAAGGGAGCTTTCGTCTCCCCCGGCTGGGTCGATCTGCACGCCCATGTCTGGCATGGCGGCACCGACATCTCCATCAAGCCGCAGGTCTGCGGCATCGAGCGCGGCGTGACGACCATCGTGGATGCGGGCTCCGCCGGCGAAGCCAATTTCCACGGATTCCGGGAATACATCATCGAGCCGGCCAAGGAGCGCATCAAGGCCTTCCTCAACATCGGGTCGATCGGCCTCGTCGCCTGCAACCGCGTGAGCGAGCTCATCGACATGCGGTCCATCGACATCGACCGCACCATCGCGTGCGTCGAGGCCAACCGCGACGTCATCATCGGCATCAAGGTGCGGGCCAGCGGCGTCATCGTCGGCGCCTGGGGCATCACGCCCGTGAAGATCGCCAAGAAGGTCGCCAAGATCCTCAAGCTGCCGCTGATGGTGCATGTGGGCGAGCCGCCTCCGGTCTTCGACGAAGTCCTCGAGGTCCTGGGCCCCGGCGACGTGGTGACCCACTGCTTCAACGGAAAGGCCGCGGCGAACATCATGGAGGACGAGGACCTGTTCCAGCTGGCGCAGCGCTGCGCCAACGACGGCATCCGCCTCGACGTGGGCCACGGCGGCGCGTCGTTCTCGTTCAAGGTGGCGGAACTCGCGATCCAGCGCGGCCTCCTGCCCTTCTCGATCTCGACCGACCTGCATGCGCGCTCCCTCGACAATCCCGTCTGGGACATGGGCACGACCATGTCGAAGCTCCTCTCGGTCGGCATGCCGTTCGAGGCCGTCATCGATGCCTCGACCAGGGCCCCGATGGAGGTGATCGGCCTTCCGACGGAGAACCTCCTCTCCCCGGGCACGCGGGCCGAGTTCACATTGTTCGAGGTCAACGACAGCGATCTGCGGATCGTCGATTCCATGGGCTACAACGCGCATCTGCCGAGGCTGATCGAACCCGTCTGGACCATCCTCGGGCAGGAAGCCGTCAAGGCGAGCCGCTACGTCCCACCGCGGAAATCCGCCCTGGAGAGCTCCGCCTGTCCGCATTGCGGGTGGATCAACGCCCGATGACGGAGCTTCCCGACGATACCGTGCTCAAGGTCTCGGAGCTGCGCACGCACTTCGATCTCGGCAGCCGCGTCGCCAAATCGGTCGATGGCGTGAGCTTCGACGTGAAGCGGGGAGAGACCGTCGCGGTGGTCGGCGAATCCGGCTCGGGGAAATCCGTCACGAGCCTGTCGATCATGCGCCTTCTCTCCTCTCCAGGTAGAATCGTGGGAGGCAGCATCCTCTACCGCACGAGCCAGGGTCAGGTGATCGACATCGCGACTCTGCCGGAGCGGAAGATGCGGGCGATCCGCGGCCGGGAGATCGCCATGATCTTCCAGGAGCCGATGACGAGCCTGAACCCCCTCTACACGGTCGGCGACCAGATCGTGGAGATGATCAGGCTGCACGAACCGCTCTCGACGGTCGAAGCGCGCCAACGTGCCAGGCAGATGCTGGAACTCGTGGAGATCCCGGCGGCCGACCGCAGGCTCGACGAGTTCCCGCATCAGATGTCGGGCGGCATGCGCCAGCGCGTGATGATCGCCCTCGCCCTGTCCTGCAATCCCAACCTCCTGATCGCGGACGAACCCACGACCGCTCTCGACGTGACGATCCAGGCGCAGATCCTCGACCTGCTCCGCAGGCTGCAGCGCGAGATCGGCATGAGCATCCTGTTCATCACGCACAATCTCGGGGTGGTGGCGGAGATCGCCCATGACGTCGTGGTCATGTATACGGGCCGCGTGGTCGAGAAGAGCCCGGTCGCAAGCCTCTTCGAGCATCAGAAGCATCCTTATACGCGTGGCCTACTGGCCTGCATCCCGAACGCATCGCGGGATCGCGACGAAGCCGGCGGAAGGCTGCGGCTCAATCCCATTCCAGGCAACGTACCCCCTGTGACGGCGCTCCCGCCGGGATGCAGCTTCGCCCCGCGCTGCTCCTATCGCATCCCGCTCTGCGACGAGGCGCCGCCGCTCATGACGGCGGGTCCGTCTCATCTCAGCCGATGCTGGAGGCACGAAGCCCTATGAGCAGTGAAACCCTCCTGAGCGTCCAGGGACTCACCAAGCAGTTCCAGACCCGCAGCGGCACGGTGAAGGCCGTGGACGGCGTCAGCTTCGACGTGAAGCGCGGCACGATCGTCGGACTCGTCGGCGAGTCCGGCTCAGGCAAGACCACGGCCGGCCGATGCACGCTCCGTCTCGTCGAACCCAACGACGGGAAGATCGTCTTCGACGGCGTCGACCTACGCACGCTGTCCGAACGGGAGATGCGAACCTACCGCAGCCGGCTCCAGATCATCTTCCAGGATCCGTATTCGAGCCTCAATCCCCGCCTCAGGATCGACCAGATCATCGGCGAAGCGATCGATATTCACCGGCCTGTCAGGGGCAGCGCCCGGCGGGACCGGATCGCCGAGCTTCTCCAGCGCGTGGGCCTCAATCCCGATGCGGCGCGCCGCTACCCGCACGAGTTCTCCGGCGGACAGCGTCAGCGCATCGGCATTGCCCGCGCTTTGGCCGTGAAGCCCGACTTCATCGTGGCCGACGAGCCGGTCTCAGCGCTCGATGTCTCGGTGCAGGCCCAGGTCCTCAATCTGATCCAGGATCTGCAGCAGGATTTCGGCCTGACGATGCTCTTCATCGCCCACGACCTGTCGGTGGTGGAATATCTCTGCGACGAAGTCGTGGTGATGTATCTCGGGCGCGTCATGGAACGCGGCCCCAGCCGCGAAATCTACGCGATGCCGCGCCACCCCTACACGCAGGCGCTCCTCTCCGCAGCACCGCTGCCGGATCCGACGGCGAGCCGTCAGCGCATCGTCCTGAAGGGCGACATTCCGAGCCCGCTCAATCCGCCATCCGGATGCGTGTTCCGGACACGCTGCCGATATGCCGTCGAGGCATGCGCCGAAATCGTCCCGCCCCTGGAGGACGTCGGCTCGAACCATCACGTCGCCTGCATCCGTCACGGCGATCCTGAAGTGATTTCTCAAGGACTGACATTGTGAACGAAGTTCAATATCTGACTGCGTCGAACCCCTACGAGCGCCTGAAGGAGCTGGGCATCGCGCTGCCCAAGCCTCCGAGCCCGATCGCCAATTTCGTTACGCATGTTCAGGAAGGCAGCCTTCTGTTCCTGTCCGGTCAAGGACCGCAGGAAGCCAGCGGTTATCTCCATACCGGCAAGGTCGGGCTGGATGTCGATGCGGATGAGGCTTACGAACATGCCAGGTTGACCGGCATCAACCTTCTCGCTGTCATGCAGGACGCGCTGGGCGACCTGTCGCGCGTGAAACGTGTCGTGAAGCTCCTCGGCATGGTCAATGCGTCGCCCGATTTCGGCGAGCACCCCAAGGTGATCAACGGATGCTCCGACCTCATGATGGCCGTCTTCGGAGAGGCCGGCCGTCACGCGCGCTCGGCCGTGGGCTTCGGGTCCCTGCCCAACAACATCACGGTTGAGATCGAAGCCGTCATCGCGGTCGAAGATTGAGGCGTTCCTTCATGCCCGGATCAGCGCCAGCCCAACGTCGCCTCGATCCGCTCGGCCGCCCTGCGGACCGCGTTGGTGTAGCGGTCGCGATCCTGCATGACCCGATGCTCCGGCAGCACGATGGAAATCGTCGCGATGCACTCGCCCGAAGGATTGCAGATCGGCGAGGCGATGCAGGCGACGGAGAAGTCCGACTCGTTGATCTGGATCGACAGGCGCTCCCTGAGCGCAGCCGCGGAGGCCTCGGACAGCGCCTCCGGGTTCGTGTTGGCACGCCCCGTGGGCGACACCTTCGCGGCGTGACGGAACACCTCCAGGCGCTCCTTGTCGGGAAGATGACCGAGAAGAAGCCGGCCCGAGGCCGTCCAGTTCAGCGGCACGCGCGAGCCGACCTTGGACGTGACGCGGAAATGCCCGGGTCCGTCCGCCATGGCCATGACGACCATGTGGTCCCCATCCCGACCGCAGATCTGGATGGTTTCCTCCACCTCCCGGCACAGGTCCTGCATCTCGTGCGTGGCGACGTTCAGGAAATCGAGAGATTCGGCATAAGCCAGGCCGTAGTGGTACAGGCGCGGCCCGAGCCAGACCGTGCCGTCGCTGCGTCGCTGCAGAAGCCGCTTCTCCACGAGGTCCTCGATGATCACGTAGACCGTCGAGAGAGGCGCTCCGACCGCCTTGGCCACAGCATAAGCGCCTGCGGGCTTCATTTCCGCCTGCAGGAAATCGAGGATCTGCAGGGCACGATCGATCCCACTGACACGGGCGCCACGGCTGCGCTTCTCGGAAACGGGCGCCTCGGCAGCCTTGGAAAAATTGGTATCCACTGGATCTTCTCCCGGATCTTCAGAAATTGCGGTCCACCGTCACGACTGGCAGCATCCCGTCAGGCACTTCCCCAATAATGGAATATAGGCCATTCCGGCAATATAAAACATAGAGACAAACAGCCCCATGACCCAGAAAGACATTCGCCCCGACCTCGGCCTTCGCCCCATCATCAACGTATCGGGCACCATGACGTCGCTCGGCGCCTCCATCGTCGTGCCCGAAGCCGTCGCAGCCGTCTCGGCGATCCTTCCGCAATTCGTCGAGATCGGCGACCTGCAGAAGAAGGCCAGCCGCGTGATCGCGCGCCTGTGCGGCACCGAGGCCGGCTTCGTGACGGCCTCCTGCTCGGCCGGGATCACGCTTGCCGTTGCCGGAGCCATGACCGGACCCGACCTCGCTGCGGTTGAGCGGCTTCCCGATACGGCAGGTCTCAAGAACGAGGTGCTGCTCATGACCGGCCACATGGTCAGCTACGGCGCACCCGTCGAGCAGGGCATCCGTCTTGCGGGCGCAAAGGTCGTTCCGGTTGGTCAGGCCACCTCGGCTTATGGATACCAGCTCGACGGCGCCATTAACGAGCGCACGGCCGCCGCGGTTTACGTCGTCTCGCATCATACGGTGCAGTACGGCCTGATCCCGCTCAAGGAATTCGTCGAAATCTGCCATGCACGAGGCGTGCCGGTGATCGTCGATGCGGCTTCCGAATACGATCTGAGGGGGTTCCTCGCCACGGGCGCCGACATCGCGCTCTATTCCTCGCACAAGTTCCTCGGCGGCCTGACCGGCGGCATCGTGGCCGGCCGCACCGAGCTCGTGCGCGCGACCTACATGCAGAACATGGGCATCGGCCGCGGCATGAAGGTCGGCAAGGAGGGTATCCTCGGCACCATCGCGGCTCTCGAGGCCTGGGAGAAGCGCGACCATGCGGGCATTCGCGAGCGCGAGACGCGATATCTGGAACTCTGGGAACAGACCCTGTCCGGCCGTCCCGGCGTGACGCCGATCCGCGAGGCCGACCCGACCAACAATCCGCTTGATCGTCTCAAGGTTGCCATCGAGCCAAAGGGCGCCCACATCACGGCCTGGGATCTTGCCGATGCTCTCGCGTCCGGGCGCACGCCAATCATCGTCCGCGACCACGAGGTCGAGCACGGCTACTTCTATCTTGACCCGTGCAATCTCCATCCCGGTCAGGAAACGATCGTGGCCGAACGGCTCGTCGAGGAACTGGAGAAGGCCCGGCAGTCCAACGAGATCATTGCGACATCGCTGGAGGCACGGCGCAACCGTTCCTCTCAGGCGATCATGCGCTGGCCCGACTGATCGGGAGAGCGAAAAGAGGCGGCGAGCAGGGATCGGGATAACCGATGAACCGGCTCGCCGCTCCCGATGCTCAACGACTGGCTGACGCCCTCCTTCAGGATCAGGCGGCCTGACGCGTGAAGTGGTTCGGCCCGACTTCGACGACGCGATCCTGCGGGAGCCGGGCTTCTCTGCGGATGGCGTCCACTGCGCGGGGATCCAGCCGCGCGCCCGGATGGTCGAAGCGGATTTCGGGATCGGGCACGGCCGACAGCAGAAGGCGCGTATAGGCGTGCTGCGGGTTGGTCAGCACCTGGTGAACATCGCCCCATTCGACGATCCGACCCGCATACATCACCAGAATGTCCTCGGCGACGTAGCGCGCGGTTGCGAGATCGTGCGTGATGTAGAGCAGCGCGACGCCGAGATCCCGCTTCATCTCGTTGAGCAGGTTCAGGACCCCCAGACGCACTGACACGTCCAGCATGGATGTCGGCTCGTCGGCGACGATCACCTGAGCGCCCATGGCCAGCGTCCTGGCGATGTTGATGCGCTGGCGCTGCCCGCCGGACAACTCATGCGGGTGTTTGCGCACGACGGCGCCGGGATCCAGCTCCACGCGGCGCAGGAGATCGGCGATCGTCTCGTCCACCGCCCTGCCCTTGAGATGCGGCTGGCCGAGCGCGAGCGGACGCCGGAGGATGAAATCCACCGTGTGGGCGGGATTGAGCGATGCGAAGGGATCCTGAAAGATCATCTGGACGGCACGCCGGTACTCCTTGAGACCGACGGCTCCCGTTGCGTTCAGGTCCTTGCCGCGAAACAGAATCCTTCCGCTGTCCGGCCGATACTCGCGCATGACGAGGCGCGCGCAGGTGGTCTTCCCGCTTCCGGACTCGCCGACCAGCGCCACGGTCCGGCCGGGGTGCAGCGCGAAGGTGATGTCATGAGCTGCGCGCACGGCCTTCCCGCCATGACCGAAGCTCTTGCCCACCCGTTCCAATGCGATGATCGGCTCCTGAATCATCCCGATGCCCTCTCCAGCCTGACCGGATGTCCATGCAGCGACGGGAACGAGGCCCAGAGCTGCTTCGTGTAATCATGCTGGGGCCGGTGGTAGATCTGTTCCGACGTGCCCTGCTCGACCAGATTCCCGCGCAGCATGATGCCGATCCGGTCGCAGAACTGCACCATCAGCCCGAGATCGTGGGTGATGAACAGGACCGAGAACCCGCGGCCGCGGCGCAGTTCGTCGATCCGCTGCAGGATCTCGCGCTGGACGACCACGTCGAGCGCCGTCGTCGGCTCGTCCATGACCACGAGCTTGGGATCCAGGGCCATGCAGATGGCGATGACGATGCGCTGGCGCATGCCACCCGAGAATTGATGCGGGTAGTCGCGCATGCGCTCCGGCGGGATGTCGACGAGCCTCAGCATCTCGGCCGCGCGCTCCCGCGACTGCGCTTTCGAGTAGCCGCGATGCCGCTTCAGCAGGTCGTGGAACTGCGCCTCGACCCTCAGAACCGGATTGAGGGAGTTCATGGCGCTCTGGAACACCATGGCGACCTTGTGCCATCGGAACTCCCTCAGGGCCTTGTCGTCGAGGTCGAGCACGTCCTGCCCCTCGAACAGGATCCTGCCCCGGCGGATGAGGGCCGGCGGCTTGTGCAGGCGGTTGATCGCATAGGCGATCGTGCTCTTGCCGCAGCCGGATTCGCCGGCAAGGCCGAAAACCTCCCCGGGCGCGATGTCGAAGCTGACGTCATCGACGGCCCGGAAGTCGGTCTCCGCTCCGATATAGTCGATGGTGAGGTTTTGGACCGAAAGCAGGGGATTGATTGTCATAGACGGCCCTCCCCTCGCCGCATCAGCAAGGACCAGCGCGACAGGGTGTTGCCCGTGCGCAGGCGCGGATTGGCGACCTCGTCGACCGCGAAATTCAGGAGCGACAGCCCCGCGCCCAACGCGATCAGGGCAAAGCACGGACTCAGGATGTCCCACCAAGCGCCCACCTGCAGAGCCGAGGCATTCTGCGCGTTGAAGAGCATCATGCCCCAGGAGACCGTCTTGGGATCGCCGAGCCCGAGGAATTCGAGGGTCGCCTCCGTGATGACCGCGAAGATCACGCTGCCCACGAAGTTGATCCCCACGATTGAAATCACGTTCGGAAAGATCTCGAACAGCATGATGCGCCAGGACGGCTCGCCCAGCATCTCGGCGGACTTCACGAAATCCTTCTGCTTCACGGACAGGGTCTCCGCGCGGGTGACGCGCGCACCCCAGGCCCACGAGGTAGCGCCGAGGATCAGGGCGATCACCCAGGGGCTCGCCTGTCCGATGAAGGCCGCCAGAACGAGAAGCAGCGGCAGGTTCGGCACCACGAGCACCATGTTGGTGAAAAAGCTGATGACCTCGTCCGTTCTTCCGCCCTTGTATCCGGCAAGGATCCCGAGGATGGTTCCGACGGCCGTGATCAGCAGCCCGGCCCCGAAGCCGACGGCCAGCGAGGTGCGGGCTCCGTAAAGGAGACGGGCGAACACGTCCTGACCGATGCGGGTCGTTCCGAGCCAGTGGTCCCAGCTCGGCGGCTGATGGGGACGCCCGACGCGCCGGGTCGGATCGTATTCGGTGAGCCAGGGCGCAGCAACCGCCAACGCCACGATGATCGCGACGATGACGAGCCCGGTCAGCGCCTTCCTGTTGTGCGCGAAGCTTTTCAGAACGTCTCCCATGTCAGGCGCTCCGCAGGCGCGGATCCAGCAGGACATAGCTGATATCCACGATGAAGTTGGCCGTGAGCATGGCAAGGGTCATGATCAGCAGCTGCCCTTGGATCACGGGATAGTCCCGGGCGAGGATCGCCTGATATAGGGTGTTGCCGAGCCCCGGGTAATTGAAGACGACTTCCGTCACCAGGGAGCCGCCCAGCACGGTGCCGATGGCGATGGCCAGGCTGCTGACCGTGGGGAGAAGCGCGTTGCGCGCGGCATACCAGAACATCACGCGGCTATCCGACAGCCCCTTGGCCCGCGCCATGACGATGTAGTCCTCGCCCAGGAGATTGATCATGTTGTTGCGCATGGTCACCAGGAACCCGCCCGTCAGCACGATGGACAGGGTCAGGACTGGCAGGATGCCGTGGTGGACGACGCTGGAAACATATTGCCAGGAGAAGGCGGGATCCAGCGCAGGGTCGGCCGCATAGCCGGTCGGAAACCAGTCGAGCTCGAAGCCGAAGAAGAACAAGGCCACGAGGGACAGGACCATGGCCGGCATGGAGGTCGCCATGATGGCGCCGACAGAGAACACCACGTCGAAGATGCTTCCACGCCGCCAGGCCGCCATGATGCCGAGCACCGTGCCGAGGGTGAAGCTGATGAGCGTCGCGGTTCCCATGAGGCCCACGGTCCAGACGAGGGCGCGGCCCAGCAGCTCCGTCACGTGCAGCGGATAATACTTGATGGATCGGCCGAGATCGCCCGTGAAGACGCTCTGCAGATAGGTCAGGTATTGCTGCCAGAGAGGTCCGTCGACGAAGCCGAAAGTCAGCTTCAAGGCTTCGAGATTCTCCACGGAGAGATCACTCCCCGCGCTCGAGAACATGATCTCGATCGGATCCCCGGGCATGAGCCTGGGTAGGAAGAAGTTGACGGTCGCAGCAGCCAGAAAAGCCGCGAGATAAAATCCCAGGCGCCTGAATAGAAATGCCATCTAAACCTCAGAGCGGGGAAGCGGCCGCCCGCTTCCCCATTGCACTAGATCACTTCACCGGCTTGAGCGCCAGGAGATGGAGCAGCCGTGCGGGATTCTGGCGCGAGATCGTCGGGTTGACGAAGGGGTTCTCGCCGCTGGCCCAGCCCGTGAAGCGCTTGGTGTTGTACTGGTACCAGGTCGCGCTGTTGTAGACCGGGAAGATCGGCAAATTCTCCGCGACGATCCGCTGAGCGGAGTTCATGATTGCCTTCTGCTGGGCCTGATCCGGCGTTTGCGCGAACTTTGCCAGGAGGCCTTCGAGTTCGTCGTTGAACCAACGCTGGGCCGTAAATCGCGTCTTGCCGGCATCGGCCTTGGTGAAGGCGCGCTGATAGAGATAATACGGCGAGGCCGTCACCGAGATGCTGTTGATGGCGGCGTCGAAGGATCCGCTGATCAGGTTCTGCGACCAGACCGCCTCCTCGGGCGTGCCCATGCTGGCGTTGATGCCGGCTTCGCGCATCCCCTCGATGGCGATCTGGACCGTGTCGATCCAGTCGCTCCACGAATTCGGCACGATGATGTTGAAGGCGATCGGCGTCCCGTCCGGGTTGTCGCGGAAGCCGTCCTTGTTCTTGTCGACGTAGCCGGCCTTGTCGAGAAGCGCCTTGGCGTCATCCAGATTGTAGGTCGTGTACTTGCCGAACTCGGCCTTCACCTTCGGATCGAGCCACATCTTGTAGACTTCGCCGAAAGCGGTCGGGTCCTCGTTCAGGGTCGGGTAGCCGTAGCCCGCCACGTCGACCATGGCCTTGCGGTCCAACGTCATGCTGACCGCCCGGCGGAAGTTGAGATCCTTGAAGGCCTTGCGGTTGCTCTCGTTGGAGGTTTCCTGGTTGAACAGGAATTCCACCATGCTGCCTGCCACGTACCAGTACTTGTGGTGTTGCGGGTCCTTCGCGACGAAGGTCTTCTCCACGTCCGGCAGGAAGGCGACGCCCCAGTCGAGCTGGCCGCTGGCGGAAGCGGCCAGGATCTGGTTGTTGTCGGCAAGCTGCGGGAAGCGTATGCAGTCGACGGACAGACGTGCCGCATCCCAGTAATGCGGGTTGCGGCACTGGTCGTAGGTCTGCGGCGTGAACCGCGTCACCTCCGTCATCGGGCCGCTGCCGACCGGGTTCTCATTGGCGAAGGTCGCCGGCTCGGTAATGCCCTTCCAGACATGCTCCGGCACGATCGGCAGGGCGATGAGACGGTCGACCGCAAGCGCGCTGGGCTGGCGAAGCGTGAAACGGACGGTCTGCTTGTCGACTTGCTCGACACCGCTGATGAACTGCCAGATCGAGACGAAATCAAGGGCTGGGTATTGCTTGATGTAGTTGTAGGTGAAAACGACGTCGGCTGCCGTGAGAGGCTGCCCGTCGGACCACTTCAGGCCATCGCGCAGCTTGAATTCGATGCTCCTGAGATCCTCGGCGAGCTTGTAGCTCTCGGCGAGGCGATAGTTCGGCTTGTTGTTGTCGAGACGGTTGAAGACGATCAGCGGCTCGTAGATGAAGTCGAGCGTGCTCTGCCGCGCCGACGTCTGGTTGAAGGGGTTGAAGTTGCGCACCCATGTGGTCGCAGGCTCGATGTTGACCGTGAGCACGGTCTGGGCGGCGGCGGGGAGCGTCAGGGCTCCCAGCATAGTCATGGCCATAAGCGCAGAAGATGGTTTCATTGCAGTTCCCTCTTTTTATTGAACCTTTTATGCACGCGGACGGCTCACTTACAGATGCCGGGCGAAGATGTCTTCGACCTCCGCATGAAGCTGATGCACATCGACCTTAAGCGAACCGAGGCGTCGCTTTCCGGCCTCGATTCGCGCCAGGGATTGTTGCGACAGCGGGCGGGCAGCCCTTGCCGCCGCGAGGCTTTCCGCCGTCGTGCCGTGGCTGTGCAGGGCGATGTCGCACCCGGCATCGAGCGTCTGACGCACGCGCTCCGGTAGCGGCCCACGCAGCGATTCCATGAACAGGCAATCGGAGATGAGCACGCCCTGGTAACCGAGCTCGCCCCGGATCAGGTCGTTGCAAATGACGGGCGAGACCGAGGCCGGCTGCTCCTCGTCGTAGGCGGAATAGACCACATGGGACACCATGGCCCAGGGGGTGTCGATCAGATCCAGGAACGGCTTGAAGTCCGTCGCCCCAAGTATGTCGCGGCTTTCGCGCACCACCGGTCGCTCCTTGTGGCTGTCGGTCGTGGCGCGCCCGTGGCCGGGGATGTGCTTCATGATGGGCAGGTTGCCCACCTCGAGCAGACTGTCGACCACGACGCGGCCGAGAGCGGCCACCCGCTCCGGATCCGGACCGAACGAGCGTGCTCCGATCACGGCACTCGTGGTGTCGAAGACGAGATCGAGGACAGGCGAGCATCCGCTCGTCAGTCCAAGCCCCGTCATCATCGTGCCCATGGCGTGCGAGGAGAGACGCAAGGCATGCTTGGCGAGATCCATGTCACGGTCGGCAAGTCGCGAGAAATCGCCGAAGGAGCGGAAGAGCGGCCACGGGCCGGCGTCGAGATGCTGCACGCGCCCCCCTTCCTGGTCGGTGAAGACCGGCGCATCGTCCCGCCCGACTGCCTCGCGGAACTGCTCCACCAGTGCCTTGACCTGATCCGGCGTCTTCAGGTTGCGACGTCCCACGAAGAGGCCGTACGGATTGGTCTCACGGAATAACGCGACTTCATCGGCATTGAGAACCGGATTTGGAATGCCGACGAAGAGAGCAAGTGGAATGTTTTTGGACATGAGACTCTGCGTGTTTTTGAATGAAAGGTCTTCGAGACAACGGCACCTATGTCGCGGCGACCGCCTTGGACGTTCGCAGCATGTCGGCGTAGATCCCCTTGCCCGGAACCGGGATCTCGATGGCGCCGACAGCGTCGATGTAGAAACGGGCGGGACCGGGATCGCCGATGACCGCATAGGCATAGCCCATGGACTTCATGGCTTGGAGCGTCCGGTGCAGCAACGCGGCGCCGATCCCCTGCCCTCGAGCAGCCTCCGCCACGCCGGTGGGTCCGAAGAAGCCGCGCGCAACGGCATCATAACAGGCAAAGCCGACCAGTCCGCCTTTGCTGAGGGCGATGAGGCAGGAGGATGGTTGGCGTCCGATGGCGACCGCGGCTTCGCTCGCCCAATTCTCGCTGAAGTGTCTCCGGATCCAGTCCACGACAACGTGCCGCTCCGGAGCGAGGACCGGCCGGATTGTCAGATCCGTTCGCTCGGTGCGCTGCCCGAGACTTTCAAGACCCGGGCCATAGAGACTGACAAGCAGGTCGCCCATGTATATTCCATAACTAAGAAATATCTATTTTTATAGTGTACTATATTTGGGTCAACTCCTCCCGTTACGTCAAGCATGATCTCCGTCACCGTCGAGGCGGTCGCCGTCCGGGGCAATCAGGGGAGCGCCCGACAGCCTTTCGTTAAGCCGCTCGGGAACAAGACGGGCTGTGCAGAACTTTTAGCACAAGGCCATGCTTGCGATGATTTCCGCCGGATCTTGTACCCAGTTCGGACTGGGCCGGAAGTCAGCACGACCTTCCCTCGTTCCTCACGGGACCACGCCGGGGGTAGGTTCCTTAGAAGTTTTGTGCGGGACTCCGGTGATATCGATGATCCAATTCAGACATTTGCAATGCTCGCCGCCCCGAGGCGCTGGACGAGTAGGTATTGCCAAGCTTATGATTGGACATATTTCGTGATTGGTTCACCTGTGTTCATATCATGTACGATACAAGGAGTGTGTGCGAGCGTATTGCGAAAGCAACCTGCCAAGCTGACTTCTGCTTATACGCTCCAGTGCCGCCCGATTAACGGGTGTCGGCCGAATTGCGGAGACGATTGAGAATGAAGGTACCCTGGCGGCGACCCGTCCTCATCGCGATCGCGAGTTGCGCTGCGGCATTTCCCCTGCGGATTCAACTTGATTTCGGGCATGGATCGAGCCTGCCCATCCTGAACGAGGCGGCCCTCGCAAAGGGCGGCGGCGATTCAGGCAATAACGGTGGCGGCAACGGGAACGGCGGGAACAGCGGCGGCAAAGGCGATAGTGGGAACGGCAACGGCGGCGCCGGCGGCCAAGGCAACGGCGGTGCGAACGGCAACAACGGCGGCGGAGGCAGCAAGGGCGGCCCAGGAGACAGTGGCGGCAATGCCGGTGGCCAGGGGAATGCAGGCAGCAGCGGGAACGGGAGTAACGGGGGCAAAGGCAATAGCGGCGGCAATGCAGGCAGCCAAGGCAATGCCGGCACCAATGGGAACGGAAATAGCCGCGGAGGCAACGATTCTGGCGCTACCGGCAACGGTGGCGGGAAGAGCAATGGCTCGTCGGGCGGCAATGCAGGCAACGGCAATGGGAACGGCGGCAGCAGCGGCAAAGGCAATTCCAATGGCGGCGGCATAGGCGGAGGAGCGAGCCGCGGAAACAGTGGAGGTACCGGAGGCGGACTCGGCCGTGGCAATAGCGCCGGTGATGTCTCGGGCACCAATGTTGGACGCGGCAACAGCGTCGGTGGCGGTGTTGACGCCTCTGCCGGTGCGGGCAAGGGCAACTCCCCTTCCAGCGGCAACGGCGGCACGGCAAATCCAGGCAATGGCGGGAAAGCCGGTTCCAGTACCGGGGTGAGTGCAGGCGCGGGCGGCAGCAAGGCCAATCCCCAAGCCGGCGGGCTGGGCGTCGGCAATGCATCGAGCGGCAAGTCCCCGCAAGCCAATGACAGGACCCAGAGGAACAACGGTAAGGCGCCAGCGAGCCGCAGCAAGGCCGCTGTCGCTTCTCCTGAGAGGCCCGGCCAAGTTAAGGCTGCCGCTCGACCGCAGGCAGCGAAGGCTGCTCAACCGGTCAAGGCTCGGCCGAGACAGGTCATTCCGGTCGTCGAAGAGATTGATCGTCGTCCCAAACCACGGAGATCCACACGCTCCATCGTAGCGTCGGGCCTATCCCAGGAAGATCTGGATAGGCTGACGGCAGAGGGATTTCGTGTCGAGGCCCGTACACGGGGCAGCATTGCGCCCCAGGTAATCCGACTGCAGGTTCCAGCAGGCCTCTCTGTCGCGCGGGCTCGAGAATTGGTCCGGCTAGCCGATGCTCGAGCATTGGTGGATTTCGATCAGTTCTATTATCTCGATGAACATCACGCCGCCTGCACGGGTGCCGAGTGCCAGGTTCCCTCTCCCGTAAATTGGGCTTCGCTCGTGAATTGGTCGGACGCCGACACCCCCCGGTGCGGCCCGGCTCCCCTGATCGGATTGATCGACACCGGTGTGAATGTCGAGCATGCGGCTCTGAAGGGACAAGCTGTCGAGGTCATATCCCTGCCTGAGCGCCGCGCCATGGCTTCGCTGCAGGACCACGGCACTGCTGTCGCAGCGCTCCTCGTCGGGCGGCCGACCAGCCAGACGCCCGGTCTCCTTCCAGGAGCCAGGATCGTTGCGGTTGACGCCTTCTACCGCGATGGCGGCACGGCCGATCGAACGGACGTGATGACACTTGTGGCCGCCATCGAAGCGCTGGCCGAGCGCGGAGTGAGGGTCATGAACATGAGCTTGTCGGGACCTTCCAATGAGGTTCTACAAAAGGCCATTGCGGCGGCCCAGGCCAAAGGCATCGTGATCGTTGCGGCAGCCGGCAACAACGGAGCCGGAGCTGAGCCCTCCTATCCGGCCGCCTATCCGGGCGTCGTCGCCGTTACGGCGATCGATAACGATCTGAACGTATATCGGCGCGCCACCCGTGGCCCCTATGTCGATCTGTCCGCTCCTGGTGTAAATGTCTGGACGGCCTCGGCGAAGGGTAGTGCGATGTTGAGAACAGGGACATCCTATGCAGTTCCCTTCGTATCGGCTGCCGCAAGCCTGGTGCTCGCATGGAATCCGGCGTTGGATGCCAAAGCGGTTCAATCCCAACTTGAAGCGCACACACGCGACCTTGGTCAGCCTGGGCGCGATCCGACCTTCGGCGTCGGCCTCATCCAGATGTCAGGCCTGTGCAAGCAACCGGTGGAAGCTCCGACGGTCGCATCCGGTCCTGAGCCATCGTCTGCAGCATCCTATCAGGAACAGTTCGTGGACATCCCCTGATTGGCGCCCGGTCGCCCGATTGGGCCGCGGTCGTCCGAAGCTGCTCGACTCACCGAAGAACGCGGCAATGGTCGACGCGGACGACCCTGCTGTGAGTAGTCAGGAATCGTCATCCGTATGGCGCGCTGAATCAGCTTCAGCTCCTCCTGCAAATCCGTGAGGCGCTGGAGCAACTCAACATCCGTCAATCCTCGGATAGAGCACTCGTCACATTGCCCGAATGCCCGGATTTTCCTCAGAATGGCTGGCCCGATGGAAGGCGTTGCAAGCCATTGGGCATCCGTGATCTCGGCCACCTCTTGGCGAGTGGGGCAACGCCCTTCGAACTCATTCCGAATGACGCATTGCAGCCTCGGAGAAAACCGGTTCAGGGGAAAGGGCTCGTCCGGCGACATATGTTCTGCTCCTGGCTGAAGCGGACCTCTATCGCAGGTTCCAATCTTGTCCCCCCAGAGGCAGAATGAAGGCCAAGCCTAGGCATTCCTGCCGAACTATACCTATGGGTCGGGAGCCGTGGTGCCGAATTCAGCGTCGCTGCGGGGCGCGTTCGGAAGCTGACGGTCAAGAGATTCACGGTAGCGTAGGCAGCCACGGAGGAATTGCGGCCACGCCGGGACCCTGATGTCGTTCGGAATCGGTTCGGGCAGCAATCCCCATAACTGCGGATGATGCCAACAGAGTTCGTGACCGCTGCTGTCGCGATGCGCGCGGATGCCATTGCGGAGCCGGACCACCTCCGCAATGAGGGCTTCCCGTGAAAGGTCGGTAAGATCGTCATCCATGTTAGCCTGCCGACGTGGTTCGAGCCAAGGATCATTACAGTCAAATGCAGTCGACGTCGTTCGCCGCCGTGGTGATCGGCTACAAGGACGGACAGGAACGAACCCATGTCCTGGCCGGCCGTTCACGCTGCAGCCGCCGAGCCTTCACGGGCCGAGGACCGAATGGAGCTTCGTCCTATTGCTCAGGCTCTCGCCTGAATCTCAGGCCTGGTGTACTTCTGCAACTTTGATGTCTGTCTCGGCAACGACGCAGGTGATCCCGCTTTTCGCTTCCTGAATGCGGTATTGCGGCTCGTAGGAGGTCTCGGGGATCAGCTGAATAATATAGTATACGTGATGCCTGTCCTTGCGGGGACTCGCGGGCACCACGGCTTGACCAATCTCGAACTTATGGCGCATGGGGCACCTTTCTCCAGCTTGACCATTCCCCCGCCACCCCTACGTCATGCTTACATTCGATCATAAAAGCTCATGAGCGAACCGGAGGTTCCTTGCCGGGTGAAAGAACGCCGGACTCAATCCTACGCTCGCGGAAGAGATCACAGGCGATCACCGCATGCCGACAGCCTCAACGAGGGTGAGAACGTCTCAAGAGAGCCACAACAACCTATGAAAAGCTTGTCGTTCCGACCTAGAAGTCATCCGGAGCAATCGAGTTACCGACAGGCCTGTTGCTTCGTCGATAAGAACGAGGAACAGCCAACGGCCGTCCTATCGGTTTGGGAACAAAGCGGCATGCTCATTGTTGGTAGCCGGGTTGTAGCCCAGCCAAGTTTGTACGTGTGGGCATGCATGGCCGGCTGTTCTTTGCTGGCTAGCCTGTAGAGATTTCCAATTCGCTAAGCTTACCCGCCTTGCGCAGGGTCGGAGCAGTCACGCATATGGTCGTATCTGACAGAGCTTCTACATTCGGGAGCTTCTTCCTGGGTGGTTTCGAATGTTCAAGCCACTGGCGAAGTGACGGCCGCAGGCTCGACCTCCTGGCGAGCACGCAACACGACCGGCTTGCGGCAAGGGACTACGAGCTTCTCGCGCGGCATGGCATACGGGCTGTTCGAGACGGCTTGAGATGGCATCTCATCGAGAAGACGCCCGGCCACTACGACTGGAGCAGCTTTCTGCCGATGCTGCGGGCCTCTGAGGCTGTCGGTACGCGCGTCATCTGGGATCTGTGCCACTACGGCTATCCCGACGATCTCGACATATGGTCGACCGCCTTCATCGATCGGTTCGCTCGCTTCGCCTCCGCGGCAGCCCAATTGATCAAGGAAAATAGCCGCCATGTGCCCGTGTACTGCCCCGTTAACGAGATGTCGTTCTGGGCCTGGGCCGGCGGCGAGGCCGGCCGCTTGAATCCGTGCTGTCATGGTCGGGGCGCCGAGCTCAAGCGCCAGCTCGTGCGGGCCACGATCGCCGCCATCCAGGCGATACGGGCGGTCGACCCCAGAGCTCGGTTCATCACGGCGGAGCCCCTGATCAATGTAGAAGCCGGACTTGGTGACGAGGAGCACGTCAGAAGCGCACACGCTTATCAGCAGGTGCAATTTGAGGCCCTCGACATCCTCTGCGGTGCCAGCGAGCCTGAACTGGGTGGCGCGCCGGACTATCTCGATATCGTGGGGCTCAACTATTATCCTGACAATCAGTGGTATCATGGCGGGTCGACGATCCCCATGGGCCACCATGCATACCGACCTCTGCACACCCTGCTGGAGGAGGTGCGTCTGCGCTATGGACGCCCGCTTCTCATCGCGGAGACCGGCGCCGAAGGCTGCGGTCGATCCTCCTGGTTTCATTATGTCTGCTCGGAGGTTCATACCGCCCTGGATGCCGGTGTGCCGGTCATGGGCGTTTGTCTTTACCCGATTGCCGACTACCCTGGCTGGGATAACGAGCGGGCCTGCAGCGTCGGTCTCCTGACTGCTCCCGACGCGCAGGGGCGCCGTACGGTCTTCCCGCGGCTTGCGCGCGAACTGCAGCATCAGCGGGCCCTTTTTATAGTGTTCGAGGACAGCGAAGCCCAGCCTGCGCCCTCAGTCGCGGCGGAGTAAAATCGATGTGGCGGGAAGATAGTCCCTTGATCAGCCTAGGGCGCAGCCGGTCGAAGGCCGGCGCGGCTCCGGCCATGCTGGCGCCGTCCACCTTCCTTCAGGGCCCCTACCGCTTCGTCCTTCACTACATCGTCGGCCGCCCCTGGCAATTCGGTGCGTTGCTCCTCACGGTGGTCGGAGCCGCAGGCTGCGCGGTGGCCGTACAGTACGTGATGAAGCTCCTCGTCGATGGAATGACCGGGCCCCGCGATGCGAGCACGGCCGTTTGGTCGGCACTTTTCCTGTTCGTAACCTTCATCGCCGGAGAGAGCATCCTGTGGCGGATCACGGGTTGGCTCGCCTGTCGAGCCACTCTTGGCGTGGGCGTGGACATGCGCCTCGACCTGTTCAGCTACCTGAACGGTCAGCCCATGCGCTACTTCGCCGACAATCTTGCCGGCTCGCTCGGGCAGCGCTTGACGGCGACCGCAGGCAATTTCGGGGCGCTCACGAACACGGTGGTGTGGCGCATCCTGCCGCCTTGCATCGAATTCATGGGCGCCTTGGTCGTGTTCCTGACCGTCGACTGGCGCATGATGCTGGTCCTTGGCGTCTTCGTGACGGCAGTCACGGGCGGCCTCATCTGGTTCGGCGAGCGCGGACGGCCGCTGCATCGGACATACGCAGGTCACGCAGGCGTCGTCGCAGGCGACCTCGTGGACGTCATCACCAACATGTGGGCCGTGAAGTCCTTCTCAGCCCGCGCCCGCGAGGCGGAACGTCTCGCGCAGGGATTCCGCGAGGAGGCTCGCGCGCAAGGGCGCAGTTGGCTCTATCTCGAGAAGGCGCGGGCCCTGCACGACGTCGCCCTGTGGATCATGGCGGGCAGCATGCTGTCCTGGGCAGTGTATCTCTGGAGCTTGGGAGACATCACTCCGGGTGATGTGGTTGTCGTGTCGACCCTGACCTTCCGCATCCTCAACAGCTCCCGGGACCTCGCCCTCTCGCTAGTCGAAACCGCACAATATGTGGGATACATCGAGGACACGCTGCGGGTGATCGCACAGCCTCAATCGGTGGTCGACGCCCCGAATGCCAAGCCTCTGGTCGCCCGAGGCGGGTCAGTGGAGTTCCGGGACGTGAGCTTCTCCTATGGCGACACCAGATCCGACACCGTGCATCGACTGAACCTGCGGATCCCGGCGGGCCAGAAGGTCGGGATCGTCGGTCCCTCAGGGGCAGGCAAGTCTACCCTGATCCACCTTCTGCAGAGATTGTACGACGTGCAGTCCGGCGAAGTTCTCATCGATGGGCAGCGCCTTACGGAAGTCGGGCAGGATTCCCTTCGCGCCGCTCTGGCTGTAGTACCCCAGGAAATCACCCTGTTTCACCGCACGCTCATGGAGAACATCCGATTTGCCCGGCCGGACGCCAGCGACGAGGAGGTCTACGCGGCCGCCCGAGCCGCCTGCTGCGACAGCTTCATCCGTGCGACGCCGGAAGGTTACAACACCCCGGTCGGTGAGCGAGGCATGAAGTTGTCAGGCGGCCAGCGCCAACGGATCGGCATCGCGCGGGCCTTCCTGAAAGACGCTCCGATCATCATTTTCGACGAGGCGACTTCGGCGCTCGACACGGAATCCGAGATGGAAATCCAGCGTTCGCTCGTGCGACTGATGCGCGGCCGCACGGTCATCGCGGTTGCCCACCGCCTCTCCACGCTTACGGCATTCGACCGCATCATCGTCGTCAAGGGAGGACAGATCGTTGAAGACGGGACTGCTACGGAGCTGCGGCAGCGTGGCGGCCTGTTCGACACGATGTGGCGTCTTCAGGCGGAAGGCCTGTCCGTAGACGAGATTGTGGAGAGTGTCGCATGATTGGCATGCGATTCGGTGATAGGCCGGCTGCCGCCTGCGAGCCACAGAGCTGATGAAAGCCGACTACGAGCTCAGAAAGACCGCCCCCTTGGCTCTCGCGGTGTTTCTGCTCGTCTCGTGGCTCAAGGCACCTTCTCTCTACATGGCTCCCCGGATGTGGTCAGAGGAAGGTAATCTCTACTTCGCTCCAATCCAGTCGCTCGGCCTTTTCGACTCCCTGACGTTGGTCGTTCGCGCGAACATTCAGTTCCTCACAAATGTCATCGTCTACCTGGCGGCTCAGGTTCCACTGGCTTGGGCGGCACATGTCACAACATATCTCTCACTCGCGATTGCGGCGTTTACAGCGCATCTGATCGTCCTCTTTTCCGCCGCCTATGGAGTCAGGCAATCGGTCTGCCTTTTGGCCGTCATCGTCTGGGCTCTCCTGCCCCCCACCTATGAGGTCTTCGCGACGGCGACGAATGCCCAATGGGTATGTTCCATCTCGATCCTTCTGATTTGCGCTCTTCCTCCGCACGTCCTTCAGACCCGCTACGAGCCCGCACTCTACGCCTGGGCGATCGCCTGTGGGCTCACAGGCGTCCCGTCCTGCATCGCTGCGCCGGGCTTTTTCCTGCGCGGCATCGCCGAGCGATCACGACCACATATCATTACAGGGACTATCCTCGGCCTTTGCGCGCTCGTTCAACTCGCTATCATCATCACCCATCCGATCGAGGGGCGCTCGTTTTCGTTTGCTCCTTCGACTCTTCTCCTGCCTGGACTGCTGCAAACCGTCATCGGGCCTATCGTGAGCGCAGATATCGCCGACCTCATCGGCGTGAAAATCCGCTCGCGCGACGCAGGAGCGAATATCGTCACGGCAGTGACCATCCTGGCGAGCATCTGGCTGATATATCTCGTTACAACCCTGGCGTGGTCGCCACGCCGGAAAGGGCTTGTTGTCGTTTTGCTGTTCCTCTGGGCTCTGCAGTCGGTGCTCAACACTTTTGGGGCCTTCGGCAGCTATCCCGAGGGCCTTATCTCCGGGTGGGGCGGAGCACGCTATTACCTGTTCGGCTGTGTATGCTTCCTGCTTCTGCTCCTTCTTGGGACAAGCTCCCAAGACCACTTGGGGCGCCGGATCAGCGTCGGGTTGGTCTGCCTGATGGCGGGTGTGTCCATCGCACAGATGATCATGAGCCCTTGGACCCGCACTCTGACAGAGGGACCGTCCTGGGCAGATGAGGTCAAACGCTGCGTCCCGGGCCAGCCTTGCATCGTGACAGTCTGGCCAGGCGGTGTCGAATGGACGTTCGAGATCCGCCAACCTGACAGAGCTGAGCGCTGAAGTGCCACGCTTCACCTCTGGATCGCAGCGATCTTCCGTGTCGCCGAGGCTCGGCGAACAGCACGCTCAACACCGCAGTGGGATATCGTTTTCGGTCAGTTTGAAACTTTTAATGGCCGCGGTTGTTGGTCTGCAGTCGCGTTGGATCCGACATCTTGAGCCAGCGGGAGATTTCGCTTGGCTCCGAGAGATAGCGGACCGGTTTCCTGACGAATAGTTGTCTCGATCTGCATCTCCAGTTTTAACCCCGGTCGAGGAGATGAGAATTGCATCAGTGAATAAAATGATTGGCTTTCGCGCTTCACACCCTTCGAAGCGCCCAGACTTTGGATAGCCTTTCACGGCTCCAAACCTGGAACTTGGTCTTCCATGAAAGGAATGTGGGCTTTTGGCGCAATTCGAACTCACGCCCAATCCTCTTCGCAGGAAAATCCATTCCCTCCGCGAGGACGAACCGGTTGAGGGTCATCCCCGAAGCGATCGGTCAGGGTGGAGGACGCTCGAGATCGAAACGCCGTCTCTCGGGAAGGGCCGTCCGCTGGTCGTTGACCTTGACGGGACCCTCATCGCGTCTGATCTGCTGATCGAAACAGCGTTCTCCGAACTGAGCAAACGCCCTCACGCCTTGATCGGCATGGTGGCGGCTCTCGCTCGCGGCAAGGCCGCCCTCAAGCACCGGCTGGCAGAAGCTGCGATCTTCAATCCGAGCCTATTGCCCTACGACCTGGCAGTATTGGAAGTGATCGGGCGAGCCAGGGCCGAGGGGCGGCCGGTTTATCTGGCTTCGGCCAGCAATCGCCGACTGGTGGAAAGCGTAGCCGATCACCTGAAGCTCTTCAGCGGCTGGTTCGCTTCCGACGAGACAACAAACCTTGCAGGTGCCCGCAAGGCGGAGTGCCTCGTCGAAGCCTTCGGCGAGGGCGGCTTCGACTATATCGGCAACGACGCTGCCGACCTACCTGTCTGGGAAAGAGCCGGGAAGGTGATCGCGATCCGAACTCCGGCGCGCGTCAGGAAAAGCTTTGCCCGGCACACGGTTGATGTAGAGCATCTACCCTGCTCCCGTCCGACATGGCGGACTTGGGCGAGGATGCTGCGGGTGCATCAATATGCGAAGAATGCCCTCGTGTTCGTTCCGCTGGTAACCTCGCATCTCTTCACGGGGGCCGCGTTCACCCAGGCGCTGCTGGCTTTCGTGGCTTTTTCCCTCTGCGCATCAAGCATCTACATCCTTAATGACCTGGTGGATCTGCAGGACGATCGCGGCCACCGCAGCAAGTGCAACCGCCCGCTCGCCAGCGGTGCGATTCCCCTTATGCACGCACTGATTGCCATACCGATCCTCTTCTTGGGTGCCCTTGCCATAGCGGCAAGCATTACCCTGCCATTCCTTGGCGTTCTACTCGCATACTTCATGCTGACAACAGCGTACTCGTTCGCGCTCAAGCGGATGATGGTTGTCGACGTTGTCATCCTGGCGGGATTGTATTCAGTCCGCGTGATCGGCGGCGCGGTTGCAACGGGCGTGGCGATCTCGGAGTGGCTGCTCGCCTTCTGCATGATGATTTTCATGTCGCTTGCGCTCATTAAGCGTTATGTGGAGCTTGCCGCCCGGCGCGACGCTAACCTCCCCGATCTGACCAGCCGCGACTACAAGAACAGCGATCTGGACATCGTTGCAGCACTGGCCGCGGCCGCAGGCTTCAACGCTGTCACGATTTTCGCTTTGTACATCTCCAGTCCGACGGTAAAGGAACTCTATAGCCATCCTCGCATCCTCTGGCTGGTCGGTCCGCTCCTGATGTTCTGGATTGCTCGCGCGATGATGATGGCCAGTCGACGCCAGATGGATGATGATCCCGTGGTCTTCGCCGTCAAGGACAAGGTCAGCCTCATGACTCTTGCGGCAGTCGGCATTGTTCTCATCGCGGCAATCTAGGGATCGGCGATGCAGTTCGCCCGCTATATCCTGTTCGCGATCATTGCGACGCTCGCCAACCTTGCCGCCCAAGAGGTCGTGATCCGCCTGTCGCCGGTGGCCCCCCTCACGTTTTCCATCCTCGCGGGCACAGCGGCAGGATTCATCCTGAAGTACCTGATGGATAAGAAGTGGGTCTTTGACGACGACTATAGCGGTCACCAGCAGGAGCTGCAGAAGATCACTCTCTACGGCGTGTTCAGCGTGTTCACCACGTTGATCTTCTGGAGCTTCGAAGTGACATTCTGGGTCATCTGGCGTACAGATTTTGCTAAGTATACTGGCGCCGTGCTTGGGCTTGCGATCGGCTACGCTGCCAAGTTCGCGCTCGACCGGGCTTTCGTGTTCAGGGAGCGACGAGCATGACGGAGCTTACCGGCTGGGGACGATATCCCCGCCATCCGTCCGAGGTGCTCAACCCGACGACGCCCGTCGCCGTGCCGCCGCTCATGACAGCCCAAACGGGGCTCGTCGCCCGCGGGAATGGACGAGCCTATGGTGACGCTGCGATCGGCGAAACGGTCACGCTTTCGACCCGAAGCCTCGACCGCATCCGAGCCTTTGATCTGTCGACAGGCCGCATTCGCGTCGAAGCCGGCGTGCTTCTTGCCGATCTCCTGCCCGTCGTCGTCCCGCAAGGCTTCTTCCCACCCGTCGTGCCCGGCACCAAGTTCGTTACCATGGGAGGCATGGCTGCCGCGGACGTTCATGGCAAGAACCACCACAAGGATGGAGGCTTCGGCGATCATATCGAGTCGCTTGTCCTGGCCCTTCCGGACGGGAGCACGGTAACCTGCTCACGGGACAGGAATCGCGAGCTTCTGCTGGCCACTCTTGGCGGTATGGGGCTTACCGGCACGATCCTCGAGGTGACCTTCAGGTTGAGGCAGATCGAAACCGGTTGGATGCGGCAGAAGGTGACCGCTGCGGCTAATCTCGACGATGCACTGCGCCTCCTGCAGGATTCCGGAGCTGTCACCTACTCCGTTGCCTGGATCGATTGCTTGGCCCGCGGCATTTCGCTGGGACGCTCGCTGATTTTTGCTGCCGAGCATGCCACCCTTCAGGATCTGGAAAGGCTGCGCCCGGGAACGGATCCTTTCCCCTCGCCTCGCCTCGGACGCCTGTCTGTTCCCGTCGATTTTCCTTCCTTCGCACTCAACCGCTTTACGGTCTCCACATTCAACGAGCTTTACTTCAGGGCCGGCGCGATGAAGGCCGGTTACCCTCATCTCGTGCATTGGGATCCCTACTTCTTCCCCCTTGACGGGATCGGTAGCTGGAATCGCATTTATGGCCGGCGGGGCTTCCTCCAACACCAATGCGTAATCCCGACGGAAAGGGCCCGTCATGTACTCGGCACGATCCTTGAGCGCGTCTCCCATCGGGGCACCGGATCGTTCCTTGCCGTGTTGAAGCAGATGGGGCCAAGCCAGGGCGATCTCTCGTTTCCCCTGAAAGGCTTCACACTTACTCTTGATTTGCCGGTGACAGAAGACGCATTCTCCCTCCTCGACGCAGTCGACCGGTCGGTGGTCGAATCCGGCGGTCGGCTCTATCTCGCCAAGGATGCGCGGCAGTCGCCCGCGACCTTCGAGGCCGGATATCCCGGCCTTTCGCGTTTCCGTGACATCCGGCGAAGCATCGGCGCCGCCGGCCGGATATCTTCGCGCCTGTCGACAAGGCTTGGGATTTGATGGCATCCTCGAACACCCTTCTCCTCATCGGCGGCACCTCTGACATTGGTCGAGCGACGGCTCTCCGCTACGCCGAGGCTGGATGGAGGATTCTGCTCGCCGCTCGCAATGAGAAGGAAGCCCGCCGAAATGCGGAGGACATCGCGGCGCGTACCGGAGTGGAAGTCACGACCTATAGCCTGGATATTCTGCAGACGGATCGTTTCGAGAACTTCCTGGATGGCCTGCCGCACCTGCCCGATACGGCGGTGTGCGTCGTAGGTGAGCTTGGCGACCAAGTCCGCGGACAGAGCGACCCTGCGCATGCCACCCTGCTTCTGCGGACCAATTTCGAAGGACCGGTTCTTCTTCTCGGTGCCATTGCCGAACGTTTCCTCGCACGCGGATCAGGCACCATCGTGGGCGTCAGCTCAGTAGCGGGAGATCGCGGACGTGCCTCGAACTATCTTTACGGCGCCGGAAAGGCGGGGTTTACGGCATTTCTGTCCGGTTTGCGGAACCGGCTCTCACCCAAGGGGCTGCGGGTGATCACGGTCAAACCGGGGTTCGTGCGCACGCAGATGACTGCCGGCATGAGGCTGCCTCCCCTGCTGACTGCTGAGCCAAACGAGGTTGGCCGCGCGATCTTCGATGCCGCTGAAAAATCTCGTAAGGATATCGTCTACGTCCGCCGTATTTGGCACCCGGTGATGATGGTGATCGGTGGCCTTCCCGAAGGGATCTTTAAGCGTTTGAGGCTTTGACATCAGCGACAGGTCGAGCCTTCCTCTTTGATCGAAAAAGCGTACGACGAGGCGAGCGGCGATTTGTCGAAACAACGTAGCAGATCGTCCGGGCTGCCATAAATCGCGATGCATCCGGCCTCCCTTAACGCCTGCTCGGCAAATCCTCCCGATAGAACGCCGATGGATTTCATCTGCGCGTTGCGCGCAGCCTCGGCATCGTAGGGCGTGTCGCCCACCACCACAACCTCGTCGGGGCCAAGCCCTTGAAGCTTCGCGAGAGCCGCCTGGAAGATGTCAGGGAAGGGCTTTGAGTGCTCCGCATCGTCCGAAGATGTGGCGGAGTCGATCAGATCGGCAATGCCGGCGATTTCCTTGTACTGCTCGACCTCATCCGCATTGCCCGAGGAGGCCAGGACTGACCGCTGACCCACCGCGTGAATGCGCTCGAAGAGGTCCCGCACACCGGGAAAAGCCCGGACCTTGGGCAGATAGCGTCGCTTGAACAAGTCGGCGCGGAAATCCTTGATCTTCTCGCCCTGCTGCTCGACGAGTTTGGGAGGCAAAAGGCCGTGCAGGATCTGATCGCCTCCCTTGCCGATCTGCGAGCGCAGATCCTGAAAGGCGATGTCGTGGCCGAAATGGTTGAGCGCCTCGACCCAGGCCTCGGCATGAAGATCGACGGAATCGATGAGAGTGCCGTCGATGTCGAAGATGACCGCTTTGATCATAGGAAATCGCCTCTGTTCTGAGCAACTTCAGCCATGCTTTAGCTTGAAGAACAGGATCGTGCCCGCCAGCATGAGCGTGACACCGTTTGCGGCTATGATGGGAACCTCGCTCTTCAAGAAGCCATATGTCAGCCACAGGGCAAGGCCGGTGATGAGGACCAGAAACATCTTGAGCGAGATGTCATTGGTCGAGCGCGTACGCCAGACCCGAACTACCTGCGGGATGTAAGCCGAGGTCGTACAGATCGCGGCCGCGTAGCCTATATAGTCCATCAAAGCCATGGGAAGGGCACCCTCGGGTCGAGAGGCCACTAACGTTGGTATTTGCTGCGATGTTCCTGGCCATCCCTCATTTTCGCTACGCAAGGAGAGCAACGGCCCATCGTCCGGCGTCGGGGTGAGATACAGGGCGAAGCGCGTCATACATGGCCGGCGGCACCGACTCCACAGTGGGGAGACTTCAGGCACCTCCCGAGCAGATCGCCGCACCATCTACTACCGCGCCTGGCCGCCGTCCCTTGGGCCGCAGCGACTGACGCGACAGCGTCTTCTTAGGCTGGTTGTCATGGGATTCCGTCGAAGGAATGCAATGGAGCACCTCGCTTCGAAGAAGCCGTCTCTCAACCAACTGCCAAGATTAATGCAGCGGATACGAGCAGATCATAGACCATCTACATTTCACGCAAATTATGCTTACCCCATCTTGGGTGATGTCAATTCTTAAAGATCTATAATCTTGGCGCCATAACGCGTGTATATTTCTAATTTACTTCGAATTGCACAGCTACCTGGCAAAGATATCATTCTTATAGGCACTCATACTTCGCTTGTTCAGCTGAATATGGACTTTTCGTAGGAAAAACAGCTCAACAGACCTTGCTCTTCAATACAGGTCATTGCATTGCAGCGAGAATCCAATGTTGAACCATTCTCCAATTCGAGCCTGCGTCATGGGAAATATAGACCTTGTGCGCCCGCTCGGTTTAGCCGGCGTTCGATGCGCAGTGGCTGCGCCCCGGGGCCATCCGGTTTTCCATTCACGGTTCGTTTGCAAGGCCTCCTCATGGGTGGAGGACGAAACCAATGCCAACGCAAGAATTGAGGCTCTGCTGCGGTTCGGAGCGGCACAGCGGGAGCCGCCGGTACTTTTCTACGAAGGGGATTCTCAACTGCTGCTGGTCTCCCGCCACCGGGAAGCACTCGCGCAGGATTTTCGCTTTGTCATTGCGGACTCCACAATTGTCGAGGATCTGACCGATAAGGCGCGGTTTCAAGCGCTTGCCGCGCGTCTGGATCTACCTGTCCCAGCCGCTCTCCTCATCAACGCGTCGAGCAGCAGCCTCTCCGACATTGACTTGCGATTCCCGGTCGTCATCAAGCCTACGCAGCACCGGGGGGCCTGGGCGGCTATCGAAGGAGCAGGCAAGGCTCTAGTAGTCAACAATGTGGAAGACTTAAAGAGGCTCTGGCCTCGACTGGCTGCAGCCGATCTGGACCTTATAGTGCAGGAAGCCATTCCCGGTCCGGAAAGCTGCATCGAGAGCTACCACGTATATGCCGACCAAAGGTGTACAACGGTGGCTGAGTTCACTGGGCGCAAGATCCGGACATTCCCTTTATCCTGCGGCCACAGTACGGCTCTCGAAACAACTGATTGTGCTGACGTGAGGGCGCTGGGACAAGACATCGTCCAAAAGCTTGGTCTGCACGGCGTCGCAAAGTTCGATTTCAAACGGGGGCCGAACGGAAAACTCCATCTCTTGGAGATCAACCCGCGTTTCAGTCTTTGGCATCACCTCGGGGCTATAGCGGGAGTGAACATACCTGCCTTAGTCTATGCAGATCTGGCGGGTCTGCCGCGACCACAGGGAAGAACGGCTCGCGCCGGCGTGCGCTGGTGTAAACCTTGGGAGGACGTACGCGCCGCGCGAGCTTGCGGCCTACCCACCTTCACCTGGCTGCTATGGACCCTGCGTTGCGAAGCGAAATCCTCAATCGCATGGGACGACCCCATCCCATTGCTGCGAGGAGCTTTATCCAGACTCCCTTATCGGAAGGTTCATTGAAGGAGACACGTTCCGCAACATCTAGGGCTTGTCCATGAGAACTGCCATCATCTCCGATATCCATTCCAATTTAGAGGCACTCGAGGCAACTTTGCAGGATATTGCCGCGCGTAACGTCGGATGTATTTTATGTCTTGGGGACATAGTAGGATATAATGCAAATCCCATGGAATGCATTCAGATGCTGCGGGAGCGCGATATTCTGTGTGTGGCGGGCAATCACGACCGCGCTGTTGCAGGTCAGATCACCACAGAAGGCTTTGGCTACACTGCCGCAAGAGCCGTTGCTTGGACACGCCGCCACCTTGATACTGATGCTCTCGCATACCTGTCTGCGCTGCCGACGGACCTTACTATTTCGAAGGCGCTCGTCGCAGTCCATGGGGCGCTTCATCCCGTAACAGGACGAGAATCGGTCCGGCTTGACACCGAAGAGCGGCGGCGCTTGAGCCTCAACGCCCTATCCACTCATACATCAGGAGCACGCATCTGTGCCTTCGGACACACACATCGGCTTGGAATATACGAGCTTCGGGGCGATGTCGTACGTGAACTGACAGGAGATCGGGTTTTTCTTCGGGAAGACGGCTGGTATCTTGTTAATCCAGGAACGATCGGGCAGCCGCGCAGCTCAGATCGAAGAGCCACTTATATGATCTTCGACGCGGCAAAAAGCGAACTCACGACGCATCGGATCGTCTATGACACGATGCCTCCCTTCAGGAAGTCCCGAAAGGCGGGTTTGGTCCCAATCTGGGCAACCTTCCCCCAACCTGTCGTCAATGCGATGATGCGGCTCCCGACGCCTGTTCGGACAAGCCTCAGACGAGGATTGGAATTTCTTAAGCTGGGACCGTCATGTTAAGTCGGTATAGCTGCCCGGCCGTCAGACCTCAGGACGACAGACAGATACTGACTCTGCTCCTACAGGAGCGGGGTTCCGCCGGTGACGGCGTAGATGCCGCCTGTCATGTAGCTGCCCTCGTCCGAAGCCAGCAGAACGTAGATGCCAGCTAACTCCTTGGGCTGGCCGGCACGACCCAACGGCGTGTCCTGGCCGAAGCTCTTCACCTTTTCGTCAGGCATGGTGGATGGGATCAGCGGCGTCCAAATCGGCCCCGGTGCGACTGCATTGACCCGGATGCCCTTGCTGCCCAGCATCTGGGCCAAGCCTGCAGTGAAGTTCGAGACGGCACCTTTGGTCGAGGCATAGGCCAGCAGCATGGGGCTGGGCTTGTCCGATTGGATCGAAGTGGTGTTGATGATGGATGAGCCTGGGCGCATGTGAGGAACGGCCGCCTTGGCGAGGTGGAACATGGCTTCGATGTTGGTGCGGAACGTATAGCTCCATTCCTCGTCGGGGATGTCCTCCAAGTTCTCGTATGTGCGCTGGAAGGCGGCGTTGTTCACCAGGATGTCGATGCGGCCAAACTCGCTCACCGCCCGGTCGATGACAGTGCGGCAATGCGCGGCCTCGGCGATATCGCCCGGCACCAGCACGCAACGGCGCCCCGCCGCCTCGACGTGGCGGGCCGTCTCGCGGGCGTCCTCGTCCTCCTGCTCGTTCAGGTAGCTGATCAGGATGTCGGCGCCTTCGCGCGCGTAGGCGATGGCCACCGCGCGACCGATCCCGCTGTCACCGCCGGTGATCACGGCCACCCGCCCGACGAGTTTGTCACAACCCTTGTAGCTCGTCTCACCATGATCGGCCTGGGGCGTCATCTCGGCTTCGGTGCCGGGCGGTTGGATGTGTTCCTGGTCGGACTGGCTCATGCGGGGGCTCCTGCTCGCGAGAACCCGTCAATCACCGGCGACATGGGAAGTTCCCCTACCGCCAGGATCGGGTTGGCAAGATCGGACTATTGCCTACGATCGATCTTCTTCCCTGCCGGCCTCTCCCTGTAGTCTTTCCTCGTACCACTCGGCCAAGTCGGAGGCGAAATCCTCATCCTGGTCCAAGCGTACCAAGAAGGCCGAAGCCAGGAAATAGTGGAACGGGATATCGGATTGCTCATCGTCGAGCATGGCGTCGACCTCAGGGCTGGCGAAAAGCTGGCGGCTGATCTGGCCGTCTTCCATGCCCAGGACGACAGCGACCTGTCCGGGCTCCAGGGTGATCGTGGTCTTCTGATCCTTGCTGTCGGTCATGCTGACGGCTCCCTCGGGCGATGCTTGGCCCCAAGCCCTCAAACACAAAGATTGCCGCAACGTTCCTACCAGGGATGGTTGGATTGCCTCCGTCCGAACGCCCACCAAGGGGCAGGTCGTTCAGGACTGACTTGAAAGGGAACGTCGGCCTCCGATCCAGGTTGGTTCAATCCGGTCTTGGTTCGCAACAGCAGCCTGAAGGACCGTCAAAGCACTCAAGCGGCGAACCCGGCGGTAGTGCATCGAGCAAAGAGGTGATTCATGACGACTCGGAACCACAACAACCGCAGCGAGAAGCAGAAGGGGCACGTACCCGACCGAAGCGACGAAGCCGTTCCGAAGGGTCACAGCAAGGATGCCGGGCATCACCCGCATCATGGTGACGGCGGCGGTGGCGTCCCTAAAACGCAGGGCCAAGGCCAAGCGAACGAAGGCGTGGACAACCGCAAGCAGAACCGCGGGCACGGCTAGGAGGCACGCCTGCGATCCGACATCCGTTCTACGGAGCCCCCCTATGCCGGATCCAGACGATCGGCATCGGACGCTCTCTGCAACCCTACTTTTGCCTTTTCCAGCTTCTGCTCCGCAGTCCGGAGCACCTCGAGGGCCATTACCTCGGCGTGCTTGAGCGCATCGGAAGTCCCGATAGGCCTGACCAGCTTCCGTAGACTGGGTCCCGTTCCACTGCCCGAACGGGGCTCCTCGTCGCTGCACATCTGAAAGGCCCGTAAGGCACTGCGGCTACCTGGATACAGGAAAGGGGCGTGGTGCGGCACGACCGCCTGTCCCGGGAACCTCGCCACCCTCGCGGTGTTCATGACGTTTGCGCGACGGGAGAGCGAACTATGCAGACATGGTGGCTGACGGCATTGGGCTTGGCGGCGGGGCTGTGCACCAGTCTCAGCTTCGTGCCGCAGGTGATCAAAGCTTGGCGCGAGAGTGACGTCGAGGCGATCTCGAAGCGCATGTACGTGGCTTCGCTGATTGCCTATGGCCTATGGATCGTGCACGGGCTGATGATCGCAAGCGTGCCCGTTATCCTGTTCAACGCCCTCAACGTAATTTTTGCTGGCATCATCCTGGTGCTGAAGCTCCGGGGCCTCAAGGCAGCGGGAGCACGCTGAACGATGGATGTGTCTCTCTCAATCCTGATTGGATCCGCCGCGGGCTGTATTGGTCTCTACAGCTTTGTGCCTCAAGTTGTGAAATGCTGCCGGACCGGCGATGTCGCGGCCATCTCGCTGCGCATGTTCGCGGTGCGCACCTTCGGGCTGTTGTTGTGGACGATCTATGGCTTTGCACTCGGGAGCCAGCCCGTGCTAATCTTCAGTGCTCTCGGCTTGGTGCTCAGCTTGGTTATCCTCGTCCTGAAGATCCGTGGCTCGCACAAGCAACTCGCGGGCGAAAATTGCCGTCAGCACCAGCCGATCGGAAGGGCGCAAGCACGGCTGAATCCATGACGGGTTGAACCCGAGGTCAGAATACCTCAAGCGCCAGCATCATCGCCTTTGATGATCGACCGGATCTTCTGCGCCAGGGCATCCACAGCGAAAGGCTTCGTGATCATCTGCATTCCCGGCTCCAGGAAGCCAGCCGCCAAGGTCGCGTTCTCAGCATAGCCAGTGATAAAGAGGATCTTGAGGCCGGAGCGCCCTTCGCGGGCGGCATCGGCGAGCTGGCGCCCATTCAGACCCGGCAGACCGACATCCGTGATCAGGAGATCGATGCGCCGCCTGGATTGCAGGATCTTGAGCCCTTCCGGCCCGTCGGCCGCCTCCAGGGTCCGGTAGCCTAGATCCTCCAGCACCTCGACAATCAAGCTGCGCACCACCGGCTCGTCCTCGACCACCAGAACCGTCTCGCCAGTCTCGGCCCTCGGCGCCTCGGCCAGGGTCGCCGATTCGATCTCCGCTTCCGTCTCGCCGCGATAGCGCGGCAGATAGATCTTGATCGTGGTTCCCTGCCCGACTTCGCTGTAGATCTTCGCGTGCCCCTCCGACTGCCGTGCAAATCCATAGACCATGGACAAGCCAAGGCCGGTGCCCTGCCCGATGGGCTTGGTCGTAAAGAACGGATCGAAGGCCCGGGCGATGACGTCCTGCGGCATGCCGGTTCCCGTGTCCGTTACGCAGATGCAGACATATTGGCCTGGCTTCACGTCCCGTTGAGCCGCAACATACGCATCGTCAAGATGGGCATTGCAGGTCTCTATCGTCAGCTTACCGCCGTCCGGCATAGCATCGCGAGCATTGATCACCAGGTTGAGAAGTGCGCTCTCCAGCTGGTTGGGATCGCACAGCGTCGGCCAGAGACCACCCGCCAGAACCACCTCCAGAGTTACCGTCTCGCCCACCGTGCGCCGGAACAGGTCCTCCAGGGAGGCGACGAGAGCGTTAGCTTGCACGGGTCTCGGATCGAGCGGCTGGCGACGTGCGAAAGCAAGCAGCCGATGGGTCAGCGCGGCTGCGCGGTTCGCCGAGGTCGTAGCCGCGGTAATGTAGCGATCGGCGGTGTCGGTCCGTCCCTGCGCAATGCGCGTGCGCAGCATATCCAACGAGCCGATCACCCCGGTCAGAAGGTTGTTAAAGTCGTGGGCGATGCCGCCCGTGAGCTGCCCCACGGCTTCCATCTTCTGGGACTGTCGCAGAGCCTCTTCCGTCTCCCGCAACGTTTCGGCCGCAGCTCGCTCCGTCGTGATGTCGCGACCGATGGCGTAGAACAATCCCTCCTTCGGCACAGCCGTCCAGGAGATCAGCCGATAGCTGCCATCCTTGGTCCGGAAGCGGTTCTCGAACCGGAACGTCTGTATCCCCTGGTCAAGGCGTGCAAGTTCTGCGAGCGTACTCTCGACATCGTCCGGATGTATCAGACCCAGGAAGTTGCTGGCCAGAAGTTCCGCCTCCGACCAGCCGAGCATCGTGGTCCAAGCCGGGTTGATCGCCAACAGGGTTCCGTCCGCCCGGCACACATCCATCAGGTCCGTGCTGAGCTGCCAGATCTGGTCCCTCTCCCGGGTCCGTTCCTCCACTTCGGCTTCCAAGGTTTCGTTCAGACGCCGTAGCGCCTCCTCCGCACGCCGGCGCTCCTCGATCTCCCGCTGCGCTTTCTGAAACAGGCGGGCGTTGTCGATGGCCACCGCCGCCCCCGCCGCCAACCCGACGATCAGTCGTTCGGAACGCTCGTGGAACACGCCGGGCTGCGCATGTCCGAAAAACAGGCCGCCGATCACCTCGCCCGAACGAGACGTCACCGGCACGGCCAGATAGCTGCGGACAGGCAGGTGGCCCGGGGGCATGCCCCTGTGTGGCTCAGATTGCCCGTAGGCTGGATCCCCGGTGATGTCGTCCGATCGGACGATTCGCTCACCGTTGAAAGTGGGAGCGAAGACACGCGTGTTGCGCGGCATCGGGAATTTCGAGAAGGCTTCGTGCGGAACGCCGGAAATCGCATAGAGCATGTAGCTCTCGCCCGCCGGATTCTCCACGTTGTAGAAAAATGCGCCGAACTGGGCTCCGGTGAGCTCGACACCCGCATCCGTCACCTTTTGCACCAGCCGATCCAGGTCGAGTTCGGATGCGGCAGCCGCGAGGGCCGTGTTGAGGATCTCCAGGGCACGGGTCTCCTCCAGCAGGGCATCCTGGCTGGCGCGCCGCTCCGAGATGTCCTCCGTGGTGCCGTACCACTTGACGATTTGCCCATCTTCCCCGCGCCGTGGAGAGGCACGCGAGTGCATCCAGCGATACTCGCCGGTGCGCATCCTGACGCGGTGCTCGATGTCATAAGGCTCCCCTGTCGCAAGGGAGTGGGCCCACGCCTTCAAGGACGGTTCCAGATCGTCAGGGTGCAGGGTCTGCGCCCAGGTCTCGCCAAGTCCCGTGGTGCCAGTCCAGTCTTGCCAGCGACCGGCGACGCGATCGAGCTGACCTTTGGGGAGAGCCGTCCAACTGACCTGGGGGTTCAGTTCGACCGTATGCCGGTAGTGGTCCTCCGCCTCGTGCAGCCGGGCCTCCGCGTGCTTGCGCTCGGAGATGTCACGGTAGAAGACCGCTAAGCCATCAGGAGCCGGATAGGCCCGGATCTCGGTCCAGGCCTCCCGTCCGTCAGGCCAAGTGTACCTGTTCTCGAACATGACGGGTACGCGCTCTGCCATGGCCTTCTTGTACAGCTTGCCCAGCGCAGAGTTCTCCGTGTTCGGCCAGACTTCCCAGTGCGTGCGCCCGACGATTTCGGCCTCGGCCCGCGTGTCCAGCCGCAAACCCGCTGGGTTGATCCGAAGGATGCGGAACTCCCGGTCGAGGAGCACGAAGGCCTCGTCCATGCCATCGAGCACTCCCCGGGCCCGCTCCTCGCTCCGGAGCAGGGCCTGCTGGCCGAGAACCTTGCCGGTCGTCTCCGCTGCGGCGCAGAACATGCCGGCAATCCTGCCGTCGTCGTCCCAGACCGGGTTGTAGGAGAAGCTGAACCAAGCCTCCTCCCGGTAGCCATGCCGCTCCATCGGGATCAGCAGATCCTCGTGCCAGCTTGCCTGGCCCGCAAGGGTCTGATCTACGAGCGGTTTGATCTGCTCCCAGATGTCGGACCAGACTTCAGCGAAGGGGCGGCCGAGGGCGCCCGGATGCTTGGAGCCGAAGATCGGAACATAATCGTCGTTGTAGAGGAAGGCGAGATCCGCTCCCCACGCAATGAACATCGGCTGCTTGGCGTTGAGCATCAGGCGCACGAGGGTGCGCAGCGTCAGCGGCCACGTTTCCGGCTGGCCCAACGGCGACGTGCTCCAGTCATGCGCCCGCATGCGCGCGCCCATCTCGCCGCCGCCATCCAGGAAGGCGTAAGTGGAGCTGGGATCCAAGCCGCTCTTGCTAGTATCCATCTGGATCCTCGATGACAGATTGGGAAGGACCTAGCCGAGCATGCCGAGACAGATCAAGCCGAGCGGACCAACAGCAGCGGTACTCCTGAACGAGTTTTTGCGTGTTACGGACTAGGATCATGGGCAATCGACAGAGGTATTCCTCAAAGGCGAATGGATTGCCATTGGATGCAAGGAGAGCGAAACGATGGTACGGGCTCATACAATCTAGAGCGGCCCAACGGGATCTCAACGTCGACTCTGCCCGTTCATCGAAGCTTGGCGCAGCCTGGGGTTCACCCCGGACGATCTGCACTGCACCATCAGCCTCCCTGCAAACGGTGACCTTATCCCGGAGAATGCGCAACCCGTGCGACGGCTATGACTACAGCGCGGCATTGTCGTTGACATTCAATGACTTAGCTTGTGGAGATTCGCATCGAGCGCTGCATAGCCCTCTTGCGCCAGCTTTGCTATGCTCCCGGCGATTGGCGAATGCTGCCGAGAGAGCGGTCAAGGCTGCCCCGGAGGAGGCCTATCCTGAACACCCGCCTGATCCGCAAACTTGAGCACTTTGATCACCTCTCGCATGAGGAAAGACAGGTGCTGGACGGGGCTGTCGTCAAGCCAAGGCTGGTGAACAGAGGCGAGGATATTGTCCGGGAGGGGGATCGCCCCACCGAGAGCATTCTTCTGCTGGACGGCTTCGCCGGGCGCTACAATCTCCTCCGGAACGGCAAACGCCAGATCACAGCCATTCACGTGCCCGGCGACTTCGTCGACCTTCACAGCTTTCTCGTCAAGAAGATGGACCATTCCGTCCTGGCGATCACGCCCTGCTCGATCGGCTCCGTCTCCCACGAGATTCTCCGCGGCATCTCCGAGAACCACCCCCATCTGACCCGTCTGCTTGGAGTGAACATTGCCGTTGATGCCGCGACCCACCGCCGGTGGATCGTAGCCATGGGGCGGCGCTCGGCCCTTGAACACACGGCTCATCTGATCTGCGAGCTATTCCTACGCCTGCGGGCTGTTGGACTCACGGAGGATGACAGTTTCAAGCTTCCCCTGACGCAAGCAGACCTCGGCGACACCCTTGGGCTCTCGACCGTTCACGTCAACCGTGTCGTCCAGGATCTGCGGAAGAAGGGCTTGATCACTTGGCGCGGCGAAACGCTGGTCATCGACGACTGGGAGCGTCTGCAACAACTTGCCGAGTTCGACGCGACCTTCCTAAGCCAGAGAGTCGAGCCGCGATAACATGGGCGCGACGAGCGGGTACTAGAATGGCCTCTGACCCATCGGCTGCCCGGCCGGAACGGGCAGGCCTCGATCGAACCAAGCGGAGGGCTCGCCCAGTCGTGGACACGGACGCGGTCGGCCATCTCGCCCCGCGCCCGCGGTCAGTGAACGGGGTTCCAGGGAGGTCCCAGGGTCAATGACCCGTGGCGGCGTGGGGAGCGGCCACGGGTTTCGACTCCGGCGATCCCCGTTCTCGCAGGTAGATGCCCAGCACCAGCAGCACCCCGATCGACAGGAACTCGCTCTGCCAGTTCTGGAAGCTCTCATACCAGAACTCCGGATCGGCGAGGGTGTCTGCCATGGTCTGCGGCGGCTGCCGATGCTGAAGGGCCTCCTCGTTCATCCGGCGCGTGCTGCCCGCCAAGTGCAGCCAGAAGGAGGCGAGAAACAGCGTGACCAGGGCAATGCTGAGGGAGTGGGAGTAGAACTTCAGCAGCAGCCCGCCGCGATGCACCGGCCAAGGCGCGTCGGGATTGCCACTGTGCCGTTCCGGGGCCTCTTCCTCTGGATTGGCCTCATCGGGCTTCTTGGATTCCGACGAGCCCTTCTGGAACAGGAAGACGGTCAGCAGCACGTAGGCCGCCATCTGGAGGAATTCGCTTTCCCAGTTCTCGAACACAGCGGAGATGAAATGGCCGCTGGCTATGTAGTCTGTAAAGCCAGTGGCGGGCAGCTCGTGGAGGCGGAGCTCCTCGACCTGTGCCCTCCATCCGGTGAGCGCCTGTCCCACGAGGGAGATCAGGAACAGAGCAAACAACGTGACCGACAATCCATTGTCCCGCAGGAACCGACGCATACGCCCGACCTCACACGCAAACTGCCACGGTTGGACAACGCCCCGCGGCATCCTTGGTTTCCACCCCTGCCCTGCGCTTGATATCAGCCCAGCCCGTTGTATCCGGTACGGCTCGGAGGGGGCATGCGCGGGCGCCTAGCTCCCGTCCGAGCACCTGCCGAATTGCCTGCCCCGGTGCCGGCGTGTCGAACGGCTATTTCAGGATCGGCCGGGCGGAACAGGCTTCCTTGAACCCGCCGCTGCCATAACCCGTCACAAGATGAACGGGATGCCGCGCCCGCGCGTGCGTCGGGTCATCTTTTCTTGATTTAGCTCCTGTCGCCCGGGCCGCTCCCGGCGGCATGCGACTGGACAGGCCCCGGCGTCATCCGGAGCAGCACCCGTGACACGTCCTCTACAGCGTAGGGCTTGTGCAGCAGCTCGAAGCCGTGCCTTCCCTCTTCCGCCAACACGTGGCTGTAGCCGGAGGTCAGCACCACTGGAAGCCCGGGATAGCGCTGGCGGATTTCCCGGCCCAACTCGACACCGCTCATCCCCGGCATCACCACGTCGGAGAACACCACGTCGAACCGGCTGGCATCCTCCTCGAGCAGCGTGAGAGCCTCGCTGGCGTTCGCCGCCCAGGTGGTCTCGTAGCCGAGATCCTGCAAGAGCTGCGTCGAGAACCGGCCAACCTCGAGATTGTCCTCGACCACCAACACTCGGCATCCCCGCCCCTCCTCGTTCGGGTCGGACCCGCGTCCGCTGTCTCCGGCGTCCGCCGCGATGCCTCTTTCGGTCCTCGGCAGGTAGAGCGTGAAGGTCGTGCCCTGCCCGACCGTGCTTTCGACGGCAACGTCGCCGCCGGACTGCTTGGCGAAGCCGTAGACTTGGCTGAGGCCAAGGCCTGTGCCCTTGCCGACTTCCTTCGTGGTGAAGAAGGGCTCAAAGATGTGGCTCAGCCTATCGGGCGGAATGCCTGACCCGGTGTCGCTGATCGACACGGCCACGAACCTGCCCCGTCCGCCCGCGTGCCCTCGAAGCGACGGCATTCTGGAAAGGGAGTCCACGTGCACTCTCAAGGTACCCTCGCCGTTCATGGCGTCGCGGGCATTCACTGCCATGTTCACAAGGGCCGTCTCAAACTGGGTGACATCCGCCTCGACGAAGCAGCGCTCGCAGGCAATGTTGGTGACGATCCGGATGCGGCTTCCGACGAGGGTATGCAACATGTCGCTGATCGCCCGGATGCGTTCTGGCACTTCGAACACCTCCGGCTTGAGCGCCTGCCTTCGGGCGAAGGCGAGCAACTGCCCCGTGAGCTTGGCGGCGCGGTCAACGGTGTCCGAGATGGCATCGACGTACCGGATCCGCCGCTCCTCAGGTAGGTTGGGACGGCGCAGGAAGTCGACTGACGAGCGCACGATGGTGAGCAGGTTGTTGAAGTCGTGGGCCACGCCGCCGGTGAGTTGCCCGACCGCCTCCATCTTCTGCGCCTGGCGCAGCGCCTCCTCGGCCCGCCGGTGCTCCGTCACGTCCCGACCGATGCCGTAGAACACACCGTCGCCGGGAACGCCCGTCCATGAGATCGTGCGGTAGCTGCCGTCCACGTGCCGGAGGCGGTCCTCGAAATCCACGAGACGCTCGCCCCGTGCTAGTCCCTCCATGGCGACGGCCAGCCTTGGGCGGTCGTCCGGGTGGGTGATCTCCATCATGGGAGTGTTGAGAAGCCAATCCTCGTCATGGCCCAGCACCCGTGACCAGGAGGGGTTGATCGCCCGGCGGCTGCCATCGAAGCCGAACACGCCCATGAGCTCGTTCGAATTCTGCCAGATCCGGTCGCGCTCCTCGGTACGCTCGGCGATCTCCCGTTCCAGTTCCTCGCGGGAGCGGGTGAGGACCTCACGGGCCTCGACGATCTCCTGGATGTCCGTGCAGGTGCCGAACCAGCGTGTGATCCTGCCCTCCTCGTCCCGAACCGGCTGCGCCCGCCCGAGCACCCAGCGGTACTGACCGGAGCGATGCCGCAGTCGGTATTCGATGTGGTACGGTTCGCCCGTTTCAAGGCAATGGCGCCAGACGCCCCAGGCACGCTCCTGATCGTCCGGATGGAAGATGCCTGCCCAGGCACTGCCATCGGTCGACCCCTGCGGCACGCCCGTGTAGTCGTACCAACGCTGGTTGAAGAAGTCGTGATAGCCGTCCGGCCGCGTCGACCAGACCATCTGGTCGATGGAGTTGGCGATAGCTTGGAACCGGGCCTCGCTCTCGCGCAGATCGGCCTCGGCCTGCCTCCGGGCGGTGAGATCGATCGTGACCACGAGGAGGCGGGTGGGCTCTCCCCGCGTGCCGTCAAGGCGGGTGACACGGCTGTTGGCCCACACGACGGCACCGTCCGGGCGCAGGTAGCGCTTGTCGATCGAAGCGGGCTCGCCGGTCTCCAGCACCCGCGCCACGGCCGTGAGGGTCGCCGGAAGGTCGTCCGTGTGGGTGACGTCGGTGATCCCGAGCCTCAACAGCTCCTCCCGGGAGCGTCCGAGCATGCGGCAGAGTTCGTCGTTCACCTGAAGCGCGCGCCCGTCGAGGCTGACCTCGGACAGGCCGACGGAGGCCTGCGCGAAAATGGCCGCGAGCCGCGCCTCGGCCTGCCGACGCTCGGTCAGGTCGAGCATGGAGCCGATCATCCGGATGACACGTCCTTGGTCGTCGCGGATGACGAAACCACGGTCGAAGACGTAGGCGTCCGAGCCATCCGCCCGCAGGAAGCGGTACTCCGCGCTCCAGGTCTCGTGAGCGCTGGCAATGGCCGACTGGATGCTTCCGATCACGCGCTCGCTGTCGCTGGGATGAATATGGTCCTTCCACCAGGAGCCGTCCGTCTCGGTCTCCGCATAGCCGAAGAGCCTGGTGACGGCCTCGTTCCACAGGATGCGGTCAGCGCGGAGATCCCAATCCCAGATCACGTCGTTGGTGGCCCTGGCCGCCAGCCGGTAGCGCTCCTCGGTTTCGTGCAGCGCAGCCTCGCCCGTGCGCCGCTCCAGCGCGACCCCGAGCAGGTTAGCGAAGCCCCGCATGAAAGTGATATCGGCCTCGGTGAACCGGCTCTCGACCGGACTGTCCACTTCCAGAATGCCGTAGCGGCTTCTCGGGGTGACGATCGGGACGTTGATCGCCCGCCTGATCCCATGCTCCAACAGGATCTGAGGCGTGCGGAAGCGTCCCTCGTGCTCCAGGTGACTGGAGATGACGGGCTCGCCCGTCTGGAAGGCGTAGCCGGTAGGACTATCAAGGTCGGCACCTGTCTTGGACCCGATCACACCGGGTTTCCAACCCACCCCGACCCGAACGATGAACTGCTCCTCGTCCGGTACATACTCCATGATCTTGCAGAATCGGGTATTCAGGCCCTCAGCGCAGAGCCGGGTTGCCTCCTGGAGTAGGCTCCCGAAATCCGGCGTTTCGAGAGCAAGGCGGCCGAACGCGGCCAGCAGTTCCTGCTGGCGAAGGCGGTAGACCAGCTCGTCGACCGAGGTCTTCTGCTGGTCCGGGGAGTGTCCCAAGGCGGCTTCCGGCTGCTCGTGGTTCATTCTGATCGTCCAGCTTCAATTGCGAATGTATGTAACGCGCAACCCGGCGCTGGGTCCCACCGGGGCAACAGGCGGGTTCCGGAGCCGAATTTTCCAGGGCTGGAAGATCGTGCGCAGAATCCTTTCGGGATTTCCATCGTCGCCGGCGGGGGTGGCGAATGCGGTCCGCTTTGGCTCGGGAACCCATCAGGTCTGCTTTGGGTGGAATGCTGACAAGAGCGAGAAGCCTCTCCAACTCTGCTCGAAGGTGCCTGTCGCCCTTCTGAACGGACAGCCTTGGAACGATAGGACCTTGCCTGGGAAAATCTGCCTTGAGTCAAACTATCACCGTCCGGCGGCCTAACGAACGTCGGCTCTCAGGTGCCGAAGAGGACCAAGCCTCTACGTCTCAGGAGTGCCAAGAGGCGTCATTCCTTACATTTCCGTCCGAGCGCGGGTCCTCGTTTGGCCATGTGACGCCACTCCATCGTTGCGATCTCGCGTTTCAATGCCTGAAGTCCCGTCGCGCAGGCCTTCGAGAGCGCAGCAGCGGCCATCGCGGCGGCAAGCGATGAGGTGATGTGGAACAGCCCCTCGTAGCCGTATGTCACGACCAGTGGTGTGCTCAGGAGGGGAGAGCAGAACTGGCCTATGAACACGGAAGCGGTCAGGAAACCACCAGCCGTTCCCCTCCACCGGAGCGGAGCAAGCCCCAAGGCAAGGGTCACGAAGCTCGGCGAAACGAAAGCATAGCCTGCACCGACGGCTGCAGCTCCTACGAACCAGGCCAGAGGCATCGCAGCAAGGGCCAGCAACACGAAACCACTCGCCATCGCAGCATAGCCCAAAGCGAAGACTCCAGCGTAACCAATTGCCCGCTGGACCCGACCGTACAGCAGCGCGGAGCTGCCGCCCGAGAGCATCAGGATCCCGAGCGCCGAGCCCGTCATCACTGGACTGCTGTAGCCTGCCGCTTCGAAGAAGAACGACAACTGCGTGGGCATGACGAAGAAGATCATGTTTGTCACCGCCTGGAGAAGCACGAGCAATGCGAAGATGAAGCCCCATGATGAAGGATCGGAGGAGCCGTCCTTCGGACGAGCTCGGGAAACGGGCGAGATCCGTGATGCGTCCTTGATCACCTTCCACATCAGCGGCAGGAAGGCCGCGGCAACCGCATAGATGATGAACGGCAGGCGCGGCGAGATCGCCGCGAACCATCCGGCGAGCGAGATGAACACGAGCCCGCCCAAGTTCCGGGCCGATATCTGAAGACCTGACAACGCGCTCCGGTCGTCGCCCCTAAAGTAATCGCCGATGAGAGCGGTTTGCGCCGTCATGATGAAGGCGACGGCGACCCCGAGGACCAGGCGGCTGGCAAAGATGGTCGGGAGATCGGGAAGGATCAGCCCCGCGCAGCCGGCGAGCACGAAGAGGATGACCCCGGCAAGGAGCATCTGACGCCGACCGTACCGATCAGCCACGAGACCGGCGAATGGCGCGAAGATGGCGACGCTGATCGAGGGTGCGGGCACCAGCAGTCGCACCAGCATCGCGGCATTCGGATCATCCGCGAACAGGCGCTCGAGCCCGGGGAGCGCAGGACTGATCGTGGCATTGGCCATGGTGGTGAGCGATGCCGCCATCAGAAGCGCGATCGCTCGCGGGTCTTGCCAGATCTGCGTTTGTCTAGGGTTTTTGGTGATAGCCATGCCGTGCCTCTTGCTCGAAGTGACGATTCGAGAGAGGCTACGACTTCAAGTCGACTTGAGGTCAAGCATGAGAATGATGGATATCGGCGAGGTCGCCGAACGGTCAGGCGTGCCGCCCTCGACATTGCGCTACTACGAGGAGATCGGATTGATCCGATCGATCGGCCGACATGGGCTGCGGCGGCAATTCGATGCCGACGTTCTCTTGACGCTGTCCCTGATCGAACTCGGGAAGACGGCAGGCTTCTCCCTCACCGAGATCGCGGGCATGTTCGGGAAGGATGGCCGCCCCGACATTCCCCGCGATCAGTTGCATGCCAAGGCGGACGATTTGCAGCGTCAGATGCTCGACCTGCGGTTGCTGCGGGATGCCCTGCGGCACGTGGCCGAATGTCCCGCCCCGTCGCATCTGGAATGCCCAACCTTCCGCAAGCTCCTGAAGGCAGCGACCCGCAGACGCGTCACCCGTTCGGCGTCTGGTGTCGAGCGCCGCGGAGGCTCGCGCCCTGGCGAATAGCTCGTGAAAGGCTTCTGGGCATCGGTGCGGATGAAGCGCCTCGGAAGTACGAACGTCTGCCTGGAGTCAGACAGTGAACTTCACTCACAGAAAGGAATGTCCGGTGCTCCTATCCGAAGCGGACCAAGCACTTAGGTCTCAGGAGTGCCACTACCGGACCTTCTCAGCCCACAACTTCCACTGTGTAGAAGGCTGATCATCGAACGCGCCCAGTGTGAGATGGAGATTGGCGTTGGAACGCGCTGCTCAGGCAAGGGACGCCCACAGGAAAGCGAGGGATGCCGCAAAGCCAAGTGCTGTTCGCACGGCGTGCAGCGAGCCCCACCGCCTGATCATGGCTCGGCTCTCAGGACCAGCCGCTGCCGGATCGGTCGCCATCAGCCTATTGTTGGTGGGCATGATGGCGAAGAACGTCACCGGCCAGTTGGCGACCATGAGCAGCCCCCCAATGGCCCAGCCGATGTGACCAGTCTGCCACCATGCGGCGAGCCCGAGCAGGAAGCCTACCACGGCCAGAGGAGCCTGCATAACCGTTCCGCGTTTGTAAGCCGGCTTCCACTCGGCCAGAAGGCAACGGTCATCCAGCCCCAACCGCGCGGGTTGCTCGGCTACGTTGATGTATAGGGCGGCGCCCAAGAACACGGCGGCGACGACGAGCGCGAGCTGACCCGTGAGCATGGAGCATCCCTCCTGGTTTTTATGCATCTTAAGCCTTCCGGGCCGAACAGGCATAGATGCTCCTCAGGTATTGAGCTCACCAGGTATGGGCTGAAGAAGGTCTCCTGCAAGCGGTACTCTACATAGCTCGGCTGGTGGAGGTCTGATACGGGTCAGGCACGTAGCTCCCTGCCCCTTCAGGAACGTCCGGTATTCTCTGCCAGAGCTGACACTCGGGTTACGTCCGAGAAGTGCCGATTTCGTTGAAAAAGTCCTCGTGATTGGCGGCGGATCGTGATTCCCTGATGAGGCCTTCTCAGCGGAGGATCGGGCCAT
>JAESFT010000202.1_pt1 | contig 61588 bp, 54 predicted proteins | sample 9269451 | NCBI WGS metagenome assembly JAESFT01 (sample SAMN14502557, study PRJNA617106) | algae metagenome | isolation source: Scytonema hyalinum WJT4-NPBG1 and co-occurring heterotrophs from well... | place: USA: Mojave Desert, Joshua Tree National Park, California | collected 2006-05-25
CGCTGCCTTTATCCCCCTACTTAGTATATCTGTACCACTATTTCACATCTCTACTTACCACTTTGTCAATATTTAGATGCGTTTGCCCTGACGATCGCTTGACTTTCAAGACAGTCGCTACAATACTTAACTTTGTTCAAAAATCAAATAGTAATCCTATATCACTCCTGCGAATGCTACTATGAATCCCCTAACCCTTGACCTTCGCCCTGTCATTCGCCTCACTCACGAACAATTCGAGCAAATTGCTCTTGCTAACCCCGACTTACGGATAGAACTTAGTGCTGATGGAGAATTATCTATTATGCCTCCGACTGGCGGAAATACGGGCAGACGCAATGCTGATCTTACAACTGACCTCAATTTGTGGAACCGTCAAACTCGTTTAGGCGTTGTCTTTGATTCCTCTACCATTTTTCGCTTACCCAACGGTGCAGAACGTTCCCCTGATGCAGCATGGATTATCCTAGAACGCTGGAATGCTCTCACCCAAAAAGAACAAGATTCTTTTCCGCCGCTTTGTCCTGATTTTGTCATTGAATTGCGCTCCAAAACTGATTCGCTTAAACCCTTACAAGCAAAAATGCAGGAATACCAGGACAACGGCTGCCGTTTGGGTTGGCTGATGAACTACCAGGATCGGCAAGTCGAAATTTATCGTCCTCAACGCGAAAAGGAAGTCCTGCGATCGCCTCAAACCCTGTCGGGTGAAGAAGTTTTACCGGGGTTTGTTTTAGATTTACAAATGATTTGGGAATGAACTCGTTACAGTGAAACAATGATACACGTTTGATGAGTTCTGTCAATGCGCAAGTCCTAAAATATTCAATTATTATTAAGTCATATTATTAAGGAAAGTTGCAAAAGTCGTGACTTGAACGGCTGAGCCAATTTGCCTACTTTCTCCACAAAAAGTAAAGGAATTAGTCATGACAGAGGCAAGAAACATAGTCGGCGGAAACCTAGAAATGTGCTGCTCTTCTCCCATAACTGGATATTACCGCGATGGGTTTTGTAATACAGGAGGTATGGATTTTGGGATGCACGTTGTTTGCTCGCAGATGACAGCAGAATTTCTGGAGTTCACCAAATCGCAAGGAAATGACCTTAGCACCCCTATGCCAGAACATCAATTTCCTGGTTTGAAAGAAGGCGATCGCTGGTGTTTATGTGCTGCTCGCTGGCAAGAAGCTCTTGAGGCTGGCGTTGCTCCCCCCGTCGTCCTGACAGCAACCCATCCTAGAGCTTTGGAAGTGGTTTCCTTCGATGATTTGAAGAAACACGCCTTAACTTCTTCGTAAATAAAATCTAAAAATTTGTTTGACTTAGTAGCAGCCCATACCAGCCGATACAGTGTCTGTAACTTAAGAGCGATTTTCACAAGTTCAATTAGAGTCATAATCGAGCAGGACTTGGAGTGGGTGCAACAAAGTTAAGCAATGGTTACACTCGTTGTCGTTATCAATATACTGATCTCGCTGGTTCTTCTGTACGTAGCTTCGCGAGTGCGCAAACTTAAGCAACGGCTGGCAAGGCTAGCTAATATTTTTATTGCTGCTGAACGTAGTAGTCATAGGGTATTATATGGCGCACCCGCAGCTATCTCTATAAGTCAGCGAAATGTTCATAATCTACGGCAGACACACCAATCACCACAGTTACAAATCCAACGAGTACGGCAGATTTTCAGCCTCCTTGCTCTTGGACAACAAGTCTGGCGTCGTAATTTTCTGAGGCTAGGCTCAAAACCTCTGAAAAAGAGGAAGTAAAGAGTATAAGAGGACACAGGAACAAGGCACAATGTCTCAGATTATAGATTGGGTGAAGCAGTAGGTTTTAGAGTTTAGGTTACATGCTAGTACCCTGTTGCCTACGTCAACGCAACCTTTGTGACTCATTGATTGTCTCTGTAAATAGGAAGATAAAATCTTTTGGATTTCGCTGCGGGGTGAAAACCTGCATAAAATGGGTGTAAGGAGGAACAAAAAATGTCTAACAACCGTTCTGGATTATTTGTTGGCGGTATGATGATAGGAGCTACCCTCGGTGCCTTAACCGGGTTGCTCATTGCTCCACGTACGGGACGCGAAACTCGTCAACTCTTGAAAAAATCTGCCAGTGCCTTACCAGAATTGGCAGAAGATATATCAACGAGTGTGCAAATACAAGCAGATCGCCTTTCTGCAAACGCACGCTCTAACTGGGATGAGACTTTGGACCGACTGCGGGAAGCGATCGCCGCTGGCGTAGATGCCAGTTTGCGAGAAACCCAAGTGGTGAAGCAGCAAAATGCTCAAGAAGAGTCTGATTCCCTTTCTCAACATCTAGATAGCTAGTAGAAGATATTAAAGTGATTGACCCCCTGTTTTGGCTGGGACTGTCTATACTCCTAGTTGCCGCCAGTCTCACTGCTGTTTTGGTGGCGGCGATACCAGCTTTGCAGGAATTAGCAAGAGCAGCCCGCAGTGCAGAAAAGTTATTTGACACTCTTTATAAAGAGTTACCACCCACTCTAGATGCCATCCGCATGACCAGTTTGGAAATCACTGACTTAACTGATGACGTCAGTGATGGGGTAAAAAGTGCTGGTCAAGTCGTCAAACAAGTGGATCAAAGCCTCGATAGTGCCAAAAAGCAAGCGCAAAACGTTCAAGTTGGCACGCGCAGTATCATGGTTGGTGTCAAAGCCGCGTGGAAATCCTTCACGGGCTCCAAATCTTCAAGGCGGACAAGTGACCGTCTGCCGCCATCTCAAAAACCAAAGCTAACATTACAAGAACGGCAAGCCTTAAGGCAAGAGAATCGCTTCACAAATACGCAAGGTTACAGCATCAACGATTACAACGATGCTGGTGATTGGGAAAGCACTTTTGAGCAAGAAGATTTACAGCGTCAGACAGAATCTGATAATTGGTCTGATAAAGAATAGCCTGGCAAAGGTATATGAGAGTGGGGGCGCAGTGGTTTGTGCCCCCACTCTCATATAACTCACCTTGTAAGTTCTGGATCTAAAGCATTAGATTAGATTACAGTTAAAAAGTGTAAAGAAGTATCACTTTTCTCGTACTCTTTTAAAACAAGTGCACTTTTCGTGTTGAGATTTGTATAAAAAAGCTCATGCAGCATAGTTTTTGGCGACGAATTCTGGCTTTTGTGATGATATTTTTCCTAGCTGGGTCAATCTGGGTAACGCATTCTCCCAGCGCATACGCTTATGACAATCCTGAATTACTACCCGATACCCCAACCCCAGTTGTAGATTTAGCTAAATCTCTGACCAGCGTTCAAGAAGAAAAACTCGTTAAGGAACTAGAGCAATTTGAAACCGAAACCGGCTGGAAACTGCGAGTATTGACTCAATATGACCGTAGTCCAGGTCGGGCAGTCATCAAGTTTTGGGGTTTAGATGACAAAAGCGTTTTATTGGTTGCTGATTCTCGTGGCGGTAACATTCTCAGCTTTAGTGTCGGCGACGCGGTTTATGAACTCCTCTCACGTACTTTCTGGATTGAATTGCAAACCCGCTTTGGCAATTTGTACTTTGTGCGAGAAGAAGGCGAAGACCAAGCCATTCTCCAAGCTATGGAAACAGTGAAAACTTGTTTGCGTCAGGGTGGTTGCGCTGTTGTTCCCGGGCTACCACGCGAGCAGTGGATTCTGACTCTGATTACTTCAGTTCTTGGTGGAATCATCTGTGGATTAGCAGCTCAACCTCGTGAGGAGGGCCAAATTTTTGCTTGGCAATGGGCTTTAATCTTCTCTCCTTTATGGGGAATCTTATTTATTGCTTTCGGTCTTGGACCAGTCGTCACACGAACAAACGACTGGCTCCCTATCACTCGCAATATTTCCGGTTTCCTCATAGGTGCTTTGGTTGCTTACCTTTCCCCTATTTTCAGTCGGTCTTCTCCTAGTGCTGAAGACCTTTAGCAAAAGTCAATTTTTTGAAAATGAAACCACAGATAAACAACGGACACTTGCTATCTCCTGCCCAGACGCTGCGCGAACAACGGGGGGAACCCCCAAGGGCGCAGTGTCCTCCAGATGCACACAGATAATTTATCTGTATTTATCTGCGTGCAATCCTTTGTCCATCTGCGGTTCCAAATGCCCTTAAACAAGGGAGTGAGGGGAGTTGACACTCCCCTGGCTGTGTGAATTTCGCTTCGCTCATTCCCACTTAAAGCCAGGGGATTCTGTACTCTACGTCAGAATTTGCCCTACCAGATTTTCACCAAGTAGCGTATTGATTCCAACTCCTACAGCGTTTGTTCGGGATTGCCCATCCCTACCTTTTGCAAGATTCAGAATATTTATCGCTGCGTTCACATCCCTTTGTAACTCGCAACCACAAACACATTTATGTGTACGAGTTGAGAGGGATTTTTTCACGACTGTGCCACAATCCGAGCATTTTTGAGATGTCATTCTCGGATTAACAGCTACAACTGTAGTATCGAACTTACGAGCGAAATATTCCAACCAACGACGAAAAAGACTCCAAGCCGCATCATTGATAGACTTGGCTAAACAGTGATTTCTTACCATGTTCTTCACAGTTAAATCTTCGTAGGCGACTAAGGCGTTAACCTTGCACACGCAGCGTCCCAGCCTCTTGGAATGCTCATTACGTTGTCTACTTACTTTTAAATGCTTCCGAGCATATCTCTGTCGAGCTATTCGTCGTTGATTTTTGCCTTTTTCCTTCTTGTATATCTGACGTTGAGCGTGTTTGATGACTTTTTCGGCTTTTCTCAAAAACCTAGGATTCTCTTCATGATGTCCATTGGAATCAGAATAGAAAAACTCAAGCCCGACATCAAGCCCTAACTCGCCATTACCTGTTCTTTGTTCTGATTTAATATCAACATCGACCGCGAACTGACAATAGTAACCGTCACCTTTACGAACTAATCTAACTCGCTTGATTAACTTAGTAGGATACGTCTGAATATCCCATTTTCCTAGTAGTCTGACTTCTCCAATACCTTTTTTATCGGTAAAGAAAATGCGTCGCTTCGTAGGATGTAATGACCAGCCGCTAGTCTTATATTCAACTGAACGATTATCTTTCTGGAAACGAGGAAAACCCTTCTTTCCAGATTTCTTAGTCTTGCAGTTGTCGTAAAACCTAGCAATAGATAACCAGGCTCTTTCTGTTGCAGCCTGACAAGCCATTGAATTTAATTCTTTAACAAATCCAAATTCTTTACGCAATGCTGTTGAATAGTTATTTAGAGCAATCTTGTCTACTTTCTGTTCTCTTGGTGCATCCATCCAATATCTAATCGCCTTGTTTCGGATGAACTGAGTAGTTCTAATAGCCTCATCAATGGCGCGATATTGTTCTTGCTTACCTTTCACTTTGTATTCTAGTACCAGCACTGCGTTATCACCTCCTTGTTTTGTTTAATTGAATCTATGTTAATATTAATATGTTCGCGCTGTGTACAAGCAATGGCAAAAAAAGATTTACATATTCGGATTACTGAACGCAGAATCAATAAGCTACGTTTATTAGCAGTCGAAAAAGATAAAACAATTACTCAAATTATTGAAGACTTAATTGATACTTTACCCGAACCACAAAAAGAAAACATCACGGCAGGGTAAACCCTGCGTTGTGGCTTTCATCCCCGGACTGAAGTCACGGGGATGAAAGCCTACCCCTTATAAGGGAGTAACATCCTCCTCATCCCTTCTAACTCTCCACTCTACGGCGACGGCGACGCGGTCTTTCATCTTCTTCATCGCGCCGCAGGCGGCTACTGACCCCAGTAAAGAAATCCCGTTGGATACAAGGATAATCACTTACCCATAAGTCTCGACTGGGAATATAAATATCGGAAATTTCATCAATACTGCTCAAATCTGGGCGATTCGACATAACCAATAATTCTGCCCTCTGACCGCGAGCAATGACTTTGTAGGCAACCCGCAGCGGCGCTTTATACTCAACAGTAAATCCTGTGTCATCGCCGACTTCCAAGTTAATCCGTTTTTCTCGGTTTTCGACAATCACCAAATCGCCTTTTTTATCGACAGTTTCCTGTTTACCAATCAACTCTTCTGAAATCCAGTAATCCAGCACTCGACCACGGAGAAAACCGCTGTACTTGTAACGGCGGCATTTTGCGTTCCGCATACTAGCCCAAAAGACTGGTCCCCATAGCCAGTAAAAAGCACCAATTAGCCCGATCAAAAATACGATACCAAAATCAAGCCCCAGAAAAACTTTGACAAGGAAAACAACAGCAACTATTACTACAGAAATGAGCAGCCGCTGCAAAAAGTCTGAGAAGTTTCCCCAGTAGTACTTGTACTGTAGACCAGTGGCAATGAGAGGAATGAGTTGTTCAAATTTCTGGCGAGTCAGTGGGACTATCATGAGTGCTAAGTTCTAAGTGGTGAGTGCTAAGGATTTTAAAGAATTTTTTCTAATCCATATACTAACGACTTTAACTGGAGGACTTTACGAATTGCCAGTAGGACTCCTGGCATATAGGCAGCGCGATCGCTTGTATCATGTCTGAGAGTATAAATTTGACCAGCTGCACCAAAAATCACTTCTTGATGAGCAATCAGTCCTGGTAAACGGACGCTATGAATTCTAATCCCCTCCCCGGTTTGGCTACCCCGCGCACCTGGCAATTTCTCCGTTTCTTCCACAACAGGTTCGTTATATATTTTACCAAGCTCTGCCAGCATTTGAGCAGTTTGAATTGCTGTACCGCTGGGAGCATCAGCTTTTTGGTTGTGATGCAGTTCAATAATTTCAACGTGGTCAAAATATTGAGACGCAGCTACTGCCGCTTGTTGCAGCAGCACCACGCCAATACAAAAGTTGGGAATAATCAAACATCCAGTACTCGCCTTATCCGCAAATTCTGCTAAGTCTTGAATTTGTTCTTGACTTAACCCGGTGGTGCCAACAACTGGACGAAGACCATAGGCGATCGCACTACGAACATTGTCATACACCGAATTGGGATGAGTAAAATCGACCATCACCCCTGGCTGTCTTCCTTGAGCTGCAAAAGCCAGCATCGGTTCCAATTGATTGGTAATTGGAATTTCCAAAGCTTCACCTAAACCCGCCAGTTCTCCTGCATCCTGCCCTTGAAGTTCGGGAGTTGTATCAATCGCACCCACAAGATTCATATCTGGTGCTTGCGCCACCGCTTTCACCACCTCACGACCCATTTTGCCCGCAGCACCGATGATCACAACTGGGATTGGACCTTGATTTGCCATAAGAGAAATACTTTTTACATCAACAAAGGAATTGTAAATCCAGCAGGGGAGCTATTGTCGTAGAGAGAAAACTCGATTGTAACTATTTTTGATAGCAGCCCATTTACTAGCAATAGGCATTCGCCAACCAGTCCCAAAAGCGCGATCTGTAATTTTCAATCCCGGGGGTGCTTGTCGCCGTTTAAATTCTGCACGCGCCACTAAATTAATGATTCTGTCTACAGTCGCTGGGTCATGACCTGCTGCGACAATTTCTGCTGTAGACTCATGGTTGTGAATCAAGCGTTGCAAGATGTCGTCCAAAATATCGTAAGCTGGTAGCGAATCTTGGTCAACTTGACCAGGTTTAAGTTCGGCGCTGGGTGGTTTGCTGAGGACATTTTGTGGAATAATTTCACTATTGCGATTTAACCATTGGCAAATCGAATAAACACGGGTTTTAGGCACATCAGCAATCACTGCTAACCCTCCATTCATATCACCGTAAAGCGTGCAGTAACCAACTGCCATTTCTGACTTATTGCCAGTCGATAGGAGGAGATGACCGAATTTATTGGATATTGCCATCAATAAATTACCCCTAATTCGGGATTGAAGATTTTCCTCTGCTAGTCCAAACTCTGTTCCAGCAAACAGTTCGACTAACGTCTTGTCATACCCTTGCATTAACTCCCCTATTGGGATGGTGTGGGTTTTAATCCCAAGATTTTCTGCTAATGCTAAAGCATCACTGATAGAATGCTCAGAACTGTAAGGGGAAGGCATGAGAACACCGAGGACATTTTCTTTACCCAGTGCAGCGCTAGCGATCGCCGCCACCAATGAAGAATCTACTCCGCCACTTAACCCCAACACCACTTTAGAAAAGCCACACTTGCGGACATAATCTCGCAATCCTAAAACCAAAGCCTGCCAAATTTCCTCATCGTCAGAATTATATTCTGATGAGATGGAACCTAACTGCAAATCTCGTTGCACCTCATCAAATTCTACGACGACCAAATCTTGTTCAAAACCATAGGCACGGCACACAATTTCACCTTGACGATTCAAGGCAAAACTTCTGCCATCAAAAATTAAATCATCATTGCCCCCGACTTGATTGGCATAGATAATCGGTTGCTGAAAACGCACTGCACTGTATTTCAGCATTGCTTCTCGAAACTTCTGCTTGCCAAAAGTGTAAGGAGAGGCAGACAAATTCACAATAAAATCTACACCCAAAATTGCTAAGTCAGCAATTGGATTCGTGATATAACTTCTCTTGCCCCAAAAGTCTTCATCATTCCACAAATCTTCGCAAATTGTCACACCAATCGGAACATCATCTAATGTGAAATAATTCGCTTCTGAACCAGCTTCAAAATAGCGATGTTCATCAAACACATCATAAGTTGGCAAAAGGCGCTTGTGAAAAACTTGCTGCGCCCTACCTTTTTCTAATAAAGCAATGCTATTAAATAAAGTTTTTCCGCCATGAGTGTGCGCTGTTAAATTCTCTTCAACGGTTCCTACCAACACAGCAAGTTCTGGAGGCAAATCTCTTGCTAATTGTTGCAAGGCAATGTCCATTGCCTGTAAAAAACTCGGATTTAGTAACAAATCACGCGGTGGATAGCCACATAAAGAAAGTTCTGGCGTTAGCAACAAACGCGCACCTTCTGATACTGCCTTTTGTGCCGCCTCCAGAATTTGTCGTGCATTTCCAGGCAAATCACCAATTGTAGGATTAATTTGAGCGATCGCAATTTTCATTTTTGATTTTGGATTAAAGGTTAGATTTTTGGCAAAGATTGGAAATTATTATGTTAAACCATAGATGAACACCAATGGACACAGATAATTAAAATCATCATTCGCTACATTTCTTTTATTTTATAAAAATGCAATTCATCAATTCTTACAGGTAATAGATAAATCAATCAGGCACAGATAGATAATTAAGTTCTTTCTTGCCAATGTTTCATTTCTTCATCAATAAAATAATTTACCAAATCTCGATAAAGCTTTTCAATTACGTCTGGATTTAACCTTGCGTCTTCAGCCCATACCCGTCTTTGCTGTAACATAGAATGAAATCTGTCTGGTGCTTTTACACTTGTTTCACTTGTTTTAAACTTCGCTGCTGCTTTCACGTATGCAAATCTTCTCCCAAAGCGGCGATGATTTCTTTGTCAATTGCATCAATTTCTCCACGAATCTCTTCGATATTAGAACATTCGTCTGGTTTTTTCATATTTTATCTTTGCATATTTCCCGTTAAATAAAAACTAAAGGTTTATCCTTAAACGGAGCAAAAGCTTCCGCATCAAAACGATATAAACTTGCTGGACGACCAGCACCACGCGACACTTTTACTCCTGTATCGCATAAAAAACCTAACTTGAGGAGACGCGCTCGAAAATTAGAGTAATCGGAAAAATTTTCTCCTAAGACTGTCGTATATAACTGATATAAATCATTCAAAGTAAACATTTCTGGCAAAACTTCAAATGCCACAGGGCTATACTCCAACTTATTTCGCAAACGCCTGTGTCCATATGCCAAAATTTTCTTATGGTCAAAAGCTAATTGCGGCACTTCTTTCACTGGATACCAAGCTATTCCAGTAACTCCATCAGCAATCAATTCTGCTTCCTCAAATCGTACGAGGGCAAAGTAACTCACTGATAGATAACGCACAGCATAACTATCGGTTGCTTCTCGTGGATCTCGCTCAGGTCCTCCAAAAGTATACAACTGCTCCAAATAAAGGTTTTTTACCCTGATTTTTTCAGCCATAATGCGATAAGCAGCATCTTCTAAAGACTCACCTTGACGCACCAAAGTACCAGGAAGACTCCAATGATTTAAAAATGGCTCCTGCTGCCTCATAACTAATAAAACTAGCAGTCGATTTTGTGCAGTATCTACAGAGAAAATTACGTTATCAACACCAACTTTGAAACCTGCTAAAGGTGGTTGTTTTAACTGGTCTGCAATCTTTCTTTGGTTGCGTCCTGGCATGGAAACTAATTGTTCAAAGCCTTGCTTTTCCTTTGAGCTAGAGGGAGTTTAGGGGTGGTGGAATTCTATGGTAGCGGAGGCGCTCATAGTTCAACAAGTGAAATTTTCGGACAAACATTTGTACAAATGCTCTTTATGAATATAGTCAACGACAAGAGGTGTTAGGGCTTCCTTGTCGCCATTTTCACGATAAGCTGTCGAGGAAACATCTGGACCAATAAAATTGGCAACTGTGACTTCTCCCCCAAGATTTTGCACAAAGAGCAAGCTAGATTCATCTATTGCATATCCCGGACGCTGTACGACTAAAAGTTGTACTTGCTGCAACAAATCTTCAATACGATACCAATGAGGTAGCTGAGCTAGTAAATCTGAACCTATCACTAATGTAAACTCTGCGTCTCCCCAACGCTGTTTTGCTTTCTCCAACGTTTCCAGCGTTCTCAAGCTACTCAATTCCTGTTCCAAACCAATATTGTGTTTTGACGAATTGATGTCCGCAATCAGCAAGTGCAACATCGCCACCCGATGTTCCAAAGGTGTTTGATGCGACTTAAATGGATTATTCGCCGCCCAAACTGCCACATGAGCAAAATGCTCTGACAGCCAGCGGATAATCGCTTGATGCCCAGCTGTTGGTGGATCGGCACTTGTACCAAATAAAGCAACTTTCATAGTCATTAGTTAATAGTCATTAGTTAATAGTTGTAGAGACGTGCTATGGCACGTCTCTACATGAGATTTTCTGCAGTTGGTGCGGTTCGTTTTTGAGTGTCCTGTGTCAACTTCCTCAACTCGGTGGAAATATCCACTTGCACAGACACAGGATTATCCAAACGGCGCGTCTCATCCGGCAAACTAGCAACCGAGGTAGCAGTTCTTTGTCGAATTTCCGCCAACGTCTCTACGGGTTGCACTCGTTTGCCTTCCTTAAGAAACAACTGCAACAAAGGCAGTTCCGAAGATTGAAGAAATTTTCCATTCTTATCTGTTGTTTCTTCTGTTTGCTCTTGTGCAGCCAAGTCCAAAGAGTCTGCTTTCACTTTCCCTCCCTCAAACAAGCGAAAAATCTGCTTGCGTCCTGGGTAAGTTGCCTTACCACTTGAGTGTTTCATCACGGGGATGCCATCAATTTCCACCAGTTTGTAGACTCCATTGATAGCCGAACCTGTCACCAGTCGGGTTCCGAGTCCATAACCATCAATCTGGGCACCAGCAGCGACCAGTCGCGCGATTTCCCACTCATCCAAGTCGCCGCTTGCAACAATTGATACATCTGGAAGAAGCGATCGCACTTGTTTTGACAATGAAACTAAATCACCAGAGTCCAACCGAACCCCTGATAATTTCATTTCTCCTGAATTGACCTTCGCCGCCAATCGCTGAGCAGCAGCGATAGTATCGTAAGTATCAATTAACAAAGGCGCGCCAGGAAAATACTGTTGAAAAACTGTGAACGCTTGGTCTTCGCTACCTTCCATTGCTGATAGTGCCATCACAAAAGCGTGAGCCATCGTACCACTAGGTTTTTCTCCCAGTTGTAGCGCAGCTAACACGTTTGATGTCGCATCTAAACCACCAGCCAACGCTGCACGCGCCGCCCACAAAGACGCTTGAGGGCTGAATGCCCTTCTTGTCCCAAATTCCAGCAGCGTTGCTCCAACAGACGCTACATCGCGTAATCTTGCTGCGCGTGTGGCAATCAAACTCTGGTAATTTAAGGTATTTAACAGGTAAGTTTCTACCAGTTGCGCTTGCCAAAGCGGTGCTTCCACTCGCAACAGAGGTTCATTCGCAAACACCGCTGTTCCCTCGGGTAGTGCCCAAACATCCCCAGTAAAACGTCCTTCAGCCAGCAGTGACCAAAAACTCTCCGGGGCATTGGCAAAAATTCCTGTCGCCTGCAAAGCCTCTATCCCATCCGGACTAAAGCGGAATTTTTCCAAATATTCCAAGGCTTGCGCCAGCCCCATAGCAATCAAATAGCCAAAATTGTCTGGCAAACGTCTGACAAACAACTCAAAGCTTGCTCGTCGTTGTTCTAAACCTTCACCTGTATAACAAGCTGTCATTGTCAACTGGTAAAGATCTGTCAGCAGGCTATAATCAACAGCAGAAACTGTCAGTTCTGGATTGTTCTGCTGTTGCTGGTTGTTTGTATATCCATAGTTCAAGTTTGGGAAACTTGTCATCGAAAATTTGGGTAGAAACCCCGTCCTTGTAGGACGGCTTTACATTTTTGAACCATTACCGCCTTGGGACTACTCAATACCGTGTAATGAGTGCGTTGTACTTTCGTTCGGGCAATTACGAACTGATATTTTTCACCCCTTCGGGTGAGTCCTCCGGACACGCTACGCGAACGCCAGTTCCCTACGGCGGGAAACCCGCCTTCAGGACTGGACTCACCTGTACGCATAACGGTTTTGCTCCGTGGAGCCTTCCCAAAAGGGAGTAAAGTTAGCTTCTCCCAAGGGGAGACGCTTCGCGAACGACAATGTTATTGGTCGGTACTTTCCATTCATACACTAGCTTAACCCTCTAAACTTGTTTAATCTTTTGATTCTAGAGCTTGGAACTAGCTATGCCTAACGGCACGCTGCGCGAACGCATCCCAAGGTAGGAACTTAAACACTTACCAATAACGTAGTACTCAAGGTACTTAGTCTGGTCAACTAATCCTAAGATTTGAGGCTAGAAGCCCCTCGCCTTTAGGCAGGGGTGTTGACGGCATAGCGCCCTTGGAAGAATACTTCTTTATGGTAAATTTTACCATAAAGTAATGTTAATTTGAAACAGGCTCAGATTCTCGACTTCTTTAAAAAGTCGGGAATCTTGTTGTTCAGGAATGATTTAGTAGAATTGCTATATAGCAAAGAGTTTAGTGAAATGTGAAAGTATACCAAATGGAGGATGAATAGTCACATTCCAGATTATTTACGCTTCAAACCCTTATCCTTGAGCCTTAATTTGGCTGTTTTCTTAGCTAAAGAATTGCAACTATCTATCAATGAATATTGCAGAGAATGTAGATATATTGCCTATTAGTGCCAACAGAGAATGTCAGGGACTAGAGTAGATATGTCAGGAGAGATATCGCAATGAAAGCGATTACAAAAAACGGGGGTCTTATATTATGGCTTTCTCCAGGATGCTTGCTAGGGTGATGCAATATATTTCTGAAGCTGCAATGCGTATTTTTGGACCTAATGACGATGCATATCCAAATATCGGTGTACAACCGTTTACAGGAGAACCTTATAACGAAAGGGCAGCCGACACTTGGTAAATGATTTTATAAAAAGAGCTAATAGAAATCAAAATAGGTGGAGAGGAAAATCCGACATCCACCTATTTTTTTAGTTATTAATTATTAGTTATTCTTTTTTGTCGTTGCGTCTCCTGGTTAACAGTGATCCCACTCGAATTCAGCGAGTAGTAGTAAGCAGATGACCATTAAACCGCCGGTAGTCAGAAATTGCCAACCACCGCTATAAGGCAAGATGAAAATTCCCAGTACATGAACTACGCCTGTGAATATCAAGGTGCGCGATCGCACTGCTAACCCAGTACATAAGTAGCCGAGAGCACATAGTCCTAACCACAAAGGACAGAGATTCAATAATATTTCTCCCCATCCTAGAAAAATACCCAAATCAGTTAAGACGACCCCCAATAACATCAGCAGTACCCAGCAATACAGTATCCAGATAACCTGTCTTCGCTTAACCCAATAGGTACTCCAATAGACCATTGCTACAGTACCAATAAAAGAGAGGATTGACCACAAAGCCGCCTGCAAATCCCAACCTATAGGTAAAAACTGGGCAGTTGCAAACATTGGTATGAGAAGCAAACCCCAAATTATGAAAGCCTGATCTATGCGGGTATAAAAATTTGAATAAAGCTTGATTTTGCCGATTTGCCAGTTAACTAGCCAAAGTCCTTCTTCTAACTCGTGAATATTTAGCGGTGCTTGTTTGCGACGCAGAGGTGGTACAGAATTATTAAAAAAATTCATTTTATTCATTGCTGAATTTTAGGAGAATTGAACTTTTTAGGGCTTAAAATAGCCATATTTCTTTTTTATATTTATTTAGTAACCTCTAATCTGAATCTCTCTCTAGCTATGACTTTAGCTATGTTATATTCTGTCCTGCGTTAGAAGTTTGTTAGATTTTTTACATCTCAAAAAGTACAAACGCATTTACTTATGCGTCACTCCCTCAGATCAAGTCATTTTTGATATTTTTGACAAAAATGCTTTGTTATAAAACGGCAACATTTCGTTAAAATTTTATTTTTGTTAGTGTCACTTACAGAATGTGAACAGCCGTTCACAGTCTTTTGCCGTAAAGCTTCCGGGGCAATACATTTCGGTTAGTGATGTTTCCGCTCTATGAGATCCCCCAACCCCCTTAAAAAGGGGGCAGATAGTTCCCCCCTTTTTAAGGGGGGCTAGGGGGGATCAAGTACTATCCGAAAAGTATTGGGTTCCTGGGCTTTTGTTTTATTAAAATAAGATTTATAAATATTTATCAATATTTAATATTTTTAAAAGAGTGGAGTAGCGCTCACTAAGAACTCTCTTCACCCTGCTTGAAGTGGTAATGCATTTATATAGACTTTTCTTCAGCACAATCAGCCTTTTCGTTTCACTGCGTAAATCCTTTTTCAGCCAAACCACACTACACATTCCCTACTTTTGCTAGGGAACGAGAAATGAGGAGCGTGAAACAATGTTTTGGAAATTCATAGTTACTGCTTTAGTGTTACCCAGTTGCCTTGGCTTTGAGATTGCCGCAGCATCATTACAAAAAGGAGTTCAGACGCAGCCAAAGCCTGAGGAATTGGGAGCGCAAGTTGCTCAGATTGGTGATGATGCGTCAATTCAAACAGATTGGGAGGCAGATACTGAACAACTAAAACACCATAAATACCGCCACCATCATAAGCCCCGTCGCCGATATTACCGCCGTCATACACCTTGCCCACAAGGCTACAGACAGCATTACCGTCGCGGCTCTTACCATCCGCAGTATATTCATTACCGCAGAAGGCATGGCAATCACCACAGATATTACCGTCACGGGCAAAACCACCCCGACTACATTTATGAGCGCCATCTGTATCGCAACCCGTACAGATATCACCGTCACGGGCGCTACAACCATTAAAACAGTGAACAGTGAACAGGTAAGGCTGCGGGCTGGTGTGGTTGTACTGACACCAACGCTTTCTGTGTTCTTGGTGTGGTGTTTCCCCCGGAGGATGAAACTGATAACTGATAACTGATAACTGGTAACTGTTAATATAAGAACTGGCTTAAAACAAAAGCCAGTGCAGCAGTGCCTAAAGGAACTGTCAAATTATCAATACCAAGAAACGAAAAAACTTCTAGGCAAGTAGCAACTAAGGCAACAGCCACAGATATCAGCCAAGTTTGCCAAAGGTTCCCTTGTACACTGACTAAAATCAAACTCGTGACGAGAAAACTCACAACTGTCATTGTCAGGGAACCTTCCCAACTTTTTTGTCTGTCAAAGATCGTGTATTTGTGTTGCCCAAATCTTTGCCCAATTAAAGCTGCAAATCCATCTCCCCATGTCATAACCAAAACTCCTAGTACAGCATACTGGGGTTGTTGCAGCCTCCAGAACCAGGCAATTAAAATACCAATACTAACGGCATAGAAAAATGTCCCAAAACTTTTGCGTCCGACGCTATTAATACCAGGGAGAATAGGAAATCGGTAGGACAATAAAGTAAGAGCACTTGCTAAAATCGAAGCCGTAATGCCTACACTTGCGGGGATATTTAGCCACCAAGCGAGCAAAATCACATTGCCAGTGCCTATGTGGACTATCTTCCGCAGAATTTCTGGATCTTTATTGGCAAAGCGATTCACCAACCATGCGGCGAAAAGCATGAGCAGCACCCAAATTGCAACGGCAGCACTTTGCAGCCACAAAGGGGAAATCGACTCTAAATCAAAAAATGAAGTTAGCAAAGATGCAACAAAATGGAAAAATATAATCTTTATTACCACTGTATTAGATTTCGGGGACAGCAATGAAATTATTATTGATTTTGCTGATTCGCTTCTACCGAATGTTTATCTCGCCGCTGTTTCTTCCCACGTGTCGCTTTCAACCAACTTGTTCAATGTACGCCATCCAAGCAATTGAGCGATTTGGAGTCTGGCGCGGTAGTTGGTTGGCAATTCAGCGTATTTTGCGGTGTCATCCGTTTCATCCGGGCGGTTACGATCCCGTACCAGAAGCGTTAGGAACAGCAACAAAACAGTCGTCTTGCTGTGAACATCACGAATGAGACCTTATCATAAAGTACCAATCATTGAGTGTGGTGAACCATTGGTAAAGATTCCTTTGGAACTGTTCGCAGTAGAATCTCCGCATCCTTATGAAAAACTGGGTGCGCCTTATGGCGATCGCTCTCCTTATTTTCTTCGCCAAACCATTGTTGACAATTTGATAGCAGCCCAAAATTACCTGCAACTGCTGCGTCCTAACTGGCACATCCAAATCTTTGATGCTTATCGCCCTGTCGCTGTACAGCAGTTTATGGTGAATTACGCTTTTGGCGAAGCCTTGCACATGGCGGGACTCACCGGGGCTGAGTTATCACCAGAAAACAGCCAAGCTATCTGGGACGAGGTTTATAAAATTTGGGCTGAACCGAGTCTGGATGAAAAAACTCCGCCTCCCCACAGTACCGGCGCTGCTGTTGATGTGACACTGGTAGATGATACGGGAGAAATTGTGAATATGGGTTCGCCTATAGATGAAATGTCAGAGCGATCGCATCCAGACTACTTTGCTAGTTCTTCCTCCGCACAGGCACAACAGTATCATGCCAATCGTCAGCTATTATGCAATGTTATGCAAAAAGCAGCATTTCAACGCAATCCTAGAGAGTGGTGGCACTTTTCCCTAGGCGAGCAGATGTGGGCTTGGCTGAAGAATCAAGCCAATCCCAGCAATCCAGTTGTTGCACGATATGGACGCGTTGTGTAGTCTAACGCATCTAAGCATCTTGAGGGTTGAGCTGGATTAACTCTTCTGTAGTGTAAGTTCCCACTGGACTCCAAACCAAATACGGAACGAGTAACAGCGCCGCCAGTCTAGAAATCGGCAAAACAGAGAGTGTGAGCAACACACCCAAGATAACACCAACTGACCCAAGAACTTCCCCGACTCTCAAACTGCGCCACCTTAGCATTGCTGGGATGTAGGCGATGGTGATAATTTCTAGCAGGAGGTATAAACCCATCACGACCCAGGTTATCAAGCTTCCTGGATTCTTTTCCCAGACAATATAGGCAGAAGCAGCACCGCAAATAAAAATTACAGTCCAAATGATCGGGATAAGTGGCTCAAAAATTAGCCACCGGGGACGACTTAACCGTGCAAACCATTTGACATCACGAGGCGTGATGAAAAAACTACCAATTGCAATTGCAAAAGTCACAGCCCCAATTACCATCCAAGATTGAATCATAGTTATACACTTTTTGATAGTTTTGTCAATGTATTCAAGGCAATTGTGGCAATTTAGGGCATGAGTTTAATCAACCGCAGGGTTGAATATTTTAAGCAGTTACCAAGTACCCGCAGTATCCGTTATCAGTTATTCTCTGCTGCTGGTACTGTTTTAGGCATCTTGAGGATTGAGTCGCTTCATCGTCCAAGTGGTGTATGTACCTATTGGACTCCAAACCAAGTAAGGAACGAGTAGCAGTGCCGCCCAACCAGAAACAGGTAAAACTACAAGTGTTAATATAATGCTTATAAGGAAACCCGTACCGCCGATAATCGTACCCGCCTTAAGACTGCGAAGCCGCAACATCACAGGGTTGAAGGCAATGGTAACAATTTCCAGAAGCAGGTATAATCCCATACGCAACCAGGTTGTGGTGGTTCCTGGGTCTTTTTCCCAAACAATATAAGCAGACCAAGCGCCACAAATAAATACAATAGTCCAAATAACTGGAATCGCTGCTTCAAAAGTTAACCATCTGGGTCTTTGGAGACGCTTGAACCATTTCACATCGCCAGGAGTGATGAAGTTAGCACCTAAAGCCACTAAGAAAGCTACTCCCCCAATCACCATCCAAGATTTAATCATGCCCCGTCATCCTTTGCATGGCACTTTGATCACGCCACATAGTGCGATTCTGTCAGCTTAGGGGCTAATGACTCATCATACCTGAGTTTGATAAACACAGATGGAGAGGATGAGGGGGATCAGGGAGATGAGGGAGATGAGGGAGACAAATCAATTCAAAATTCAAAATTTTGAATTGATTTATCCCTACTTAACCACGCCAGAATGCCCAGGTATATCACCTATTGGTTCTACCCTTCCGCCTAAATATTTGGCAAGAAACTCTTCGGCTTTAGCATAGAAGTGCAGCCTGTTTTGCGGACGTGCAAAACCGTGTCCTTCATCTGTGTAGAGGATGTACTCTACAGGCTTATTTGCTTTTCGCATCGCTGCAACGATTTGTTCGCTTTCCGCCTGCTTCACTCGTGGATCATTTGCACCTTGTCCAATCAGCAACGGTACTTTGATGCGATCTACAAAAAATAACGGAGAACGAGACTTGAGGAAATCTGGCTCTTTTTCTAGATTACCCACACGATTGTAGAATTTCGCCCGCCCTGACTCCCAATAAGGAGGAATACTTTTTAACAGCGTGAGCAAGTTGCTAGGACCAACAATATCTACACCAGCAGCAAACACATCAGGAGTGAATGTTAATCCTACCAACGTCGCATAACCGCCGTAGGAACCACCCATGATCGCAACTTTTTTCCGATCAGCGATACCCTGTTGGACAATCCAGTTAACGCCATCAATCAAGTCATTATGCATTTTACCCGCCCATTCACGATTTCCGGCATTCAAGAACTTTTTGCCGTATCCGGTAGAACCTCGAAAGTTGACTTGTAGAACTGCGTAGCCACGGTTTGCTAGCCACTGCGCTTCTGGGTCATAACCCCAAATATCCCGCGCCCAAGGTCCACCATGCACGAGTAAGACTGTGGGTAAATTTTTTGCTGGAATTCCTACAGGTGTTGTTAGGTAGCCGTGGATAGTCAACCCGTCCCGAGATTTGTAGGAAATCGGTTTCATTTGGGCGAGTTGTAGTCCTTCCAATTTCGGTTGATTGCTGAAGAGGAGTTTGCTTTGCTTGGAGGTACGGTCGTAGATGTAGTAATAGGCGGGACCGTTATCGATACGGTAAGAAACGAGCCAAGTTTTATCAGCCAAGTCGCGGTCAACTACGGAAAATTCCCCTCGCCGGACTTTGGATATTGTCTGAAAATCTGGGGCAATACTTTTATCGAGTACTTGCCACTCTAATTTATCTTTATAAAAGCCAACAGCCTGAATTTGGCGTTTCGTTGGATGAATAAACATCCCTCCCTGATCATACTGCGGGTCTTGGGCAATCACGCTTTCTTTACCCGTTGCTAAGTTAAGCGCCAAAACTCGTGTCGCATTCACATTGTGACTACCCGTGATATAAAGCGTTTTGCCATCACCGGAAAAGCCAACAGCACCGCCTTGATCATCAGGTCCCCATTTGCGAACTATCTTCCAGGGTTGATTTGTTGTTTCTCTAACGGATAAGGTAGAACCACCATCAGGAGTCGTGGCTACAGATGCACGGATTTTTAACTGTGGATCTGCAACTGACTCAGTCACGTTGACGGAGTTTTCTAATTCCAGTTTTGCTGTTCCCGTTTTCAGGTCGATACGGTAAGCATCGTGCTTGCGGGGGTCTTTGATATTCATCCCCACCAGCATTTCATTAGGAAAATTGGGATCTAGGGCGATCATTTGCGCTTTCACGCCCTTGTATGGTGTCAAGTCGCGCACCTGATTGGACTTTACATTAACAGCATAAAAATGATAGTTTTCATCACCATCTGTATCTTGCAAGTATATTAATTGCTCACTGTTATAAGTCCAGAAGTAACTACGGATACCCCGCTTTTGATCAGCGGTTAGCACTCGGTCATCGTTTTTACCTAAAGTACGTATCCATACCTGCAAAACATTATTTTTATCAGGTGCGATGTATGTCAGGTATTTTCCATTAGGAGATAGTTGCGGATTCGTTCTTTCTGGATTTCCAAATAGAATCTGTCGGGGAATGAGTGGCGGTAAATCAGCGAAGGATTGACTGATGTTGGTTAAGAATGTTGCTGCAACGACTAAGGGGACAGCTACTACAGAGAAATATTTTTTGTTCATAAATTAAACACACTGGAAAATCTGCAAAGCAGAATGCTTGCAACGACGGTTTTTAATGATTTAAGTGTCTCTCAGAGGACGGGAAATGGACAGCGAAAAATGGTGAATTATAAACCAATACCGCCGTTCAGCTAAGGATTTTTTGTGATAGCGTATCCCTCACCGGACACTTTGCGACGAGCGCGTGGCACTAATGTGCAGTCGAATACACCTGTAGAACTTTCGGATGCAACCTAAGATTGCATTGGTTATCGTTTTTGCAAATTGTCTTATCGACAACCGTATTGCTTTCTAAAACAAGCATAAGTATATACTATGACTAATTTGTCACTTAAACAGATTTTAACTGTCACTTGACTAATATTTAATATTTAGCTGATAGGTTGATTTTGCAGAGTTAGGTCGGGCTTTACAGGGGAAGAGTAAAACTGATATTTAGCACTGATTGTTCAGATTTTCATAAGCCAATCAAACTTTTTGAAGGTTTTGACAATAGCCCCTAGTGTGCTGGTAGAAACGAACCTCGGTATCACTTGCTCGGCTTTAAGTTGCGTCAACAACAGTTCTTCAGGGAGAAGTGTATGCAGTGGTTCGATGTTGAGCGCTTGCTATCAAGTTCGATGAAACGGCGGCGCTTTATGATTGGTGCTGGAGCCATGAGTGGGTTCGCGATCGCCACTCAGTTCCCTAGAAGAGTCAACGCCCAGCCTAAATTCTCTGCTTATCCATTTAGTCTGGGTGTCGCTTCCGGCGATCCACTCCCAGATAGTGTCGTTCTGTGGACACGAGTAGCACCAGAGCCACTAGCCGAAGGAGGCGGAATGCCGCAGCAAAACTTAAGAGTGCAGTGGCAAGTTGCGAAGGATGAAAATATGCAACAAGTTGTCCGCAGTGGCACAGCCATAGCAACTCCAGAGTTTGCCCACTCCGTCCATGTTGAGGTGCAAGGACTAGAGCCTGAACGCTGGTATTGGTATCAATTTCGAGTAGGCAATGAAGTAAGCCAGATCGGTCGGACTCGTACTGCTCCCCTTCCTGGTTCTGTTCTCAATCAGCTAAACTTTGCGTTTGTCACCTGTCAGAAGTGGGAAGATGGTTTCTACTGTGCCTACCGCAACTTAGCAAACGAAGAGCTAGATGTCGTGTTCCATTTAGGTGACTACATTTACGAGTACGCCATCAATGCTACAGGTGGTGTACGTAATGTATCCTTACCAGAGCAGTTTCAGCAAGAGACAAAAACTCTAGAGCAGTATCGCCTCCGCTATGCTCTGTACAAAACTGACCCAGACTTACAAAAAGCTCATGCCTTGTTCCCGTTTGTGGTCACTTGGGATGACCATGAAGTAGACAACGACTACACTGACGATCTCTCAGAAAAAAACGACCCAGTTGAAGATTTCCTTGAGCGGCGAGCTGCTGCTTATAGAGCTTACTACGAGCATCAGCCCCTACGCCGATTCTCCGTGCCACGAGGAGCGGATATGCTCCTTTATCGGCGACTGACCTTTGGAAATTTAGCTGAGTTTAGCGTGCTTGACACGCGACAGTATCGCAGCGACCAACCATGCGGCGACGGCGAGACACCCCGGTGCGATGCAGCATTGGATCAAGCAAAGACAATGACTGGCGACAGGCAAGAACGTTGGCTGTTTGAGGGTTTGGATCGTTCTCAGACACGCTGGAACATCATTGCCCAGCAAGTGCTTATGGCGGAGTTGGATCATAAGATAGGGGAGGGCGAAATCTTTTGGAACGACTCTTGGGACGGTTATCCCCTTGCACGCAACCGCATCCTCAGCCATATTGCAGACCGAAAGATTGCCAATCCGGTTGTCATCACCGGGGATTGGCACTCTACATTCGTTAATGATCTCAAACTCGATTTCAAAGACCCTAACTCACCTACTGTGGCTAGTGAATTCGTGACCCCCTCACTCACTAGTAACGGCGACCGAATTGTCTACGGTCCTTACTACGGTCCAATGATCCCAGAAAATCCACATATTAAGTTCTTTGATGGCGATCGCCGTGGCTACTTCCGGGTCAACCTCAACCACGAGCGCTGGCAGACAGATCTGCGTTTTGTCACAACTGTGAGCCGTTCGGACGCACCGATAAACACCTTTGCTTCATTCGTTGTCGAAAATGGTCGCCCAGGCGTTCAACAAGCATAAGAAGGCTAAAGTTCATAATTACTCACACCAATCCAGAACGCAGTGCGACAACTGCTGCTTGCACGCGATCATCAACAGATAATTTGTTCATAATCCCGCGCACGTGAGTTTTAATAGTGTTGGGACTCAGATAAAGCTTTTCAGCAATTTCTGGGTTGCTTAAACCTTCTACCATCAGTCTCAACACTTCTAACTCGCGCTGAGATAGATTTGCTGCGTTTCCACTAGGGGAAGGGGGTTTGAGATTGTCAATAACTCGTCTGGCAATTTGGGGATCAAGGTAGGTTGCGCCTTCAACAGCAGCGGCGATCGCACTCATAAGTCTCTCTACACTTGCTCCTTTGATACAATATGCATCCGCACCGCTAGACAAGGCAGCAATAATTTCTGTGTCTGTTTGATGAGATGTCAGCATCACGACATGAGTTTCTGGTAGTGCTGCCTTAATTTGCTGTGTTGCAGCAATCCCATCCAACCTAGGTAAACCAATATCCATCACCACAAGATCGGGTTTCAGTTTGAGTGCTGCTTGCACACCCAGATAGCCATCTTCCGCTTGTCCCACAATTTCCAACTGCGGATGAGCCATTAATGACTGTTCCAGTCCCAGTTGCATCATTGGGTCATCTTCTACAATTAAAATCCGCAGCACAGAAACATTGGCTGGTAGATTTAAGCGAAAATTATTATCCTGAGACATTATTCTATTGACTTTATAGCAGTTTTCTGTAGTGTGGGCATTGCCTACTAATATCTCAAATGTCCATCACATAAGCTTTGATAGCAATGCCCCGAAGTTCCCTACGGCGGGAAACCCGCCTGCAGGACTTCTCTCCACCCTACGATATGAACAAATGACTAACTTTTTTATTCTTCCACGCGATATCCCAACTCTGCTAAACGTGTCCGAGACTGACGCCATTTTGGTTGCACTTTGACGAACAGTTCCAAGTAAACTTTTCCAGCAATTAACTTTTGGATTTGTTCGCGTGCTGCACTACCAATTGCTTTTAACATTGCTCCACCTTTACCAATGAGAATTCCTTTTTGGGAATCGCGCTCAACGTGTATGGTAGCAAGTACACGGGTAATAGCTGGTGTTTCCTCCACCAAGTCAATGGCGATCGCTACTGAATGGGGAACTTCTTCACGAGTTAACAGCAAAATCTGTTCGCGAATCAATTCGCCCATAATAAAGCGTTCTGGTTGGTCAGTGACTAAATCAGGCGGATAGTAGTATGGTCCTGTTTCTAACTGTTCAATCAATAACTGTTGTAGATCGGGTAATCCTACACCTGTTTTGGCAGAAAATTTTACCGTTTCCCACTGATGCGACTTTGCCAGTTGAACGTAGCTATTATCTATTGTCTGCGAATCTTGCGGTTGTTGGTCGATTTTGTTTAAGCCCAAAATCACTGGTGTTGGACTGTTAGTGAGTAAATCGGCAATAAAGCGATCGCCTGTACCACAAGCAACCGATCCATCTACCACAAACAACAACACATCTACCGATTCAATAGCTATTTTCGCATTTTGCACCAGCACTTGCCCCAATTGATGATGGGGTTTATGAATTCCTGGGGTATCTACAAAAATCAGCTGCGCTTCTGGAGTGGTTAAAATTCCTCGTAACCGATTGCGCGTCGTTTGTGCTACTGGTGATGTAATGGCAATTTTTTGTCCTACTAATTCATTCATCAACGTAGATTTACCGACATTTGGGCGACCAATAATGCCGATAAAACCTGATCTGAATTCAGGAGGAGCCTGTGGAATCATCACTTCTCCTGAATTAGAGAAGATGTCATATTGACTACTATTCACCTGTGGCTCCACCGTCATATTTTACATTTGGGACTACTGAGTTTTCTGTGTAAACACAAAACAAACATGAAATCACCCTGAAATTTCTAGCAATTGCTTTGGCTTAAGTTTAATTTACTACTAATTATCTTTCACTGCCCACTACGTATAGCAAAAAGCAAAATCTTATAATTATTTCCAATGGAGGAAAATGCTTTGGTTCAGGCAAAGCCTTCTGTAACAGACTACTCAATAATTCCTAGTACCAACTCGCCTTCGTTTACCGCCTGATTCGCAGAAATATCATAAACTAATCCATCTTGTTCTGCACTAACATCAATCACAGTAGGTAACTTACCTTCTTTATTAAAATTCAAAATTTGATAAAGTCGTTCTCCAGCTTTTACTGAACTTCCCAATTCTACTCGTGATTGAATCATTCCACCTGTTGGGGCATAATATCTTTTCATCTGAGTTCTTGGTTTCAAAAGCATCTCATAAGATTCGCTTTCCTTGAGAGGAAAGCCAGAGATTTGCAAAATTCCTTTGTGTGCTAAATAGTTTTTCACACCTCGAACACCTTTCTCGACTGAATCTGGGTTCATTTGCATTCCCGTACCAAGTTCGAGTGTCCAAGCCTCTATATCAAACCTAACTTCTCTACCAAGCTCTTTGAAATACTTTTCCAAAGCTAGCCAAGGTTGGATAAAAGCTTTATCAAAACCATCTTCATCACATAAATCAAATTGAATTCCAAATTGAAGTAAGAAATGTTTTGCACTGTCTTCTCTGTTAGGGAAGAGATAAAGGTAGTTTAATCCTTGATTGGTGTGACTGTGTAAGTCAATCAAATAATCTGCATCTAAACAAAGAGATTGCAGTTTGTAGCTAAAGCGCTCAGTGTAAGGAAGTCCACTGGAGGAGTTAAATTTTTCTAAAAATTGGGCAAACTTTTCCTGAATTTGAGAGAGGTAATTTTTTCTCACAACCTCTAGTTCAAAATTTATTTGAGATTTGGCAAATCCCAATAAATCATCAGCATGTTTTTCGTAGTCCCAAAATATGCGGTTCCAATCTTTTCCTTCATAACTACAGAATCGTCCTGAGGAAAAAATGTGCGATCGCTGATTCGTTGCGATTGGGTTACAAACAGGTACTAACCAAATTTCCCCAGATAAATCTGTCTCATTGATTGTCTGCAAAAACTCAATGAGCTGGTGAATAACAGCATTACCAGCGATTTCAGCACCGTGCAAATTAGATTGGATATAAACTTTTTTGCCCGGTTGAGCGCCAATAAATTTGTAGACTTGCAGGGATAAGACATCGCCTGAAGCCATGTGGCGCAGTGGAATGGTAGAAATAGTGGGGAGCATGGTAAAAATTGGTTTACTAATGTATTGCACCTGTGTGATCACCCGCCATATCATGTCCGCTCAATTACCGACAAATCCTGGAAAACCCCACCCCGATGAGTGGCTACGCCAAAGTTCCCCTCCCCGCTTGCGGTGAGTCCAGCGCTGCAGGCGGGTTTCCCGCCGTAGGCGACTGGCGTTCGCGTAGCGTGCCGAAGGCATACCCGGAGGGGGAGGGGTTAGGGGTGGGGTTCTGTAATTATGGGTAATTTGCCGGACATCATATCAGGGTCATAAACCCTTGGGTAATAGCGAAAGTCCTCTTAAAAGGACTAAATCTTTGGAAAATTTGGGTTTTAGTCCATTTTAATAAACTTCAGCTATAAGTCAGGAACTTGAGTTCTACAGCTTGTTTTGCCAAATTTGCGTAATTTATTCAAAAAACCACAGATATAAAAATAAGACAGTCATCATGTAGTTGCAAAATTAAGGAATATTCCGGTGCATCACTTTTCCTTGGCTTTACTCACTAACAGGCTTCATCGCTTCGCTTTGCTGACTGCGACAGTGCTAGTGTCTTTAACTGCGATACCACTGACTGAAACTAATTTGGGGATGGTGAGTGCATCGGCACAAGCGCAAACGACACAAGAACGGAATGCTAAGGCGAAGCGGCTATACCAAGTAGGTGTTCACCAGTATAAGCAAAGTCAGTTTCGAGAAGCGTTAGAGACGTTTCAACAGGTTTTAGTTATTTTTGGAGAAATTGGGGAGCGTAAAGGAGAAGGTGCAACCCTCGACTACATTGGGTCAGTTTACCGCAACCTGGGTCAGTACCCGAAAGCCTTAGAGTTTTATACTCAAGCATTAGCCATTCACAAACAAATCGGCAACAAAACAGGGGAAGGTACGACCCTTACTGGCATTGGAGCAGTTTACCGCAACCTGGGTCAGTACCCGAAAGCCTTAGAGTTTTATACTCAAGCATTAGCCATTCACAAACAAATTGGCAACAAAACAGGGGAAGGTACGACCCTTACTGGCATTGGAGCAGTTTACTACAACCTGGGTCAGTACCCGAAAGCCTTAGAGTTTGATCAACAAGCATTAGCCATTCACAAACAAATTGGCGACAAAGCGATGGAAGGTGCGACCCTGAATAACATTGGGTTAGTTTACTACAACCTGGGTCAGTACCCGAAAGCCTTAGAGTTTGATCAACAAGCATTAGCCATTCACAAACAAATTGGCAACAAAGCAGAGGAAGGTACAACCCTTAATAACATTGGGTTAGTTTACTACAACCTGGGTCAGTACCCGAAAGCCTTAGAGTTTTATACTCAAGCATTAGCCATTTATAAACAAATCGGCAACAAGGCAGCGGAAGCTATGATTCTTCGTAATATTGGGTCAGTTTACTACAACCTGGGTCAGTACCCGAAAGCCTTAGAGTTTTATACTCAAGCATTAGCCATTCACAAACAAATCGACAACAAAGCAGAGGAAGGTACGACCCTTACTGGCATTGCGTCAGTTTACGACAACCTGGGTCAGTACCCGAAAGCCTTAGAGTTTTATACTCAAGCATTAGCCATTCACAAACAAATCGGCAACAAAGCACACGAAGGTACGACCCTGAATAACACTGGGTCAGTTTACGACAAGTTGGGTCAGTACCCGAAAGCCTTAGAGTTTTATACTCAAGCATTAGCCATTACCAAACAAATTGGCGACAAAGCAGGGGAAGGTACGATCCTGAATAACATTGGGTCAGTTTACAATAACCTGGGTCAGTACCCAAAAGCCTTAGAGTTTTATACTCAAGCATTAGCCATTGCCAAACAAATCGGCAACAAAGCACAGGAAGGTACGACCCTGAATAACATTGGGTTAGTTTACAATAACCTGGGTCAGTACCCGAAAGCTTTAGAGTTTTATACTCAAGCATTAGCCATTACCAAACAAATCGGCAACAAAGCACAGGAAGGTACGACCCTGAATAACATTGGGTTCGTTTACAATAACCTGGGTCAGTACCCAAAAGCCTTAGAGTTTTATACTCAAGCATTAGCCATTGCCAAACAAATCGGCAACAAAGCACAGGAAGGTACGACCCTTAATAACATTGGGTTAGTTTACAATAACCTGGGTCAGTACTCGAAAGCTGAAAAAATGCTATTCGCTGCCATTGAGGTGAGCGAGTCTGTGCGACCTGGATTAAAAGATGACCAGAAAATCTCAATCTTTGAAACCCAAGCTAATGCCTACCGCTTTTTGCAACAAGCCTTGGTGGCTCAGAATAAAAATCATACGGCATTAGAAATTGCCGAACGCGGTAGAGCCAGAGCGTTTGTGGAATTATTAGCCTCAAAGCTATCCCCCAACCCTAACATTCAACAGCTCAAGCCACCTACGCCACCTAACATCAAGCAAATTCAACAAATCGCTCAACAACAAAAGGCAACACTCGTTGAATATTCGATTTTTTACGCTCCGTTTCAAGTTCAAGGTAAAGAAGAATGGCATCCACAACTCTACATTTGGGTAGTCAAACCCACAGGTGAAGTTGCCTTTAAGCAAGTAGACATCAAATCCCTGGATACACCTTTAGCAGACCTCGTTGCCAAAAGCCATACATCCATCCGTGCCAGAAGTGGCGATGTCGCTGCTGTTCCTGGGGAAGCATCAGCAAAACCTCGCCAAAAAAAACCATTACAGCAACTCTATCAAATACTTATTCAACCGATCGCCTCGGAGTTACCACAAGACTCAAATGCCCGTATCATTTTTATCCCGCAAGCTGAGTTGTTTTTCGTTCCCTTCCCAGCTTTGCAAGATGCTTCTGGCAAATACCTCATCGAAAAACATACCATTCTCACCGCTCCTGCTATCCAAGTTTTGGAGTTAACCCACAAGCAAAAGATAAACAAGCGCAAGGCGATAGAAAATCACCCTGCATTGGTAGTCGGTAATCCTACAATGCCTCAGCAGTTGTCACCGCTACCAGGTGCAGAACAAGAAGCACTGGAAATTGCCAAAATGCTCAATACCAAAGCATTAACGGGTAGTAAAGCTACTGAAACCACTGTGAAGCAATTGATGCAGTCGGTTGACATTGTGCATTTGGCAACCCACGGGCTACTCGATGATTTTAAAGGCTTGGGCGTACCGGGAGCCATTGCCCTTGCTCCCTCCGGTCAAGATGATGGGTTGCTGACAAGCGGTGAAATTTTCGACATGAAACTTAATGCTGATTTAGTAGTCCTGAGTGCTTGCGATACTGGCAGAGGGGACATCAAGAGCGATGGTGTTATCGGTTTGTCTCGCTCTTTAATTACTGCGGGCGCACCCAGTATTATCGTATCTTTATGGGCAGTGCCGGATGACTCTACAGCAATGCTGATGACGGAGTTTTATCAAAATCTGCGGCGAAACCCAGATAAAGCTGTTGCATTGCGAAATGCTATGCTGTCAACAATGAAAAAGCATTACCATCCTCGCGACTGGGCAGCATTTACCCTCATTGGCGAAGCTGAGTGAATTAGGGCAGACAAGATGCCTGCCCTATCTCAATTAAGTCCCTGGTAAATTACGTAAGCGCTCATTAAAATGAGTCCGCTCAGCCAACGCCTTGAGTAGAGGACCATGTGAGCCAAATTCTACAATACTTACAGACCCAACTGGGCATCCCAAGCGGTAGCGAAAGCGTCCCACATCAATTCCCAACAAACTGCACAGCATAATTCTGATAGTTGCCTTGTGGGCAACAATTAAAACATTGCCACTACTGTAAAGTTGCTTGATTTCTTCAATAACCTGCGTAGCACGAGATGCGATCGCAATTGCCATTTCCCCGCCTGTAGGCGCATACCAAGCTGGATCTGCTAACCAGCGAATATAATCATCATGAAATTCTTGGTTTACCGTCTCTGGTGTTTTGCCTTCCCATTTGCCGTAGTTGATTTCCTTCAAGCCATCCCGGAGTTCTGGTTGCATTCCTATTGCTTCAGACAGAGGTTTTGCTGTGGCGATCGCTCGCCCCATAGGACTACAAAAAATTGCCTTCCAAGGAGTAGAACTGTATGAAGCAGCAAAAGCCTTAGCCATCTCCAAGCCATCTGCCGTAAGTTCTGGATCTATCGAACCACAGAAGAAATTATTACGGCTGTATTCTGTCTGCCCATGACGGAGGAAATAAAGAGTTAGACTCATATCAATTAGGATTTTAGATTGGTCACTAGTCATTGTAGAGACACGCTCTCATGAAAGCGTCTGTACATCTTTGTCTCCCACGCCCGTCGTGCTTGTACTCCCATGTACTCTTCCCGGTTTCAAGTCCTGTAATTGTTATCTATAGTAGGGGCTATGGCTAATATAACGAAGTGCCGATAACATATACACTTCAGCTTGGAACAGGAATCATGGCAACAACACAAGTCAATCCTTATCTCGATGGTAACTTTGCGCCAGTGGGTGAAGAAATCACCGTTAACACTCTGCAAGTCATAGGTGAACTACCTCCCGACTTATCAGGAATGTTCGTGCGCAATGGTCCTAATCCCCAATGGACACCCATCGGAAAGTATCATTGGTTTGATGGCGATGGAATGTTGCATGGGGTACGAATTAGCAACGGCAAAGCCACCTATCGCAATCGGTATGTGCGGACAAAAGCCTGGAAAATTGAGAACGAAGTGGGTAAAGCTGTTTGGACTGGCTTACTAGAACCGCCCAAAAAGAACAGTCTTCCCAAACCAATCAAGAATGCGGCTAACACGGCTCTTGTATGGCATGCAGGTCAACTCTTGGCGCTGTGGGAGGGGGGTGCGCCTCACGCAATTAGGGTTCCTGAGTTAAAGACGATTGGTGAACATACCTACAATGGCAAGCTCGTTTCAGCGGTGACTGCTCATCCCAAAGTAGACCCAGTGACGGGTGAGATGATGTTCTTTGGTTACGGTTTTACACCACCATACCTGCAATACAGTGTGGTTTCACCAGAAGGCGAACTTTTGCAGACGGAACCTATTGACATACCAATGCCAGTGATGATGCATGATTTTGCCATCACTGAAGACTACACAATTTTTATGGATTTACCCCTGACTTTCAGTAAGGAAAGGATGAAACGGGGCGAACCTTTGATGAAGTTTGAGCGTGACAAACCCAGCCGCTTTGGTATTGTTCCACGTTACGGTAATAACAGTAACATTCGCTGGTTTGAGAGTCCCGCTTGCTATATCTTCCACACTCTCAATGCCTACGAGGAAGGAGACGAAGTGGTGCTGATTGCTTGTCGCATGAATTCTACCACTGTCTTAGCTATGCCGCAAGACACACACACCGATTCGGAAGCAGGTATCCCCCGCCTGCATCGTTGGCGGTTTAACGTGAAAACGGGCAAAGTCAGCGAAGAAATGCTGGATGATATCGCCTCCGAATTTCCCCGTGTCAATGAAAATCTGTTAGGACAAAAAACCCGATACGGATACACTGGCAAACTGGCGAAAGGTTCGATGCCTTTGTTCGAGGGTATCATCAAGTATGACCTCAGCGCTGGCAAGTCCCAAACCCATGAATTTGGAAGAGGGCGCTATGGCGGTGAAGCTGTATTTGTACCACGTCCTGGTGCAACAGCAGAAGATGATGGCTGGCTGGTGACTTTCGTTTACGATACTGTAGAGGAGACTTCTGAACTCGTGGTTGTCAGTGCTCAGGATATCACAGGTGAACCAGTGGCACGAGTGATCATTCCCCAGCGAGTGCCTTATGGGTTCCACGGTGCTTGGGTTTCTGAGGAACAGTTGAAAGCTTCTGTTTAGATTTATACTCAACTGCCTTGATGCGTATCACCTCACCCCCATCCCCTCTCCTTACCAAGGAGAGGGGTGCCCGTGAGGGCGGGGTGGGCTTTTGCGACAATCGTGAGCGAGTATCAGAAGGCATGATGTAACGTAATTACAAGAGTTTTGGCTTAAGTTGACACGTATGAGCATTGCCGTGCTCTTAGCGAGAATTACTTAACTCCTGAATCAGTTCATTAGGCGTCAGAATTCGAGGGGTAGCCACCGGGAAATCTTGGGGATTGCGGGTAACAATGGCATCTAGTTGATTAATGACAGCACAACTATACTGAATTGCATCTTCAAAATCCCTAAAGTTGGCAGTTAGCGCCATTGTTATTGTTGCTCTATCTACTGTGACAACTTGGCAGAAGGTGACTAACTGCCTTAAATAATTCATTGTCCATTCTCGACCTCTGAGCTTACGGATAATATAGTACAAATCGCCAAACGTTGAGGCTGAAACATAACCTTCGACCTGCCCTTGCTCAATCAGTACTAAAACTTGTTCGCTCGCCTCCAAGAAAGGCTCACGTTCAAGAGCATCATCTACAATGATGTTTGTATCTAGCAGGACTTTCACAAGTTATGTTTTTCCTTCAAATACTCCCACTTCGCCTCATCTGGATCAAAGTCAGGTGGAACGAGAGGAGCATTTTCAAATAAACCCTCAAATGCTTTCACTCTTGACTTTCTCTTGGATGTTTCTGGTTGTGACTCGCTTTCTGGAACTATGGAATTAGCAGCCGTTTCAACTGCCTGCAAGACAATCACTTCCACATCTCCTGGTGGCATATTAACTGCTTCCGTAATTACTAAGTTACCTGCTGCGTCAATTTTTCCCTTGAGCTTATAAGCTTGCATATTCCTGTCCTTGTTTTTTTCTAGCATAACCAGTACGTGTTCATGGGTGTTATCATTCTGCAACATTGAAACAACTGCGCCAACTATAGCAAGAGCTTTAAGTTAAAAATTATTTTAGATTGGCTTGAGCAACAGCAAAAACCAAAAAATCGTAATTTCTTGTTGGGTTGAAGAAATGAAACCCAACCTACGTAACTTTTAAAATGGACGATCTGGTCGAAGAACAATCAAATGGTGGCGAGCGCGAGAAGCGCCTACATACAGCAAATTATTTGAATTTTTAATATTGTTCGGCGACTCAGTCTCTACTAAAATAACAACCCGACTTTCAAGCCCTTTGAAGTGGTGGATTGTATTGCATAGAATTTCATTACTACTTAGGTTAGGGTCTGCTTTGATTCGGAATTGTCCAACAATCTGGTTCTGGAGCGATTGTTTACGTGTAGTTGTCAAAATTACAATGTCCTTGGTTGCAAAACCCTCATGAACCACTAGACGGTGGAGAATACGTCCAAGCGTATTTTTTAAATAGTTTTTCACAGAGGGCGTGAAAGGTGTAAATATGCAGATTTGGTTTCCAATTAACACTCTGACTCATAAATGTAGCCAAACCTTTGTTGTAACAAGTTAGTAAAACACTAAATCCCTGTTCGTTGAGGCGACGAGCCTTTTCAAGCGCTAATAAAGTTTTGCCTGAACCAGCACAACCACTAATAGCTACACGCCGATGATTTGCCAGAAAATCCACTATGCTAATTTGTTGCTCAGTTAAATCCTTAAAAGCATCATCGTTATGACGTGGTGGCAGTACTCGGTCAATTGGTGCAATGACTTTGATCAGTTCTTTAACACTATTCGCATCAAATTTGCTTCTAGATGGATTTTGAGGTGGATTTTGACCTCGCCAGTAGTTCAAGACAGCCTGCACCCAACCTGATAAGTTATTCAACTGGGTGCAATCGAGTATAATTTCGCGTGGAGCGTCTAAGGGAAGACTGCCATTGACTTCGACATTGGGGAAAGCTACGGCGTGTCCTATTGGAATCCAACTGTTCTTCCAAAAAGACAATTCCCTAAGGCGACTAAGCAAACTGTACTTGCTGTCGCACGCTTGTTTGAAAGGGTCTTTTACACTATCGTTGTTGCTGTACCACTGGTCTGCTCTGCCGTTGTAGCGAATTTCGCCACCTTTGACTTCTACTATCAAAATACCTAGATTAGGACAAGCGATAACAAAATCAGCTTCGCCATCTCTCGCGCCGTTACGAAGATTACGTACTTGCCAGCGAACCTGATGAAAGACCGTAAAACTATCTGATAACTGTTCCTGTAGTGCCTTGTATAAAAGTTTTTCTGCATTGCTTTTAACATCAGAACGCAGCTTTTCAGGAAACATCTTTGCCACAACGCACCTCAAGTTTTATTTTGCTACACAAGACAGTCCTGGCTCACAAATCTTAGTGGACTTATTTATAGAGTTCCCTGAAATTTCTACGCAGTAACAGGCAATTACTGAAAGTGGGTAATATCATGTGTAATTGAATACTTATTATTCCCACACAACGCCGCTCCCGTAAAGCTTGTACAAATGTATACGCTCCCCACAACTCCACTGATGAAGCATCAAAACTTATAGCAGCCCATCACTCAACTGGAGTAACCTAAATTTAATGAACTGCTGGGAGTGGAGATGATGTTGTTGGAATTGAAGCGCATCCATGTTCCACCGGGACAACGAGTGCTGTTTTGTGATGTCACCTGGCAAGAATTGGAAACAATTCTAGAGGAGTTAGGGGAACACCGTGCAGCAAGAATTGCTTATGACAGGGGAATACTGGAGATTATGGCACCACTGCCAGAACATGAATATGGTAAAGAAATTATTGGTGATTTAGTCAAAGCACTTCTGGAAGAGCTGGATATTGAGTTTATCAGCCTTGGTTCTACCACTTTCAAAAACCAAGCAATGGCTCAAGGTATAGAACCTGATCAATGTTTCTATATAAAAAACGAATCTAGAATTCGTGGGAAAAAGCGACTAGATTTAACAGTAGACCCCCCTCCGGATTTAGCCCTAGAAGTGGATATCACTTCTCGCACTCATCCTAATATTTATGAAGCACTAAAAGTACCAGAGCTTTGGCGTTTTGATAAAGGTAAATTACAAATTAATATACTGCGAGATGGGCATTATGTAGAGTCTCAGGAAAGCTTTAATTTTCCCAGATTACCACTAGTTGAGGCGATTCCCCAATATCTAGAACAAAGTAAAACCGCAGGCAGAAATGCAACGCTCAAGGCTTTTCGCCTTTGGGTGCAACAGCAGATACAACAGCAATGAACTATTTTTCTCTTGTTGCCATCAGCGTTTTTGTATGCTAATCAATGGTAAGATTAGACAATGGCTTACTTAAATAATGTAACTAAAGTCGAATAAAAAGTTGGTGATGGAAATGACAATTACAGTTCCAGGAACCACTACACTAAAGGAGTTTTTGAAACTTCCATATGTTGATGAGTCACCAGCTTGGGAGTATATTAACGGAGAAGCGGTTCAAAAACCCATGGGAGGAGGTAAACACAGCCTGTTGCAGAAACGTTTAGTTGCAGTGATTGATGCAGCAGGGAGTCACTACGAAGCCTTTCCAGAATTGCGCTGTACTGTCGGTAATCGTTCAGTAGTTCCTGATGTCGTTGTAGTCGCCACTCATCAACTACCAGTGGATGATAACGGTGATATAATTAGCACTGGTATTGAGTTTGCCCCAGCTTGGGTAATTGAAATCCTTTCCCCGGCTCAAAGTCAGACGAAGGTAACAGGCAATATTCTACATTGTCTCAAACATGGTAGCCAACTAGGATGGTTGATTGACCCGAGTGAACGCTCTATCTTCATTTATCATCGCGATCGCTTGCCTGATTTATTAGCTGGAGCAGATGTTTTACCAGTATTAGAAGGTATAAATCTGACACTATCTGTTGATGAAGTCTTTGCTTGGTTGAAGCGGGGATAAAGTTTTTAGGCAAGCTTCATGGAATAAATCTCTAGCTGACATATATTTTTATCGCTAATCAGCGGTTGATCTAATTCCCCCTCCTCGCTTGCGGGGAGGGGGTTAGGGGGTGGGGTTCTACGCGCTAAAGTACTTCGCTACTGGGTGATAAGTAATAATCGCCGTCGTAGACTGTTCAGGATAAATTTGTTCACTTTCATCCATGTACAAATTGATACGTCCTGCTTCCAACAACTCCAGCTGCTTGTACTGATCCTGAATATTCGGACAAGCCGGATACCCAAAACTATACCGCGAGCCGCGATAGCGCTGCGCTAAGATATCCCGAATATTATCCGGTTCCTCAGCACCAAAACCCAACTCACGACGAATGCGGGCGTGTGTCCACTCAGCTAGCGCTTCCGCTACCTGCACCGCCAAGCCGTGAAAATACAGATAATCCCTGTATTGATTATTTGCAAACAGCTTTTGGGCGAATTCTGTTGCAACATGCCCCACCGTCACCGCCTGCATCGGGAACACATCAATAATTCCCGACTCCTTCGGCGCAAAGAAATCTGCAATACACAGCCTCCTCAAAGACTTCTGTCTCGGAAACTCAAAACTTGCTCTTACCTCTGCGTCCTCTACATCTTTGCGGTTCGTTTGATAAACATACAAAGTATTCCCCTGAGATTGACAAGGGAAATACCCATAAATCACCTGCGGATGCAACAAATTCTCCTCAATAACTCGCTGCTTCCACTCCTGCAAAATTGGATACACCTTCTCATCCAAGAAAGCCTGATACTCTTCCTTAGATTGCTCCTTCGGCTTGCGGAACTGCCATTGTCCAGCAATCAAAGCTTGTAAATCCATATGCCAGAACAGTTCTTCCAAAGGAATATCCTGTGGCTGCAGTAGCTTTGTTCCCCAGAAAGGCGGCGTCGGACGTTCGATATCCACCGCGACAGCTTCGGAACGCCGGGTATCAACTTCCTGCGGTTCTACCTTAGATACAGAACCATTGCTGGATACAGATAGCTCCTGAGCTTCTTCTATCTGTGTTAATCTGTGTCCATCTGTGGTTTCATTCAAAAATCCCTGCAGATCATCCCACTGACTAGCAGCCTTCGCTGGCATCAACTTATCCATGAAGTGCAAGTCAGAAAATGCATCCTTGCCGTAAACCACCTTACCTTTGTAAGCCTTTTGGCAATCTTCATGGACAAACTTGGGAGTCAAAGCAGCACCGCCTAAAATCACAGGGACAGTAATTCCCTTCTCGTTGAATATCTCCAAATTCTCCTTCATGAAGGCGGTGGATTTCACCAGCAAGCCACTCATAGCGATACAATCAGCTTTGTGCTTCTCGTACGCGTCGATGATGTTTTCCACCGGCTGCTTAATACCCAGGTTAATCACCTTGTAGCCGTTGTTCGACAAGATGATATCCACCAGGTTTTTACCAATATCGTGAACATCGCCTTTCACCGTGGCAATGATAAATGTCCCTTTGGCATTGTTGCCAGATTCTGATTTTTCCATGAACGGTTCTAAGTAAGCAACCGCTGCTTTCATGGTTTCCGCAGATTGTAATACGAAAGGTAGCTGCATTTGCCCAGAACCGAACAACTCACCCACCACTTTCATGCCATCTAGCAGGAAGGTGTTGATAATCTCCAGAGGCGGATATTTTTCTAAAGCTTTGGTGAGTTGTTGTTCTAAACCGATACGTTCACCGTCGATGATATGACGTTTGAGGCGTTCTTCGATGGGTAGATTTTCGTCAACGCTTTTGTCGCGTTTCGTTGTCACCCCTTCAAACAGTGTTGTCAGTTGTGTTAAGGGGTCATAAACGCAGACATCGCCTTCAAACTTGCGTTCATCATAAATCAACTGGTGGCAGACTTCTTGATGACGCTGCTCAATTTTTGCCAGTGGTAAAATCTTATTAGGGCTGACAATTGCTGCATCCATCCCAGCAGCGATCGCCTCATGCAAAAACATCGAGTTCAGCACAAGCCGCGCCGCTGGATTCAACCCGAAGGAGATATTAGAAACACCCAAAATAACATGACATCCAGGCAATTCTTGACGAATGCGGCGGATGGCTTCAATTGTACCTTTGCCGTTGGTCCGGTCTTCTTCAATACCCGTAGAAATTGGCAGTGCTAGGGGGTCAAAGAAAATTTCGTGCGCTGGGATGCCGTATTCAACCGCTTGACGATAGGCGCGTTGGGCGATCGCAAACTTTTGATCTGCTGTCCGCGCCATTCCTTCTTCATCTATGGTACCAATAACGACACCAGCACCGTATTGCTTGGCAATTTCCAACACCTTGAGGAAACGTGGTTCTCCATCTTCATAGTTGGTGGAGTTCAGCAAGCACTTACCACCAGCCACTTTCAGTCCCGCTTCCATCTTTTCCCATTCGGTGGAATCGAGCATCAATGGCAGTGTGACATTATTTACCAGACGTGAAACGAGTTCGTGCATATCCCGGACGCCGTCACGTCCAACATAATCCACGTTCACATCGAGGATATGTGCGCCTTCTTTGACTTGCGCCCTCGCCATTGATACCAGTCCATCCCAATCTTCCGCATTCAGCAACTCGCGGCATTTTTTGGAACCACTAGCGTTGAGGCGTTCGCCGACAATTAAGAATGAGTTGTCTTGGTCATAAGGTTGGACACTGTAAATTGACGCTGCTGCTGGTTCCTGTTGAGGATGTCTGACTTTTGGCGTTAAGTCTTTGGCGATTTCTGCTAATTGTTGAATGTGTTCTGGACGTGTCCCACAGCAACCCCCGATCACTTGGACACCCAAATCTTCTACAAAATGCATTAATGACATCCGTAATTCCGTTGGTGTCAGGCGATAATGAGCTTGACCGCCGACGTTCTCCGGTAAACCTGCGTTGGGAATACAGGAAACCACAAAAGGCGAATGTTCTGAGAGATACTTAATATGTGGTTTCATCAAATCTGGACCAGTGGCACAGTTCAGACCGAGAATGTCAATTGGGTATGGTTCCAGAATTGTCAGCACGGCGTTGATTTCGGTCCCCACCAGCATTGTACCCATAGATTCCATTGTGACAGAAACCATGAGCGGACGGCGATCGCCTTTTTTGGCAAAGACTTCTTCAATTCCATTCAGCGCTGCTTTGATTTGCAGCACATCTTGGCAAGTCTCAACGATGAATAAATCAACGCCACCATCCCATAGTCCTTCCGCTTGTTCGGCGAAGGATGATTTCATCGTGTCAAAATCGATATGTCCCAAAGTTGGCAGTTTCGTGGTTGGCCCCATAGAACCCGCAACAAACCGGGGTTTTTCTGGGGTGGAAAATTCCGCAGCCACGCGCTTTGCGAGTTCCGCTGCTGCTTTATTAAGTTCATACGCCTTATCTGTTAAGTCGTATTCAGCCAAGACAATCGACGCAGCGCCAAACGTATCCGTTTCAATCACATCTGCACCAGCAGCGAGAAAGTCCCGGTGAACTTTGGCGATCGCTTCCGGTTTGGTATAGACGAGGTACTCGTTGCAACCTTCGTACTGTGCGCCACCGAAGTCTTCAGCTGTCAGATTTTGGGTTTGCAGGTTAGTTCCCATTGCACCGTCGAAGACGATGACTGGGTGTGTTGGGCTGTGCAAGCGTTCTAAGAAAGTAGAAGTCATATTCTCCAACAGAAAATTGGCTTAGTCTTAAAATATTCGACTACACATACTATTTTCCAAAATTTTTAGTGTTTCCGTAAGGGCTAAATATTATTAGGAGTGTATAAAGATTGCGCGATGAGTATGAAGGATATACCAGTAACTCCCTTAAGGTAGCCAGAATCAAGAGCCACAGTGATTTCCTGACAACTCAGTTGAGATATATTACCCAATAATGAGCTTAGAAATATGCAACTAGAAGATTATTTTGACTTTTTTGCACCAAACGACATTCGGATTAAAGGAACGCGACTGGTTGGCTATTTAACGGTAAAGGGCAAGTCACTCTCATCTCTAGTGCATCTACCAATAATCCTCACCCTTCTTTGCAAAATTCTGCTTCCTGTGCATCTCGCTAGTTTCACTTTCTCTTTAAAGCTTTAGAGCAAGCCGAACTTTAACTTTATATATATAGCCGTTTTCAATTGAGTATTATAGAGTACTAAGTAGAGGAACAAGAAGCTATGCCCGACCTTGTAGTGTATGCGAGTGAGAACGGCTATTGTTCTTTATTGCGATCGCTCAGAAGAATCTTTGTATTCTTTTATTCTTTATTGCGTTTATTGCGATCGCTCAGAAGAATCTTTGTATTCTTTGACGGTTTTATTTGTAAATTATAACATTTGCTTATAAATATTTAACTAGAGAAATAGGGCTTCATATATACAAAGCTGCTATTAAGATTAAAATTGAAACTAAATCTTTTCCTCGTAAGTCATTTATAAAATAAAGATTAAATTTTTACAGGGTGCCTTAGGCGGTTTCATGCAAGAGTTTTTCTTATTGACTAAGTTTGCAGCGGCGTAACGCACCATTTTAGTCTGTGCATCAGACGAGGTTAACGTACCCTATATATTTATGATGCACTTTATTTATCAACTCTCAACTTTCTATAATGGTCTATCAGGGACTATACTGTGGTACCTGCCCTAAGGTGGTAGACCTTACCTGAGATAGAGTCATAATTTTTCCTTCGGACTAGTTCGATTTACAGAAGTCAAATAAGACCGAGTTTGGGAGAATAAGATCCTATGGCGACCTACCGCATAAAGAGTTTGGTGAAAAATCAAGTGTAATCTGGCTAAAGTATTTTTTTATCAAATCAATTATTTTTTAGTTATGTTACTTATTCAAACGCTGTGCAATGTAGTGGAGTACACCAGATGATAAAGCAAAAAATCCTTGCTACCGAACCACTGCTAACTATAGCAGGACTAATTGGTACAGGTGTTCTCCAACCGGCAGAAGCCACTACAGTAGAAGAAAACCCTCTGGTGGGAAAATATATAAAAGACTTTCATAGCTCTAGTAGCAGTGTTGGGAATGATTTTGCATCAGTACTTGTGACAGTTGGAATTATATTAGCCCTAGGCTCGACTGTTTGTGTAGTACATAAAGCTCTTAATTCGAGCAAGCCTTCTTCAAGCACTGCAGATTCTGTGCATACAGCAGAAGAGAAACATAAAGCTACTACAGAAGATCCCACATCTGGTACTCAACAGATTACTCCTGCTACATACATTGAAAAAGCTTATACTTCCTGGCGACAAGGAGATGTTCAACAAGCGGTTGCTGAATTGAATAATGGAATTCGTCTTCATCCCCACAATGCTTATCTCTATACTGAACGAGCTAAGTTTCGTCGCAAAAATCTAGGGGACAAAGAGGGCGCACTTGAGGATTATACCCAAGCTATTTATCTCAATCCTGACAATGCCCTTTTCTACCTTTGGCGCAGTCAGCTTTACCATGAAATAGGGGATATGTTAAAAGCCATGACAGATTATAACACAGCTATTCGTCTTGCCCCTGACGATACCGTATATCACTTCTCGCCAACAAGCGTAAACTCACTAAGACGCTGAGCGAATCAGTTATCACTCAACAGTGAACAGTCAGAAGAATTAACTGATAACTGATAATGTGTGGTTTCACCGTTGAGGGCAGCTAGCAGTAGTAGACCCCAAACTGGCAGCACTTGACGCATGAGATATCAGCGTGACTTGACCCTTAGCGTTGAACACCCAACCAGTGGCGGGTACAATTGCGACAGCTTCAGGTTTAGAGGCTGGTTTTGCGGTGGGTGTCTGCTCTCGATCCTGCCGCGTTGTGGTAGCTGGTGAGCGAGTATCTGACCAAACGACATCAGTACTGAGGGGTTCGTATGGGCTAGGAGGCAAACCTCCACGTCCGCTAACGATAAATTCACTGTTTTTTGAACCAACTAAGGCTGCACAGCTAGTGTCAACCAGCACTGAAGTATCGACCACTACTGTGGGCAGTTCCACTAATTCCAAATTAAAATAAGTTTCTACAGTTCTTACCGACTGCCTGACGTCAGGATTTTGTTGAGAAAACGCCGTGATGTCATTTGTTTGTAGCTTACTTGGGTTTAGTTGGGTTGCGTCAGTTGTCCCCAACAACCTTGCTATGTCTGTTCCACTGCGTAGTACAAGCCCAAATCTACCAGTAGTATTGATAGTTATTCTACCACCGCTGCCACTAAATGCATTGGCAGTGATGTCGCTATTTTCGTTGGGAACTGCAACGATAACGCCATTGGGAGCCTGGATATTGATGTTGCCGCCATCGCCGCCTTGTTGTGCAGTACCCGCAGTAGCGGAAATTGTGCTTTGATTGCGTAATAGTAACAAGTCTTTTACGCTTAAGAACATATCCCCACCATTACCAGAATTGGTTGTCGCTGTGAGGCTTCCATTGTCTACATTGATAGAGCGAGCGTTAATTTCTAGGTTACCTGCTGCCTGCTCTTTTCCTTCACTCCTGACACTCACCGTACCTCTATCCCTGACAATCAACTTCCCAGTTTCAATGCTCAACAAACCTGCATTTCCTTTACCTGAAGTCGAAGCCGATACTTGTGAATTTGTGACCACCAAACGCTTAGTGTTGATAGTTAAATTTCCTGCATGTCCCGTGCCTGAAGTGCCAGCTTCCAAGCGGCTGCCAGTTTGACCATTGGGTATGGTGCCTTTGAAATATTCTTCAAAATTTTTCACAAAAATTTTCAAGCTCCAGGAATATACTGTCAGCATTACTTGTACCAGTTGCAACTAGAAACTTGCTCAAGTTCAGCCAATAAGTAAAAGTACTGAAGTATCATAGGGAGACTTGACTGATATGGCTGGAGGCTGGAGACAGGAGTGCAATCGGTTGGGGTTGGTAGTGATTTTGGCAATAGGAGGGGCGCTGGCATCTGTTGTTGATCATGTCAGCGCCCAACAAGTCGCACCTGACGCCACCCTACCTCAGAACTCTACAGTTACATCCATAAACAATAACTTCACGATTACGGCTGGAACTCAGGTAGGGCAAGTTACCCTGATTTCCCATGCATCTGGTGCTACTCCTGAGCGTTTGGGTACTGCTACTAGTTGCATACAGCCCTGAAAATACCGGTTCGCCTGCTGCCTAATACGGTAGAATTGCGTAAATCTGCTTTTAGCAGTAAGATACTACCGTTGGGCTATTTTTAAGGGATTTCCATCCCTATTAAGTAAGATTGTTTATATTTTCTTTAACAAGAAACCGTATTGTTTTGGAATACACTATAGTCATTATTTATATCGTTTCTGCTGTTTGTGCAACAGCTAAAACTACAGCTAAAACTACTGATGTAGTGTAGGCAAACCTCACACTAAGTAGCAGATTTAACTGCTTTTCTGTCTCCACTAGCAAACAGGCTTTCCTCAAAAACCCCTTTAGGGTAGAGAACATCTCTCATCCTAATGTTGCGCTAAGTGTAGCAACGATTCATTGGGCTTTAAAAAAAAGCCAATGTGTCCTTGTGGCTAACTTTGCTACAACCGTTTATCTTTGTGACTTTCCGGCATCTGCTTGTTGTTATGCTAAATAAAAGGGTCCCAAATTTCTATCACAACTGGCATTCGTCCAGCCTATTTATACTCACCATGATGCTATTTAGCAGCTGGCAGCAACAGCCGTTGTCAGCACAAACGGTGAATACAAATCAGGTTCCTCAGCCAGGATTTGAAACTGCCCAAACCGAACCTCCATCAGACATATTCAACCGACCAGAACGAGAAAATCCTCCCCTATTACCCGAAACACCTCCAGTCCTCCCACCTCCAGAAAACTTACTTCCATCTCCTCCCCAAACTCCTGCTACTCCCGAAGGAGTTCCGAATGCGTTTCCTGGAACTATCCAAGTTGAGCGTTTTGAAGTAATTGGCAGCACTGTATTCAGCCGTGAAAAACTAGCTGAGGCAACCAAAAAATTCATCAACAGACCGATTACCTTTGCTGAGTTGCTCCAAGCTTCTGAAGCAATAACTAAACTTTACAGCGACAAAGGTTACGTCACCTCTGCGGCTTTCCTTCCAGCAGAGCAAACCTACAACGTTAAAGCAAGTGTCGTCAAAATTCAGGTGGTGGAAGGTCGCTTGGAAAATATCCAGGTTAGAGGGTTGAAGCGGTTGAACCCCAACTATATTCGCAGCCGTTTGCAGATCGCAACTGGCAAACCCCTGAACTTGAATAGATTGCTAGAAGCACTGCGACTGCTTCAACTCAATCCATTAATTCAAAATATCTCTGCGGAACTTGCAGCTGGCTCAACGCTTGGTGGTAACGTGCTAGATGTCACGGTGACGGAGGCAAAAACATTTTCTGCCCAAATTAGCTTAGACAACAATCGTAACCCCAGTATTGGCAGCTTTCAGCGGCAAATCCAACTTAATCAAGCTAACCTGCTGGGACAAGGAGATAGTTTAAGTGTCGGCTACGCCAATACTGATGGTAGCAACGATGTCGAAGCTCGCTATACCTATCCTATAAATGCCTACAATGGGACGGTGGAATTTGCCTATAACTATACAGACAGCACTGTTATTGAAGAACCCTTTGATGTATTAGATATCGAAGGAAGCTCACAAGATTTTGCTCTAACACTACGTCAACCAATAGTGCAAACCCCCACCGAAGAATTTGCCCTCGGACTGAGCATAAATCGGCGGGAAAGTGACGTTGGCTTTTTGGAATCCCTCGTCGGCCGCCGTGTGGGATTTCCCCAACCGGGAGCTGATGATGATGGAGAAACTCGCTTATCAATACTGCGGTTTTTTCAAGAGTGGACTCAGCGCAGTAGTCAACAAGTGCTAGCGGCGCGATCGCAATTTAGCTTTGGCTTAGATGTCTTCGATGCTACCACCAACAACAGTGGACCAGATGGTCGCTTTTTTTCCTGGCGAGGACAGGCACAGTGGGTGCGGCTTTTAGCTCGAGATACCATAGTGCTACTCCGTGCAGATGCTCAATTAGCCGACAGACCATTAGTTCCTTTAGAGCAGTTTGGTTTGGGAGGACAACGCACGGTACGGGGCTATCGTCAAGACCTGCTATTAACAGATAATGCGTTTTTAGCTTCTGCTGAATTAAGGTATCCTATTTTACGAATTCCCGAACTGGGTGGCGTGTTACAAATTACTCCATTTGTTGACTATGGAACAGCCTCGAATCGCTCTGGAAACCCCAATCTCGACGCTAGTGACCTCGCTTCTGTAGGAGTAGGATTACTGTGGCAAAGCAATAATTTAAGTGCCAGATTTGACTACGGCATTCCTCTTGTGGATGTGAGACGCAATGATGAAAGTTTACAAGAGAAGGGTCTATATTTTTCCATTGTTTATACTCAATCATTTTAAGAGTTACCAGTTGGGTAGAGAGCGAAGCGAGAATTGGAGTTCTTTTTGCTACCTACTACCTACGACGCGGCTGGTACTGGTTGAATCATAACCACCACTATAAAAATCAAATGTTTAACAGCTTATGTCTAGACTTATTCTTCTAGCTGCAATTGCCCAAATTGCAGTTGCTACAAGCCCACTTGTGGCAGCTGATCGCGGTAATTATCTCCATCAACAAAGCCAGCCGACTCAAGTAGTACAGCAAAGGGATGGCAGACAACTGTTGCAGCAAGGCTTGCAACTCTACCAGACAGAACAGTTCTCAAGGTCTGTGCAGGTTTTACAACAAGCAGCTAAAACATTTCAAACTCAAGGCGATTTCCTGAATCAAGCCTTATCGTTGAACTATGTTGCATTGGCAAATCAGCAGCTTGGACAGTTACCCCAAGCAAACACAGCCATAGCAGAGAGTTTGAATCTGTTACAAAAAAATCGGGGAAATTCTAAAGAATACATAAAAGTTCGCGCCCAAACACTTAATAACCTAGGTCAAATTCAACTAGCCGAAGGAAAATCTGAAAAAGCTCTTGCTAGTTGGGAGGAAGCAACTAGCCTCTACGCTAAAAACCGCGATTCAGAAGGCGAGATTGGTAGCAAAATGAACCAGGTTCAGGCACTGCAAGCGTTGGGGCTTTACCGTCGCGCTCGCCTAAGTTTAACAGACATAAATAAACTGCTGCAGGCGCAACCCGACTCTCTGCTTAAGGCAAATGGACTGTTAAGCTTGGGTAATGCTCTACGAGTCGTGGGAGTTTTAGACGAGGCACAACCACAGGAACAGAAACAACCACAGCCACAGCAAATAGAAAACTTTGGTTCCAAACAAGCCTTAGAGCAAAGTTTGGCAGTAGCTTCTAAACTAAACTCTGGGGAACTCGTATCACAAATTTACCTGAGTTTGGGGAACACAGCCCAAGCTTTACAAAGGACTGATGCAGCGATGCAGTATTACGGACAAGCTGCTGCGTCTTCTGCTTCGCCGACAACTCGGCTGGTGGCGCAAATCAATCAACTGCGGTTATCTCTAGAAGAGCCACAACAACAGCCCAAAGAAGTCGGGCAAAAGGTTTCTTACCAAAATTTGCAGCAAACTTTATTGCCTCAAATTCAATCTCAGCTTGACAGCTTAGCACCTAGTCGTAAGACGGTTTATGCTAGGATTAATTATGCCCAAACTCTGGCTTGTCTGAGGCAAAAAAGTGAGGCAAGAGGAACGGCAATAAATGCAATAAATGTAAATTGCCCCAAACAAGAGACATCGGCAGAAAATATCACAACAAACAATATTCCCGAATGGAAGGCGATCGCCCAAATAGTGGCAACAGCTGTTGAGCAAGCCAAAAGCCTAGAAGACAAGCGTGCCGAAGCTTATGCCTTGGGGACTCTGGGGGGACTGTACGAGCAGACTCAGCAGTGGAATGATGCACAAAAACTCACCCAGCAAGCTTCAGCACTAGCTGAAAATATTCCAGCACCAGATATTGGCTATCGTTGGCAATGGCAGTTGGGTCGTATCCTGAAAACTAAAGGAGATCAAACAGGGGCGAAAGCAGCATACACCAAAGCTGTTAATAATCTCAAGTCTATACGCGGCGATTTAGTTGCCATGCGCGAGGTGCAATATTCTTTTCAAGAAGAAGTTGAGCCAATCTATCGCGAACTGGTAAGTTTGTTGTTGCAGTCAGGAAGTAAGCAAACTAGCCAAGATGACCTTGACACAGCTAGAAATGTCATAGAATCACTCAAAGTAGCAGAATTAGACAATTTCTTCCGTAGAGCTTGTGTAGACACAACACCCGTCCAGATTGACCAAATTGATCGCACAGCAGCAGTCATTTATCCAGTGATTTTGCCGGATCGCGTGGAGGTCATCGTCTCGCTACCTTCCTCCTCAACCAAGCAGAAACAGAATCAGGACTTACGTCACTACACAAAGGTTCTACCCCAAAAGGAAGTTGAAGACAAGCTTGAGGAACTGCGGCAAAAATTAGAAACCCGCTCGACTCCAGAGTTTCTGGTTCCATCCCAAGAAATTTATCAATGGATCATTCAACCAATTGAATCGGAATTGGAAAAACGCCAAATCAAAAACTTGGTGTTTGTCTTGGATGGTCCGATGCGAAGCATCCCTATGGCGGCGTTGTACGATGGAAACAGCTATCTTGTCCAGAAATATAACATTGCTCTGACACCAGGTTTAGAGCTATTAAACCCCCAACCTTTTGCACGCACTGAACGGCGAACTATTGCGGGTGGACTCAGCGAAGCTAGCCAAAACTTTCCGGCACTCCCTGCTGTCAAACGTGAACTTGATGAAATCAAATCAACAGTTCGTCAAAGTGAAGTACTGCTTGATAAGCAATTTACCACCGAAGCTATTAAAGAGGCTGTTAAGTCGTTGAATGCACCAGTCGTTCACCTGGCAACTCATGGTCAATTTAGTTCTAAAGCAGAAGATACCTTCATTTTGACATTTGATGGTCGCGTCAAGGTCAACGAGTTGAGTGACTTACTCAAAACTAGAGCAACCAACCAACGGGGTGCAATTGAGCTACTTGTTCTGAGTGCTTGCTCAACGGCTGCAGGAGACAACCGAGCCGCATTGGGAATTGCTGGAGTCGCTATCCAGGCTGGGGCACGTAGTACATTGGCATCGCTTTGGGTTGTAGACGATCAAGCAACTGCTGACATCATGGGTGAGTTTTACAAACAGTTAAGCAGACCCGAAATCACTAAAGCACAAGCCTTAAAGGATGCTCAACTGTCCTTGTTGAAGAATCCTTTGTACAAGCATCCGTATTATTGGGCACCCTATGTTTTGGTAGGTAACTGGCTATAAGACAATACGGTTCAGTTAAGGTTGATGTGTAAAAAATCACGTGTGTAGAGACGCGCCATGGCGATCCAGCGAGCAGTTCGGAGGAGGGTTTCCCTCCGTAAGAAACTGCGGTGCTGCAGGAGGTGAGACCACTGCTGCAGGAGGGTTTCCCTCCGCAGGCAACTGGCGTTCGCGTAGCGTGTCCGGAGGACTCACCCGAAGGGGTCTCCCGCTCTCACGGCGACTGGCGTCGCGTCTCTACATTGTGTTCCTGATAAGGGTTCTGGTCTTATCACCAAGCGTATTGGGCTATAAGATGGTTTGTAGCGTCTTATGACTTATCTAGAGACGTAGCATGCACTTTCATTATACGTATGGAATTGTCACAAATAACCCTTAGCTAAAGGGTATTGGGCTATAAGAAAATCAAAAGCCAAAAGATTTTTTGACTTTTACACTCTAGTTAAAAACTTTGCAGAGCATATAAAACTTCTTCTACTGATTGGTATCGCTTTTGGAAGTCAAAGCACACCATTTTGTCTAAAACCGCAGCTAATTCTTGCGTAGTTTCTGCAAAATGTCGCCAAACAAGTTCTGTTGTAGAGCCTCGTTCGAGGTATTTAGCAGGTGTCCCAGTTAAAGCTTGGATAGCAATCATTCCCAAAGCATAAATATCGCTATTCAGCCTTGGCTGTCCCATAAACTGCTCAGGAGGTGCATACCCTACAGTACCCACTGCTACTGTAGGGTTCTCTGTTGGGTGCTGAGGCTGAATTTGTTTAACAGCGCCAAAGTCAATCAGCACAACTCGTTCATCTTGTTTTCGGCGCATCAAGTTGCTAGGTTTTATATCTCGATGGATCACACCGTGACTATGAACAAACTCTAATATCTGCAAAACCTCCTTGAGGAAATCCACCACTTGAGCATCAGAAAAGCGTTTACCGGGAACCAGTTCTTCATTTAAGCAATGCCCTTCAATATACTCTTGTACAAGGTAAAATTGCCTATTTTCTTCAAAATAAGCCATTAATTGTGGAATCTGCTCGTGTTGACCCAAAACTTCTAAAATTTCTGCTTCACTTTTAAAAAGACGTCTAGCTACATCTAAAAAGACCTCATCTTTACGGGCAGGTTGCAAGTACTTCACCACACATTGAGGATTCCCTGGGCGATGAATATCTTCAGCTAGATAGGTATAACTAAATCCCCCACAACCAAGCAATTCAACGATTTTATAACGCTTATTCAGGATTGCTTGTAGTTGTAAGCCATCGCCAGTTTCCGCCTGTGTCTGCGTTCCATAACTTCCACCGTCCCGCAGCAGCGCTTGCAATAGCGAGATGGTTTCGTTTTGCTCTTGAATCTGCAGGGCAACTTTTTCTTTCTGTTGCTTGTTCTGGAATGCCGTGTAGGCAACAACACCCGCTTCAGCCACAATAAACCCTAAAATCGGAGATACCACTGGTATCCACCCTGCCTGAGTCAAGATAGCAAAACAGCTTAAAAGCAGTATCCCTAAGCAAGTGATGGTTGCTAGCCCCAAATAGAGTGGATGCTGAATGCGCCACGCTACCACTCCACCTACCAAAGTCCAGCCCCACATCCAGAGAATTTGTCCCCATTCAGGAAAAAACCAAAAAAGTCGTCGTTGGTTTGAAACCGCATCCAGAATTTGACTGACTACGTGAGCATGGATGATAACTCCAGGCATTTTGCCGGAATTATCCTGCAGACCACCGCTATAAGGTGTGACACGAATGTCTTGGGAACTGGGTGCAGTTGTGCCAATCAAGACAATACGGTTTTTTACCAAACTAGGATTGACGCGGTTCTCTAGCACATCTGTTATGCTGACTTGTTGAGCAATGCTTTTCTTTGAACGGTAGTTGAGTAATATTTGAAAACCTCGGGTATCTATATTCCGGTACCCTCCTGAATGAGGTTCTAGAGGTTGAAACACGGTATTACCTAGTTGCATTCCCTGGTCGATGAATTTTGGTTCAATCCTTAAGTAGTTGAGAGCCAGTTGAAATCCGAGGGAAGCTGGAGTTGCACATTTTGACTTCTCATCAGGGGAAACAATGAGTAGATTCCGCCGAATCACCCCATCTCGATCTTCCAACAGATCGGCGAATCCAACGCCTTCGGGTGCTATACCTTGTGGAGGTGGTACAGCAGGCTCCCTCTCATCACCAAGTTTGCAAATGCTCACAATCCGCGGACTCTGTTTGAGGCGTGTCAGGAGCTTTTTGTGACCTGGCTCCACTGGTACATCACGAAAAAAGTCTAAACCGATAACTTTTGCTTGATATTGCTCTAGCTTGCTCAAGACTGTACTCAAAACATTGCCATTGGGCGATGACTGCTTTAATTTTTGGATGTCATTTTCAGTAAACGCCACAATTAGAAGGCGAGGATCTGGATTCACATCTGCACGCCTTTGCATCATCTGGTCGAAAACTATGAGTTCTGGGTGTTCGAGTACTCCCAACTGTTGAGCCGTAACCAGCAACACGCCTACAATTGCGCTAGCAAAAACCGCAGGCTGTGTCAGTAGATTTCTTAAACTAGCAAGCATAAGCAATTATCAATTTAATATAGAAAAAATTATTATATTTTTTAACTGTTATGAATTCCTAAAAAGTGCGATTCGCAAGCAGGCGGCTCTGAAAGGGAGCATCGTCCAAAAAGCGGGGACTCCGTGCGATTGGCTTTGCCACTGCCCCTTCGGCGATCGCCCAAAGGATCATAGCAATTCGGAGCTTTCCTTTTCCAGGATTTGCGTGTTTCCATTTTTCCATATCATTATCATTATGCATCAATGACAACTCGTCCAATAGGGTAAGAGATGCAAGTCAGAATGTAGCCTTCCTGACGTTCACTCTCTTCCAAGCCTTCAGGTTCGCCTTCTAAATCGACTTGTCCGTGTAACTTCAACTTTTTGCAGCTACCACACACTCCAGAACGGCAACTATTGCGAATTTTCAACCCCTGCTGTTCAGCCAAATTGAGAATCGATTCTTCCCCATCACTGTTAACTTCTATTCCCGACCTAGAGAAAAGGACACAACATTGGCTGGTGGGATATCTTGCAGCATCGCTCACACTTGAGTCAGAAACAGTTTCTCGGGGCAGATGTATAAAATTTTGTTTTGAATTCTGCTCAATATCACGGTTGACAATATAACTCGAAGTGCCTACAACAGTCTGCTTGTGCGTGGAAATAGTAGATTTGGAAGTCTTACGCACAGATCCAAAGCTTTCCTCATGGTAGTTTTGCATTGGATAACCAAGAGCTTGCAGCATCGCTTTGACGTTGTCCATAAAACCGTGTGGACCACAGACATACACACTACGCTCCCGAAAATCCGGTGCAACAACTTGGAGCATGGTTGCATCCAACCTGCCAGTTAAACCAAACCATGTCTGTCCGGGTTCTCTACGAGTCGTGGAAACCGCCAGATGAAAATTCTGATGTCGTGCTGACATCAGTTCTAGTTCTTGCCGGAAAATGAAATCACGCGGAGTGCGGGCACTGTGGAAGAATATTATATCACAATCAGAACCAGTATCACACACCCACCGGGAGATGGACATCATCGGTGTGATACCGATACCTGCGCTTAAAAGCAAGATTTTTGGGAAGGGGTTGGCTAAGCAGGTAAACTTCCCTACTGGTCCTGAGAGCTTGATTTTACTGCCAACAGTGATATTGTCGTGCAACCACTGAGACACGAAACCGTCTGGTTCTGCGAATGGCGAAGCTGGAGGAACGATACGTTTGATGCTGATTTCTAAGGTATGGGGACGAGAGGGGCTTGAGGAAATGGTGTAGGAACGCGAAACCTGTTTGCCATTGATTTCCAGTTTGAGGGTGACAAACTGACCTGGTTTATAAGTAAACAATACCGGAGGATCTGCCACAAAGCGAAAGGTTTTGACATCATCTGTTTCATCGATCACACTTATGCAGGTCACTGTTAACTCTCCCTTCACCCAGCGTTGCAACTCCGTTGGTTCTAGCATCGCCAGAGGCATATATTTCTTGGCAGAAACAGGAGAAGATAGTGGTACTGCCTGAGAGTTCGGCTGACGAAAGCTGAGTTGTTCTCCTTTTTTTTCAACAACTGTTTTGTCTTCTTGTGACCCAATTTGTGAAATCATCAGGACAAACCGACCGATTTGAATCGTGTCGCTTGGGTTGAGGAGATAATCCTGATTGATTTGCACCTTTTCGCCATTAATCCGGGAACCACCCCTGCTAGCTAAATCAGCAAAATAATAATTTCCATTTTTCATGGAAACTTTACCGTGCATCCGGCTAACTTCAGCACTGTCTAGAACTAAATCGCAGTTCACAAAGCGACCAATCAGGCACTCTTGATTCGGCTTGCTTTCTGGCTTTAAGTCTACGTCTTTTAGCTGGTCTGGCGTATTAGGATCTATTAACTTGATTTTAAGCATACTTATGTGTATTTAAAAACGTTAATGTTAATAATGAATATAAATTCTCTTTGTCTTTGCAATATACTCATATCCACCCTAGCTCGTGTGACTCGAAACTCAAAAACGCCGCCGTCCAAAGTCCAGGGTGAAAGTATGGACTTTGAACGGCGGCAATATCTTTAAAGTTGAGTCACAGCTGCAGCTTGCCCTAAACTTTCTTGAAGACGATGACTTACCATTTCTAAGACATTAATTGCGAGTGGAGGATTATGTGAAAGCGCCCCCTCGAAATCTTTTGCCTTGATAGCTAAGGCTCGAGTCTTTTCCGCTACTGCTACGACTGTTACCACATAATAGCTGTGGGTCAGGACTTCTAGTTCACCTATAGTCTGCCCACGCACAATCGTCTGATTATTCGCTGTATTGCCTGAGAGTACCATTGCCTCGCCATCAATCAGGACTATGAGTTCAACAGCAGTGGCTCCCATCCGGCAAATTTCTTCTTGCGGCTGATATTCCCGCACACTTGCATTGCGAGCAAGTTCAATCAAAACATTTGCCTTCAGCCCTTGGAAGAAACTGCTGTCATAAAGCCATAACAGCTTTTCTAGAGTTCCTGCTGAGTGGGCGATCGCCTGATCTTGTGCGGGTTGCATTTGCCATTGCACAAGGATAACCAAGTCATCTCCACTGCTGAGGCGAATAATTTCTCCCTGTTTGAGTTGCTTTTGCTGGTCGTGAATATTTTCTTTACCAATACGCAGACCATTGCTGCTTCCCAAATCTTTAACACTGACTCCTGTTTCATCTAAATAAAATATGGCGTGCTGTCGGGAAACACGGTTATCCAAAATCACAATATCATTCTCATGTCCTCGTCCGACTTGAATTGTCGGCTGTTGGAAAACCCGCCTTTCTGTGCGTCCCATTGCTTTGATCTGAGCAATCAAAGTCGGTACATGATCAAGCTGCTTGTGGTGCTGACTTTGACCAAGAATGCTTCGAGCTGTTTCTTGTACCAGTGAATCTTTATTTTGCTTAAGATTCATTATTTGACGAGCATACTGCATACCTACAGCATGATTCTGCTGATGTAGAGCATAAAGACTGGCAGCTTGCACTAAGGGATCCAAGTCCTCTAGAAGTTCGACCAAGACTTGATGAATTGCTTCTGAACGAGGTAGACGCATATTCGTTAAAGGATTGGTCACATCCAGAGAATAGCGTTTTTTTTGTGGGTCATGATGAATGTTCGCGTCAATACCAAGTTGTGTTGATATTTGCAGAGGCGGGCTGAGCTGGTCTTGTTGTCGTAATGAAGCGAGAACTCTAGGATTTAAACGCTTTTGCCAGCTTGGCTGCTCATCGTTCACTTCGAGAATTTCTGCAATCACATTTGCCGCCAGTACGCCTGTTGAACGAGCAATATTGAGAGCTTCCGGAGATTCTTTTAAAAATTCTAAGATGCGCAGTAACTGGGTGGCAATCAGTTTTTTCTTTTCCTGCACTGCTTTGCGTAGCAAAACATAAACAGGTGCTTGAGGGTTTCCTACTGAGTTGTACAGGATCTGATCGCGTACTGCCAATTCTTGCAACTGAGCCAAAAGTGTTTCTGCTGTCCGCAGTAGTACGCCGTTTTGATTAAACATCTCAGCTAAAACTTGTTCCTGTTCATCTACAGTAATGGCATACTCCTGTCTCAATGCCTGGATTTGCTTTTGCTTGCGATCAATTACCTCTGGTAGAGGTATCCCTGTTTCCACCATTTTTTGGATCAGCAAATCTAACGCCCGCCGATAGCTTTCAATACGCAATTTATTTTCGCGGGTGGGTTGCTTTTGCGGAGTGAGTAAGGTAGGGTCTTCCACCTCAAGTTCTGCTAAAACAGAGTAATGGTCCTCATCAGTGACGTTCAATTGGTTTCGCAAATCCTTGAGGGCGTGTAAACTCTCTCCATAACTCACATTCCCCTCTTCTAGAGCATCACGCAAAACTCCTTGGTACACTCGCACTTGGTCTACACGTCTAAAACCCGGGAGGACTTTTGCCAAAACGTACACCTCATCGGGAATCAGGTCTTGCAATGAACGTCCTTCAAGCAACTTAGACCAATCTACTGCTAGTTTGTTCAACTGTCGGCGCAAACTATTTGCCAGACTTTCACGAGCATAACGCTCTTTGCTACCCCCTAAACTGCGCTCCAGCCATAAGCTACTGACGAGCACGCTGAGTATGTTAAACCCGACGATTGCCCAATTTGGCAGTGGGTTTAAAATCGGGCGAATGCCAAAGATAAAAAAGACATTAAAGGATACAAAAGTACACAAGACAAAGCAGACGTGCAGGACTTGTTCTTCATTCAAGTATTTGTTTTTCTTTTTCAGATAAGCTCTATAAAGTCTTTCTAAAAGTTCGCATCCAAAATAGCTAGCAGCGCAAAAAACAGCGAGGGTGAGGGGAGCTGCAATGATCTTGGGAATCGGAATTGGGCGATCAAAGATGTAAAATCCTGGTCCCAAGAGTGTGCTTAAGGGGTTTTTGTCATACAGCCATCCACCAGAAAAATAGTATTCCCAGTTCCCGGAATATAAGTAAAAGAAGACGTAGTATCCCATCATCAAACCGAAGTAACCGTAAAAGACTAGCTTCTGATCTGGTCTGGTAATTCCTTCCCAATAAGAACGCTCTGCGTCAATATCGATACAAGGAGATTGGCAACTCACACACGCACTCTTCTCATTACCAGAACTATCAACTGTCCTACAAGTGGACTGGGTAATACTTTGTGGCGGCTGGAGGTGAGCTTCGCTGCCCAGCAAGCCCCGCCGTCCTGTGAAAAACATTTGTACAGGAGCCATCGGGCAAAAATACTGGCACCAGCTTTTTCCCTTGTAAAGAAAACCCACAGTAATGGCTGAGGCAATCGTAAATAGCAGGAAAAGCCCCATCGCGATGCGATCACCATTGACAAACAAAATGCGAATATTCAAGCCCAAGTACAACAAACCAAATTGCAGGAATAGGTAATTGCGACCCAGCCAAGACTCTTTTTCTATACCTGCCAATTCCGAACGAACGCTACCTGTATCTGAGTAAACCGTTTTGCGCTTGCGTTGGATTCCTAGCGCTCGTGGAATCTGGGAGAAGAAATATAATGGACAAATCCGCCGCCAAAATTCATGACCGAACACCAGCAAAATAACGATCGCACTCGGAATAACGACTGTCCAAAAGATGCGTGCGCCGATACTGTAGGGTTGTTTTAATAAACACGCTCCCTGAACTTTCAAGCAATTTGATGCATCTACGTACTTATTGGCATCAAGATCAACAGAACTGACGAAACCACTGGGGTTTGTCAACCAAGGTGAGATTGGATCGTAAAATAAAGAGAAGATTAGCATCAGCCAGCCGATAGCAAGCAGCCACCTGATGAAGTGCATCTTTGTTTCTGAAACTTGACTAATCATTGTTTTGGCTTCTATATGTAGCTATGTTGGTACTAATCACCCATCAAAAATGCCCTCGAGAATGCGCCAACGCTGCCCGGTAGAAATCAATTCAGAGGGGGGAAAGGTGTGAGGGTTTGATATTTTAGTATTATGGTTAACTAACCGCAATTTCTCTTACGTGTCAAGTTGCAAAATGACAGTAAAGTATAAATCTTTTAATAGTTGTTCATGAATATTCCTAAATTTCTACAAATTGTTGCTAAAATTCCATAGCAGCAAGCTATAGCACGCTTTGGCAAACATCAGAGCAAAAGTTTGAGATGCATAATCTCTAAGGAACTCCCCGTATAATACTTATAGCTAATAATATTGTTAGCTATAAAACATATGGTGGGGTAAGCTTTTTTTAAGCATCTACCACCAAGGTTTTCACCTTACCAGTGATTCTTATGAAGACCTTTTTACAAGACCGCTCTTTAACAGCAGCCACCTTGACTGCCATATTAGGGTTATCGTCTGTCCTCATCGCTTTTACGCCTGCAGAAGCTCGGATAACATTCAAAGCCCCAGCTAGTCTAGGACTACCAGGTAGACGTGTCGCTGGTGCTGCGCGGGACAGTCAATGCTTAGCAGATACAGGTAGTAAGCGTCTAACAGCTATAATGCCTCAGAGTAACGTAGGGTTAACAACAGTAGCAAATCCCGTGTTGCTATTTTATGTTCCTAAAACCTCTACCCAAGCAGCACTAGAACTGGTAATCTTGGACGAAAACAAAAATAATGTTGTGACTAAGCAATATTATAAACCGAGTGGCAAAGCTGGAGTTGTCAGTATTCCCGTAACTACGGCGTCACTAGAAACAGGCAAGCAGTATCGTTGGTCATTCTCTGTGATTTGTAATGCCAAAGCACGTTCTCATGATCGCGTAGTCGACGGAGCGATCAAACGCATTCAACCGGAAGCTCAACTAGCAACACAGCTCAAAAACGCTAACCCACAACAGCTTCCCCATTTGTATGCAAACGCTGGAATTTGGCAAGACAGTATTGCCACCCTAGCCCGTTTGCGTACCTCTCGTCCCAATGATCCAGAATTAAAAGCTGATTGGGAAGCATTGTTAAAGACAGAGGGTACAGAACTAGCTGAGGTGGTGAGTGCACCCTTCCTGCAAGGGGAAGAAGCACCACAACTTATATCGAGAAGGTAGGGGCAATGCCAAGGTGAGACTGTGAGGAACGATGCTGCAAAGCAGCTGCTACGCGAACGCAGCAAATCGAATAAGCATGATCCTCAGATCACAGACGCGGTTAATCAGACTGTATTGGTTATTAACCACTGTCTTAAATCTTTGATCAGGCAGGCTTTAATTCCCCTCCTAATACCAATTCCTTAAGTTAGGGTTAGAAACTGTAACTTAATTGTTGGACAAAATTAGACATTAATACCCACATATGTCTAACAAATTTGCTACAGTAGTGTTAACGCGAAAAGCAAGCGAAAAAGATTAAGGCTTGAGATCCTGTACAAAACTCTTAAGAGTAATCCTACCTGTAATAAGGCGGTTGAGAAGTCCAGAAACCTTAATAGGATTGAAAATAATGGGATAGAGTAGCAAAGTTTCTCATATTTCAATGTCAAAAATAATTTACAGATAGGGTAAGTTCTATCCGAATTTAAGCCTGTGGACTGGTGAGTGCCGACACTGCCAGGATGAAACAGGAAGCAATCCGGGCAGTGTCTAACAAAGTTAAACTTTGTAAGCGCGTTGTCCAAGTGTTGTAGAACGGCTACAAATAATTCTCCCCTGCTGTTGTGCTGTTGTACTCCTGTGCTCCCTGCTACCGATTTGTAGCAACCTGAAAGTGAAATGGTATAAAAGGTTGTCGGCGAATTATGAAAACTTTTCATTGTAGGGTGGGCAGTGCCCACCCTACTACGTTATTAGCGCCAACACTATCCTTTACGGCAGCGACAGCTCAATAAGAGCGACTAAAACTATAAATCTTTTGCGTGCCCAACTGCTCACAACAAATAGACGAAGGCAATGTCCCTAGGGGGAACGTCTGTCGATCCAATTGCACTTGCAGGTTACTCAAGGGATCAACCCCTGGTGACATGAGAAATTCTAACTTTTCGATGTCAGGTAAACTGACGAGTTGATCCAAAATTTGGCTAATCGCTTGTACGTAAGGATGACCTTTCTGCTCATACCAATCAGACGTTGCAACGTTTGGTTGGTCGAAACCTAAGTGTACGATTAAGGATGGTTTATCAAACAGGGCGATCGCCAAGGGACGTGCTTCTTCCTGTAACAATAAGTCATGACTTTTCGCTAAATGCCGTAGTTTTTCTAAGCGCTCGTAGCGTTCCGTCACTGCTTCCGGATCATCTTGCCAGTTGATCGCCACTGTCACCAGATAAGTTTGCAACAGCATATGATCCAGCTTTTTCGCCTTGGTCGCTAGGTAATAGGAATTGTAATCGGTTGCCTCAATCAACAATGGCAAGCGATCAACGACTTCCAAGCTGTAGCCCTTCAGACCCGCAATTTTACGGGGATTATTGGTAATTAAGCGAATCTTATGCACGCCTAAGTCCATTAGCATTTGCGCTCCCATGCCATAGTTACGCAAATCAGCGGGGAATCCCAGACGCTCGTTCGCCTCTACAGTATCCAGTCCCATATCCTGTAAAGAATAGGCTTTTAACTTATTAATCAATCCAATTCCCCGCCCTTCTTGACGCAGGTATACTACAACACCTTTACCTGCATTCTCAATCATCTTCAGCGCCGCTTGCAACTGCATCCGGCAATCACAGCGTAGAGAACCCAAAGCATCCCCAGTTAAGCATTCTGAGTGCATTCGCACCATGACTGGCTCATCTTTGAACGTCGCTGGGTCGCCTTTGACAATCGCTACATGTTCCGTATTATCCGGTGTGTGACGGTATCCGTATATCTCAAATTGACCGAACTGACTGGGCAACCTGGTCACAGTTTCGCGGATAATCAGGCGATCATGCTGAAGGCGGTAGCTGATTAAGTCCGCAATGCTGATAATTTTCAGCTGGTGACGTTGAGCATACTCAATTAACTGGGGTAACCGCGCCATTGAACCATTGGGGTTTTGGATTTCACAAATCACCCCAGATGGGTACAGCCCTGCTAGTCGGGCTAAATCAACAGCCGCTTCAGTATGTCCGGCTCTTTTTAAGACGCCTCCTTCCTTGGCACGTATGGGGAAGATGTGACCGGGGCGACGTAAATCGCTAGGTTTTGTGGTGGGGTTAATAGCAACTTGGATAGTTTTAGCGCGGTCTTCGGCAGAAATACCTGTGGTGACACCCAAATGAAAACCAGCATCAATGCTGATGGTAAAAGCCGTTTGATTGTCGTATGCGGTATTATGACTTTCGGCAACAACGTTGCTCACCATCAATGGCAAGTCTAATTCATCCAGGCGATCGCCCGTCATTGCCAGACAAATTAGCCCTCGGGCTTCCACTGCCATAAAATTAATGATGTCAGGGGTAGCAAATTGAGCAGCACAAATCAGGTCGCCTTCATTTTCTCGATTTTCGTCATCCACCACTACAATCTGGCGACCAGCTTTCAAGTCAGCCAAGGCGGCGTCAATCGAGTCAAATACAAAGCTTGGGTTTAAGGTCGTGTTAAGCTGCGACACAGAGAATTTCCAGCTACCAAAGGTAAATTTTTTTTAATAAATCCTTGTTTTTGATTGTAGCTCTTTTGGAATATTCCAGAAGCACCAGAAGCAAAGATTCGATAACATACCGATAAATATCTGCGGCTAAAGTAGGATTTATGATTGCTCTTGGCAGTAACAGTGAAACAGCAAGAAGCCTTTAGCGGCAGAATACTGGTAATGAGAGTTCTCCAGATTCAAAAAGGATTTCATAGTTATGGGTAATTTTAGACGCGTACCCGTTGGGATTGTTGGCGCGTCAGGCTACGGCGGAGTTCAGTTAGTGCGACTACTGATGGATCATCCAGAAGTCGAACTGGTTTACTTAGGTGGGGAGAGTAGCGCGGGAAAACCGTTGGCGGATCTCTACCCCCATCTGGCTCATATAATTAACCAACAGATTGAGGCTGTTGATCCAGAAACCATTGCAGGGCGTTGTGAGGTGGTTTTTCTGTCTCTGCCAAATGGTCTGGCTTGCAACATGGCTCCGCAGCTGTTGGAAAAAGGATGTAAAGTCCTCGATCTGAGTGCGGACTATCGCTTTAGCGATTTAACAACTTACACAAGCTGGTATGGTGTCCAGAGAACGGATCTTGCAACGGCAGCACAGTCTGTTTATGGATTACCAGAACTGTACCGCGATCGCATTGCAGAAGCACAACTCATAGGCTGTCCTGGTTGCTACCCCACCGCTAGCCTCCTGGCACTTTCACCACTCCTCAAGCAAGGGCTGATCGTCCCAGAAACAGCCATTGTTGATGCCAAGTCAGGCACATCTGGCGGCGGTCGTCAAGCGAAAATCAATATGTTACTTGCCGAGGCAGATAACTCCTTGGGTGCTTACAATGTTGGCCGTCATCGCCATACGCCAGAGATTGAGCAGGTTTGCAGTGATTTGGCGGGGCACGAAGTCACCATCCAATTTACACCACACCTAATTCCAATGGTGCGGGGCATCTTAGCAACAGTGTATGCCACGCTACGTGATCCGGGTTTGGTGCGAGATGATTTAATCACAATTTACAGAGCCTTTTACCGTAACTCTCCTTGGGTGACAGTTTGTGACCCAGGGGTTTACCCCCAAACTAAATGGGCAGGCGGCAGTAACCTATGTTACATAGGCATAGAAGTTGACCCCCGTACTGGTCGGGCGATTATCATGTCAGTAATTGATAACTTAATCAAAGGACAGGCGGGTCAAGCCATCCAGTGCCTCAACATCATGATGGGTTGGGATGAGACACTGGGGTTGCCGAAGCTGGGGTTTTACCCGTAATTGGGGATAAGGGGAGATGGGGCTACCACGTACACAAATCTCGCTCAAAACCTCACCCTCGCTTTTTGCTACGCAAAAATCTTTCCCTCTCCTTAATAAGGAGAGGGATGCCCGACAGGGCAGGGTGAGGTTCCGAACGCGAGTGCGTTTCGCACCAGAAGGAATTTTGAGTCATTTCGCTCAAAACCTCACCCTCGCTTTTTGCTACGCAAAAATCTTTCCCTCTCCTTAATAAGGAGAGAGATGCCCGACAGGGCAGGGTGAGGTTCCGAACGCGAGTGCGTCTCGCACCAGAAGGAATTTTGAGTCAATGACAATATAAATAATGGACATTTTTAATGTTTAATTATTGTCTATGAGCAACTTGCCTCTCAACATCCCCGCAAACCTGAAAATCTCCGAAGAGCAATTCGTACTCCTCGCTGCGGCTAACCGAGACGTACAGCTAGAACTAACCGCCACAGGAGAATTAATTATTATGCCCCCTACGGGAGGAAATACAGGTAAGCGCAATATAGATATTGAAGGACAACTTTGGTTTTGGAACCGCCAATCCAAACTTGGTGTTGCTTTTAACTCTTCAACCGCTTTCCGACTTCCCAATGGTGCAGAACGTTCTCCCGATGCCGCTTGGGTGACTCAAGCCAGATGGGATGCATTAAAACCAGAAGAACAAGACTCCTTTCCACCCATGAGTCCAGATTTTGCGATTGAATTACCTTACATAACCCAAGTTGCGGGTTATCTGAGTTCGAGCGCTTCGCAGTCTGAGATTAATGCGATCGCCAATGCCAATTTAGCGGTTGCGCAGAGCGCAACCGTCACTCAGAGTTAGTTCCAATGAAGAGTCT
>JAESFT010000203.1_pt1 | contig 61506 bp, 53 predicted proteins | sample 9269451 | NCBI WGS metagenome assembly JAESFT01 (sample SAMN14502557, study PRJNA617106) | algae metagenome | isolation source: Scytonema hyalinum WJT4-NPBG1 and co-occurring heterotrophs from well... | place: USA: Mojave Desert, Joshua Tree National Park, California | collected 2006-05-25
AAACCTTACTGTAGCGACTTTTCGGAAATTTTTATCCTTTCTCTTTTTAAGAAATGAAATGTGGATTGCTCCCACCTTCTTTTGAAGACACAATATTAAATATTTGTCAATGCGTAAGTCCTATTAATCTTCTTTCTGATATCCTCAGATTTAATGACTTGTTTTTCATAAATGCCCCTACAGTGTCTTTGCATTGATGGTATCATAAAACAAGAAAGGGGGGTGATAACAAGTGTTGAAAGCAATTAAAGTCAGGCTATATCCAACTACTGAACAAGAACTTGCCCTAGGGAAATCATTTGGCTGTGCAAGATGGTATTGGAATTATGCACTCAATGCTTGCATTCAACACTATGAGCAAACAGGTAAATCATTACACTTAAGTGTTTATAAAGCTTATCTGCCTACTCTAAAAGTAGAGAACCCTTGGCTAAAGGAAGATTGCTACTCATCTGTTTTGCAATGTGTAGCTATTAATTTGGACAAAGCATATAAAAACTTTTTTGCTGGACGTGCTAAATTCCCTAAGTTTAAATCAAAACACCAGAGGCAATCTATTCAATATCCCCAAAATGTAAAAGTAGTAGGTAACTTGCTTAGCATCCCCAAAATTGGAGAAGTAAAAGCTGTATTGCATAGATCAATTGAAGGAAAGCTAAAAACAGTCACAATAAGCAAGACCCCTACAGATAAATACTTCGCTTCAATATTATGTGAAGTGAAAAGTGACGTCGAGACGCCCTGGCAGGGCGTCTGTACAATAGGGGGTAAAACTATTGGTATTGACTTAGGATTGAAAGATTTTGCTATTGTTCATGATGGCAGTGAGGTACAAAAGCATTCTAATCCAAAGCACTTGAGGCGACATGAGAAAAATTTAGCACGCAAGCAGAAGAAATTCGCTCGTAAAGTCAAAGGGAGTAATTCACGAAATAAATATAAAAAGTTGGTAGGTAAGGTATACGAGAAAGTATCAAATTCCCGTCAAGACTTCTTACATAAGTTAAGTAGGAAGCTTGTAAACGAAAGTCAAGTTATTGTTGTGGAGAATCTTCACATCAAAGGGATGATACAAAATAGAAAGCTAGCAAAATCAATATCCGATGTCGGCTGGGGAATGTTTGTTAACTTCCTGGATTACAAGTTGAAAGCGAAGGACGGTCAACTTGTAGAGATAGGAAGGTTTTTCCCTAGTTCCAAAACTTGTTCGTCCTGTAGTCACGTTATTGATGAATTACCACTTCTTATGCGTGAGTGGGATTGTCTCAAGTGTGGGACTCATCATGATCGGGATGGGAACGCCGCATTGAACATAAGGAATCAAGGGATTCGGATATTGCAAACGAATGGCGGAGGGAACCCCGTTATTGCTGATGGAGGCTGTGTAAGACCACCTACTCGTAAGGGCAAGGGGCAACGGTCAATGAAGTCAGAAGCCCACACCGTACCCGTAAGGGTCGGTGTTGGGTAGTTCACTTTTTCACTGTTAATTGCACAAAAGGCAATTGCACGCGGTGATGTTGCTTATGCAGCAGGTTGCTGTTTCCGCAGCGTGGCCTGCATCAATCAAGTGTTATTTGCACTCAATGAAGATTACTTGTTGAATGAAAAGGGTGCAGTGGCAGTTGCCAACACGTTTGCTATCTGTCCACAGGATTATCAACTAAGGGTTGAGTCAGTGTTTGCTCTGTTAACTGCTGATGCAAAATCAATAACGGAGGCGATCGCAATCCTTGAAGCAATTGAGCATGATTTGAGTCAGTGGTATGGAAATCGTCGATTAGTTGTGTGATATCTAAAGTTCATTAACGCAGGAGTATTTGAGCGGATTTGCTACACTGTATCTTTGACTAATCTGCAAGCCTGTTTCTTTAGGACAAGAATGACAGCACCTCTTGCAAGAAGCGATCGCGCCCTCGCTCAGGACGGTCAAGAAACAAGTAATGTGTGCCGTCTTTTATCGTTACTGTTTTGAGCTTTGACGCTTTCACTAACTCGGCTTGTAGCGCCTTAAGGTCTGTAGGTCTTGACCAGAAATCCCGCTCACCTCGAATGACAAGTGTAGGCACAGTAATATCTGCAGCTGACCAATATTTTTGACCACGCGCGAGGTTATAACTTTCCAATCGATATGCGCTAGGAATTCGCAAACTGGACGGCTGACGAGAGTTGCTTGTTGGGTCACTTGCCAGTGCGGCTTGCTGATAAGCTTGCGCCACTACTGGATCACGCCATTGATTCTTATCTGCCACAGGAATTGTTTTATTCCATTGAGCTACCAGTCCAGAAGCCGTGGTCAGTCGATACGCTCCTGCACTTTTGTCAAACTCTCCTGGTCGAGCTGGGTTCTCGAAGCTCTTGCCGAGTTCCCACGGTGCTTTCACGCCGTAAAGACTGTTAAGTATCACTAAGTGACTCACGTTATCATTGTTGCGGCTGGTGTACATGCCCGCCCAGTGTCCTCCTGTTGCCCAACCAACAAGCGCCACCTTACGTCCTGATTCACGTTGCCGAATCCAGTTTACTACCGCGCTAATATCTTGTACTGCTTCAAAAGAGGTGACGGCTGGGAGATTTTGCTGAGGTAATTGATTAAGCGCCCTGGGACGAGTGGATTGTTCCCATCCTCGTACATTCATGAGATAGACAGGATGTCCAGCTTGTGCTATGTCTGCTGCAACTGAATATCCAGGGATATCAATATCAAATGATGTTACACTGCCTGGTCCACCACCGTGAATCAGTAAAACGGGTACACGAGCATTATTTGAAGGACTATTAAATTGCACCTTGCGGACAAAAATTTGAATGCCAGGGTCACTATTGACAAAATTATCTTCCCGGGTCACTTGAGCGTTCAGGGATGTTACTTGGCTTGTCATTTGAATTGGTTTGGTTAGGTTTTGTGCTTGTATCTGACTACACGAGAAAGTCAGTGTAGTTGACAGGAGTGCAATCGTTAAAGCTTTCAAACCATGTATTGTTAAATGCTGTTTTTTCATTGCTTACCTCGTTTGGTGCAACCACAAAGCTTGAAAAAAGGTTAGTAGCGAAAATTACAAATTAGACTGCTTTATCCATCAAGAGATTGCTGCGATGCTCCTAGAGGGAGCCGCCCTCTGGGAGCATCGCCTACGGCGGACGCTGTGCGCGATCGCTAAATCTGCAGCGCCTTACTTACCAGAGTAAAAATCCTAATTAAATATGTCCAATATAATTTTTGTTTTAGACTAATATCTAAAAAGTATTAAACTAGATGGAACTTCGACATCTGCGTTATTTTGTGACTGTGGCGGAGGAATTGCACTTTGGTCGAGCAGCTCAACGATTACAGATTGCTCAACCGCCACTAAGTCAGCAAATTCGCCAACTGGAGGAAGAGTTGGGTGTTCAACTTTTTCACCGCACTAAGCGCAGTGTTCAATTAACCGAAGCAGGACAGCTATTTCTAGAGGAAGCCAGTCAGATTCTCACACGAGCTGAGCAAGCAATCCAAATCGTTCAACGAGCTGATCGAGGTGAAACTGGTCGTTTGACGTTAGGCTTTGTGGGGTCTGCAACTTACAGCGTTCTTCCAGTCATTTTGAAAGTTTTTCGCAGACGGTTTCCAGAGGTTCTTCTAAGCTTGCATGAGATGACGACAACTCAACAGGTTCAAGCGCTGCATGAAGACCGAATTCATCTGGGTTTTGTTCGTCCCCCCATATATGAGCAGGAACTGATGATTGAGTCGATTTTAAAAGAGCCATTTGTAGCGGTGCTACCAGAGTTCCATCGCTTGGCAAATGAAACGCAAATCTCGCTGCTTACGCTAGCCAATGATCCCTTCATTTTGTTCCCACGTTATTTGGGATCGGGTTTTTATGACCAAATTGTGAATATGTGCCAACAAGTAGGTTTCCAACCTCAAGTCGCACAGGAAGCAATTCAAATGCAAACAATTATCAGCTTGGTTGCAGCAGAGTTGGGAGTTGCTTTAGTCCCTGCGTCTGTGCAAAATCTTCAACGAGTTGGGGTTGTCTACAAAGCTTTGGCAGAATCAACTTCACAGGTAGAATTGGCGATGATTTGGCGACCAGATAAGATATCGTCTGTCTTACAAAAGTTTTTAGAAGTGACCAGACAAGTAGCTAGCTCTGGGGTTTGAGTAAACTACTCACTCCCTTTTGAGTAGATTACTTATCCTCTTCTAAGAAAACAGAATGGTTTGTTTTATCCATCATCAGCGATTGTGCTTAGCGCAGTGGGCGAAGCCCAATCGCCCATCTCCCCGCCAGATTGTAGTTCAAACTAAACGGATTCGACTCGTCTAGAGTACCACAAAGGAAATCCTTCATACCCTTCATCGGGCTGTTGGAAGCCCTCACCATAATCTTTGATTATGGTGAGGGAGTATGTCACTTAGCTTTCCTAATTCAGCCAGCGCTTCTAAAGGTTCAGTCTAGCTGCTACTTGCTTAGACTCTGCTAGCGTTGCAGCAACAAGTCCTGCGCCTGCTTGTTTCACTTGTTCTGTCACTACGCCTGCTGTTTCTGGAGAACCAGCATTAAACGGTGGATCTGGGTTGTATTCCAGTATGAGTTGCACGAATTTGGCAGTCTCTTCGCCGTAAAGGGCAGCAGCAACAGTTAGTCCAAAATCAATGCCTGCAGTCACACCACCGCCAGAGATACGGTTGCGGTCAACGACAACGCGTTCAGTACTCACTTCAACTCCCATCTGTGCCAGGCAATCCCGAAACATCCAGTGACAGGCAGCTTTATAGCCTTGAAGTAAACCTGCTGCTGCTAGAATCAACGATCCCGTACAAACTGAAGTGATGTATTGAGCGTTTTTTGCCTGTTCTTTCAGAAATGTTAGTACTTCGGAATCGCGCATCATTTCCACAGTTGCCATACCACCACCCGGAACGCAAATGACATCTAACGGTGGACAATCGGCAAACGTGGTGGTCGGCTGGAGTATCAGACCTCCCATGTCTTTAACTGGCTCCAAAGTTTTCCAAACCAGGTAGACATGAGTACCGGGCAAGGTGGAGAACACTTGGTATGGTCCAGTAGCATCTAGTTGGGTGAGTTCAGGATAGATGAGCAAACCGATTTTGTATTGAGTTGAGTTAGTCATCTTGTCACATATTTGTTTCTACTAGCCTCACTGTAGGCAAACATAGACGTGGTTTCTTGTATATTTTTGAGATTCTTCTTAGTAAATTCTTGCTATTGAGAGCGCATAACTTTTGGAGTGATACCAACCAAACGCTTGAAGTGCTTGGTAAAATGGCTTTGGTCTGCGAAGCCGCACGCAATGCCAATTTCAACAATACTTAACTCCCTATTTTTCAACAAGAGCTTTGCTCGTTCTATCCGCTGTTGGGTCAAATATTTATGGGGAGTCATACCAATTGATTGTTTGAATAAATGGCAAAAATAATACTGACTTACTCCCACAACTTCAGCAATGTCTGCTAACTTGATATTTTGCTCCAGATGTGCATTGATGTAGTCAATTGCGACTTTTAACCTGTGCTTACCAAGACCATCTCCATACTCTCTGATGACAGGTTTGCGGTTAGCGTATGCTTGAAGCAGACGAACTGCCAGCATTGTGGCGGCTCCTTCACCAAAAAGCCTACCTGTGTTGCATCCCGCTTCAATCTCTGCTTTGAGTGCTTTTGCTATGTGCTGGATGATGGGGTCAATAATGGAAAATTGTGGGATGAATTCGATAACATCTCCCTTCACTGATTCATAAGCTACTTTCTCGACAAACTTGGGACAAAGGGTAACTATCAAGAACTCTCCCTCTCTGTCCCAGCTTAATCTCTGGTTAACATAAGCAGGAGTCAGCTGAATGACACCATTGTCTACTAGCTGACTGCTGAATTTGCCATCCATTCGGGCTTCAAATTGGAATTGATTGTGGGCGATCGCCAAGACATGATCAGTCAAACAGTGTTCAGGAATCGAATGAGCGGGATGACGATAGTGAATTATGCTGACGCTTTCCCATCCTGCTTGTTGACTTGACAAGATAGGAGCTTGAGGCAAAATTTGCAGAGATTCTTCCTGTTTGGTCAAATTAACGAGAAGCGTTTTGCTATCAGTCATGCTAGAACTCAGTTTCCCATTTATTTAGCTTTCCTAATTCAGCCAGCACCTCTTAAGGTTCAGTCTATCTGCTATTTGGCTTAACATGATAAACATGATATTTGACGGCTTGCAGGAGACGAGTTTGTACTTTTTCTCCTGTGTTGACATTCAAAACTGATGAATTGGCAGGAAGTTTGAAGTCAAAATTCTGGAAAGCCCAGAGAACTTGGTGACTGTCTGCACGATACACAACACCTTTCTCATCAGGTAGAATTTCGCGGTTAATCATCAAATCGTTGACCTGATTGAAGACCTTTAGCTGTGATATGTGCCAATCAGTTGGTCGGTCGAAATCACCACGATTATTGAAATTGAAGCTCAGTTGGTTGCGCTGGACGCCCCAGTAAATGTCCCACATTGTCCGGTAAGCCAACCCACGGAAGAAGATGTCGTCAGGATTGCTACCTGCTTTTTGTAAAGCTGGTGTATCAAAAATAGCAATGCATTCCGCCCACAATGGCAAACTATTTGCGATCGCCAAGGTTGCGTGTCACTGGACGGATTTCCAGCCGCAAGGTAGTATCACTGGCTGGTTGAGGTTCAGCAGTCCAATCAACCGTGTTGTAACGATTGCGAACGCTATGAACCATCCAATCCATAAGACCACCTTCGCGATAGTCCATTGACAATTCAAGTATCGCGGATTGATTTGTGATTTGCTGTTGCGTGATAGTGTAATTGCAAAAAGTGACTGCATTAGGATTACGAATTTCTACAAACATTGGTCTTCTTGCACTACGCAAGGGAAAATTACCAGCTGCAATCCGACCAAAGCCCAAAAATTCGTTGTCTCGTGTCACCAGTTCTAAAGAAATACCATTGGTAAACTTGATTACCCTACTATTAGATTGGCTAGGTATATTTTGTTGCGATACGCCTAAAGGCGTCTGCGCTCCGCGCGATCGCTTTGGTACCGCTGCTGTAGGTAACAACTTATGGCAAATTCCCACTGCACCGCCAAAAGCTGCTGACAGCGTCCCAATTACGAACCCACGACGGTTAATGTTTAAGTATCGATATATCCATTTAGATGAATGACGTGTCATGAGTTCCAATAATCTTTTGGCTTTAAGTTTGTATAGGCTGATTATATCGACATAAATTGCCACAAATCCGGCATAAATAACCAAAAAATTAATATATTATTACTTCGTGGGAAACTTATAAACCAAGATTGTCTCTATTAATTCTAATAACTGCCGCCTTACAACGTGTTTCCCCACCTGTTTTTGTTATATCTGCTGGTCACTTGTGGCTGGTTCTTTTTGCAAAGGCTTCGCTCTCCAAGAATTGTTGTGGAAATGCGCCAAGGAATTGAAGAAATTCACACAAGATTCAACGACAGGGAAAAGCTTTAATTTCAATTGGGATTAGGTGCGTTTATTTTGGTGGAAAGTGGCATCTTGACTTTACTGCCTCTAGTTTTAAGAGAATTATCGCTTTCTCTGTGAATGCTGCAAATAAATAAACCTCTTGTAAAAGTCAATTTAATGAAAATAAAACCACATAACCACAGATGCAGAGATAATTAACTAGTGTTAATCTCTGTGCATCTGTGGTTATAAATATTCACTCATCATACTTTTGCAAGAAGTTTAATAGAATGGGGTAGTGCTGAAAGTTATGAAAACTTGAAATTTCGTTTTCAGCCACCTAGCACAAAAACAATTAATCAAGTACCATAAGTATGAAAATAGAAATTCTATTTATCGGCATATAAATATCATTATTTATTTAATACCATATATAAAATAGAGGAATAAAATTTGAATATTCTAGAGTTTTCTTTACTAGTTTGGGTTGGGTCATTGACCGCAGGCTTTTTAGGAGCGCTCACTGGTTTAGGGGGTGGAGTTGTCATTGTCCCGTTATTAGTTTCAGTCTTTGGAGTTGATATCCGCTACGCTGTTGGTGCTTCCTTGGTGTCTGTCATTGCGACTTCCCTAGGTGCGGCATCTACATATATTAAGCAAGGCTACACGAATTTGCGATTGGGAATGTTTCTAGAAGTCGCAACAACAATCGGAGCTTTAATAGGAGCAATGATAGCCACTTTTATTTCTGTCAAAGCATTGTCCATCGTCCTTGCTGTTGTTCTACTTTATTCGGCTTTCCTGTCACAACAACCCAAACTCGACAACCTTGAAAGCGAGTCACCTGACCCCACAGGAACTTATTTACAACTCAATGGTACTTACCCAACTCCTGAGGGAGTGATGTCTTACCAAGTTCATTCTGTCCCCGGTGGGTTTAGCGTGATGTTAGTCGCTGGAGTTCTTTCTGGGTTACTTGGCATTGGTTCGGGAGCATTTAAAGTCTTAGCGATGGATCAAATTATGCGTATCCCGTTCAAAGTTTCTACAACCACCAGTAATTTTATGATTGGCGTCACCGCAGCCGCATCAGCAGGAGTTTACTTAGCGCGTGGTTACATTGATCCAGGACTATCGATGCCGGTGATGTTGGGAGTATTGCCTGGTGCTTTTTTGGGGGCGCAAGTCCTGGTAGGAGCCAAAACTCAAACTTTGAGAATTATCTTCTCTCTTGTGCTAGTGGTCATGGCGTTCAAGATGGTTTACAACAGTTTAATCGGGGGGCTTTAGAATGACTAAAACTTTTGGTTTCTGGTGGGGTTCATCTACATCATCACAAGGTCAAGTTATTAAATTCCAATTGCAGCAGGAAAAACCAGACAGTGATATTCAAGAGTTAGCCCAGCAAAGCGTTAGCATGGTGACGAAGTTTCCCAGTGACTGTGAGGTTGATGCAAACAAGGAAGGTACGAAAACAATAAGCGAACTGCAACTTGAGCAGGTACTTAGTAATTTACTAAAATACGGTGTCATCATTGCTAGCACTGTCGTTTTAATAGGTGGCATACTCTATTTAATTCGCCACGGTGCTGAAAGAGCCGACTATCATTTTTTTCAAGGAGAACCATCCTATTTACGTTCTCCCACTGGTGTTGTGGCTGCGGTGTTGTCAGGTAGTCGTCGTGGCATTATTCAACTTGGACTGCTGCTACTCGTTGCGACTCCTATTATTCGCGTGGTCATTTCTCTCTTAATTTTTCTACGACAGCGAGAATTTACATACGTTGTTATTACTTTGATAGTTCTGACTGCGCTAATTTATAGCCTTGTAGGAGCCTATTATTAATTTATAATTATTGGTTAGGGGTGCGTTATCTTGAGAGTAACGCACTCCTCAGCTACAGCTTGTACTTGGTTAGGTGAAAGCTTGAAATCCCGTAATAAAGCCTAGGTTTTGTTGAATTTGCTGTACTAAATAATCTCTAATTAAATTAATTCCATCGGCAGGAAATAAGACTAATAAAACAGCACCCGTTAAGGTAAACAAACCAATAATTAAAGCTAGAAATCTTCCGAAAAAACCAGGATTGATTTCAGCGAAACCCAATTTAGATTGTCCGATAACAGCAATCGTAAGGAAAATCGATCCCGCTATTAACAAGAAAGTCGTTAAAGATGAATTAGTCATATTTTTAATAAACAACATTATCTTGATTATAGCTATTGCCTGCTTTGCTCTGTACTACGGCAAGTTTTATAAATAATAATCATTCTCGCAGATCTCGCCTTGTCCCTCATCCCCTAAACTGAGGGTGGGAATGAGAAGGAATAGGCAAACCATGTTGGCGCTTTGATCCCGCACTAGACTTTTTCTTAGTTTTGCGGTTAAAGTACGGTTATGACATAGGCATTATGCATTATTATGACAAACCTCCCAATATTCCGTCAGGAGTCGAGCGTAGCAGGACAAACTACCCCAGAGCAGTTACAGCCGACTGTTCTTGGGGACTGGAAACAAAATACGTTTAAGAAACTCAGAGGCGGATTTTTTCTAGTTCTTGGATATTTGCTCTCACCACTATGTTGGTGGAATGACCTATTATTCAATTTACCAATTGCTTATGGTTTTGGGTATGTCTGTAGTTTATTTTACCCTAAGTTACTCTTACCTGGCTCAATTATCGGATACTGGCTTTCTAACATTATTGGTATCCTCTTAATGCAATTAGGAGCTATGGATGTTCTACAAAATCAACCCAAGGAGCGTAATTTGAAAAAAGAATTACTTTCGGGTTTACTTACCTCAACCATCTATACTCTTGTGATTTTGGCATTAGTTCAATTGAAAATTATCAACGCTCCCATTCCGTTGTTGGGTGGTTAATTTACGAGGTGCGTTACGCCTGCGCTAACGCACCATACATCATTTCTATAATATTTTTTAATATTTTTGATATGGGTAAATGCACCAATAATTAAGAATCTGTGGAATTCCTAGCGACTAAATGCCTATTATCGGTGTAGATTTCTCAATGACTTTAAGGTAAGGAAGTAATTCTTCTAAAGTATCAGCAAACATAAAAGGCACAGCGACTCCATCTTGAACAATCACTTGCATACAGTACTTAGAGTAGATAGGAATATCATCATTATTTGTTGCAACAGATGAATCAGGTAACGCTGTGATGACAACTTGATTAAAATAGTTCAGTACCACAAAAAACCTCTTCAAGGAAAATCATCGGTAACAGATGTATTATTCTCAGCAATTATGAAGAACTTGTGGAGATGATTAGGTGTGAACGTTTTGTTGCAAGTATGCAACTAGCTGCTCTCCTGCCGTGTCAATGTGTCTTTTTAGTAGCCTAACAGCAGCTTTAGTATCGTGCTGTTGACAAGCTTCTAATAATTGATAGTGTTCCTTTTGGGACCGCTCTAGGTAATCCATCTGACTCATCTGAAGGCGGACATAGCGGTCTACATTCAGGTGCAGGGTTTTAATGATCGTCAGCAGCCGAGGACGTTCGGCGGTTGTATAGAGCGTTGCATGGAATTCCCAGTTGAGTTTCGCCAACAAACCTGCATCAGTTACCTGGTCTGTCTGTGCCAAAATCTCAGATGCCTTTTCTAAATCTGATGGGGTTAGCTTGGGAATTGCCAGTTGAATCGCTTTCACTTCCAACGCGCTCCGAATCTCGAATATTTCTTGCGCTTCTGCTGGAGAAAGTGCCGAAACCATTGCTCCTCGATTAAGATGGAGCGTCACCAATCCTTCTGCCTCCAGCTGACGTAGAGCTTCCCGCACAGGAATGCGGCTGACGCCAAACTGAGTCGCAATTTCATCCTGTCTGAGGGATTGTCCTTCCTGAAAAATTCCCCGCACAATCGCTTCTCGCAAAGCATCTGCAATCAAATCTGGAGTACTGCGTTGTTGTTGCAGCACATTGGCTGCTAAGTCATTTAAGTTCATAATTTCTTCAGTTAATATTTTATATTGTATACAATTTTATGTATACAATATTCAAAAGCATTGGTCTAACAATCCCTTCTATTAACACCACGGGAGACAGTCATGAGCATTCGACCTCAACCAGACCGGGTCATTATCTTCGACACAACGCTACGAGATGGTGAACAATCACCAGGCGCAACACTGCTGGTAGAAGAGAAACTGGCGATCGCTCATCAACTGGCTCTACTAGGTGTTGATGTGATTGAAGCAGGATTTGCGGTAGCGAGTCCTGGAGATTTTGAAGCTGTCAGAACAATCGCTCAACAAGTCGGCGTATCGGGTGGACCGATTATTTGCTCTTTGGCAAGGGCAATTCGACAAGATATCCAGGCTGCTGCTGAAGCATTACAACCAGCGGCTCATCGGAGAATTCACACTTTTCTTTCTACTTCAGATATTCACCTGAAGTACCAGTTGAAAAAGTCTCAGAGTGAGGTTTTGGCGATCGCCGAAGAAATGGTCGCTTATGCCAAGTCCTTTGTCGAGGATGTAGAATTCTCGCCGATGGATGCAAGCCGGACTGATCCAGAGTTCCTCTACCAGGTGTTGGAACGAGTCATTGCTGCAGGTGCAACCACCATCAACATTCCCGATACCGTCGGTTACTGCACACCCAAAGACATGGCGGCGCTGATTCAGGGTGTTCAAGAAAATGTGCCTAATATTAATCAAGTCATTCTTTCGGTTCATACTCAAAACGATTTGGGCTTGGCGACAGCAAATGCCTTGACGGCAATCGAAAATGGTGTGCGTCAGGTGGAGTGTACGGTGAATGGCATTGGTGAACGAGCAGGAAATGCCGCACTCGAAGAGATTGTCATGGCATTGCAGGTTCGCAAACCTCATTTTAATCCCTACTTTGGTCGTTCGGTTGATTGCGATACACCCTTAACGAACATCAAGACGCAAGAAATATATAAAACCTCTTGCTTGGTTTCCCAATTCACAGGAATTGTGGTTCAGCCTAATAAAGCGATCGTTGGAGCAAATGCTTTTGCCCATGAATCTGGAATTCACCAGGATGGTGTTCTCAAACATCGGCAGACCTATGAGATTATGGAAGCTGCTGACATAGGTCTTTCTGAAAACAGCATTATTTTGGGCAAGCACTCTGGAAGGAATGCTTTCCGAACCAGGCTGCAGGAATTGGGGTTTGAGTTGAGTGAAGCAGATTTGAACAAAGCCTTTATGCGGTTCAAGGAAATCGCCGATAAGAAAAAGGAAATGTCCGATTGGGATTTAGAGGCGATCGTTCGGGATGAAACGCAAATTCAAGTAGACAAAGGCTTTCAACTCGAACACGTCCAAGTCACCTGTGGTGATTGCACCTGTCCGACTGCAACCATCACAGTTGTGACTCCCAACGGAGAAATTTTCACTGATGCAGCAGTGGGAACTGGTCCAGTGGATGCTGTTTATAAAGCCATCAATCGACTTGTGCAGATTCCCAACCAACTCATTGAGTTTTCCGTCCAATCTGTGACTGGTGGAATTGATGCTCTGGGAACTGTCACAATTCGCTTACGCCATCAAGAGCGTATTTTCTCTGGACAAGCTTCTGATACTGACATTGTAGTCGCAGCAGCCTACGCCCACATGAACGCACTGAATCGCCTTTATCGATTCTTGCAAAGGCAGACAGAGAAGTCGCAGTCTCAAGATTCCACACCAGTTCATAAGTGAGACTTACTTGGCGTTCTTGACAAGGTAGTTCAGAACACTAATAAGTCGGACAGACGAAGGGATGGGTTAAATAGTCGCCCCCGCCGCCGTCCTTTGTCACTAGTCATTAGTCATTTGTATACAAAGGACTAATGACTAGTGACACGAAATCCCACTGCCTAAGCCCTAAGGGGCACGCTGCGCGAACAGGCGTGGGATGAGTTAAGTCATCAAAGTATAAATTTTTCTACTAGACTGAAAATACTAGAAACAAGTAGCTAAAAATGATGTGATCTTAAAGCGCTGCTGTTTTCAGCAGATCGCTTTCAATAACGTTACAATTGAGTTCACTAAATTGTGGATGTAAGTGGCTCACCCCATATTTGGAGCAGTTATACACATGGATGAAATCTTCCTTTTTTCAGCACCTGAGATCGAGCAGTTGCTAATGGAAAATCAGATTGACCTTGTCAAAGAGCTTAGAGAGCAAGGATTAGCAGTAGAAAGAGGTTTTACATCAGATCCGGCAAGAGAAGAGTCTAGTCAATCACGGGATGTAGCTCTAGTAATCATAGCGTCTGGTATTACATTAATTGCTCTGAGTCAGGCAATTTCTAAAATTATCGAAACGCTTGCCCGTCGTCCTGTAGTGGTGAAAGAGATCACTTGCCGTCCCGCATTAGATGCAAAGGGAAATGTTATACGACAAAAAAATGGAGAGATTCTTATGGAGTGGAAAGAGCAGCACAAAATGCTGGAACCAACGCAGCCTGGAAGCGAAAATCAAAGCTTAAAAGCAGAAATTAGTCTCGTAAAAGGATTGCAGTTTGAATTACTTAATGAGAAAGGATCATAGGAATGAGCAAAATTGCATTTCTTTCAGGCTCTAATGGCTCCGAAGAATTTGGTCAACTGCAGTTTGCTGTTTCTGACGCTGATGGTATTGCTGAAGCTCTTTCGGGTATGAGATGTCAGTTTGAGGTAGTGCGCCCAAAATCTGATACTAGTCCTTATCAATTTCGAGAGTTACTTGATAAAGCAGCCGCGTCTTGTAAAACGGAGGATACATTTATTTTCTATTTTGCCGGACACGGAGTATTGGATTCTGGTGAACTGTTCTTAATCTTAGATAATACAAACTCTCAATTGCAAACAACTGCACTCCCAACTGATGATATTCTGGCATCGATGCGTCGGTGCAGAGCCAGGAACAAACTTCTTATTTTGGATTGCTGTCATGCAGGGGGAGCAATACGGTTTCGCAGTTCGGGAACTGTACCGGTAGAAGAGCTAAAGTTAGATTCAGCAAATCATCTTATCTTGATGGCTAGTGGACGGCTCGAAAGGGTGAGAGAATCTGAGCGACTAGGAGGAGGGTTCCTCTCCAAGAAAATTTGTGCTGCACTCGGAGAGAAGTTCCACGAAGCGGACGCTGATCAAGATTTGTGTCTCACAATCGATGAACTGATGGACTTTCTGGAGAAGGAAACTGCTTGGCATAATAGCGTTTACCCAAAACAGAAAGTTCCTGTACCCTATCTTTTTGGGGAAAAGAAAGGAAACTTTTTCTTGACTCCTGATAAATCTCCTTGGGCTCCATATGAAATTCAATGGCCAGAAGATTCAGTGATGGTTTTGCTGCCAATACCTCCACAACATGATTGGTATGGACAAAAGCGAGAACTATCTAAATATGCTTTTGCAATTGGGAAATACCCCATAACAAATGCTCAATACCGCAGTTTTCTCAGACAAGGTGGAGCCAAAACATATTGGCCTCACGAATTATCTGGAAAGCAAGACTATTCTCGTGGTGTAGAGAAAGAGTTCATAAATCTTCTTCCGGAGGAGCCAAAGGGAGGAAGATTTGATTTTGATACTCAAGAATGGGTAGGTCCTTTTTCCCCTTGGGAAAGCGAAGATTTCAATGATCCACTCAAACCAGTAGTTTGCGTTTCTTTTAATGAGGCATTGAGTTATAGCCGATGGGTGCACGAGCTTGCTTCAGAAAAATTTCCTGGAACTTTCACATACATTGTTACAGAACAATTATGGGAAATTGCAGCTTTTGGAACGGACAGTGGTACTCGTTGGGCTAGGCGTAGACACAGAGCATTATCAACTGATTTTGAGAGTAGTTCTAGATATACAGGAAAAGCTCATCAAAACAAGTCTTCCCCAACAAGAATTGATACTGAAGGTAAGAGAATCAATCAGTATGGGGTAACCGATATGATTGGTAATATCTGGGAGTGGTGTGGCTCTATGAACGGCTTGTTTTGTAGGTTTGGATTTGAGGAATGTTTGGCTGGATATCCTGAAAGAATCTCACTAAGAGGCGGAGGGTTTCTTGATGATATTGAGCGTGTAAATCTCATTCTTAGTGAACATGAAATTCCAAAAGGGAAAAAATCACGACATTTTGATCATGGATTTAGAATTGCTTCAATGATTCCCATTCGTACCTTGCCAGATGAAATTCAGCGAAGGCTTCAACTATGTCCTCCTGTAGAGCTGGTTGGAAGCTCAATAGACGCTATTATTACTGAGGCTGGTGACTGGTAGTTTTTTGCTCAAGATATTGACTATTGATTTTCATGAACGCTGTAGGTAATTGACTTGGTTCTTAAAGACATAAATCAGCTTGTCTTCCATATTTCCCAATTTTCAAGATTAGGAGCCGAAAAACTTCGCTCTGAATTATTGCCACTTACCTTTGACAATGCTCTTCGTACCGAATTTTATCGCTCCTTTTGGAAAGGAATTGATACAGAGAAAATATCTCTTTCAACGCTTTCTACTCTACCCCTTGTTAGTAGAGAGAATATTGTACAGGCTAAGCATCTAGCGCAAGTTAGAGAAGAACTTGTGTGTGACGAAGTTCTCACTTTAGGTACTACAGGAAACCCGTTTGTTACAGTCAAAGGAGACTGGGAGCAAAAATTTATTGAAGCTTTTTTTGAAGCTCGTAGAGATACCAGAGATTATCAGAAACGCAAACGCGTATTAAAGTTCAATGATCCCTATCATGGATATCATGTGAAAATTCCGAATGATTTTCATTGCCATCGTATGGGTATTTATGATTCAGGGGGCTTTGATTATGGGCGAGAGGTTTTACAACGCACTCATCCAGAAACAATGGTTGAAAGTCGTTGCAGTCTCTTGGTAGGACTAGAACCATTTCTTCGAGCTTTCACAATTGATACAGCGGAAAAATATCCTGAGGGATTTGACTCAGCATTAGAGGCAGTGATTTCAAGTGGTAATTTTATAACTAAGAAATGGCGTAGCCAGATGGAATACATTTGGCGAGTGCCTGTAATTGATACGTTTTCAATGAGCGAAATCTTTGGAAGTGCCACGCAAAGTCTTGCTTGTGGTTGGTATCATTTCGACCCCTACATGATTCCAGAAGTAGTCTCATCACAGACGTTGTATCCAATTGAAGAGGGCATAGGGATTCTAGTTTTGACTTCCCTTTATCCATTTCAAGAAGCTCAACCTCTCATACGATACGTAACAGAGGATTTAGTTGAAGTGACACATACCCTATCGTCTAAACCTGGTGAACTTGCGATAAAACCTCTGGGCAGAGCCAAATTTGGTGTGCCATTACCAGATTCTGATGAATGGCTACTCACACCAGTAAGTGTCTGGGAAGTTCTTGATGATCTATCAGAAGTTGCTAGGAAACCAAAATTTCAAGATGCTAAACAGGTTAGGGACCCTGAATTAACTGGCTCTCCTCTTTACAGCTTGTCTTGGAGTAGAAGTGATAAAGCTATTCAAATAAGTATTTCAGTATTTCTGAAGGGCGAAGCGAAAGGCAGCCAAATTTCTAATCTTGAGCAAAGGATTCTACAGAATCTTCGACAAATGAATAGACCACTTGCTTATTGTATGGATTCAGGTATGGTCCAGCTTCGAGTTCAATTTAATACTAATCTAGAGTCGATGGATAATATTCTAGATATATGGATGTAGAGAATTCTAAATTAGAAGAAAAGCCTAACACCTCTGCTGGAGCGGACTGACAGAAGATTCGGGTTAAGTTGTCAAGGTTGCTTGCAGCCGCTCAGCAGAACCGTTAGCCAGCAGGTGTTGAGCGCATCTCAATTAAGCAACAAGGCGCAAGGAGCAGGGTTCTTTTGTTTTCAGAGAATTTTCTACCCCAAGCAACTGAACGGCTGATTCTCCGTCGGTTTATTGATCTGGATCTGGAACAGTTTCTTGCTTACCGCCAAGACCCTCAAGTAGCTCGATTCCAAGGTTGGTCAATGCTCTCTGACGCTGAAGCACAGTCCTTTATTAACGAAATGCAGACGGCAGCAATCGGGATACCAGGCGAATGGTTTCAAATTGCGATTGCACACAAGCAATCCAACTTGCTACTAGGTGACATCGGGATGCAGGTTGATCTTAAAAACCCAATGATCGTGGAAATTGGTTTTACTTTGGGGCGTGAAGAGCAAGGTAAAGGATATGCACAAGAAGCAATTCAAGCTCTGATTGATGCACTGTTTCAGCTTAGAACCATCAGCAGGATTGTTGGTATCACTGACATACGAAATGAACCATCGGTTCGTTTGCTTAAGCGATTGGGAATGAGTTTAGTGCGATGTGATGAGGTGGAATTCAGGGGTGAATTGTGTATTGAACAAGTATTTGAGTTAGAAAAAGAGGATTGGTTACTCCGTAAAGCAGGCTAACAATTGCGGTGCAGCGGATTGAAGGAACCTATTTATTGTATAGTTGTGTAGTTCGTCAGACACAACTTTTTTTGCTGCTAAAGTGTGATTAATCTCGACACCAGTACTGCGATGGCACGGAGTGCCCGCCAAGGGCGATCGCATTCATAGCTGAAGGCGTTTGTTTTAACGTCTATCTCCACGATACACACTAGCTGTTGACAACTGTAATACTCAATTAGGAACAGCAATAACATAGACAGTAGCTATAGTGCGTAGCGTTCTGCAGGAAAGGCGGGGCTTTGGCGAACGCGAGTGCGTGTCTGGAGGACTCAGCGGGCACTCCGTGCCATCGCCCCTTTGGAGCGATGGCAGCAAAAAATACAAATACAGTTGCACAATCCCATGCGATCGCTATTGTATAGTTGTGTAGTTCTTGACACTCCTACGCCTAAAAGGCGGTTCGTGCTGCCAGTGCCCAAGGCGTTGATTTTAACGTCTATCTTCACCCTCCTTACCCATTGACAGGTATTTGACATTGTTTTGCTTGATTTGTTGATATGTATGAGTTTCAGCCATTTTTAAGCGGGTTTCGACCAAGCATAGCGCTCAAACGCTTTGTCGAGTGGCGTTTGGGCAATATGATTGGTGTAGTTGTGGATGACTTTCACAGCGATACCAAGAATAACCTCTAGAACCTGCTGCTTTGTGTAACCAGCCTTCATAAAGGTCTCGATTTCGTCATCACTAACCCAACCACGAGTTTGTACCATTCGCTGTGTAAAGTGACGAAGTGCTTGTAATTTTGGGTCTTGCAGAGGTTCACCATTTCGCATGGCATTTATATCCTCGGTTGACAAACCAACCATTTTTGCCAAACCTGAGTGTGCTGCCATGCAGTAGTGACACTCATTTTCATAATTCACTGCTAGGTATACTACCTGTTGTTCAAATGGACTAAAGCTGGTTGTGCTGAAAAGATCCCACAAAGCCATACCACCCTTCAAAAGTGCAGGGGCAAGAGCGCATATACCTTCTAGGTTGGGAATGAAGCCAAATGTTTCCTTGGCATGGTGCAGAGCTTCTTTGGACTCTTCGGGGGCGGTTTCCAGAGTGTAAATAGTAAATTCCATTAGGTTGTATCTTGTGAAGTATTGGCATAACACAACATTGCGTGCTATAGGGTAAAGACCTGATATTTACACTCATCACACACTTGTTGCTGCGTAGACAAGTTTGTCTACACTCAGTAGAATACTTTAAGTAGACAAGTTTGTCTACATGAATAAGAAAACTAAAATATGGCATCAAATACCAACCAAATTTATGATCGCATCCTAGAAACTGCCTCCCAGCTTTTCTACCAGAAGGGGATTCAGCACGTTGGGATTAACGAAGTGATTGCTGCTTCAGACGTTGCAAAACGGACATTCTATAAATACTTCCCCTCAAAAGACCAACTCATTTTGGAAGTCATGCGCTATCGCGAAAAGCAGTGGTTGAAGTGGTTTCAGAAAGCTGTTGAGGAGCGAGGAAAAACAGCTAAAGAAAAGCTACTCGCAACATTTGATGTGCTTGGAGAGTGGTATGCTCAACCAGACTTTCGGGGATGCCCATTCATTAATGCAGTTCTTGAAATAGCAGATGCAAATCATCCCGCTCATCATGTTTCCATATCGTTGCGTGAGGGAATTCGCACTCATATTATGAAACTAGCAATAGAAGCGGGGGTTCGTCATCCAGAAGCATTCTCTCACCAGTACTTACTGTTAATTGGTGGTGCTAGTCTGATGGCAACAATTGAAGGAACTCCAGCAGGTGCAAACTATGCCCGTCATGCTTTATCAATCCTTATTAATGAGAGTTAGTATCTGTAAGAATTGGCTCAAATTTAAATATGATGTTAGACATGACGAATGTTTGCCCTGCTATTTTCAACTGAGGTCTATTGCATCGCCTGTACTACTCTTGAGGCGATGTTGGACATTACTTTCTCGCGCTCTTCCAGAGGAGCTTTTGAACCAGCTATAAATACAGCGATCACCACACGTTTCCCGTCCGGCGAACTAGCAATTCCAACATCATTTGTTGCAGTACCTATGCCGAGAACATCTGCACCCGTACCAGTCTTGTGTGCGATCGACCAATTTTCAGGTAGTCCTGCTTTTAGCCGCTTTTGTCCTGTTGGAGAATCGGTCATTATTTTTAGCAACAAAGCGGTAGAGTTCTCGGACAATAGCTGATTTGAGTTCAGCTTTGCCAAAAGGTCAACCATAGCTTCAGGAGTAGCAGTATCCCGTGGGTCGGTGAGATACTTTTGGAGAGCAGCTTTCTTGACGCTATCTGGAATCTTTTCCACAGCTTCCGCCCATTTTTGTTCGTCAACCAATTCAGGTTGAAAGTTTTTGAGTCCCACACTCTCCGGCTGCATCTGCTGCTCTAATCTATCAACACGAATGTTGCGAATTTGCAGCTTGCTTAAGATAGCATTCACTTGCTGTGGTCCACCGACCAATCGCACCAAAGCGTCAGCTGCAGTATTATCACTTATTCCCACAGAGCGTTCTAGAACGTTTCGGAGTGGGATCTGTGCTCTATCACCTTTGAATTCCTTGATGATAGGACTCGATCCAGGAGCAAGTTCCTGACGGGTAATGGTAACTAATTGCTTGAGCGAAATCTTGCCCTCGTCTACTTGTTTTAAGACGGCTATGGCAGAAGGAAGCTTATACACGCTTTGCATGGGAAAGCGCTGCTTACCATTGAGAAACCAGCTTTGACCGCTATTAAGGTCCAAAACCCCGATGCCGACTTTACCTTGAGCTGCTGAAACATCAAGATTTTTTAACCGTTCTTGAAATAATCGAGTGTTGGACTGTGCTGGAGTGAGCTGTGCGCTTACTTTCATCATTCCACCTGCAAGCGGTGAGGTTTGATGAATTTGTTGTTGCTGTAAGGATGACTCAGCGATGCTTGGAGATGAAGAAGTTAGAGATGGTTCTTGTGCTTTGACTGGAAGCAACATAAACGAAAGCAGAATAACGACTCCAAACGAAAGGCAAAAGCGACGTACAAAGACTGAAAACATCTATCGTTTAATTTCTAGGTGTGAATATTTTTCCTAGGCTATTATCTACTTTCTTGATGTCTGCTCTGTTTCTGGTCAAAACTGTGGTAAAATCGAAAGTTAAATATAAATAATTCGCTCGGTTGAGGATATAACATTTAACATTTATTTTTCTCGAATCCACAGTGCTAGCCCACCTCCACGACCGCGAGCTGCAATCAAGTCTTCTGTTACTAAAAAAAACGCAAAGAAGGGTAATTTCGCTACGGGTTGACTATAAAAATTCTCCGCCTGACCTTTACCGCCTCGTATCTGACCGCTGTAAATCACACGACCAAACAGACTGATTTGCATTTGGATAAAGTCAAACGCCAATAAGTTTTTTTTCCCTGGATATTGTGCTGGACCTTGAAGCTTCAGTAAAACAGCACCCAATTGAACAGAATTGCTAATTTCCGCTGTGCCTGGAGTCGCATCTGAAGCTTGTGTGGTATTGAAGGAAATATGGGTGGGAGCCAACTTAGGCAGATAAAAACCTTTGCCCAAAACAATTCCAGCTTTCTTTCTGACTTTTCTGGTTCCAGTGACAAAGCATAGCCGCCATTGACCAACCAAACACTCAAAAGGATACGTCACTCGTTGCTGTTTAGCTGCTTTTTCCGCTTGCACCAAAGCATTGACTACTACTTCAGCACTAGGGCGATCATTCCTCTGTCCTTGATACGCAGTCGCGGCGAGTGAGAGTACGCTGACAAAATCAGGTGAGGCTTGTGATGTTAAATCGACTGTCATGAGGGCACTCCAGATTTTGCAACCTAATACTCTGGATAAATCATAACCTTAATATATTATCTGTTTTGCTGAATTGGATATAACCATTTGTTTAAGCTGCTTCTGCATTGGTTTGGCTCGTCGCTTGCTTACTGTATGATGTTACCCTGGTTGGCGATCGCGCTGGATGAAGATGAGGGCGATCGCAGTATATCCAAATTATCCACAGTACCAAAGGTCGCACTCCAACCTATTGTATTTACTAAGTGTTTATCATTTCCACTCTTCTTCTGCCCAAGCTATTAGTCTTTTTTCACCACGTAGCATTCAACGATTCTTAGTCTTGTCAAAATTAAGCATAAAATTACTTTGGTTTACGATTCTCAAAAAATTAGTAAAAACGTACAAACTAAAAAAAGGAAAACAATTTACATTTGTTATTGACACGCAGTGGCGTGACCAAAACATTTTTATGATTAGTTTAATTACAGACAATCATAGCGATACCAATTTCTTGGCTATTACTATCAAAATGAGGATGTAGTAATCTCGGCGAACAAAAAAGATTAATTAATCCGTTTATTGGTAAGCTGAGATTGTAGTGATTTCTAACAACGCCGGATGAATTGCTATCGCTACCCCCACAGATTAATAGGCAGAATATAGCATAAGGCGACAATGCAAAAACTCCTTTTTAATGACAGAGATAGCTTTAGAGCGCAAGCCCTATTCCTTGGTAAGAAGATTAACGTAAAAACATTGGAGAATTACGTTTGCTTGGCGGCTATGCCAGTAATGGTTACAGTAGGTGAACACGGCTGTGCGGTACTGATGGACTATGGTGCAGTTGTCCTGTTTAACCTTGAGCCTGTAGAAAAGGTAGCCTTCTTGACTAAACTATCCTCTCAACTTATTGACTCTTTTGCTGACCCGGAAACAGAAGAGGTGGAAGTTCATCTCAACGTTGCAGAGAGTGAGAGAGTTAAGGAAGGAAAAATTTTGCTGCATGATTTTAGTGTAGAACGCTTGCAGATAGTGGCTGATATTCTCGCTAAGAGTGTTGTGCTGTCTCATTATGAAACTAGCCTAGCTACTGTATTTGATCAAATTGAACCGTTTGCAGCTAGTCTCCTTTCTGAAAACAGGAGTAGACGCCAGAGTCGGGAATTACTGCGTCAACTCGGGACTACATTGTTAGTTCAACATAAGATTGTGGGTCGAGTAGAGATCATCGATAAGCCGGATCTGCTGTGGGAATCCCCACAGCTAGAAAACTTATATTTGCGCTTGGAAGATGAATACGAAATCCGTGAGCGTCACAATGCTTTGGAACGCAAACTAGAGCTAATTTCTCAAACCGCACAAACAGTGCTGGAGTTCATGCAGCATAGCAGTAGCCAGCGAGTAGAGTGGTATGTGGTGATTCTGATTGTGGTGGAGATTCTGCTATCACTGTATGACATCCTTTTCAAAGGCTAACGCTAAACTTGGAGATCGTAAACAATTGCTGGCTTTGACTAGCAATCTGGGGTAAAAGTAGCGAAGGCACTGCCTGAAACCCTTGCTGTAAAAAAGATACACAAATAAAATTGCTCTTTTACCAAAAAACGGAGAAAAAGCTTGTTTTGGCTGTAAGCTGTTGCGCTTACAATTTGCAATGCGTGACATCCTCCCACCGCTAACCCTAACGGGTATAGCGCGGGCTTCCAACCTCGCGGTAGGACATTCCTGCTTCTTTGGTCGTGCCTAGACTTGCGTCCCCGGCGGGCGTTACCTCCACAGGCAGGCAAGACTCGCGAGTCCCGCAGCTGCAAGACCTCTTTGTTCCACCACCATAGCGGCAGCAACATCGCGGTCTGTTGTATATCCACATTCATGACACACATGAACACGCTCCGACAGCTTCTTTTTCCCAGTATGAGTTCCGCATTGAGGACAAGTTTGACTAGTCCCGTTAGGATTTACTTTAGCGAAGTACACCCCGCGCTTCCAACAAACCCAGGAAAGGATTTCCAAAAAACTTCCCCAAGCAGCATCAAGACAATGCTTTGCCAACATTCCTCGACTAGTTGCTCTTAGCTTAAGATCCTCAGCAAAGACCATACCTACACCATCACAAAGTGCGTGAGCGGTGTTGATATGAAACTGCTTGCGTGTGTCATAAATGCGTTCATGCAATCTGCGTATCTTTTGCTGCACTTTACGGTAGTTAGCAGAGTATGCAGTCTTGTTTTTCAACTTGCGTTGCAGCCATCTAAGCTCGCTTTGCAAAGAATTGAAAAACCGGGGTCTTTCTACCAATTGCCCGTTAGATACAGCCAAGAACTTCTTCAATCCGACATCAATACCAATAGAATTACCATGAGGCATGACATCAGGCACAGAAACATCGGATTGCAAAATCAACTGAGCGTACCATCCAGATGCTTTGCTGATTACTCTAACCTGTTTGACTACAAACCCCTCTGGGATTGGACGATGCAAATTCATTGGCATGGCTCCAATTTTGGGCAGCTTGATTTGGAAACCCGTTACAGGGTTAGATTTGAACTGGGGAAACACAAACGACCTATATTGACCAGTTTTCTTGAACCGGGGAAACCCAAAACCGCGTTCCATCATGAACTTGAACGCTTTATCAAGACGCTTCAATGCCAGAACGCAGTACTTGAGATTGAACATCTTTAAGTTCTGGGTTTTCCTTCTTGACTGGTGTCAATGCGTTTTGCTGTTTGTAGTAGTCAGGGTAGGAGAGTTCAGCCGGGATAATGTATTCAGAGCGAATAGAGCAAGCGTTGATAGCACATTTACGCGAAGCAATCCAATCTTTGCGCTCCCGCAGTGCATAGTTATACACTTTGCGGCACGCATCCATCCAAGCAAGCATTCTTGCTTCTTGAACAGCGTCTGGATAAATTCGGTAACTGTAAGTCAACGAGAGCATTTTTTCGACCTCCATGCTTATTCTAACAGACTTCACTTACCTGTTAGAAGTTCCGGTGATCAGAAAAAGACAGCACGTCGAGTACTGTCTTTTTCCCTGGGGAGTCCCGAATCAGCACGCCAAATCAAAGATTATGGTGAGTCCAGTCCTGTTCGCGTAGCGTCTCCGCTAGGAGAAGGAGGGTTTCCCGACCTAGGGAACTGGCGAACCCGAAGGGCGGGGGACTTACTGCTCCCCAGACCCCACACTAGTTAAAATTTCAATCCATAGCCTCAAACTTTCGTTGATTCAACTCGTTATTCGTCTTTGAATTTGGATTTCATCTTTTTGTATTTATAAATAAAAATGTAGAGACGCGAAATTTCGCGTCTCTACAACAGGGATATAAATGATTTACCGACTACTCAACCCCTTCAATGCGATCCTCAACCTCCTGGTACAACTCGCGCAACAATTCCAAATTGTTCTCACTCGTCTCCCAATAACCCCGACCATTCACTTCCAACAAGGTGGAAACCATCTTGCGGAAAGAATGGGGGTTGAGGTTCAGCAACCGCTGACGCATCTCTTCATCTTTGATGAAGGTTTCGTTAGCGTCCTCGTATATCCAGTTATCGACAGCACCAGCAGTCGCACTCCAACCCATTGTATTTACCAATCGCTTGGAGAGTTCGCGCACGCCTTCGTAACCGTGAGATAACATTCCCTCGTACCACTTGGGATTTAACATTTTGGTACGGGCATCCAAACGCACGGTTTCTGATAAGCTGCGGACTTGAGCGTTAGCTGTGGTGGTGTCGGCGATGTAGGATGCTGGTGTTTTGCCATCACCCCGCAAACTTGCCACAACTTTGGTGGGATCAGAGTCGAAGTAATGGGAAACGTCGGTCAAGCTAATCTCGGAAGAGTCGAGATTTTGGAAAGTGACCTCAGCAGTTTTCAGAGTTCTTTCAAAAATCTGCCGCTCTTCTTCCATCGTACCGGGGTTATCGGCACTGAAGGCGAAGGATTTCCGCTTGAGGTACATTTCCTGCAACTCGGCTTCGCTGTCCCATGTGCTGTTTTCCACCGCCAAGTTGATGTTTGACGAGTAGGAACCAGAAGCATTGGAGAAGATGCGAGTCGCTGCTTGGCGCAGGTTGATCCCCATTTCCTCTGCTTGTTCGAGGGCGTGTTTGCGAACATAGTTCATCGATGGTGGTTCATCGGCTTCCGCCGCCATCTTCACCCCTTGATCCAGCAGGTTCATTTGGTTGATGAACAAGTCGCGGAAGACACCAGAACAGTTGACAACGACATCAATCCGTGGGCGTCCCAATTCTTCTAGAGGAATCAGTTCCAACTTGTTCACCCGTCCAAGGGCATCGGGAACTGGACGCACTCCCACCATCCACATGATTTGTGCCAGTGATTCCCCGTAGGTTTTGATGTTATCGGTTCCCCAAAGCACACAGGCAATGGTTTCGGGATAGTGACCGCCATTTTCTGCTTTGTTACGCCCCAGCAGTCTGTCTACAACGATTTTTGCCGATTGTACAGCAGCCGTTGTGGGGATGGATTGCGGGTCAAGGGCGTGTATATTTTTACCTGTGGGCAATACATCCGGGTTGCGGATGGGGTCGCCACCAGGACCAGGGAGGATGTACTCGCCTTCTAACCCTTGGAGTAATGCTCCCAATTCGTTGTCAGCGCAAACTTGCTGCAAGCAGAATTCCAGATACTCAAACAGCGGTTTCAAGTCTGTGACATCTACCTTGGTATAACCTGCTTTGTGCAGTGCTTCCACCCAAGGTTCTTTTTTGCCCATGTTAAAGAAGTTGAGCTTGGAAACGCGAGAAACTCGTCCTTCGGCGTCAATTTGCTCTTTCACAAGGGCGGAAACTGCGGCACGGGTTGCCATTGTGATGTCTTGCAGCAGTTGGACATCGTCTAAAATGCCTTTGTCGCTGTTTTGGTAGATATCGTCGATGTTCCGCCCGATGCTGTTGGCAATAATACGCGGGAGACTTTGAATTTCTTCTTCTTGACGATCCAAGCTGGCAATGTTGACGAGAGTTGCGATCGCCTCCTCTGCCGAAGGTGGTTTACCAATCACATGCAATCCACAAGGCAACAGTCGCGATTCAATCTCCATCAACTTGCGGTACACCAAGCCAACGATATTATCGCGCTCTTCAGCGGTCATATCCTTGGCATCCGTTTCTGGCAAGGCGATGTCCTTATCCAGGTTCACCATCCGGCACTTATCCATGATGGTGTTCACAATGGAAATACCGCGCCCGCTATCTTTCAAGGTTTGGTAAGAACCAATCAACTCGCTGAGTTCCTTCAAACCTTTGTACAAACCAGCATTTTCCGCCGGAGGAGTCAGGTAGGAAATTGTCTCGGCGTAGCTGCGACGCTTGGCAATTGTCGCCTCGCTGGGGTTATTTGCGGCGTAGTAATAGAGATTGGGAATTGTACCAATCAAGTTATCTGGATAACATTCTCCAGACATCCCCATCTGCTTCCCTGGCATGAATTCCAAGGAACCGTGAGTTCCGAAGTGTAGCACGGCATCAGCTTGCCAAAGCTGTTCTAGGTAGGTGTAGTAAGCTGCGAAACCGTGGTGCGGGCTTGCAGAACGCGAGAACAACAACCGCATGGGATCGCCTTCGTAACCAAAGGTGGGCTGAACGCCAATGAAGACGTTACCGAAGTGCTTACCGTAAATCAGCAAGTTTTGCCCATCGCTGTTGAGATGTCCAGGAGGTGGTCCCCAATTTTCCTCTAATTTTTGTGAGTAGGGTGTGAGTGCTTCATACTCACGAACTGGCATCCGGTAGGCAATGTTGAGTTCGGGGCTGCTGTACTGTGCCTGCGCGTCGTGGATGACTTGTTCCATCAACTCTTTAGCAGACTCAGGCAAGTCCTGCACTTCATACCCGTTATTCCTGAGGGCTTTCATCACCTCGTAAATTGAGCCGAACACATCCAGGTAAGCAGCGGTTCCGACGTTGCCTTTATCAGGTGGGAAGCTGAAAACGGTGATGGCAACTTTCTTGTGCAGCTTTGGCTTGCGGCGCAGGTTAGCCCATTTGAGGGCGCGTTGTGCCACTGCTTCGATACGGTCTTGCAGGGCGATCGCTTTTCCTGTTGTGCCATCTCGTCCTGATAATATAATCGGCTCAATCGCCCCATCCAATTCGGGAATCGCAATTTGCAATGCGACTTGAATTGGGTGTAACCCCAAATCGCTATCCTGCCATTCTTCGGTTGTTTGGAAGACGAGGGGCAGCGCTACCATGTAAGGACGATTCAACCGTTTGAGCGCGTCAATTGCCTTAGGATGGTCTTGTCGTGCTGGTCCACCTACCAGGGCAAAGCCTGTTAAGGATACTACGGCATCCACCAGTGCCGTTTTGGTAGTCGGTTCGTAAAAGTATGCTTCCACTGGTTTGGAGAAGTCCAAACCCCCAGCAAACACTGCAATAACCCGTGCCCCCATAGATTCTAGTTCTTGCACCATTGCCACATAATGGGCATCATCACCCGTTACCAGGTGCGTGCGTTGCAATACCAACCCAACACAAGGCGCTAGCGGGTCTTTCAAATCATTGGGGATATCCTTACGACTGTTGTGCCAATTGAGGTATTCTCTGACATCCTCAAACATTGTGGGGGCAAGAGGATGCCAGACCCCCATATCGGGATAGACAACTGGTGCTTTGTATTGTACAGACGCGCCACCTCTGGTCTCTACGCCTTTTAATACGTACTTATCAGCTAGCATCAGCAAGAAGTTTTCCAGGTTATCTGCAGAACCCCCTAGCCAATACTGAAAGCTGAGCATAAAATTTCGGGCGTCCTGTGCTTTGTCCATTGGCAGGTACTTGAGCACTTGCGGCAATGTCCGCAGCAGCTTGAGCATCCCATCTTGGAAGCCCGCGCCGGATTTTTCCTTGCGCTTTCGCATGAACTGTGCTATCGCACTCTTAGATTGCCCCAATTGTGCCAAAGAGAAGGTGCCCATTTTGTTTAGGCGCATGACTTCCGGCATTGAGGGGAACACAACGGCAACGTCCAGGCGATCGCGGTGTGGTGCTACTGCTGCTACTAACTTTTGGGCTAAGTCTTCTATAAAAATCAGCGAGGCAATAAAGATATTGGCACTTGCGATCTCCTTTTGGAACTCCTCGTAGTTCTCTTTGTCTCGGAGTTCTTCAATCAAATAGCCACTAATTTCAATCGCCAGGTTGGGATGATTCTGGTTAATTTCCCGAACCGCTTGTGACAATGCACTCTGGTACTGGGACTCTAACACGACATAGACCACCTTAATTAAATGACGCCCCCGCAGGTTGTCAGGCGCAATATGTCTAATGGTGGACTTGACGTGAGTGAACATGCTTCCTCGGCTCCTTTGATGCGTGTTCTCGTTTGAGAAGTCCTCTTCGGCAAAAGCAGCCATTCAGACTTCCTCTCTTAGGCAATATGAGTTTTTTACCAGAAAATGCTTGCTCAGTGGGGATTTTGTCGCCTATCTGACACAAAATGATATAAAAAATGAAATCATTTGTAACAATAGTTGACAGATTTGCGAAGTATTTACTCGCTTATTGTAAATAAATCTTAATAAGGTTTGATGAACTGCTCTATTCTCGCAATAGGAAGGGAACCAATAACCGATGACAATGGACTAATGATTCATGTAGAGACCTGCCATGGCGCGTCTCTACAACTAATCTAATGACCAATGACCAATGACTGCTGATATTCTTATTCTCTCAAATGGTCCTGGGGAAGTGACGACTTGGGTGCGCCCAGTGGTTAAAGCATTGCGGCAAATACTCAGTGATGACCGAAATCAAGTGAGAATTTCTGTAGTTTTGTCGCCTTGCCCCAATTCTAGTGGCAAAGAAGCAGATATTGCTCGGTCTTTCCCCGAAGTAGACCGAGTGCAGCCAGCAGATTATTTTTGGCAATTTTTGCTGTGGGGAAAGACATTTGAGAATTGGGACTGGCGGAAACGCGGTGTCGTTGTTTTCCTTGGTGGGGATCAATTTTTCCCCGTTGTTATCGGCAAAAGGCTAGGGTATCGCACCGTTATCTATGCAGAATGGGATGCACGTTGGCACAACTTAATTGACCGCTTTGGAGTAATGAAACCCGAAGTGGCTGCGCGTGTCCCTGAAAAATTTGCCCACAAGTTCAGCGTTGTGGGAGATTTGATGCAAGAAGCCCAGGCTGAGGGAGTAGGGAAAGCAGGGGGAGCAGGGGAAGCAGGGGAAGCAGGGGGAGCAGGGGAGCAGGGGAGCAGGGGAGAAAATTCCTCTAATCACTCCACTCAGCACTCAGAACTCAGCACTGAACTCATTGGGGTACTTCCTGGATCAAAGGCGTCAAAATTGACGCAAGGAGTACCTTTGACGTTGGCAATTGCGGAATATGTCCACGCTAGAAGACCGCAAACCAAGTTTGTGATTCCTGTAGCCCCAACTTTGGATTTACAAACTTTAGCTAGTTTTGCCGACCAAGAAAAAAACTCTTTTGTTCAAACATTTGGTTTTAGCGGTGCTTCTGTGATTGTCCCAGATGACAGTGGTAAAGGCACGGCATTGCCGTACCGCTACGATCATCCTATCCTCAAGACAGGAACAGGTTTATGTGTGGAACTCTGGACTCAGTCACCTGCACACGATTTATTATCCCAGTGCTGCCTTTGCTTAACCACAGTGGGGGCAAACACTGCTGAACTCGGTGCTTTAGCTGTGCCAATGATTGTTTTGCTACCAACGCAACAGCTAGACGCGATGAGGTCTTGGGATGGTTTGCCTGGACTGTTGGCAAATTTGCCTTTGGTCGGTTCCGGTTTTGCTAAGCTAATTAACTGGCTAGTTTTGAGACGAAAAGGTTTGCTAGCATGGCCCAATATTTGGGCGCAGGAAATGGTCGTACCCGAACTAGTCGGAAAACTCAAGTCCCAAGAAGTCGGGGAAATGGTTTTAGATTTTCTGAGTCATCCAGAAAAATTAGCCCAAATACAAGCGAAGCTGCGGAGCATCCGAGGTGAGGCTGGTGCAGCACAAAAGCTAGCAACTTTGGTAAAGGAAGAATTAAGCAAGTACCAGAAGTAGGGAAAGAAATAACTCTTTCATCTTCCTCATCTCATTCTCCAGAAGATTCTCCATCCCGCCGTCCCAGTTCATAAACACCAGAACCTATACAGGCAAGTATCCCCATGCTAATTCCCCAGCTTGGACCTAAACTGATTTCTACTCCCCAATTAAATAAAGCGCCAATCACTAGAAAGGGGACAATACTGAAAAGCGAGGCGTAAAAAGCATTCTGTGATTCTCTCGCTTTCCTTGTTTTTTCAAATTCTGACTGACTCGTGTAGAGCGATCGCTCAGCAAAGTTAAACCAGCGGTTTAGTTGGTGGATAACCCATTCACTGGCTGAGGAAAAACCTAAATACAGCGCCAAAGACCACAAACTTGCTCCGGCGATCGCGATTGTGTCTAACTCAAAGCTGAAAGGCAATATTTCGGTCAGCATGGCTTGTGGGACTCGTGTGGAGGGTGCGCTTTCGCTTCTATTGAAGCTAGATTAATTTCTTAATGCAATCTTAAGCATAAACTTAACAGCATTTTTACTTATTGGCAACGATTTCACAGGTATAATTCATGGTGCATAAATTGACATATGCAAGCCTAAGTATATACTTACCATAAAATGTAATCACCAATACTCCTAATAATTATCAGGTAATCACTAGCAACGTAAACACCCACTATTAAAAGAAGAATTATTGCTTAAGTATAACTGCTGAAAAGTATCTACAATAGCTGTTTTACTCTAAATATCATATTTTTTATTTTCAATTAAAAATGCTCTAATTTTGACAACTCAAAAAATAGTACTTGAAACGACTTGACATAGAAAGATTTTCAAGTAAGATATGGCGATGATAAGCAAAAAATAATACGCTTTTTCTTGTGATGCAGAAGGTGAACGCAAACAAAAGCAGATGTCAATCCCTAATCAAAATTCAAACCTCTGCTCCGGTTGGATGCAACATCAATTTACTGGTAGATCTAACGGCTAGAGGGCTAAAAAAATGAGTAAGTGGCGAGGAACAGTAGCACTTTCTGCAGTCAGTCTGTCTATATTAGGATTGAGTGTTGTAGGTTTCATCACTCTATTGTCAAAGTCAAAAACGGTTGAAGCTGTAGAATTTAACTCCAAGCAGATAGCAACGTTCAACAATTGGCAAGCAACTTCAATTCCTGTAAAAAATTCTCAGGCACACCAGTCAAAAGCATCTATAGAATTTAAATCTAACGGGTACCAGCCAAAAGCATCTCCAAAATTTAAATCTCAGCAGGTAGCAATAGCTAACAATTGGCTAGCAGCCTCTTTTCCTGTAGAAAATTTTCACTCATACACATCCGCATTTGGCTACCGTCGTTCTGCGACTGGTGGCTCAAATTTGGAATTTCACGGTGGGTTAGATATCGCCGCCCCACAAGGTAGTTATATTCGTAATTGGTGGACAGGTACAGTCACAAAGGTTCACGACAAGGACGCCTGTGGTACATATATAGTCATTCAGTCTGGCGAATGGGAACACACCTACTGTCATATGGAAGGACAAGTTGAAACCGCAGATGGTCGCCGTTATTTCATAGATAGGGCTGGTGGAATTCAAATTTGGGAAGGTCAGCAACTGGGTGCTGGAATGAGAATTGGTCGGGTAGGGATGACCGGGCGAACCACAGGTCCTCACCTTCATTGGGGGCTAAAATATGCCAAACAATATGTAGATCCAGCAATGGTTTTGCGAGAAATGTTTTCCCAGCAGCAAATTGCCAGAAATCCATCGCAAAGGTGGACTCCACAACAATCACAAGTCATCATTGAGGAATCAAAAGCTGTAGGCGATTCGGGATATTAAATGAGGAAGTGTTAATTGTTAGTTGTTTTAGTAGCCACTAACTACTAAATGTAGAGACGTGCCATGGCACGTCTCTAGAACTAACTACGTTCCTAACCAGACACAACTAATTGTTGCTTCTCTGGCAGTTGGGTATATTCAGAGACAATTTTACGGAATTGCTCGCCCTCTATTGTCTCCTGTTCCACGAGCAAATCGACAAGGCGGTCTACCAAAGCTCTGTTTTCACGTATGATGCGACGAGCTTCTTGGTAGCAGGTAGTTGCCATTGCTCGCACTTGTCGGTCAATCTTGATCGCCATTTCTTCTGAATACTCGGAGCGATTAACCCAATCTCGTCCGAGAAAGACATCACTATTCTGAGTTTCTAGAGCCACTAACCCTAAGTCAGACATACCATACATCGTTATCATCTTACGAGCAAGATTTGTCACAACCTTTAGGTCGTTGCTGGCTCCACCTGTGACCTCAGCTTCACCAAAAACCTCTACTTCTGACGCCTTTCCTCCTAAGGTCATGGTGATGTTGTCTTGCAGCCAAGCCTTAGTATAAAGCCCGCTGTCAATCATTTCTTCATTCAGAATCTGCTGAGAAAAACCACCAACTCCACCAGAACGGGGAATAATTGTCACCTTATTTAAGGGGTCAGAATATTTCAGGAGTGTAGACAACAGAGCGTGTCCAATCTCATGATAAGCAATCAACCGCTTTTTCTTGCTATCCAACAGCGGGTTGAGGGTGAGCCCAATTGTCAATCTGTCAATAGCATCATCAATTTCTAGCTGCGTAATTGCCTCTTTACGTCTACGTGCTGTGAGAATTGCCCCTTCGTTGAGGAGGTTTGCTAAGTCCGCCCCTGTAAAACCTGGTGTACGACGAGCAACAACTTCTAAAGAAACAGATGGGTCAATTTTCTTGTTACGCGAGTGGACTTGCAAAATTTCCAGACGACCTTTGCGGTCTGGTGCATCCACAATCACTTGTCGGTCAAACCGTCCTGGTCTCAGCAACGCGGTATCTAGGACATCCGGGCGGTTTGTGGCAGCAATAATAATAATACCGGTGTTACCCTCAAAACCGTCCATTTCGGTAAGCAGTTGGTTGAGGGTTTGTTCCCGCTCATCGTTTCCGCCACCGATTCCTGCACCCCGCTGTCGTCCTACGGCATCGATTTCATCGATAAATATGAGACAGGGAGCATTTTCTTTGGCTTTCTTAAATAAGTCGCGTACGCGGGATGCTCCCACACCCACGAACATTTCCACAAACTCAGAACCGGAAATGCTAAAGAACGGTACAGCTGCTTCGCCAGCGATCGCTTTTGCTAAGAGCGTTTTTCCTGTTCCCGGAGGTCCAACCAACAGCACTCCTTTGGGAATGCGTGCGCCCACAGCAGTGAATTTTTCTGGTTGTTTGAGGAAAGTTACGACTTCTTGTAGTTCTTCTTTGGCTTCTTCAATACCTGCCACATCCTCAAATTTCACTCCGGTTTTTGCCTCCATCTGGAAGCGAGCTCTGGTTTTACCGAAGTTCATGGCTTGGCTAGAAGCATTCGTAGAGCGGCGGAGGAACAATAACATCAAAGCAACCAGTGGCAAAATCCACATCAGGTTGATCAAAAGCCCTACAGCCGCTCTGCCATTAGCAGAGGAAACTTCCTCAAAATCAACGTTATTGTCTTTTAGCCTGCTAATTAACTCAGCGTTTTGTTCCAAAAGCCGCACTTGTATCGGTTGTGCATCTTGCTTTTGCCCTTTTAGATAAACCCTTGCTACCTGATCGGTTTCGTCAAGCTCTACTCTTTTGACTTCCTTATTCTCGGTTTTCCTGATTAATTCGCCATAGGATAGGGACTCGCGCTCTACTTTTTGCGCCAGCGCGGGAGTACTCCCTAACATTCCTGGCAACATGATTAAACCAGCTGCTAGCGCTCCAGTAAAAGCTGCACGCTTTGCACTTTGCTGTTTCATCAATGTCTTTTTCTCAAAATTTTTCATAATAATTACCCTTTGTTTGCTGCTCCATAACCGAGCACTCGTTTCTATGCCTTTTCCTCTACCAAGAGTAGAAATCAGGGGTCTCTAATCTTCTAGTGTAACTTCCAAAAAAAACCATTCCCAAGTTTTTCCTCGCTATGCCGTTTCATTAAAACCGGAAAAATCCGGCAACCTTATTGCTGGTTGGCTAGTTTAGAGCTAACGATCTTGACGGAAAAACCACCCAAAACCCAAAATTTTGGGTGCAAAACAAGTCAATTTGATGGGCGGTTTTTCACTTATGTTGCCGGATTTTTACACGTTTAGACCCAACCCTTCAATGCCTCTGTTTATTAGAATTACTTTGTTTTTGACACATAACTGGAAGTTTAGGAATTTCTTGCTAGTCCGACTCTTTGCTAAAAAGCCTTTTAAAATACTACTTTTACATTTTATCTGTGCTGTGTCCTCGCTCCTTTAGCATAAAATTCTCTGCTAACTGCAATTTGACATATTATGTCACAGATAGCTATGATATATACATAGTCGTAATGACTTCATATTTTCACTGCCTTAGCTTTGGCGTGTGAGACTTTATTATTGAAGCTTTTTACTGAACAAGAAAGAACTCAGAATCATCCATCCGAACGAGTGCATGATCTGTGTACGACTGGGTGGCGAAGTTTTGGGTTCAGTCCCCCACCGAATCAAAGATTTTGTTGGTTCTCAATGAGTGGTGGGCTGAATTCCTCACTCATTGCATTCTGATTTCTGTGTTCTCTTGTTCTCTTGTTCTTCTTCAAGATAGTTATAGTTACGGGAATTTAATTGAACTATGGTGAAAATTGTTGGCATTGGTGGTAGCTTAAGACCTCAATCCTACGCTCAAATGGCTTTGCTTCTAGCCGCGCAACGGGTGGAAGCTCTGGGTGCAGATGTTGAAATTCTCGATTTGCGGCAAATGCAATTACCATTTTGCAATGGGGAAGAAGAGTATCCAGATTATCCGGATGTTCAGCGGTTACGCGATGCGGTTAGTAGCGCCGACGGGTTAATTTTGGCGACACCAGAGTATCATGGCAGCGTGAGCGGTGTCCTGAAAAATGCCCTTGATTTGATGAGTTTTGACCAGTTGTCTGATAAAGTGACAGGATTGATTAGCGTGTTGGGAGGACAGCCTAACAGCAACGCCCTGAATGACCTACGGCTGATTATGCGTTGGGTACACGCTTGGGTGATTCCAGAGCAAATTGGGATTGGACAAGTTTGGAAAGCCTTTAGTCCTGATGGTAAGTTGTTGGATGAAAAACTCTCTCAACGTTTCGACCAATTTGCTCAGAGTTTGATTGACAATACGCGCAAGTTGAGAGGCGTGTCTTAGTCGTTTCGCGCCTTAACGTCTTGGCACGCCAGTCGCACGCGCGGGGGGAACCCCCGCACGGTGAACTAGTGCGTAGGCGGGTTTCCCAACCTAGCCAACTGGTGTTGGCGCAGCCTCTGGAGGAGGAGACACCCGTAAGCGCAGGCACTCTCGGCGCGTAAGCTCCTCGCTCCGAGCGAGGCACACGCAGCGTCTCCGACTGGAGTTGGGCGCTGGCTCGTCTTGGCGCGAAATTAATTCACTTTAGTGGTGGTGATGATGATGCGCTACAGCTAACTGGGGATTAACCGCCACAGTTTGTTCTGACACCAACTCGGTAATATGAGCATTTGCCCATTGAGCTGCCATTGTTAAGAATTCAGAATTGTCGTTAACACAGGGCATCTGCACGTAGTTTAGATCAGGATGTTTTTTCTGTAGCGCATGAATGATGTGGTGTACATCTAGTAGAGTTTCATGGTTTTCTGTAGCAAAGCCAATCGGCATAAAGACAAGCGCTTTGGTACCTAATTGAATCAGGTTTTTCGCTGCTTGTTCGACATTTGGTAGCGTCCATTCAATGAGGGGTGTGTCGTGGTTTAGCCACCCAATGGAAATGAGAGGGTAGCGGTTGATTAACTGATCGCGTACTAAGTCGTAGAGTATTTGACTTTCGGTAATTCCAGAGGTGAATCCTTTGGCTTTGTGAGGACAACCGTGGTTCATCAGCACAATGCCAATCTGAGAAGGTAGGTAAGCACTGGCTAAGTCAGCGGTAATTTTCTCTTCCACAAGACGCGCTATCAAATTGATGTAAGCTGGTTCGTTGTAGAAGGATGGGATATAGCGCAGTCCTTTAACCCAGTGTTCATCACCATCTGTCAACTCAGCAAAAGCGTTGTTGACTTGCTCAATGGCAATACCACTCGTGAAGATGGAATCGACAACCAGCAGTGGATAGATGAGTATTTTGTCAAAGCCTTGGTTTTTGATTTCTGCCAAGACTTGGTTGGGAAGGAAAGGGGCGCAGAAGTTGAAGGCTTTAAAAACTTTAACGCCTTCACCCCACTGTGCCTGTAGGTTTTTTTCAATTCCAGCGCGTTGTTTTTCAAAAATGGCATTGTGTGGGGAAATAAAATCATGGTGTTGATGTCCCCACTCATGACGGTCAAATAATGCCAAAAGCCGTGCGAGGGGAGGATAAATCCAGGTTGGCACGGGTGCGAATTTTGCTGTCAGCAGATTTAAAGCTTGTTCATTATAGTTAGCGAAATCTTCGTAGCTTTCGACTTCGCCGTAACCCATAAGCAATACTGCTACTCGGTCTTGACTTGACAATTGCTCAGTGGGCTGTAGTTTTTCTGGTGTGGCTACCACAATACTTCCTCAATCCAACTTCAAAAGTTCTTAGTGTGTAGGGGCGCAATGCCTTGCATTGGTACTGAGTGCTGAGTGGAAATGACTCAGCACTCAGCACTCATGGCTCAGTGCTGTTCTTAATTTGTTGTTTTCCATACTCGTAAAATTCTATCCTATCCAGGGGGACAGGATAAAAAAGCAAATGATAGCAATATCTCTAATGACATACTCTATTAATTACTAAAGGTATATACAAAAAAAATTACTCTTAAGGTGTAAGCAAATAAAATCTAAAGGATGAAAAATAAAATACTTCATACTATCCTACCCTACGGGAAGCCCCCTACGTGAGCTACCGGAAGCCGCCCTCCGGAGGAGACTTTTGTGCGGAGGTTCCCACCAGTTGAGGAGCCAGCGCTATGCAGTCCTTGTTTCCCGACCCAGGCGACTGGCGTGAAAGTGTCCGTGGCGTCTACATACTTTATCCTTCAGGTGACATTTGCTTATCTGGCAAATTGTGTCACGCTTGATAGACTGGAATTGCCATGTTGAGTTATTAATATGGGGACGAGTCATTGATCATTAGTAAGGAAAAATGACCAGTGACACAAAACCGTGTAACTACTCACACCTACGAAATGCATCCTGAGAACTGTTGATAAGAAATGTTATATTTACGACAGTAACACTGCAATCCCCTTAAGGAAAAGCCGCTAGCCCAAAGACAGATGAGTATAATTATTTGCCCTGGCATCCATGAGTCAGCTTTAACTCAATACTTTGTATCGGGATTGGTAGAGCAATTTGTAGATAAAGCAAAAAATCAAGTAACAGCAAATATACTGATTGTTCCTGTCGAGGGTGGTTTATCTTTATCAGCGTTTCACATATTGCAGTTTTTACACAAACACTTGCAGGATAGGATAGAATCGCCAGTTGTATTCATTAGCTTTAGTGCTGGTGTAGTCGGGGCAATACTCGCGGCTCACGAATGGCAACAATTTGGAGGTCATGTTAAAGCTTTTATTGCTATAGATGGATGGGGAGTGCCCCTTTGGGGGAATTTTTATATCCATAGAATGAGTCATGATTATTTCACCCACTGGAGTTCTTCTCTGCTGGGAAGTGGACAAAATAACTTTTATGCAGACCCAGCTGTTGACCATTTAGAGATGTGGCGATCGCCCCAAACTGTACAGGGCTACTGGGTAGACTCTTTTTTTGGCGAATCACCGCCTCAAGAGCGCCTGAGTGCTGCTGAGTTTTTGCACTTGCTTTTAAAGCGTTATGAGGATAATTAGTCCGGAAAATAGATTTGCCAATCAGGAGTGAGAAATTAGGAGTGGTTAGAGGAAGATGAAGGGGAGCAAGAGGCTAAGGATAATGAGGGGGACAAGGAAGTCGTAACTTACCCTACTTCCCTTACTTGCCCCACTTCCCCCACTCGCTCCACTCCCCCCACTCCCCTAGTTGCTATCCTTTGAAATTCTGATGTTTCCAACTGAACCTGCTGCTGTTAATAAAGGGTTTTCCGCTGTTCTCAAAAACCGTAGTTTCATGCTGCTGTGGATTGGGCAGTTATTATCTCAGTTAGGAGATAAAGTCTTTTTTGTTTTGATGGTTGCTCTACTGGAAAACTACCCACCCCTTCCTGGGTTTGCACAGAACACCATGTACTCAACTTTGATGGTGGCATTTACAGTACCAGCGATTTTGTTTGGTTCTGCAGGTGGTGTGTTTGTTGACCGCTTCTCTAAAAAATTCGTCTTAGTTGGCTCTAATGTGATACAGGCACTGTTAGCGCTGTTGATTGCGTTTTTGCCAAAGAATTTTCTGATTTTATTGATACTGACTTTTGCGATTTCCACATTGGCTCAGTTTTTTGCTCCTGCGGAGCAAGCTGCCATCCCTGTTTTGGTGCGAAAAGAAAATTTTATGGCAGCGAATGCTCTCTATAGCAGCACTATGATGGGAGCTTTAATTGTTGGCTTTGCGATTGGTGAGCCGATATTGAGTTTGGCTAAAAACTTGTTGGGACCAGACTATGGTCAAGAATTTGTAGTATTTGTATTATACCTGATGTCAGGATTGGCCATACAACCAATTAACTTTAGAGAAGACAAATCTTCTGCTGGCGATCGCCAGGAGGATATCATCAACCCCTGGGCTGACTTTAAAGAGGGCTTGCGCTATCTCAAGAAAAATCGTCTGCTGTTGAATGCCTTGCTGCAACTCACAACTTTGTATTGTGTGTTTGCAGCGTTAATGGTGTTGACAATTAGATTAGCGGCAGACTTTGGTTTGAAGGAAAAACAATTTGGCTTTTTCTTGGCAGCCGCTGGGGTAGGTATGGTATTGGGAGCAGGGATTTTAGGTCACTGGGGTGAGAAACTCAACCAAAAACCCTTACCCCTGATTGGATTTTTGCTCATGGCGCTAGTTTTAGGAGTGTTCAGTTTTACCCACAACTTGTTATTGGCTTTTGCACTTTGTGCATTGTTGGGTATAGGCGCTGCTTTCATTGGCGTACCGATGCAAACTCTCATTCAACAGCAAACACCACCGACAATGCATGGTAAAGTTTTTGGGTTTCAAAATCATGCCGTCAACATAGCCCTTAGCGTACCACTCGCGATCACAGGTCCAGTGACTGATGCTTTAGGCTTGCGAATTGTGCTAGTGGGTATGAGTGTTGTGGTAGTTTTTGTGGGCGTTTGGGCTTGGCACAATACTCGTCGAGTATTGCGCAATGTTCTTTTAAAATGAAGAATTTCTGAGTCAAGAAAGAACTCAGGACTCATTCGTCAGTACTTAGAAGAAAAAAGGATACAAGCTTATAAGTTTATTTATAGGAAACAAAAAAATTCTACCGAGACACGTACTGCGACAGCCTTGGCGTCGATGCTAAATCCGCCAAATTTATTTGTGGAAACCCAACCGCGTTCTGCGTTACAATGAAAGATTATTGCTTTTTATTCAGCAAATACCGTCGCTTATTTATTTAGCTTTTCAATTAAAATGAAGTTTTAACTACAAAATTTCAGCATCAACTTAGCCCTTGCGTGAGGTTTGACTGTGCGATCGCCTACCGAAATTAGTTTCCCACAAACCGAAAACCAAAGCATCTCCAATCTCTCAATCTCGCCAGTCGTGACGCCCAGACGTGCATCTGGTGGTTTCGCCCTGCTTGATAGTCTCAAGCGCCACGGCGTTGATTATATTTTTGGTTATCCTGGTGGTGCAATCCTGCCGATTTACGACGACCTATACAAAGTAGAAGCTACCGATGGTGGCATTAAGCACATCTTGGTGCGACACGAACAAGGTGCCGCACACGCCGCCGATGGCTACGCCCGTGCTACGGGAAAGGTAGGTGTGTGCTTTGGGACTTCTGGTCCTGGGGCGACTAATTTGGTAACAGGCATTGCCACCGCTTATATGGACTCAATCCCGATGGTCATTGTCACGGGACAGGTGTCACGGGCGGTGATCGGCACAGATGCATTTCAGGAAACTGATATTTACGGGATAACGCTACCCATTGTCAAGCACTCCTATGTCGTGCGCGACGCCAGAGATATGGCGCGAATTGTTGCCGAAGCCTTCCACATTGCTAGCACTGGACGTCCGGGACCAGTTTTGATTGATGTTCCCAAGGATGTGGCGTTGGAAGAATTTGACTATGTGCCTGTGGAAAAGGGAAGAGTGAAGTTACCGGGGTATCGTCCCACAGTCAAAGGAAATCCACGGCAGATTAACGCAGCGATACAGTTGATTCGAGAAAGTCGCCGTCCACTGCTGTATGTTGGTGGTGGTGCGATCGCCTCAGGGGCACACGAGGAAATTAAACAACTCGCGGAATTATTCAATATTCCCGTCAGCACAACATTCATGGGTATTGGTGCCTTTGATGAACATCATCCCCTGTCTTTGGGAATGTTGGGAATGCACGGCACCGCCTACGCTAACTTTGCTGTCACAGATTGTGACTTGCTGATTTGTGTTGGTGCAAGATTTGATGACCGCGTGACAGGCAAGTTGGATGAATTCGCCACCCGCGCTAAAGTCATTCACATCGACATCGACCCGGCGGAAGTTGGCAAAAACCGCGTTCCTGATGTACCCATCGTCGGCGATGTGCGGAAAGTGTTGCTTGATTTGTTGCGTCGCACTCAGCAAGCAGGAACTAAGGATGCACCCAACCAAACACAAGAGTGGCTGAACCTGATCAACCGCTGGAAGGAAGAGTATCCTCTAGAGGTGCCGCACCATGCTGATAGTATGTCGCCGCAAGAGGTGATTGTAGAAATCGCACGCCAAGCACCCCACGCCTACTACACCACAGATGTAGGACAACATCAAATGTGGTCGGCACAATTCCTGAAAAATGGTCCCCGGCGCTGGATTTCCAGTGGTGGTTTGGGAACGATGGGTTTTGGCTTACCAGCAGCGATCGGCGCTAAGGTGGCGTTCCCCGATGAACAAGTCATCTGTATTAGCGGTGACGCCAGTTTCCAGATGAATTTACAGGAACTGGGAACAGCAGCACAGTATGGCATAAATGTCAAGACCGTGATTATCAATAACGGCTGGCAGGGAATGGTGCGCCAGTGGCAGGAAGCCTTCTACGGCGAGCGTTACTCCTGCTCGAATATGGAAGTAGGAATGCCAGACATTGAGTTTTTGGCAAAGGCGTATGGCATCAAAGGCATGGTGATCAAAAGCCGTGAGGAGTTGAAAGATGCGATCGCCGAAATGCTAGCACATGATGGTCCAGTTATCGTCAATGCCTACGTGACCAAAGACGAAAACTGTTACCCAATGGTTGCTCCTGGAAAGAGTAATGCCCAGATGATTGGCTTGCCACGCCAGCCACAGAAAGCCTCGTTAGAGCCAGTTTTTTGCAGCAACTGCGGTGCGAAAAACTCACATAATAACAACTTCTGTCCTGAGTGCGGGACTAAGTTGTGAAGTAATCCGGGTTAATTAATTCATTTGGGGTGGGTATTACCCCATAGGTGTCAACTTAAGCTAAAACCCTGTCTTTAATCTCGTTTCCAGGTTCCACCTGGAAATGCCCTTGAAGCGGCTCTGCCGCTTTTAAGGCAGGCAGAGCCTCCTAAGGCTGCATTCCCAGCCTGAGGCTGGGAACGAGACAATCTCTTAAAGCTTGTTCTATACTGGTTTTCACCTTAAGTTGACACCTATGGTATTACCCACCCTCATTTCTTTTTGACTCCCCAGCGTCTTGTTGACTCGCTGTTTAAGTAGTTGCGTCTAAAGTCCGCTTCATAACGTAGAGCGTGTGCGTTTTGTTGCCGAATTCCCTCGGTGGCGTTTTGCGTGTCACCTCGAAACCTATTTTCTTCCAAAAAAGGAACCCTTGCTCGTTCTCTTCAATAACAGATAGCATCACCTGCTGCGCTCCATCGGCTGATACCCAACGCTCAAAAGCCCTATAAAACTGAGAGCCTAAACCTTTTCTTCGCTGTTGGGGAGCAAGCATCATTAGCCCCACCCACCAACTGCTGTCATCAGGATAATGCCGGATTGCTTCAATTAATCCCACCAAGACGTTGTGCGCGTCGAAAAAACCAAACATAAATTTGTCTTGCAGAGTTTTCCCTTCAGGAAGAGCGAGAAATTCCTCACGAGCGGCAGAGGGTGAGGGCGGATGCCCGTCTGTAAGATAAGCAAAATCCGCGCACTCCTCGTAGAGCCGCTGAAGAACTTCTTCATCATTTGGCTCTAGTCGCTTTACTGTGTAGCCAGAAAGTTCCAGCGCAAAACCTGTTGAACTGTCTATACTCATCATTCAAGATGATATAATGTAATGTTGGTAATTATAATTATTCTTGCCTAGGGGGTGATACCTATGATGAGTTTCAGCAAGCAAGTAACTATCGCTACACTCTTAGGAGATTCATCATGGTTATTCGCCCCATTCGCCGCGAGGAACTGGAAGTCTTCGCTAATTTCAGCGAGCAAGCTGATCTAAACGAGCATTTTCTCAATTATTTGAGAGATATGTGGGATGAAAGCTACGTTCGCCCTGAGTGGTGCTTTGTCGCTGAAGAAGCAGGATTCGTCGGGCGTATTGTTTACTGGAGTTTACCATCACTCGGCAAGCCTTTCATCTGTGATTTTTTGGAACTCCCTTGGAACGCCAACTATCTTGAAGTCGGCACACAGCTTTTACAACAAAGCTTGACACAGTTGCACCTTCATGATCATGACAGTATGGAGTATCAACTCGATATTCCATCACGCTACTCCACATACCTTGAGAAACGAATTGAGCTGCTGGAAAACTTTGGATTTTCTCTAAAAAGGGAAACGATCCGCTTTGAGTGGAAAGATACTCAGACTCAGATAACGCCATCAAATCGGCTGACTTTCCGTTCGCTTAATGAAGTTGGTGAAGATGCTTTCATTGATGCCATGATGCAAGTATCGTCACAAACTCGCGATCGTTCTATTTTGCATGAACAGGCTAGACTGGGTTTAGAGGAAGAAGCACTGGAACGCTTTCATAAGTCGAAAGCTTTCAAGTACAAACCGACGTGGTGGCAATTAGCTTACACGCAGGACGGTACTCTTGTTGGTTTGATTATGCCAGCAGAGAATGATGGTGGACCTATCATTGCGTGTATTGGTGTAATCCCTGAATATCGGGGACAAGGCTACGTTAACGATTTGCTACAGCAGGGAACCCTCACCCTTCAGTCTAACGGTGCTGTACGCATCCGCAGTGATGCTGACACTGTTAATGCACCGATGATCTGCGCCTTCCAACGCGCTGGGTATAAGCAGTTTGCCTCCAGAAGAGAATACTGCTATTCGATGAGGTAATCACTTCTGCCCTAAGTACGGGACTAAGTTGTAAAAAGTGCTGAGTCAGTTCCTGTGACTACTCAGCACTCATGACTCAAAACTCAGGACTACTTAGAAATTGGCACGTTATTAAATGCCGCTGTATCTGGCACAAACACGTCTAAACTGTTAACACCCTCGGGAATCCTTAACCAAACATAGGCATCAGCTGAGGCGTTGGGACGCAAAGAAAATAGACCAACACTACCCGTTGAGCGCTGCAAGTTAACTGCTTTATAGGTTTCGCTTGTATCAGGATTACGGGCTGTTGTACTACCAACCGATATAATGTCACCGCCACCAACTCCATCCGAAGCAAGACGACGGATACGCATCTGCACATTCACCACATCACGATTGGCAGTTTCTGGATCTTTAATCCGCTTTACTGAAAGTAACTCCACTTCTGCCTTTTTACCAAAAGCAGGCTGTACAAATTCACCAGGTTTAATAGCAGCACCACTGCCAGGTTTTGATTGTGGCGTTGAAGATGATACGGTTTCAATGTCAGTTGTGGGTTGTGCCGTTTTATCTCCAGATGAAGACGTTTCCAGTGGACTAGGCGTGATTTTAGAAGGAGCATTACTGGTTTCTACACTGGAAGTCTTTTGGGTAGAAGTGGTGGCGCTACTGTTACCAGCATTAGCAACATTCAGCGTCTGTTGCAGGGTAAAAACTTGGTAAGCGGTATAGCCACTGCATATTAAAGCCAAAGTCGAGAGTAAGACAGCTACACTAGATAGGAATGTACTCACACCATAACCTCTACATCGTGTTTCTGCATATACAAGTTTGTCAATCTTTCGATTTTGTCATCGAATATTTGGGTAGAAACCCCGTCCTTATAGCACGGCTTTACATTCTTTGTGAACCATTACCGCCTTGGGGTTACTGAATACCGAGTACTTTTGCGTTGTACTTTCGTCCGGGCAATTACGAACTGATATTTTTCACCCTGTACGCATAATGGTTTTGCTCCGTAGAGCCTTCCCGAAAGGGAGTAAAGTTAGCTTCGACAATGTTATTGGTCGGTACTTTCCAAAAGACACTAGCTTAACCCTCTAAACTTGTTTAATCTTTTGGTTCTAGAGCTTGGAACTAGCTTCGCATCCCAAGGTAGGAACTTAAACACTTACCAATAACGTAGTACTCAAGGTACTTAGTCTGATCAACTAATCCGCTTGACTTGAGGCTAGAAGCCCTTAGCCTTTAGGCAGGGGTGTTGACGCCATGAGTACATTTGGTGAATGACTTGCATACTAGTTGTCTAAGTTACGAGTGTACTGCGTCAGTCATCATACCGACATACTTTTATCTTCGGAAAGAGGTTTATGTTTCTTTAACCAAACTTATTATTAACTTCAGGAATATGAGCGAGAAATGAGGTTTTTAAAGATACCTTTGTTCAAAAATCTAGCTCTGGCCGCTTTCGCTGATACCCAGAATTCTGACCTCATCTCCTTGATTTAAAATTTTTCCTGCTTGTGATACGGGTATATTTGTATTCACGCTTAACCTGAAGAAATGATTAAAACGGGTTGGCGTTGTCCAAGGTGGTAAAGACTCCTTGCGCTTAGCCACAAATATCTTCTGAAAATTGGTTGTTAGTTTCCCTGTCTGAGAATCTCGTGCGGGAACAATGCAACGCTGACAAGGATTTATGCCTTCAAACAAGACTTCTCCTACTTGAAACTGTACAAAACGCCCAGTCTCTGTAAATAATTGGTCTTCCCAAAACGGTGGAACTCCACCAATCTCTATATTCGCTCGCATACGGAGTCGCATTTCATCGACACTGACTTCAGGAAACCAGGAAGCGACTTCTTCAAGTGTGCCTGTGCTAATCACAGTGGGTCCTTTGGCATTAATATCGTCTGGAAAGCCATTTATCGTGTTTTGCACAAATTTAACTGCAAAGCCAAAATAATCACTTAACCAGGCTTCCAGAGAGGTTCGCTGATCATCGACGTGAAAAATCGCTTTGTGATCAGTTGCTTGAATGTGTAACGACAGTGTTTTGAACTCAGCATCAAACCTTGAACGCAGCAAGTGAACCTTGGCATTGCGCTTTCCATTGACAAAATGACCTTGCTCATCAAATAAGGCAAACTCTCGGTCATGCTGAAGTGCGCCGCTTTCAAGAATTTTTGCTTGATTGACATCAATCCCGTCGAGAGATTTTATCGGGTAAATAGAAATCGCTGCAAGGTAGGGTGACATAAATAATTCATAAGGTACGGCATTCAAAGTTCAAAATATGCCCTACGAGCATACTACGCGGAGTGTGCAACTCCGATCCAGGAGGTACAAAATGAAGAAAACCAGTGCTAGCAAGTAGTCTAGTCCTTAGCTATATGCAAATTCAATGCTTGACAGCTAGTCAAATGGCTAGACTGCTAAACAGAAAAAGCCTCATTGTGTAAAAATCTCTTGCTTTTCATACCTATCTGTGTAAAATTCTAATGCTTTCTAAGCGTGCGACGGCTCGTAGTAATATTCCAGCGATTCAACGCTCTTTGGGATTAACATATAGCAAGCTGGGGCGAATTGATGAAGCCAATCAAGCATCCCGTCGTGCGTTAGAGTTATCACAGCATTATCAGGCTTCACGACAACAGACTGTAGTAAGAAATTAACACTCACGAATCATAATTTAATAGTTGGTAACTCATTTATGCAGTACGTCAATCTTGGCAAAACCGGATTAAAAGTGTCGCGTTTGTGTCTTGGCACTATGACTTATGGCTCGCGTGAATGGCGAGAATGGGTGCTGACGGAGGAAGAAAGCCGTCCATTTATCAAACGCGCCTTAGAATCGGGAATTAATTTCTTCGACACTGCCGATATGTACTCACTGGGCGTTAGTGAGAAGATTCTTGGGCAAGCCCTGAAGGACTTTGCCAGACGAGACCAAGTCATCATTGCAACTAAAGTTTACAATGCGATGGGTGATGGTCCTAATGATCGGGGACTGTCTCGCAAGCACATCTTTGATAGTATTGATGCCTCACTACAAAGACTGCAAACAGATTATGTAGATTTGTACCAGATTCATCGCTGGGACAATGAGACACCGATTGAGGAAACTCTTGAGGCTCTGCATGATGTCGTCAAGTCTGGAAAAGTCCGTTATATCGGTGCTTCTAGTATGTACGCTTGGCAGTTTGCCAAAGCCCTTTACACCGCTGATCTACATGGCTGGACTCGCTTCGTCTCCATGCAGAACCATTACAACTTGGTTTATAGAGAAGAAGAGCGAGAGGTACTTCCCCTAAGTCGGGCTGAGGGAATCGGGATCATTCCTTGGAGTCCTTTAGCGCGGGGTTTTTTGGCTGGTAATAGGCAAAAGAAAGGCTATGGTGAAACTGTGCGTGCCAAAACTGATGAGTTTGCCCATAACCTTTACTACAATGAAGGGGATTTTGAAATTGTTGACCGAGTTGTAGACTTAGCAAAAGCAAGAGGTGTCTCTCCAGCACAGATTGCTCTAGCTTGGTTGTTGCATCAACCAGGCGTCACTGCTCCGATCATTGGTGCTAGCAAGTTGCAACATTTGGAAGATGCGATCGCCGCTTTGGATATTAAACTCGACGACAAGGAACGCGCTCATCTGGAAGAGCCTTACAGACCCCATCCCGTTTTAGGGCATCGTTAGAATAGCTCGAAGGTGACATCTCTCCGACCTAAAGGTACGGAGCTTCTAAGAATTACTTCCTAGATTTCCTAGTTGTTTCCTTGCGGGATTTCGACTTTGACCTAGATTGAGATATCTCAACCCCTGCCAAACCGTCTGCATAGGCGTTTTGGATTCCCGTTGATTCAACCATCCTCTTGCCGAAAGTGCAGATCTTGAGCAACCATTTGCCGAAAGTTCAAACCTGCCCCATAAGTTTATATTATGACTTCTTATCAGATGCCTCTTAATGCTGCCAGAGTTGTCGTCTGAAGTTGTATTGGTCCTCATGAGCGAATTGCTCAACTCCTACTAAACGCCAACTAGACTGGCGGGAGTACTATCATCTGCCTACCGCCGAGCGAAACGGTTTTCTCCACCACAAGCTTCCAAACTTGACAGCTTCCATTCAAGAAGTTTATTGGTAAATACAAAAAGTCTATAAGAAAACCTCGGTTTTCATCTTGCTTTCGGTTTCCGACTATGGCATTCTTCTAGAATCAATCGGTATCTCGATTGATGAACCGGGGATTGATACTTGATTATTGCTCTATGCTGCTTGAGTGAAACGGATGGGGCAGTAGATGTAGTGCGGGAATGGAGTTGTATGACTATCAAACAATTATTTTGCAGGGGTACTATTTTCCCTCTGCTAGTCGTTTCTTTAGCCGTTACCAGTGGATGCTCTGGTGATACCTCAGCTAATACTGTGGGTGGAGCGGCGGGTGAGTGGGTCATTCGGATTGTGATCGGCACTCAAGACCAAACCATTAATTATGTTCTTAGGTCCATCAGGGATTCAAAAGCTTGATCCAAGAATTCAGCCGTACCAAATTACAGCCCTCAAAAATAGTGTGATTACGTTAAAGCGAATTGGCAAATTAGATGCCAGCGTGAATCCTGATGAGGTTGCCAATTGGACGGATGAGATGATAGTTATCTGAAACAGGCTTTGAAAGAGAGCCATATCAGTGAACAAGATGTCGCTAACCTGGCGGATACGGTAATTAGTGGCAATGATGCCCTGACTCAGGAACCGATTCAAGAGCCAAAACTAGCCGCAATGCTTTCACCGGAGTTTGTTCAGCTCAACCGCCAAGTCTTTGAGTTGATTCAAAGAAGAAACACTTAAGAGTATGGAGTTGGCTTGATTGAATCAACCTATGGTTACGATTCAGTTTGCAATTCACCACTCAATCAGTCAGAACAGGAGAGAGTAATTTGGCAATTCATTTAGCAGAAAAACCAATCTTTGTCATCGGTCCAGAGCGATCGGGAACCACATTGCTCATGACCATGCTTGGCAGCCACCCTCGGATTTCGGTTCCCGAAGTTGCCTGGTTGTATCCCAGGTTTTATCCTTACCTCCATACCTATGGAGACTTGAGGCAGACAAAAAACCTGCGGGTTTTGGCAGAAGAAATGATCTTCGGTTTGAAGACTCCTTTTTGGGGATTAGACGTTAACCCCAGAACAGTGGTTGATGACATTCTCTCCTTGCTGCAAGAACAAAGCTTTGCTGGAGTCTATAGTGCCATGCTGGAATGGTACGCTAAGCATGAAGAAAAACCGCGTTGGGGAGAGAAGACACCCTATAACTTATTCTTCATTGATGCGATCGTAAGAGACTTTCCCAACGCTCAATTCATCTACTTAATTCGTGATGGTAGAGATGCCAGTGCGGAATATCTAGAGTCTGCATTTGGTCCAACAAATATTTACTGTGCAGCAACGATTTGGAAACTCTGTCAAGACGCTGTAAAACCCTGGCGTGAGCAACTCGCTCCAACTCAATGGCTCGATGTTTCGTATGAAACATTAGTTCGTGAACCAGAGGCCGTCTTAGACAAAGTTTGTCATTTTTTGGCAGAAGACTACAACTCGGAAATGTTGGCATTTTACAAATCAAACATTGCACAGCGCAGAGCAACAACCAAAGATCACAAACCGCTTGGGCAACCAGTCAGCGATCGCTACATCGGTATTTATAAAAACTTACTGAGTCTGCGCGATCAACAAATCTTTGCAGCGGTTGCTGGAGAAGAATTAACGGCTCTGGGCTATGACGTGGAAGTTGAACCACTCCATCTCGCTCAAGAACAGAAGGAGCTGTATATCGAGTTGGATGGCAGAATTCGGGCAGCAACACTGGATGCCCCGGAAGGTCACATTGTTTATGAAAGCTACAACGATTGGTTAAGCGATCGCCGCGAGGACCGGAAGAAAAAAGGAATCTGGGATGAACCTCAGCCGTGGTCACTGTTCTCTCAAGGGCAGTTCTATGAAGAGCTAATTACTGGTCAGCGGGCTTGGAGAAAGTGGAAGGATTACTTTGGTGTCAAACGCCAGTATGTCAGTAATGATGTTGTGCTTTGAGTGAGCCCTATAACCGCAGCAACTAAAATGGCTTTCAAAAAATTTCCGATCGCTGCTTATGCTTGCCCCGAAACTGCCCCACTTCAGCCGTTCCAGCAGCATGAAGCTGAAATAACGCAGGGACAGATTAGCCTTAAAAACGTAACGGTTTCCTTCCAACGCCGCCATCAGAAAGTCACTGCGGTTGAAAACGTTAATCTGGATATCAAAGCGGGTGAATTTGTGGCGCTTCTGGGCGCTTCTGGGTGTGGTAAATCAACCTTGCTGAACGCGATCGCTGGCATTGTCAAGCCAACGGAAGGTAGCATCTGGATCGATCACCAGCAGGTGACTGAACCCAATCCTGCTTGTGGCGTTGTTTTTCAGCATCACTCGCTGTTTCCCTGGATGACCGTACTGCAAAATGTGTCCTTTGGTCCTAAAATGCTTGGTTTTCCAGCTGCCAGATCAGTTGGAATGCAGTTCCTCACATTAGTTGGGTTGGAGAAATTTAAGAACTATTATCCGTCCATGCTTTCGGGTGGAATGCAGCAACGGGTTGGCATTGCTAGAGCGCTCGCAACACAACCACCAGTGTTACTGATGGATGAACCCTTTGGTGCTCTGGATGCTCAAACTCGCAGCATCATGCAGGAAGAGCTCTTGAAAATATGGACAACGTTCAAAACAACGGTTGTGTTTGTCACCCATGACATTGATGAAGCCATATTCTTATCAGACCGGATTTGCATTATGCGATCGACCCCCGGTTCTATTAAAGAAGAAGTCATGGTTGATCTCGATCGTCCTCGCTTGCCCGACGTGATGCTGACAGAACAATACATCAAAGTGCGAAAGAAAGTTCTAGCGGCAATTAGGCAAGAAAGTTTGAAATCATTTAACCATCAATCGCATTGAAAGGGTAGACAAATGCGCTCTCTAGTGTGGCCTCTAAAAACAATTCCTCCAACTCTATCAACAAATTTTCGATGGTTGGTCATCAGCCTCGTTTCGTTTCTACTTTTGTGGGGTACTGTCTCTCTACTGCTGAATGAACCAACCTTGCTGCCAACCCCTTGGGAAGTATTCATTGGCTTCTTCAACCTGATAAAAGATGGACAATTATTAACGGATATTCAAGCCAGTTTACAGCGTGTATTTATTGGTTTTTTTATCGCTAGTTGTCTTGCCGTTCCGTTGGGCATTATTCTTGCCTACTTTTATATTCCCAGACAAATCTTATTGCCGATTATCACCATCCTGAGACCTATTCCTCCGATCGCCTGGATTCCATTAGCGATCTTGTGGTTTGGCATCGGTGATTCATCGAGCTACTTTATTACTGCACTTGCCGCATTTTTTCCCATCTTCATCAATTCGTTTGCGGGAGGAAAAGCCGTTGAGCATCAACATATCAACGCAGCGAAATGTTTAGGAGCCAGAAGATTTTCATTAGTGACCACGATTTTTCTACCGTCTGCAATGCCCCAAGTCTGGGCAGGTTTGCGGATCGGTTTAGGACAGTCTTGGATGGCAGTTGTGACATCTGAATTGATTGCGGCTCAGTCGGGTTTAGGGTACATGATTCAGGCAAATCGACTCAATCTTGAAACCAGCTATGTGCTGGTAGGGATGGTGGTGATTGGCATTTTGGGATCGTCGATGAATGCGGCATTGGGGTATATCGAGCAATACGTCATTCCCTGGAAGCCAGAATATCTGCATGGATAGCTCACTCATTACAACCCTTGCTGATTTACGCAGGATTTATGGTTATCCTTCTGAGCGTGCTCAACGAAAATGCCTCGATTATCTTGACGTTCATTGTCGTAACTTGATTGCTGCTGCCCCATTTTTGGTGATTGCTTCCTCTCATCGTTGTGGCGCAGCCGATGTCTCACCGCGTGGAGATACTCCTGGCTTTGTGCGTGTGCTGAATGACAAAACGCTGTTGATTCCTGACCGACCCGGTAATAATCGCCTTGATACCCTGGCCAACATTATTGAAAATCCAAATGTAGCGCTGCTGTTCTTGATTCCAGGGATGAATGAAACCTTGCGTGTGAATGGCACAGCAAAAATTACACAAGCTCCAGACTTGTTACTGTCCAGTGTCATACAGGGCAAAGTTCCCAAAACTGCAATTGTAGTCACGGTTGCGGAGGCGTTTCTTCACTGTGCCAAAGCACTGCTGCGCTCAAGGTTGTGGGACTCTACTACTCAAATTGAGCGATCGCAGTTTCCCAGTGCTGGACAAATTCAAGCTGAGCAAATTGGAGGGCTAGATGTTGCTGCTGTAGAAGCAGAGATTGAAGAGCGAAACCGAACTCGACTCTATTAAGCTTCCAAGACAATTATTGATTTAAGGACAAATTATGGCTATCTCTCGTCGATCGCTGATGAAGCGACTCACCTACGCCCTGGTTCTGCCTTCTATTTCTTGTGTGTTTTTTGCTTGCGCTGGAACGCAATCTGCCAATAACCCCAGCAGCAATAATAAAACAGCTGCTGATGGCAACGCCGTGGTTGAAGTCAATCAGGCAGAAGGTAAAACCATTCCGATTCGGATTGCCTATCCTGCTGGTATGAATGGACAAATTGCCAAGGTAATGGAGAAGGCTAAAATTGCTGAAAAGAAAGGTTTGGAGGCAAAATACACCTTTTTCCAGAATGGTCCACCGATGATGGAAGCCTTTGCCTCTGGCAACGTTGACACCGTGATCACCAGCCCAATGCCAGTGATTAACTTTATCTCTCGTAATCCTGGAAAAGCAGTTGTCGTAGCAAGTTTGGGAAATTCAAGCTACTCTCTCATGGTTCCAAACGGCAGCAGCATCAAACAAGCCAAGGATTTGCGAGGAAAAACGATCGCGCTCTCGTTTGGTTCTGACTCCCATCTTGACTTGCTCAGGCTTTTGAAAGAGTCCAATTTGAATCCAAAATCAGATGTGAAGCTGCTGAACACGCCACCGAATGAACTACAGCTAGCCTTTGAACGCGGATTTGCGGATGCGATCGTCATTCGACAACCTCAAGTGTTGAAGCTGCAGAAGAAGTTTAATGCTCAAATTATTCACACCTGGCCGCACCGCTATATTTCCGTCATGCGTACTGACTATCTAGAGAAACATCCTCAAGCTGAAAAGCAGTACCTTGAAGCATTACGAGATTCTATTCTGTTCACAGCAACCAACAAAGAACAAGCAAGCATCTGGTTCTCTGAACAAATTCGCCTTGATCCAGAAACCATTCGCCAAGTCTCAAAAGACGACCCAAATTATACAGTAACAAAACTGGAGGATGTGTCTGTAGAAGTCACACCAGCCATCCAACAAACCCTAGAAGATTGGGCTAAGTTTAGCTATGAGACTGGCATTACAAAAAAAGAGGTTTCCTGGAACTGGAAGTAATTTTGACGGCAGATAAACCAGGGAAGTAATAACAAATGGCACTAACCGAATCATTAATGACTAAACATTGTGGTTTACGTACCACCAAATCATAAATTGCTCTTCTGTAAAAACTCTGGTTGAACCCAGTGATTCAAATCAATGGTCTTCAGATGCTCATTCCCTGGTATTTGACTGAGTTGATGAATGTGTAAATTCAACCAATCTGAACGCATAGCGGTTTCTGAAAAAAAGCGCCCAGGTTGGCTTTTTGGATCGGAGGTGCTTAAAATTTGAGCGATGATTTCAGTATCCACTCGTGTCCACTGGCTCACTAACCGAAGTGCAGCGGGTGTTCTGTCGTACCACTGTTGAGCAGCGGTTAACGCTTTCAAATAAGCAATCACAACTTCGGGATAGCAGTCTGCTAACTTGGCGCGAACCACTACTCCATAGAACACGGGCAAATTCTCTAAACGCTGGTCGGATAGATAGCGGAATTTTCCCTGGCGACAAGCGACATCAGGGAAGGGGGCAAAGTGAGCGTAGCCATCGGCTAAATGAATTGGGAACTCAAAGGCTTTAGCAGAATTCGGATGTTCGAGGGAAGCAAGGTGAACATTACTCAAAAGATTCGCCGCTTGTAGCGATCGCATCACCATACTGTGAGCGGAGGAATTGAAGGGAACGGCAAGCACCCGTCCACGCAAGTCTTCAAGGCTTTCCAGGTTCGATTGATTCGGCACAATCACTGCATTACAAGAACCATCGGGATTCGATGACACAAAGCTGACCAAACGAGTTTTTTGAGCGTCCGTCTGTTCTGGCTGCACAGCACTCAACAGCAATGGATAGTCACCCAAAATGCCGATATCTAACTGTCCAGAATGCAGTTTCTCGACGATCGGTGCCCCTGTTGTCCAGTCTGACCAACGAATCTGATACCGAGTGGCACTATAGCGTCCGTCCTTTGGAAGGAAGTGTTCCAACAAACCTAACCGTTGCATGATGAGCCCTGCCGCGATCGCGGGAATCGTGCGATTTTGCACGCCAATGGATAACGTGAGCGTTTCCGGTTTGCGGGGATTGACATCATGCAGAAGAAAACTGGGCGATCGCAAGCGCACGGTTGAAGCAGAATCATCCGCATGATTGGACGGTTGAATTGAAGCAATAAATTTTTGAGCCGGATTGAGATGAGCTGCCTTGCGGGTTTTCAAGGTCGTTTCATTCAATGTATCGACTTGCTTTGATGTGAGTAGATAAACATTTCCTGGTAAAGCAAATTCTTGCAACGGAATTGCAGCTAACGTTCCAGATTGACAATCCGATTTGAACTCAAACTCAGACGCAAAACCCAAATAATTTCCTTGAGTCATGTACGTTCGCATCAGGCTGATCGTATCAACCGTTTCGAGTCGGGGAAACTCTGCTAACGATAGCCCTAATTCTGCTAATCGAGACTCAAACACAAGACGACTGGGAGAACCCTCTGGCAAAATCACCCAGGGATCATTTTTCAAGTCTTGAATGCTTAACCAACGCTGCTTTGCGAGAGGATGATTGGAAGCAACAAAGGCAGAATAATGAATCGTATCAATGCACGTTGTCGTGATATCTGAAAGCCCATCAAAACTGACATCAGAAATTCCGATATCAACCTGATGATTGGTCATTGCTCGGTACAGAGATTCAACCGACTCGAACGTCATACATCGAGTCTGAATCTCAGGATGCTGTTGGCGATAGTTGAACAAAAGATTCGGTAGCCAGCCTTCAGCGATCGCCGTTGTGCAACCGATTTTGAGGCTGCCGACCTTGCCTTTTTTAATCTCCTCGATCGTTTGTAAAAGCTGATGCTCAAGCTGAATTAATTTTGGGGCTTCTGCTAGCAAAAAGTGTCCTACTTCTGTGAGTTCAACTTTTCTTCCTAACCGATAAAACACAGGGGTTCCTAATTCAGATTCCAGCGATTTAATTTTGGCGCTGACGGCAGGCTGCGTCAGATTCAAGGCATCGGCTGCATCCGTAAAACTGAGGTGTCGAGCCACCTCTAGAAAAACTTTAATTTGATAAATTTCCATATTTTTTTGAGCTGCGATCGCTCATGTTTAATCAACTCAATTTGTGCATCGAATTATTTTATCAGGTTATAGAAGGTATGAATAGATAATGAGTTACATTTGTCGCAAAATAGAATCAGGCTGAGCTGGATTGATCAAACGACATGATGAACAGCTCAGCTCATGAGTTGTAACGAGGCTGAGCTATTCAAGCCAGTCACCAAAATATTCCCTAAAGCTTTCAATTTCATTGTTCAATTAAACGTTTTTCTGAGTTCAACAGAGGAGTTCTACGTGAGTACTCAAGTGACTACTCAATGGATGAAGACGGATGTTCTTGTCATTGGTGGCGGCACTGCTGGAACAATGGCTGCCATTAAAGCGAGACAAGCAAATCCTGAAGCCGATGTGCTGATTTTGGAGAAGGCAAACATCCGTCGCAGTGGCGCGATCGCAATGGGGATGGATGGTGTCAACACAGCGGTGATTCCCGGTCATTCCACACCGGAACAGTACACCCGCGAAGTCACGATCGCCAACGATGGCATTCTCGACCAGAAAGCGGTTTATCAAACGGGCAAGCTAGGTTTTGATGTAATTCAAGAGCTGGAAAGCTGGGGCGTAAAGTTCCAGAAAGATCCCCAAGGCAACTATGATCTGAAGCAAGTGCATCGGGTGGGCAAATATGTGTTGCCGATGCCAGAAGGCAAAGACTTGAAAACTATTCTGACTCGACAGGTGAAACGGCATAAAGCCAGAGTTACTAATCGCGTTATGGCAACCCGTGTGTTGGTGCAAGATGGACGGGCGATCGGAGCAGTTGGGTTTGATGTTCGCAATGGTGACTTCATTGTGATTCAAGCCAAAGCGGTGGTTCTCTGCACTGGGGCTTGCGGACGGTTAGGGCTTCCGGCTTCTGGATACCTTTATGGTACTTATGAAAACCCCACTAATGCAGGCGACGGCTACTCGATGGCCTACCATGCTGGAGCCGAACTGAGCAACATCGAATGCTTTCAGATCAATCCCCTGATCAAAGACTACAACGGGCCTGCTTGCGCTTATGTTGCAGGTCCGCTGGGTGCTCAAACGGTCAATGCAGAAGGCTACCGCTTCATTAATTGCGATTACTGGAGTGGTCAAATGATGCTGGAAGTTTGGAAGGAACTGAATTCCGGCAAAGGACCCATCCAGCTAAAAATGACGCACCTGGATGACGACACGATCGCTGAAATTGAATCGGTTTTATGGGCAAATGAACGCCCTAGTCGTGAACGCTTTCATGCAGGTCGAGGGGAAAACTACCGCACTCATGGTGTGGAAATGAATATCTCTGAGATTGGCTTGTGCAGTGGTCATAGTGCATCGGGTGTGTGGGTGAATGAAAAAGCTGAAACGACTATGCCTGGTCTCTACGCAGCCGGAGATATGGCAGGTGTACCCCACAATTACATGATTGGCGCATTTGTGTTTGGTCGTCTGGCAGGAGAGAACGCGATCGACTACATCCAAGATTTAGATTACCTTGAGCCTGATCCAGAGTTTCTAGAGACAGAAAAAGCCAGAATCTACGCCCCTCTCAACCAATCCAATGGCATCCCTCATACTCAGGTGGAATATAAGCTGCGGCGACTTGTAAATGACTACTTGCAACCGCCCAAAGTGAGCCAGAAGATGGAAATTGGCTTGCAAAACTTTGTTCGTTATCAAGAAACCCTGGAATTAATGGGTGCCCGTGATCCGCACGAATTAATGCGCTGTATGGAAGTTCATTTCATTCGCGATTGTGCCGAAATGGCAGCTCGTGCTTCCCTTTACCGTCGTGAAAGTCGCTGGGGATTGTATCACTACCGTTTAGATTATCCCGAAAAGAACAATGAAGAATGGTTCTGCCACGTCAACTTGAAAAAGAATGAGTCTGGTGAAATGGTGCTGTTCAAGCGTCCTGTTAATCCATACGTTGTTGAAGTAGATGTCAACAGAGAAGTCTACGACGTTGCAACCCGATAAATAATTCATCAATTCAATAATCACTCACAACAGGAGTTTTTGATCGGATGGCATTCATCAATCAACGAGTCGATGTTCCCGTCACTGTGGATGAATCAAAGTGTTTGGAGAAATGCACAGCCTGCATCGAAGTTTGCCCCCTAGATGTGTTAGCCAAGAATCCCGAAACAGGCAAAGCCTACATGAAATACGACGAGTGCTGGTTCTGTCTCCCCTGCGAAAAGGAATGCCCTACAGGAGCCATCACCGTCCAAATTCCATTCCTATTGCGCTAGAGGAGTGTCTATGCCTGCAAATATCGACTCTGAACTGAATCAATGGCTAAAGCTGCTGCGATCACCTAACGAAAGCGATCGCCTGGTTGCCGTCAAAACTTTACAGCATTTAGGTGATGAGGATGCTCTGGAACCTTTGATCACCGCCCTGAAAGACGAGAGTATCACGGTGCAAAAGTTAGCAGTGACGGCTCTGTGGGAATTGGCAAACCCTGCTGTTGTTCCAGCCCTAATCCAATGTCTGGCATCACCGGATGAAGAGATTCGAGACGAAGCGCGATCGGCCCTGGGAGAATTAGTGTCTCCCGATCATCTGCTGTTACTGCTAGATGCATTGCAACAAGAGAACGTCAGTCTGCAACTGAGTGTGCTGTTTCTGCTGCGAAAGATTCATGACGTGCAGTCCTTACCCTATATTCTGCCGTTTTTTAAATCAGACAGGGCAGAGTTACGAGAAGCTGCTGTCACCACGCTGCGCTATCTGAATCAGGTGAAACAGTGCCCATCTGCGATCGCCCTTCTGTCCGATCCAGACCCAGCAGTCCGACGTTCAGCCACATTGACATTGGGACACTTAGCAGATGCGGATGTTGTTTCTGTCCTTTGTCACGCTCTGACTAACGATGCGGATTGGCAAGTGCGCCGCAATGCGGCCAAATCCTTAGCACTACACGCTAATCCAACGGCTGTATCTGCTTTGGAAATGGCATTAGCAGATTGTCACTGGCAGGTGCGAAAGTTTGCCCTGCAAGCTCTGCAAAAAACACCCGATGATCGCACCTTACCCGCTTTAATTCAAGCTCTCACCGATGAATATTCCGATGTCCGTCGAGATGCCGCGATCGCTCTCGGTGCGTTGAAAAATTCAGCCGCTCTGAATGCACTTCAGCAAGCCTTAGATGATCCGGATCGAGATGTCTGCATCTACACTCAACGGGCAATTAAGTCGATTCAGGAATCCTTGCAGGAACACTCCAATGCCTAATTCGCAAACACTCTTTCAGCCCATCAATCCATCTACTGCTACACCAACTGATTCACTTGCAGAAACACGTAAACAAGAGGTTGTTCAGCACTTGAAGCAGGTAATTGAACCCATTCTTAAAAACGATATTGTTAGCCTGGGAATGGTGCGTAACTTGCGTGTTGTGGACGATTACATTTACCTGCGGCTCTACATTGGTCAGTATCAGCACCACTTCCAAGAACAGATTCAAGCAACCTTATCCCCTCTATCCTGGTGCAAAAAGACCTATATTCAGCCTTGCACTATTCCGGGCGTGCGGACAACCCTGGCAATTTCGAGCGGCAAGGGAGGTGTGGGAAAGTCAACGGTGGCTGTGAATTTGGCAGCGGCTCTCAGTCTGCAAGGGGCAAAAGTAGGGTTGCTTGATGCCGACGTTTATGGCCCTAATGTGCCTCAAATGCTGGGATTAGGACACGCTGATGTACAGGTGATCGGTACCCCAAACGGGCAACGATTTCTACCATTGGAGGCGCATGGAATTAAAGTCATGTCCGTCGGACTGCTCGCCGAACCTGATCATCCTCTCGCCTGGCGTGGGCCTGTGCTGCACAAAATTGTGACCCAGTTTATTCAGCAAGTGGATTGGGGTGATTTGGATTATCTACTGATTGACCTACCTCCTGGAACCGGAGATGCCCAAATTACCATCATTCAAGAAAGCCCAATTTGCGGCGTCATTTTAGTGACCACTCCTCAGCAAGTCGCGATCGCTGATGTCCGTCGCAGTGTTCATATGTTTCGTCAGGTTGGTGTTCCAGTGCTTGGCGTTGTGGAAAACATGAGTTATCTGATTTGCAATCACAGTGGAAACGCTCTGCCGATTTTTGGTAATGGCGGCGGCACTCAGTTATCAACCGAACTTCGCACTCACCTACTGGGTCAAATTCCAATTGAGGCTCGTATCTGCACTGGGGGAGATATAGGAAAACCGTTAACACTGACTGATCCAAGCTCTGCGATCGCTCAGGTACTGACTCATGTTGCAGCCAATCTCGAAGCAACGTTTTGTTCCAGATCTAGCCTTGGTTGATTACCCAAAACGATGCACACGAGAACGGACTGTGCCATTGAGATCCTTGTGAACTTTCTGTTTAGCGATCGCAAGAAGGCGGGGCGGAGCATCATAACTCGTTTTTGTCCGACTTCAGAAAATCGCGTTGCTCCCGAAAAACTTTTACTTCGCTCACCCCTACTTAAGTCAGAAAACAGAGCAGATTCAGCTGACAGCTCTTAAGCGGTTGTTGCAGAAGTTATCTACTTGCATACTCATCGTGTTAGTGAGTGTTGCTATTGTATTGCTCAGTGGTTGGTTAAGCCCTGCTTATGCCTATGAGGGTTTGGCTAGTGTTGGCAGCACTCTTGTTGCCCAGGTTGACCCGGAATCTAATTTTGTCACAGAAGCTGTAGACAAAGTAGAGTCTGCTGTCGTTCAGGTAAATGTCTCCCGCACTTTGGGAGGGGATGTGCCAGATGTCCTCAAACCCTTTGTAGGTGGTGCTAGGGGAGTTCCGCCTTCGGGACAAATTTTGCGGGGACTTGGCTCTGGTTTTGTGATTGACCCTACTGGTCTGATTCTGACTAATGCTCATGTTGTGGATGAAGCAGATACGGTCACTGTGTCCTTTCAAGATGGTCGCATCTTGGCAGGTAAAGTTTTAGGAAAAGACCCAGTGACCGATGTAGCTGTTATTCAGGTACAAGCAGAAAATAATTTACCGACGGTTGTTATAGGTGATTCTGATCAAGTCCGACAGGGGCAATGGGCGATCGCTATCGGTAATCCATTGGGTTTACAAGAAACCGTAACTGTTGGCGTAATTAGTGGAACTGAGCGCTCTAGCGTAGACATCGGTATACCGGATAAGCGTGTTGGTTTTATTCAAACTGATGCCGCAATCAATCCTGGCAACTCCGGTGGACCATTGTTAAATGCCAAAGGTGAAGTCATTGGCATTAACACTGCCATCCTTCGGGGAGCACAGGGACTTGGCTTTGCGATTCCGATCAACACTGCAAAAGCGATCGCGTAGCGTGCCGGAGGCATTCGCCCAGCAGCTCATCGCCACAGGGCAAGTTCAACATCCCTACATTGGTATCCAGATGGTCGCTCTCAACCCGCAAGTTAGACAGCAAATTAACAATGCTCCCAACAGCAAGATTCAGGTTGAAAATGACCAAGGACTTTTGGTTGTCTCTGTTGGAAGAGGTACCCCAGCAGCAAAAGCAGGACTCCAAGCAGGGGATGTGATTGAAGCAATCAATAGCGAACCAGTGACAAAAGCAAACCTGGTTCAGCGGCTTGTAGACAAAGCTGGAGTCGGCGGCAATTTGCAAATGGACGTTCGGCGAAATAGGCAGACTGTGGCATTGACAGTCGAACCTGAGCAACTTCCCAACATTCAAAGTCGGTAACTTGTCCAATTTTTCTATCTCACCCGCAAGAAAACGGCTGTAAACTGGTAGCGATAATCTATTTAACCCAAGTTGCGGGTTATCTGAGTTCGAGCGCTTCGCAGTCTGAGATTAATGCGATCGCCAATGCCAATTTAGCGGTTGCGCAGAGCGCAACCGTCACTCAGAGTTAGTTCCAATGAAGAGTCT